>Ga0194127_10008082_pt1 | contig 11405 bp, 9 predicted proteins | sample TA2KigC100mmetaG_FD_148624 | JGI IMG/M metagenome (GOLD analysis project Ga0194127, IMG submission 148624) | Freshwater microbial communities from Lake Tanganyika, Tanzania - TA2015036 Kigoma Deep Cast 100m | ecosystem: Environmental > Aquatic > Freshwater > Lake | place: Tanzania: Lake...
GGGGGAGAGCGACGGTCGCAGGAGATGAACTCCTCTCCTTGATGCTGAGATGTGCAAGGCGAGAGGGCGCGAGCCCTCTTGCCTTTTTTCAGCTTAGGGTTCGCTCGGACGAACATCCACCATCCCCCAGTCCGAGCATGGATGGGGGACTAAGCGGTCCTGATTTCTGCGATCTCGTCTATGCCTTGACCGCCGCTTGTGAAATGCTCTAGCTTGCGTCGCCATGCAGAGCAGCGACTCCCAACCCCGCGCGCTCTTCCCCCGCTGGACGAACGCCATCCGCCCCCTCGCGACCCTGGCGATCCTCGGCGGGCTCGTCTACACGGTGGTCCTCATCGCCTACGCAACCTCTCCGCGGACCACGAATGTCCGCGGACCACGAATGTCGGCTACGCCCCGACGCAGCCTGTGCCCTACAGCCACGCGCTGCACGCGGGCACCCTGGGCATCGACTGTCGCTACTGCCACACGGGAGTCGAAACGGGGGCTCAGGCCACCTTGCCCCCAACGCAGACCTGCATGAACTGCCACGCGAAGCTGCGCGCGACGAGCGAGAAGCTCGCGCCCGTGCTGGCGAGCTACGCCTCGGGATTGCCCATCCCCTGGGTGCGGGTCCACGACCTGCCCGACTTCGCCTACTTCGACCACAGCGCCCACGTGCGGCGCGGGGTCGGCTGCGCGTCCTGCCACGGGCGCGTCGATCAGATGGAGGTGGTCAGCCAGGTGGAGCCCCTGCACATGGGCTGGTGCCTGGACTGCCACCGCAACCCGGAGCCGCAGCTGCGGCCACAGCCAGTCGTCACCGCCATGGACTGGGCGCCGGCCGGCGATCGGGCCGTCCTCGGCGCCGAGTTCCGCCGGGAGTACAACATCCAACCGCCGACGGATTGCTCCACATGCCATCGCTAGCGGATCGCCAGGGCGGCTACTGGCGCAGTCTCCAGGAGTATGCGGGCAGCCCCGAATTCCGGGCGCTCTGCGCACGCGAGTTCCCCCCCGGCGCCGAGCTGGCGCCGGATGCGCTCTCGCGTCGCGGCTTTCTCAGGATCATGGGCGCCTCGGTCGCGCTGGCCGGCCTGGCCGGCTGCCGCTGGCCACGCGAGACGATCGTGCCCCGCGCCTACCAGCCCGCCCCGGGCAGATCCCGGGCCAGACGCGCGCCTTCGCGACGGCCTTCGAACTCGCCGGCAGCGCGACGGGCCTGCTCGTCACGAGCTTCGAAGGCCGGCCGATCAAGGTCGAGGGCAACCCGAGCGACCCGGTCGGTCGCGGCGCTGCCGATGCGCTCGCCCAGGCCAGCATTCTCGAGCTCTACGATCCGGATCGCAGTCAGCGGCCCCGCCTGCGCGATGGGAGCGAGCGGGCGGTGGACTGGGCGCAGTTCGGCGCCGCGGCGGCCGGGTTCCTGGCGCCTCTGCGGGCTGCGGGCGGGCGCGGCCTGGCCGTGCTCGCCGAGGGCAGCAACTCGCCGGCCTTGGCGGCCCAGCGCGCGCGCCTGGCAGCCGCCTTCCCGCAGGCAGGCTGGCATGTCTGGGAGCCGCTGAACCAGGACAACGCCTACGCGGGCAGCGTCCTCGCCTTCGGCCGTCCCCTGCGCGCCCTGCCCGATCTCGGTGCGGCCGGCGTCATCCTCGCGCTGGACGCGGACTTCCTCGGCGATCACCCGGCCGCCCTGGCGCTCGCTCGCGACTATGCGGCCGGGCGCAACCCCGAGCACCGGCTGAACCGCCTCTATGCCGTCGAGAGCCGCTACAGCCTGACCGGCAGCCTGGCCGACCACCGCCTGCCCCTGCGCCCGGCCGAGATCGAGGCCTTCGCCTTCGCGCTCGCGGCGGTACTGCTCGAGCGGCTCGGGGGCGAGCTACCGGGCGAGCTCGCCGGCTGGCGCGGCCTGCCCGGCGCGGTCCACGCGGCCGGCGATCCCGCCTTCCTGCGCGCGCTGGGCGAGGACCTGCTGGCCGCGCGCGAGGGGGCGCTCATCGTCGTCGGCCCCGGCCAGCCGGCGCGCGTGCACGCGCTGGCCGCGCTGCTCAATCGCCTGCTCGGGAGCGAGGGCCCTTGCCTGCGCTACACGGCCCCACCCCCCAGCGAGGAGACGGCCCAGCTCGCATCCCTCACGGCGCTCACGCGCGCGCTGGCGGCGGGCGAGGTGAAGGCGCTCGTCATCCTCGGCGGCAATCCGGTCTACGATGCGCCGGCCGACCTGGACTTCGCCGGCGCGCTCGCGCGCGTGGACGCCAGCGTCCACCTCTCGCTCTACGACAACGAGACCTCGCGGCGCTGCCGCTGGCACCTGCCGCGCGCGCACTTCCTCGAGGCCTGGGGCGACGCCCTCGCCTGGGACGGCACCTACTACAGCGCGCAGCCCCTGATCGAGCCGCTCTACGCGGGCAAGAGCCCCGGCGAGTTGCTCGCGCTGCTCGCGGGCAGCGGCCCCGCCGACGGATACGGCCAGCTGCGCGAGAGCGTCGCGCCGCGTCTGGCTGGCGATCCCGAGACGGCCTGGCGCCAGCTCCTCCACGACGGCGTGCTGGCGACGAGCGCCTTCCCCAGCGAGGCGCCGGCCCTGGCGGGGGGCGCGCTCGCCGCGGCGCTCGCGGCGCCGCCAGCGGCGGCGCCGTCCGGCCTCGCCCTCGTCCTGCACCGCGACCACTGCGTCTACGACGGCCGTTTCGCCAACAACGGCTGGCTGCAGGAGCTGCCCGATCCGCTCAGCCGCATCACCTGGGACAACGCGGCCGCCCTCAGCCCGGCAACCGCGGCGGCGGCGGGTCTCGCCCCCGGCGACCGCGTGCGTCTGAGCGTCGGCGATCGCAGCCTGGAGGCCGCCGTGGCGGTGCTGCCCGGCATCGCGGCGGGCACCGTCGCCCTGGCGCTCGGCTACGGGCGGCAGGCCGCGGGCACCGTGGGCAACGGCGTCGGCTTCGACGCCTATCGCCTGCGCGCGAGCGGGGCGCTGGCCGGCGCCGCTGGGCTCGCGCTCACGCCGCTGGGCGGCCAGTACCTGCTGGCCGGGACGCAGGACCACTACCTCATCGACCCTGTCGGCTTCGCCGGGCGCGAGGCGCGGATCGCCGAGCTGGTCAAGTCGGCCGACCTGGAGACCTACCGCCGCGAACCCGACTTCGCGCACGCGGACCACCACCCGCCGCTCGTCTCGCTCTGGCAGGAGCACGCCTACGCGGGGCACCGCTGGGGGATGAGCATCGACCTCGGCACCTGCATCGGCTGCGGGGCCTGCGCCGTGGCCTGCCAGGCGGAGAACAACATCCCCGTCGTCGGCAAGGATCAGGTGGCGCGCGGCCGCGAGATGAGCTGGATCCGCCTCGACCGCTACTTCCAGGGCGAGCCGGCGAACCCGGCGAGCGTCGTCCAGCCGGTGGCCTGCGCCCAGTGCGAGCTGGCGCCCTGCGAGCAGGTCTGCCCCTTCCAGGCGACGGTGCACAGCAGCGAAGGCCTCAACGACATGGTCTACAACCGCTGCGTGGGCACCCGCTACTGCGCCAACAACTGCCCCTACAAGGTGCGCCGCTTCAACTTCTACCACTACACGAAGGACGTCCCCGCCGTGACGCGCCTGGTCTTCAACCCGGAGGTCACGGTGCGCTCGCGCGGCGTCATGGAGAAGTGCACCTACTGCGTGCAGCGCATCCAGAACGCGAAGATCGAGGCCAAGAACGCCGGTCGCGCGCTCGTGGACGGCGAGATCCAGCCCGCCTGCCAGCAGACCTGCCCGACGCAGGCGATCCGCTTCGGCGATCTGAACGACGAGACGAGCGCGGTCCGCCGTCTGCACGGCGACCATCGCGCCTACTCCCTGCTCGGGGAGCTGAACATCAAGCCGCGGACGGTCTACCTGGCGCGCGTGACGAATCCGAACCCGAACCTGGCGAGCCCGCAGCATGAGCAGCGCAGTCATTCCTGATCCCCGCGCCCAGCTTGACCTGCCGCCTGGGGTCCAGCCCGTGCTCGTCACGGGCGGCAAGGACCTCGGCGGGGTCACGGACACGATCTGCGCGATCGTCGAGCGCCGGCAGATGCCGCGGGCCTGGACGGTCGCGCTCGGCATCGCCGGCCTGTTCACGCTCGTCCTCTTCGCGATGGTCGGCTATCTCGTCTCGACGGGCGTGGGTGTCTGGGGCCTCAACAACCCGATCGGCTGGGGCTTCGACATCGCGAACCTCGTCTTCTGGATCGGCATCGGCCACGCGGGGACGCTGATCTCGGCCGTGCTCTTCCTCTTCCGGCAGCGCTGGCGCACGGGCATCAACCGCTTCGCCGAGACGATGACGATCTTCGCCGTCGTCTGCGCGGGCCTCTTCCCCCCACGTCGGCCGCATCTGGCTGCTGCAGTGGATCTTCCCGATTCCCTACCAGCAGCAGGCCTGGCCCAACTTCCGCAGCCCGCTGCTCTGGGACGTCTTCGCGATCGGCACCTACATGCTGGTCTCGATCCTGTTCTGGTTCATGGGCATGGTGCCCGACCTTGCCACCCTGCGCGACCGGGCGACCGGCCGCGCGCGGCAGCTCGTCTACGGCCTGCTCGCCCTGGGCTGGCGCGGCTCCAACCGCCACTGGCACCGCTTCGAGAAGGCCTACCTGCTCCTCGCCGGCCTGGCGACGCCCCTCGTCCTCAGCGTGCACTCGGTGGTCAGCTTCGACTTCGCGACCAGCGTGATCCCGGGCTGGCACACGACGATCTTCCCGCCCTACTTCGTCGCCGGCGCCATCTTCGGCGGCTTCGCGATGGTGAGCACGATCGTGCTGCCGGCCAGGAAGCTGTTCGGCCTCGAGGACCTGATCACGCCGAGGCACCTGGAGGCGATGGCCAAGATCATGCTCGCGACGGGCATGATGGTCGGCTACGCCTACGCGATGGAGTTCTTCATCGCCTGGTACAGCAGCAACCGCTACGAGAGCTTCGCCTTCGTCAACCGTGCGCTGGGGCCCTACGCCTGGGCCTACTGGATCATGGTCAGCTGCAACGTGCTCGGCCCGCAGATCTTCTGGGTCAAGCGCCTGCGGCGCAACCTGTGGGTGATGTGGGCCGTGGCCGTGGCCATCAACGTCGGCATGTGGTTCGAGCGCTTCGTGATCGTCGTCAGCTCGCTCAGCCGCGACTACCTGCCCTCGGCCTGGGGCAGCTACACGCCGACCTGGGTCGAGGTGCTGACCCTCGCGGGCAGCTTCGGCCTCTTCTTCACGCTGTTCCTGCTCTTCCTGCGCGTGGCGCCGATCGTCGCCATGGCCGAGGTGAAGACGGTGATGCCCGAAGCGCACGCCCACGATCCGGAGCATCCGGGCGCCGGCGACTACTGGGGCGACATCCCGGGCCGCTACGACCCGGCGCGGCCGGAGTAAGGGGGGGGCTGGTGAGCGCAGCGATCCGGCAGGAAGGCAGCCTCTACGGCTATCTCGCCGAATTCGAGACGGTCGGCGCCCTGCTCGCCGCCTGCGCGCAGGTGCGCGACGCCGGCTTCACGCGCTGGGACGCCCACACGCCCTTCCCGGTGCACGGACTCGACGCGGCGATGGGCCTGCGCACGACGAAGCTGCCCTGGCTGGTCTTCGGCGCCGGCGCGAGCGGCGCCGGCCTCGGCCTGCTGATGCAGTGGTGGATCAACGCGGTCGACTACCCGCTGATCAACAGCGGCAAGCCGCACTTCAGCATCCCCGCGAACGTCCCGATCACCTTCGAGATGACCGTCCTCCTGAGCGCGCTGACCGCCTTCGTCGGCATGCTCGCGCTCAACGGGCTGCCGCGCTACCACCATCCCGTCTTCCAGAGCGAGCGCTTTCGGCGCGTGACCAGCGACCGCTTCTTCATCACGATCGAGGCGCGCGATCCGCGCTGCCGCGGGGAGGAGACGGCCCGCTTCCTGGCCGGGCTGGGCGCCGTCGCCGTCGAGCCCTTGCGCGAGGAGGCGCTCTAGCATGCCGCGCTGGATCCTGAACCTGCTCGTCGTCGGCGTGCTGCTGACCCTGATTCCGCTGGCCTGGGTGGCGAAGGACCGCCTTGCCTCCAAGGGCGATCGCACGCGCATCCACATCATCCCCGACATGGACAAGCAGCCGAAGTACAAGGCCCAGGAGGCCAGCAGCCTCTTCGCCGATGGACGCGCCGCCCGCGAGGAGCCGGCCGGCACGGTCGCCCGCGGCGAGTTGGCGGGCGGCGCCGCCTTCGTCGAGGGGCGCGTGGCCGGCGAGTGGGTGACGCGCTTCCCCCTTGCCGTCGATGCCGGGCTGCTCGAGCGCGGCCGCGAGCGCTACGCCATCTTCTGCGCGCCCTGCCACGGCCTGTCCGGCTACGGCGACGGCATCGTGAACGAGCGCGCGCTGGCCCTCGCCGAGGGCGGCTGGACGCCGCCGACCAGCCTGCACACGGACCTCATCCGCGAGCGGCCGCTCGGCCAGCTCTACCAGGCGATCGCCGCCGGCGTGCGCAACATGCCGGCCTACGGGCCGCAGATCCCGCCCCGGGATCGCTGGGCGATCGTCGCCTACGTGAAGGCCCTGCAGCTCAGCCAGCACGCGAGCCTGGCCGACCTGCCTGCCGACCAGCGGGCGCGCTTCGCGCAGGAGGCGGGACGATGACGCGGCCCCAGCGCCTGGACATCACGCAGGAGCCCCGGGCCAGGAGCCCCGGCACCTCGGGGCGGGCGGCAGGCGCGCCTTGCGTCTGGCCGGCCTGGCCGCGCTCGTCGGCCTCGCGGCCAGCGCCGCCCTCGGGGCCGCCGCCGGCTGGGACCGCTTCCTGCAGGCCTATCTCGTCAACTACGCCTTCCTGCTCAGCCTCTCGCTGGGCGCGCTCTTCTTCGTGCTGATCCAGCACGTGACGGGGGCGACCTGGAGCGTCGTCGTGCGCCGCCTCGCCGAGGCGCTGGCCGCCAACCTGCCCTGGCTGGCCCTGCTCGCGCTGCCGATCCTCTTCGGCCAGCGCTCGCTCTATCCGTGGAGCAATCCCGAGCACGCTGCCCACGATCCCCTGCTCGCGGCCAAGGCGCCCTACCTGAATCCGACCTTCTTCGCCGTGCGCCTGGCGATCTACTTCCTCGTCTGGACCTGGCTCACGCGCCACTTCTTCCGCCACTCCGTCGCCCAGGACGCTACGGGCGACGTCGCCCACACGCACGCGATGCAGCGGCTCAGCGGCCCCGGCCTCGTGCTCTACGCGCTGACGGTCTCCTTCGCCGCCTTCGACCTCCTGATGAGCCTGAACCCACACTGGTTCAGCACCATCTTCGGCGTCTACTTCTTCGCCGGCAGCGCGGTGAGCTGCTTCGCGCTGCTCGCGCTCTGGGCGCGCCTGCTCCAGCGCGGCGGCCCCCCCTGACGCGGGCGATCACTCGCGAGCACTACCACGATCTCGGCAAGCTGGTCTTCGCCTTCATCGTCTTCTGGGCGTACATCGCCTTCTCGCAGTATATGCTCATCTGGTATGCGAACATCCCCGAGGAGACAGGCTGGTACCTGGCCCGCCAGACCGGGGGCTGGACGGCCGTCACGCTGCTGCTGCTCTTCGGCCACTTCTTCCTGCCCTTCCTCGGCCTCATCTCGCGCTACCCGAAGCGGCAGGGCCTGCTGCTCACGCCGGGCGCCTTCTGGGTGCTCCTCATGCACTGGGTGGACATCTACTGGCTGGTGATGCCCGGCTTCAGTCCTGGCCGTCCGCCCTTCCACCTGCTGGACTTGGCGCTCGCCATCGGTCTCGGCGGCGTTGCGGCGAGCCTGATCCTGCTGCGCCTGCGCCGGTGCAGCGTGATTCCCGAGAAGGACCCGCGGCTCGCCGCTTCCCTGGAGTTCGAGAATGCCTGAGCCGATGCGACACGACGATCCGCGCAGCGCGAGCACAGCCTGGGTGGGCATCATCGGCGGGCTTCTGCTCGTGCTGATCATCCTCGGCCTGACGCTCGTCTTCTACCGCTGGGAGGACGCCGAACGGGCGGCGAAGGGCCCGCGTGCCGGCAGCGAGCGCCTGGCGGCGCTCGAGGCCGCGCAGGCGGCCCAGCTCGCGGACTACGCCTGGGTCGATGCCGAGAAGGGGATCTTGAGGATGCCAATCGAGGCCGCGATGGCGCGCGTCGCCGCCCAGGCGGCGCCGGGAGCGCAGCCGTGATCCGCCGCCGGCATGGAGACGGGCTGGGCGGCGCTGCGTGCGGGGCCCTCCTGGCGCTCGCCTTCTCGCTGGCGGTGAGCGCGGCCGCCTCGCGGGGCGCCGCGGCGCAGCCTGCCGACCAGGAGCCCGCGGCCCTCAAGGGGCTGGGGATCTTCCACCAGGCCGGCGTCCAGGTGCCGCTCGACCTGGCCTTCAGCGACGAGCAGGGCCGCGCCGTTCGCCTCGGCGACTACTTCACGGGCGCGGAGCCCGTGATCCTCACGCTCGTCTACTACAACTGCCCGATGCTCTGCAACGTCCTGCTCGACCGCTTCGTGGCCGGCCTCAAGGAGCTGGACTGGACGGCCGGGCAGGAGTTCCGCATCGTCACGGTGAGCATCGATCCCAAGGACGACAGCGCCGGCGCCTTCAGGAAGCGGGCCCACCAGATCGAGGACTACGGTCGACCGTCGGCGACCGCGGGCTGGCACTTCCTGACGGGCGAGGAGGCGGCAATCGCGCCCCTGGCCGACGCGGTGGGCTTCAAGTACGCGCTCGACCCCGAGACGGGCGAGTACCGGCACGCCGCGGGCATCTTCGTGCTCACGCCCGCGGGCAAGGTGAGCCAGACCCTGCTCGGGCTCGACTTTCCGGGCAAGGACCTGCGCCTGGCCCTGGTCGAAGCCTCGGCGGGCAAGATCGGCAGCGCGCTCGACCGCGTGCTGCTCTTCTGCTTCCACTACGACGCCGCCGAGGGCCGCTACGCGCCGGCGGCGATGAACCTGATGCGGCTGGGCGGGGGCATCTGCGCCCTCACCCTGGCCCTGTGGCTGATCACGGTCTGGCGGCGCGATCGCCACCGCCGGCTGGTCGCAGGGGGATCGCACCCGTGAATGCGCTGAACACGCTCTTCGCTTCGACGGCGGGCGCCGGGCTGGCGACCGGCAGCGGGTCCTTCTGGATGCCACGCCAGGGCACGGCCATCGCCGGCCAGGTGGACGGCATCTTCAGCTTCCTGCTCTGGCTCAGTCTCTTCTTCTTCACGCTCATCGTCGGCCTGATGGTGGTCTTCATCGTCCGCTACCGGCAGCGCCGCCGCGAGGAGCGCGCCAGCTCGGACGTCTCGCACAACACGGCGCTGGAGTTGACCTGGACCCTGGTGCCGGTCGCGCTCGTGATCGTCATCTTCACCGTCGGGTTCCGCGCCTACCTGAGGCTCAGCGTGCCGCCGGCCGACGCCTACGAGGTGCTCGTCACCGGCCAGAAGTGGAACTGGGAGTTCACCTACCCCAACGGCTACCGCGACCCGCAGCTACACGTGCCGGTCGATAAGCCGATCCGCCTCGTGATGACCTCGCAGGACGTGATCCACAGCTTCTACGTGCCCGACTTCCGCGTGAAGCACGACGTCGTCCCCGGTCGCTACACCAAGGTCTGGTTCGACCCCGAGGCGCCGGGCGAGCACTACATTCTCTGCGCGGAGTTCTGTGGCGACAGCCACTCGGACATGATCTCCAAGGTGATCGTTCATCCAGCGGGCGAGTTCGAAACCTGGCTTGCGGACGCGGGCGGCTTCCTCGACAAGCTGCCGCCGGCCGAGGCGGGCGAGCGGCTGACGAAGAGCCTCGGCTGCAACGCCTGTCACAGCGTCGACGGCTCGCGCATGATCGGACCCAGCTACAAGGGGCTCTTCGGCAGCCCGCGGCGGCTCAAGGACGGCAGCAGCGTCGTCGCGGACGAGAACTACATCCGCGCCTCCCTGCTCGATCCGCAGGGCCAGGTGGTGGAGGGCTTCGAGCCCGTGATGCCGACCTTCCAGGGCCGCATCAGCGAGAAGGAGATCGGCATGATGATCGAGTACCTCAAGACCCTGAGCGACCAGGGGGCGCAGCCGTGACGACGAGCCCGCAGCCGCAGGTCCCGGGCGGCGACGACAACTACCTCACGCATGGCCACGGCCTGAAGTCCTGGTTGACGACGCTGGACCACAAGCGGATCGGCGTCCTCTACCTGATCTCGGTCCTGACGAGCTTCTTCCTCGGCGGCCTCTTCGCGATGCTGGTGCGCACGGAGCTCTTCACGTCGGGCCGCACGATCATGGACGCGCAGGACTACAACCAGTCCTTCACGCTCCACGGCGCGATCATGATCTTCCTCTTCATCATCCCGAGCATCCCGGCCGCCTTCGGCAACTTCGTGCTGCCGGTGATGCTCGGCGCCAAGGACGTCGCCTTCCCGCGCCTGAACCTGGCGAGCTGGTACCTCTACGTCGTCGGCGCCGTCTTCGCGCTGGTCTCGATCCTCGCCGGCGGCGTCGACACGGGCTGGACCTTCTACACGCCCTACAGCACCTCGACCGGCGGCGCCGTCGTCTGGCTGACGATGGGCGCCTTCATCCTCGGCTTCAGCTCGATCTTCACGGGTTTGAATTTCATCGTGACGATCCACAAGCTCCGGCCGCAGTGGATGAGTTGGTTCAAGATGCCGCTCTTCCTCTGGTCGCTCTACGCAACGGCGGTGATCCAGGTGCTGGCGACGCCGGTGCTCGGCATCACGCTCGTGCTGCTCGTCATCGAGCGCAGCTTCGGGGTGGGCATCTTCGACCCCGCGCTCGGCGGCGATCCCGTGCTCTACCAGCACTTCTTCTGGTTCTACTCGCACCCGGCCGTCTACATCATGATCCTGCCCGGGATGGGCATCATCAGCGAGCTGGTCTCGGTGTTCAGCCGCAAGCACATCTTCGGCTACCGCTACATCGCCTACTCGAGCATCGCGATCGCGATCTTCGGCTTCCTCGTCTGGGGGCACCACATGTTCACCAGCGGCCAGTCCGGCCTCGCGAACATGATCTTCAGCGCGCTCACCTTCAGCGTTTCGATCCCCTCGGCGATCAAGGTCTTCAACTGGCTGACGACGATGTACAAGGGCAGCCTGCGCCTGGACACGCCGATGCTCTACGTGCTGAGCTTCCTGTTCCTCTTCACGATCGGCGGCCTGACCGGCCTCTTCCTCGGCACGCTCGCCACCGACATCCACCTGCACGACACCTACTTCGTCGTCGCCCATTTCCACTACGTGATGATGGGCGGCACCCTGATCGCCTTCCTCGGCGGGCTCCACTACTGGTGGCCGAAGATGTTCGGCCGCATGTACAGCGAGCTCTGGGGGCGGGTGGCGGCGGTGCTGATCTTCGTCGGCTTCAACGTCACCTTCTTCACGCAGTTCGTGATGGGCAGCAAGGGCATGCCGCGCCGCTACTACAACTATCCCCCCGAATTCGAGATCTACCACCAGATCTCGACCTACGGCT
>Ga0194127_10008084_pt1 | contig 11402 bp, 8 predicted proteins | sample TA2KigC100mmetaG_FD_148624 | JGI IMG/M metagenome (GOLD analysis project Ga0194127, IMG submission 148624) | Freshwater microbial communities from Lake Tanganyika, Tanzania - TA2015036 Kigoma Deep Cast 100m | ecosystem: Environmental > Aquatic > Freshwater > Lake | place: Tanzania: Lake...
GTTCGGGCAACGCCGTTTCCGGAGTCGAGTTGCGGGAACCGGAGCCGATCGCTAGAATACAAGAGGTTGAGGGGTCAACGGGGCCCGCGGCGGAACCCCGGAGCGGGGTCGCGGCGGATCCCGCAAGTCGAGAAAGGCGGGTGAGACGAATGACCGATCGGATTCGTCCTCTGGCGATGGGGGCCCTGGTCGCCTGCGCGATCCTCTTGGCCGGCCCGCCGGCCGCGGCCCTGACCTTCGAGGAGGTGCTCAACCTCGAGCTGGCCGGCGTCAGCGAGACGACGATCCTCAAGCTGATCGACGTGGAACGAGCCGTGTTCCACCTGAACGCCTACGACATCGTCCGCCTCAAGGAGGCCGGGGCGAGCGAGGACTTCATCCGCGAGTTGATGGACACGCCGCAGAGGTATGGCGCCGGCGCCGCGGCCAAGACCTCCGCCGCCGCGCAGGCCGCGCCGGGCGCCTCGGTTCGGGCCGACGACTACTACGCCCTCCAGCCCGACGACTACGCCACTGTCTTCGTCTACCATTACTACGATCCCTTCGCCTACTACTGGTATCCCTGGCCGCGCTACTACGTCTACTACTCGCCCTTCTGGTGGGCGCGCTCCGGCTGCTACTGTCCCGGTCATTGGTGCTGGGACTGGTGGGACCCCTGGGGGCCGCCCGGCCGCTACTGCGACTGGCACTACGGCTACTCGCGCCACTTCGGCCCGTCGCGCACGCGCCCGGCGGAGGCGCGCAGCTGGCATCGGATCCGCTCCGCCGCGCCGCTGCGCGCCGAGAGGGAGGGCTCCGTGCTGCGTCGCGCGGGCCTGGCCGCGCCGGCGAACATTCGCGCCGAGGCGAGGGTGCGCGCCGCGGACCAGCGCTCGGGCGAGGTCTACACCACCCGCGCCGCACGCGCCGCCGACATCCGCGGCGCCCGCACGGCGCATCCCGCCCGCTCCGTCGAGGCCGGCGCCGCCCGCGCTCCGGGGGCCCCCGAGCGCCCCGGCTATCGCGGCCCGGGGGAGACTCGCAGCAGGTCGGCGGGAAGCCCCGCGCAGCGCCCGACGGGCGACGGCACCGCCGTGCGCTCCCGCGGCTCGGACGGCGGCGCGCCGGCCGGCAGTGCCCCGCCTCCGAGCCCGGGCCGGGAGGTCCGCCGCGAGCGTCCTTCGCGAAGCACCGCGCCCGCCTCTCCCCCGCCGCGCCCGCAGTCCGAACCGGCACCGGCGGAGAACTCCCCCGCCGCGCTCTCCGGAGCGGGCGCGGATGATGGCGCCCGCTCGGCCGGCGGCAGAACGCGCAGGCGCTAGAATCCGTCGCTGCGTTCGGCCGAACACACCGCTACAGTGTCGAGTCGCCGGCTCCCCGCCGGCGATTTCGTGACCTCCAACTAGCGCAAAGCTCACCCCGGCCCGCTTGACAGCGCCTTGCTCCGAGTGGGATAATCGTTTCGTCGGTGGGGCTTCCGCCTCTCCGGCCGCTGAAGGATTCCGGAAAGGGGTGATGGAACAGACGGACAGGCTTTTGGGCTGCGGGGTGGTGGGGTTGGCGATGCAGCGGGCACCCTTCGAGTGATCGGTGTCTGTACTGACCAGCGGCAACACCAAACGAAAGGAGACGTCCCTCCTTAACCCCAACCGATCCAGTCTCCGCGGGCAGGGATCCTTCCGCAAGGCGCGAGCCCTGCGGAAGCCCTGATCGCGGGGCGCGTCGGGCCTGCGCAGTGGCATGAGGCTCGAGCTGGGAAGGTCCGAAAGCGCGGGCGTCCAACGGATGCCCGCGATTTCGTTTGCGGCGCGAACGCCCCCGCGCGCCGCGGCAACGACCGCCCCCCCCCTCGCGGCAGCGACCCGCGATCCTCGAGCGGCTCAGAGCGCGAAGCTGCGCCAGGCGATCAGCGTCCGGGCATCGGCGTCCACCTGGATCTCGCGCGTTCCCGACTCCACTACTCTGCCTTCCCCGTCCCGGGCTTCGAGGCGCAGCCTGTATCGTCCCGGAGGCAGCTCCAGGCGGGCGCCGAGGATCCGGCTCGGGAGCATCAGCCAGGCGCGCGTGTCGGCCTTCTCGGTCGCCACGCCGGCGATGTTGGCCAGGATCCCGGCCAGCGGACCGCCCTGCTTCTCCGCCTTCCGCGCCGTCCAGTACTTCAGCAGCGCGCGGGCGATCGTCTTGACGATGACCCCCGCTTCGTCGGCGGCGAAGGCGTCCCGGACGCGGCAGGCCAGGTCGGACATCGGCGCCGCCGCGGTGCGCGCCTCGATCGCCGGCGCCGCCGCGGTGCGCGTCTCGAACGCCCCGCCGAGGGCAGCCTCCCCGTCGAGCGGCAGGAGCGACGCGCGGCACTCGGCGGCGCCCGGCCGGGCCGGCCCGAGCAGCGGAAGGGCGACATCGAGGAAGTAGGCCACCTTCGCCGGCTCGGCGGCCCACTCGCCCCGTTCGCGCCGGTGACGCACACGCTGCGCCAGGACGGCGCCGCCCGCTCGCGCCCCATCCTCCCCTCTCCACTCGGGATCGTGGGCGAAGATGGGCAGCCGCAGGTGCTCGCTCGTCTTCATCGGCGCCCAGCCGGATTCGAAGAACAGCAGCAGCGTGCCCGCCTTCCCCTCGCGCGGGGCGACGGGTCGGGAGGCGGCGAGATCCCCGAGGCCGATCTCCTCCAGCGACACGCCGGCGCGCACGGCCGCGCGGGCGAGGTCGCCGGCCAGCCACGCGGGCGCCTCGCCGCCGCAGGCGCTGCCCGGGTCGCTCCACCCCTCCAGCGCCAGCCGGTAGGAGACGAGCGCGTGGTTCCACTCGCCCTCGTCCTCCAGCACCGCGCCCGACAGGTAGTGCAGGAAGGGGTCGCCGCGCGCGGCGGGCCGCCCGGCCTGCGTGTCGGCGACGAAGGCGAGCCGCTGGGCGAGGCGGCGCGCCTCCACCGCGGCGGCCCGCCGGTCACCCAGCTCCAGGTAGTTGAGGACGCGCAGGTAGTGCAGGTAGTTGCCCTCGTGCACCTCGCCGCGGTAGTCCTCGCTCTCGTCGCTCAACAGGAAGGTCAGCCCCCGCTGGCTGAGGCTGATCGTGTAGAGCTCATCGAGGCGCTGCGCGGCCCTGTCCAACTCTTCGTTGCTCTCCGCGTAGCTCCCCGCGTAGCGCAGCAGCGCCCCCCGCTCGAGGTGATAGAGCAGTTCGCCGGGACGCCCCTTCTTCTCCACCTGCGCCAGCGCGCCCGCCCAGTCGCCCTGCGACGCCGCGGGGCGCAGTTCGCGCAGGCGCGTCGTGTAGGAGGCGCACCCCGCCGCCTGCAGCGCGAGCGCCAGGGCGAGCAGGCACCCCAGTGCCCATCGCTGGAGTAGCGGGCGCCCGGCGGAGAGGGCGCCCCGGCCGGCAGCCCCCCGGGGCCGTCCTCGACTCACGGCTTGAACTGGCCGCGGGCCACGAACTTCTTGATCTTGTGCTGCCCGACCCAGACCTTCAGGTTCGACTCGATGTCCATCAGCGTCATGTCCACCTGGTAGAAGATCACCCGCTTGCCCTCGACCTGGTCGGTGATCGTGTGGATCGCGCCGGTCATCATGTAGTCGGCGCCCAACTCCTGGCCGAGACGCTTGACCGTTTCCTCGCTGGCGTTGGCCCACTGGTCGGCGCGCTCGAGGCGCAGGTCGCCGCGCTCGTCGGGCCTGGCCACCACCTGCGCGCGGCCCGAGTTGATCAGCGCCCGTTCGATGTCGGCGAGGAAGGTGCCCACGGCGATGTGCTCGGTGCCGAGATTGCGCACCGCGCCGGCAATGACGATCGGCACCTTCCCGCCCTGGCGCTGCAGGTGCTCGGTCACCCAGGGATGATGGAGGCAGTCCTGCGTGATCGCCTCGGCCACCGTGCGCGAATCCGTGTCGTTCCAGCGCCCGGAGAGATCGACCGTCGTCTCCGGGTCGATGCGGGTCACCTTCGTGCCGCCGCAGCCCGCGACCAGGAGCGCCGCGATCCCGATCGCCATTCCCTGAGCCGCCGCCCGCCAGCCGGGCCTTCCGAACTCCGCCCGCCGTTCCATCGTCTCGCCTCCCTCGACCGTTCGCCGCGTGCCGTCGGGGCCCCCGGATACCTCCGGGGGCCAAGGAAGAAGCGCCGCCCGGGCCAGGGCAAAGCCGCCGGCCGGTCCAGGCGAGACCGCCGCTGCCCGCCCCGCAAGGCCCCTGCCCGCCTCACCCTAGGAAGCCCGGTCCGAGCTGTCAACGCCGCCGGCGGCCCCAAGTTTCGACCGGATGCAGCATTCTGGCGCTCGTTACGGGGCGGTGCGCAAGTAGATCGTAAGCTCTTGTCGGTAAAATGGTTAGGTTGATTTTTCTTGACGATGAGCGCCCTATCTTCTAGTATGCCAGCTATCTAGGCTGGTCGCGGGCCCGCCTGAGGTCCCCCGGGGCATGCCGATTCGGCAGTCCGGGGGGGGCCGGACGGACGGGGGGGCCGGCGGCAGGGAACGAGCCGGTGAGTGGCTGACGAGCGAACGTAGACATCCCTTCAGGGAAGGAGGGACAGGATGGCCCGGATCTCCGTGGTGGTCCCGACCTGCAACAAGAAGGACATGGTCACAGAGGCGATCGACTCGGTCTTCGGTCAGAGCTTCAGGGATTTCGAGCTGATCATCGTCGACGACGGATCGACGGACGGCACGCCGGTGCAGATCTTCAGCACCTTCGGCGCGCAGCCCCAGGCCATCGAAGAGCTGTCGCGCATGCACCCGACGGCGGTCCGCCCATTCTCCCACCCCTTCCTCCACGACGGCATCCCGGTCTGGTACCACTACTACCCGAATCGGGGGCTGGCGGCGGCGCGCAATCGCGGCATCCGCTGTTCGCGCGGCGCCTATGTCGCCTTCCTCGAGGCCGAGGACCTGTGGGACGGCGGGCATCTCCTCTCCCACATGCGCTTCCACGAGGGCTGCCACGAGGCCGCCGTCTCCCACAGCGCCGTCGACCACGTCAAGGAGCGGGGGCGGCCGCGCAAGGCGCGCAAGGATGCCCCCCTGTCCGGCTGGATCTTCGACCGCGCCCTGGAGGCGAGCCCGGTGAGGATCTCGGCGGCGATGGCCCACAAGCTCTGCTTCCAGGAGTGCGGCGTCTTCGACGAGAACCTGCCCGCCTGCGAGGACTACGATCTCTGGCTACGCATGTCGGCGCACTTCCCCTTCTATCACGTGGAGGGACCCCTGGTGCGCCAGCGCTCGGCGCGCCCGCAGGGCGCGCGCACCTGGTCGTGGGACCGCTACCGCGTCTACGCCCTGGAGAAGGCATTCCAGGGGGGGCGTCTCAATCCCGAGCAGCGCCTGATGGTCGCCAGCGAGATCGTCCGCAAGTGCGAGCACCTCGTCGAGGGGTTCACCCACCTGAAGACCGAGGAGCGGGCGAGCTTCTACGAGCGCAAGCGCAAGCGCTTCGTGCTGGAAGTGCGCAAGCTGCGCGCCTCGCAGAGCGGGACGCCGCTCGTCGGCCAGGGGGCCGAGCCGGTGGCCGAGGAGTGCATCGTCCCGGCGAGCCTGTAGCCTCGGCGTCGCCGCGGCGCGGCGGAACCCGCGGGATGCCCGAGCGGAGCGCCCTCCGGCTCGCCGCCGCGCGGCGCGACTCCCCGCGCCCTCCGGCTCGCCGCCGCGCGGCGCGACTCCCCGCGCCCTCCGGCTCGCCGCCGCGCGGCCCGGGCGCCTCGCGCGCCGGCCCCTACTCGACCCGCTACTTGACCCGCGAGATCGCCTCCTTGGAGATGATCAGGCGCTGGATCTGGCTCGTGCCCTCGTAGATCTGGAAGATCTTCGCATCGCGCATAAGCTTCTCGACCGGATACTCCTTGTTGAAGCCATAGCCGCCGAAGATCTGCACGGCGTCGACGCAGACGCGCATCGTCGTGTCGGCGGCGAAGGCCTTGGCGCAGGCCGCCTCGTAGGAGTTCTTCTTGCCCTGGTCGTACAGGGCGGCCGCCCGCCAGACTAGCAGCCTGGCCGCGTCGAGGTCCTTGGCCATGTCGGCGATCATGAAGGCGATCGCCTGATGGCGATGGATGGCGACGCCGAAGGCCTGCCGCTCGCGGGCGTAGCGGATCGCATGCTCCATCGCCGCCCGCCCCACGCCGACCGCGCCGGCGGCCACCGGCGGACGGGTATGATCGAAAGCGGCCATGGCCAGCATCCAGCCGCGCCCTTCGGGGCCGATGCGGTTCTCCTCGGGGACGACCACATCCTCGAAGGTGATGGCGCGGGTGTCGGAGGCCCGCTGGCCCATGTTGTCTTCCTTCTTCCCGATCGTGACCCCGGGCGCGTCGGCGGGCACGACGAAGGCGGACATCCCGCGGATGCCCGCCTCCTTCTTCGTGTAGGCGAGCACGAAGAACCAGTCGGCCACGCCGGCGCCGCTGATCCACATCTTGCTGCCGTTGATGACGTACTCGCTCCCCTTGGGCACCGCCGTCGTCTTGATCCCCATGACGTCGCTGCCCGCCCCGGGCTCGGTCACCGCGTAGGCTGCGAAGCGCAGCTCGGCGGTCATCGGGCGCAGCCACTTCTCCTTCTGCTCCGGCGAGGCCCCGACCATGAGCGGCGCCGTGGCCAGCGTGTTGACCATCATCGCCGTGCTGATCCCGCTGCAGGCGGCGGCCAGCTCCTCGGCGATGAGGCACTCCATCAAGGCGTTCATGCCGGCGCCGCCGAGGTCCTCGGGCAGGCCGGGATTGAGCAGCCCGACCTCGAAGGCCTTCTGGCAGATCTCGCTCGGGAACTCCCCCGTCTGGTCGTGGTGCGCCGCCCGGGGGGCGATCTCGTTCTGGGCGAAGTCGCGCGCCAGGTCGCGGACCATGCCCTGCTCTTCCGTGAGGTCGAAGCCGATCATGCCCTCTTCTCCTTCCGCCGCTCGGTTGGGGTGGATGCCGCCCGCGCCGCCGGCGGCGTCGGGCCGGCGCGGAGCGGGCGGATTATAGGTGCCCCCGCGGAGCACCCTCAAGCGCCGATCCCGGCGCCCCCGCCGGACCCGGATTGCGCTTGGCGGGCTCGGCCGCGCCGGCCTAGGATGCCGCTGCGGACGCCGTCGTTTCGCCGCAGGGGATGCCGCGCATGGAGAGCCTGAACCGGGAGCCGAGACCCGCCGGTGGAACGACCCCGGTCGTCCTGGTCACCGGCGCGGCGCGCCGCCTCGGCCGCGCGCTCGTCGAAGCGCTCGCCGCCCGCGGGGCGGCCGTCGCCCTCCACTATCACCGCTCGCGGGACGAGGCTCATGCGCTGGCCGAGGCGATCCGCCCGCGGGCCGCGGGCGTCTGGCTCTTCCGGGCCGATCTGAGCGATCCCGACGAGCAGCAACGACTCGCCGACGAGGTGCTCGCCGCCTGTCCCGGGCTCAACGGTCTCGTCCACAACGCCTCGATCTATCGCCCGACGCCGCTCGCCTCGCTCGCCCGGCGGGACTGGGACGAACACCTCGCCATCAACCTCACCGCCCCGGTCTGGCTCTCGGCGCGCCTCGGCCTGGCCATGCGCGCCTCCGGGGGGGGCTCGATCGTCCAGGTCGGCGACTGGTCGACGGGCCGCCCCTACCGCGACTATCTCGCCTACACGGTCAGCAAGGGCGCGCTCGAGACGGCGACGCGCGCCCTGGCGCGTGAGCTCGCCCCCGAAGTTCGCGTCAACATGGTCGCCCTCGGGCCGATCCTTCTACCTGAGGGGAGCGGTCCGGATCTGGAAGAGCGGGTCCGCCGGGCCGTGCCCCTGGGGCGGGTCGGGCACCCGGGCGAGTATGTCTCGGCGGTGCTCCACCTGCTGACCGGCGCCTCGTACAGCACGGGCTCGATCGTCCAGGTCGACGGCGGGCGCGCTCTGGCCTAGGCGTCGCACCGGCTCTCCCGCGGGCGGAGCCCGCCCCCGGCCGTTCCGGCCTCCCGGCCGCGGCCGGCGCGGGTTGCGGGCCCGAGACCCAGACAGCCGATGAGACGGACACGACGAGAGACAGCGCCGCCGCCCCGGCCCGCGCCGCGCCGGCGCGCGCCGATCCCGCCTCGCCCCTCGCGCCGCGGGGCCTGGCTGGTGCCCCTGCTCCTGTGCGTCCTGCTGCTGATCCTCATCGCCCTTCCCGCCGACCAGTGGCGCCGCCCCGCCCCGGAACCGGTCTACACCGCATCCGGAGAGCGCGTCCCCGCGGCCAACCTGGCGCGGATGGAGGAGGTCCGGCGAACGATCGCCGCACGCGGCCAGCGCTGGCAGGCGGGCGTCACCGAGGTCGCCCACCTCACCGCCGAGCAGTTCGAGCTCATGCTCGGCGCCCTGCCGCCCGAGGGCGAGACGCCCCCCCCGGCGCGTTTCGAGGCCGCCCCCCCCCCCCCGGGGCGCTCGGCCGGGCTGCCGACGCGTTGGGACTGGCGGGATGAGGGGGGAACCACTCCGGCGCGCCACCAGGGCTCCTGCGGCAGCTGCTGGGCCTTCGCCGCCGGCGGCGCCCTCGAGGGCACGCTGCTCGCCTACGAAGGGCTGGAGCTCGACCTCTCGGAGCAGCACGTCCTCGACTGCAACGCGGAGAACTATGGCTGCTCGGGCGGATGGATGACCGCCGCCTACCGGCTGTGGCGGGACCGCGGCGCCTTCCTCGAATCGCAGATCGCCTACGCCGGCGACGACGCTCGCCCCTGCAACGAGTCGGGCTTCACGCCCAGCGCCTCCGTGACCGCCTGGAGCCCGGTCGCCTACTCGCGCGAGGCCCTTCAGCGCCAGGTGCTCGTGCGGCCGATCGCCGTGGCCATGCACGTCTACCCCGACTTCCAGTTCTACCAGGGGGGCGTCTACGAGCACGCCGGCAGCGACCCGGTCAACCACGCCGTGTTGCTCGTCGGCTGGGACGACGATCTCTCCGCCTGGATCATCAAGAACAGCTGGGGCGCCGGCTGGGGCGAGCAGGGCTTCGCCTGGGTGCGCTACGACTGCTGCCGGCTCGGATCCTACGCGCACGCCGTCACCGCGCCGGTCGCCCGGACGCTCCGCCTGCACCACGATCCGATGACCGACACGCTCGCCGCCGGGCCCTATCCCCTGCTCCTGCGCGCGACCTCCCTCCTCGGGCGGCTCGGCGTCGCGCAGGCCGTGCTCCACCTCGACCTCGGGGCGGGCTTCGACCCCCTGCCCCTCGAACGGCTGAGCGGAGACGCGCACGCGGGCCTCTTCTCGGGCGAGCTGCCGGCAACGGAGATCGGCGCGCGGGTGCGCTACTTCCTGTCGGTGACCGACGCCCAGGGGGAGACGGCGACTCTGCCCGCCGAGGGCGAGGAGGCGCCCTTCGCCTACCGCGTGCTGCGCCGCGTCTACGCCGAGGACTTCGCCGCTCCCGGGGGGTGGCAAACCGGCATCGCCGGCGACACGGCCACGGCGGGCTGGTGGGAGTGGGGCGTGCCCCAGGCCGCCTACGGCACGAGCGGGCTCCTCGCTCAGCCCGGGAGCGCGCACACGCCGGGCGGCTCCTGCTACGTCACCGGCCTCTCCGCCCCGGGCAACGACGTCGACGGGGGCGTGACGACGCTCCAGAGTCCGCGGATCGATCTGCGCGGCCTCGAGGACGCCACTCTCCGGGGCTGGTACTGGTTCACCAACCACACCGGCTCCTGGCCCTGGGAGGACCGCTTCGCGGTGCTGGGCAGCGCCGACGACGGGGCGCACTGGGTGACGCTGCTCACGGTCGAGTACGGAGCGTCGGCCTGGCGCGCGTTCTCGGTGCCCCTCCACGAGCACCTGCCCCTGACCGAGTCGATGCGGTTGCGCTTCGTCGCCGCCGACACGCTGCACGACTCGACTGTCGAGGCGCTCATCGACGATCTCGAGATCCTGACCGGCACTCGCGGGGAGACTTCCGTGGACGGGGGCCCGGCGCCACCTCCGCCCGGCTGGGAGGGGGGATTCGCGCTCGGGCTGGGTCCGAATCCGGCACGCGAGACCGCCTGGCTGAGCTTCACGCTGCCGGCGCCGGCGCCGGTGGAGGCCCTCGTCCTGGACGCGTCCGGGCGTCTCGTGCGCCGACTCTGGAGCGGGGATCTGCCCGCCGGACCGCACCAGCTCGACTGGGACGGCCGCGACGATGCGGGCGCCCCCGCCCGCTCGGGCCGCTACTGGGCACGGGTCGCCACCCCCGCGGCCGCGGCCGCCCGCCCGATCCTACTTCTGCGCTAGCGCTTCCCCGGTCGGGCTGGGGATCGCCCGCCGATCCGCCGATCCACGGGTAAGGGAGTCGGGCGCCGAGGCCTCGCCGGCGCGGTTGCGGGGAGCATTAGCATCCCTGGCGTGACCGCGCCCCGGGAAGCGGCTATGCTCCTTCGCTTTTCCCATCGGCGCGGGCGTGCTCGGCAGGAGGAGGCGGTCCATGGTCGAATCGGCAGGCAGGTTCTTCCACGATCCGGAGGTCCCCTTCCACGCGCGGATCGTGGTCCATCCCGGCCAGGAGGAGCTGCGCGCGCTCAGCGAGCGGCACGTGCCCCACATCTTCCGCTCGCGCCACGGGAACCTCGACCGCGTGACGCGCTGCAAGGCGCGCATGGCCCAGTGCACCTACATCGTCGCCCCGATGAGCGAGCAGGGCTTCTACTCGAGCAAGGTCATGCCCCGCGAGCAGGCGAGGAAGCTGATCGAGATGCAGCGGGCCTACATCGAGGAGACGGGCCTGCTCATCCGCTTGGACGCCTACCAGGGGATCGGCCGCAAGGCGCCGGCGGTGCAGTGGCTCTACACGCCCGAGGCGGCCAACATCGCCGGCATGCAGCAGATCCTCGCCTTCCCCCGGGAAGCGGTCGAGACGGCCGACCAGCTGCGCCAGCCCTTCCGGCCCCACTTCCGCCTGATCATGACGCCCGGCTGCCCCGCGCCCGGCGCGCCCCTGGGCGTCACGATCCTGGTCGACCTCGAGAACTGGACCACGCACGTCCTCGGCTCCGACTACTTCGGCGAGAGCAAGAAGGGCATGCTGCGCATGCTCAACGAGTACGCCTACCAGCTCGGCGGGCTCGTGCTCCACGCCGGGGCGAAGGCGGTCACGATCGGCGACCGGCGCATCAGCCTGGCGGTCATGGGCCTCTCCGGCACCGGCAAGACGGCCACGACCTTCAGCCACCAGGGCGACCTGACCGAGCCGATCCAGGACGACATGCTCTGCCTCTGGCCCGACGGCAGCGTCACGCCGACCGAGAACGGCTGCTTCGCCAAGACCTTCGGCCTGCGCGAGGAGACCGAGCCGGTCATCTACCGCGGCACGATCCACCCCGACGCCTGGGTGGAGAACTGCTACATCGACGCCGACGGCGGCTACGACTTCTCCAAGGAGAGGCTCAGCCCGGAAGAGGTGGGCCGCTGGCGCGAGACGCTCATCGGCACCGGCGCGTCGCCCGCGAATGTCGACGCCTACATCTCCGGGCGCACGCCGATCGAGGAG
>Ga0194127_10008087_pt1 | contig 11399 bp, 16 predicted proteins | sample TA2KigC100mmetaG_FD_148624 | JGI IMG/M metagenome (GOLD analysis project Ga0194127, IMG submission 148624) | Freshwater microbial communities from Lake Tanganyika, Tanzania - TA2015036 Kigoma Deep Cast 100m | ecosystem: Environmental > Aquatic > Freshwater > Lake | place: Tanzania: Lake...
GGGGTAGGCGTAGAGCCCCAGCGCGATGACGTTGTTGGCGTTCGCCGGATCGACGCGGATGTTCCCGAACCACCACCCGTAGGACGCGTAGATGCCGCTGAGCGCGCCGTCGTTCACCTGGGTCCAGCTGTCGCCGCCGTTCGTGCTCTTGTAGACGCCGCGGAAGTACGCGCTGGCGTCCGCGTAGATCGCGTAGAGCACGCTCGGCTGGCCGGCGCAGACTGCGATGCCGATGCGGCCGACGTTGCTGTCCGTGGGCAGGCCGCTCGTGAGTTCTTGCCAGGAGTCACCACCGTTCGTGCTGCGCCAGAGACCGCTGCTCGGGCCACCGGAGCGGCGGTAGGTGAGCCCGCGCACCCGCTCCCACATCGCCGCGTAGAGCACCTGCGGGTTCTGCGGATTCAGCGCGAGGTCGATGCAAGCCGTCGAGTCGGTGAGCGCGAAGACGCGCTGCCAACTGCCCCCGCCGTTCAGGCTACGATAGACGCCGCGCTCCGGGTTCGTGCCGAAGAGCTTGCCCGAGGCGGCGACGTAGACGCGCTGGCCGTTCGTCGGGTCGACGAGGATGCGCCCGATGTAGCGCGTCGCCTCGAGCCCGAGCTGCTGCCAGCTCGCGCCGGCGTCCGTGGACTTGAAGACGCCCAGGCCGAAGAAGCTCAGGCTCGCTGCGTTCGCCTCGCCAGTGCCGGCGTAGATCACATTCGGGTTGCTCGGGTCGAGGGCGACGGCCCCCACTGGCAGGACGGCCTGCTCGTCGAAGATGGGCGCCCAGTGCGCGCCGCCGTCCACGGTCTTGAAGATGCCGCCGCTGGCCATCGCCGCGTAGGCGAGGTCCGCGTTCGTCGGATGCACGGCGATGTCCGTGACGCGGGCGCCGATGTTCGTCGGTCCGGCCGGTTCCCAGCCCGCGCGGCCCGCCAGCAGCGCGCCCTCACGCTCCTTGGCCGCCGCCTGATCGAGCGCACGCGCCAGGGCGGCCTGGGGGATGTCGCCCGCGGCGTCCGCGCGCTGGAACCAGAACCAGTCGTTGGGACGCTTGTTCGGCTCGCGGGGCGGCGCCTCGCGCCGGCCGAAGGGCAGCAGCAGGACGACGAGCGTGAGCGCGGCGAGGGCGAGGAGCAGGCGGCGCACGGCGAACTCCGGGGCGTGGGTGCAGCCTCGATTGTACCGCGCGCGGCGGGTGCGCCGCTAGCGCCGCGCGGCGCGCGCTCTCTCGATGGCCGCGAGCAGGGCCGCGGGCTCGTCGGTGCCGATGCGGTGGACGCAGCCGTCGGCGAGTTCGATCTCCACCGCCTCCCAGCCGGAGACGTTGTAGATCCAGCCGCGGGCCAGCCGGTGGATGCCCCAGCCCTGCACCCAGCGGTTGCGGACCGCGCGCGCGGCGCGGATCTCGGCGATCGGGATGCGGAAGCGGACGAGGCCGATGCCGAAGCGCAGCGCGAGCGCGCCCTCCGCGATGGTCACCTCGAGCCTGAAGAAGAGCAAGCCGGCGATCAGCAGGACCGCCGCCACCGCCACGCTCACCGGCACCCAGCCGACGACGGCGCTCATCCCGCCGAGGTAGCCGAGAAAGAGCCCGAGGGCGACGACGATCGCCGTGCCGAACTGCGAGTGGTGGTAGCTGCTCATCGCTGGCGCCCTCCGCGGCGCGCGGTCGCTAGTAGTCGGCGTGGATGCCCGTGGCGACCTCGCGGCCGCAGCGCGGGCAGCGGTAGACGATGCGCGGAAAGCCCACCGCGACGCGCAGGCGCCCGCCGCAGTCCGGACAGGTCGGCCGCGTCCGGCTCACGAAGAGGAGGATGGGCACGAGGCCGAGGGCGAGCGCGAGGAAGGGCAGCCCCGGATGCAGGGGCAGCAGGCCCAGGCCGGCGAGCAGCAAGACGAGCGCCAGCGCCCCGAGCCAGGACCAGGTGGCGACGCGGCGCAGCCGGTGCGTGTATTCGGTGGCGTCCACCCCTCACCCCCCTGGCGGCGCGGGCCAGCCGTAGGCGATCTCCACGAGGTCCCGGTCGCCGATGACGATCCGCTGCTCGGCGAATGGCGCTCCGCCCATGTGCTCGTAGAAGCCGCGATTCGGATTGTCGCGCAGGACCCAGAGCATGAACGAGGCGATTCCCTGCGCGGCCAGCGCCGCCGCGGCGGCGAGGAAGAGGCGCCGCCCGCAGCCGCGGCCCTGCTGGTTCCGGAGCAGGTAGATGGCATAGAGTTCGCCCGCGAAACCCCGCGCCGGTTCGCGCGCCGGACCGGCTGCCGCGAAGCCGACGATCGCCCCGCCCGCTTCCGCGACGACCAGGCCCGGCGCCTGCCGTGGGTCCCCGAGTTCCCGCCGCCACAACTCGGCGCGCCGGTCGACGCTGAGCCCCGCCAGGTGCTCGGCGGGGACGAGGCCCCGGTAGGTCTCGCGCCACGCCTGGATGTGGACGCGCGCGATGGCTTCGGCATCGGCGAGGGTCGCCTGGCGCACCAGCACCGGCGCCGGCGGCGCATCGCGCGGCGGGGAACCGCGGCCGTTCACTGTACCTCCCGCGCCCGCGTTCGCGGGCAGCACTGAATCCCGCACCGATCAGACCCCGCGCCCTCCACTCAAGCGCCAGAACGCGAAGTTCAGGCTCGCCGCGTAGCCGACCCAAATGAAGTAGGGCAGGAGCAGCGCGCCGGCGAGCCGATCCACTCGCCAGAATAGCACGGCGACGCCCAGGATCGCGAACCCCAAGACCACGATCTCCAGGCCCACGAGATCGATGCGCTGCCGCCCGAAGAACAGGTAGGACCAGAGGGCGTTCAGTGCGAGCTGCCCGATGAAGAGCCCCAAGGCCGTGCCGGCACCGCTGAAGCCCGCCCGTCGCCAGACGAGCCAGGCGGCCACGCCCATCGCGAGGTAGAGCGCCATCCACACCGGCCCGAAGACCGCGCTGGGCGGCGTCCAGCCCGGCTTGCTGAGCGCGGCGCCCTCCCCCACGACGGTGGGATGGACGATGCTCTCGATGAGTTGCGGCCGATGCGCGCGTGGAGCGGCGTCACCAGGCCCAGCCACAGGCTCGACAGGTAGGGAGTGAGCACCGGCACGCCTGCCGCGCCCAGGACGCGGCCGACTTCCTGCCGGCTGCGCACGTGGGGCGAGAGCTCTTCCTCCTCACGGCCCAGGCCGCCCAGGTAGATGATCCGCGTCGAGACTCGACCGGTCGAGGACGTCCCCCCACGTAGCCGCTGGCCCCCGTGAGCAGGACGAGCGCGTGGTCGGCACCGGGCATTGTCGGCATCCCCCTCGTCGCCCACCAGCGGGGTCCTCCCCCCGGCCGCTCGCGACGCAGGCTAGGAGCCGGCCGCCGCCCGGGGAAGCCCAATCCAGCGTAACGCCCGCGTAACGGCCCCGATCCACACTTCTCCCGCGCGCGCAGGACAGCGCGCGGGACGCTCGGGAGGGTAAACATGCGACGCAGTCTGATCATCGCCGCGCTGATCGCGCTGGCGACCCCGGCCGCCGCCCAGGATGCCTGGGAGTGGATCGGGCCGGAGTACACGAACACCGCCGTCATCGCTGTCGACGCGGACGGTGCGATCTTCATCAGCGGGCTCTACATGGGCATTCGCAGGAGCGTGGACGACGGCGTCACCTGGACCGACCTGCCCGGCGGACCCGGCGATCCGACCGAGATGGTCGTGACCGGCGCGGGCACGCTCGTGTCCACCGACATGTGGGGCTACGGCGTCCTCGTGACGAGCGACAAGGGCGAGAACTGGACGCGCGTGATCGTGCACGACCAGTACGAGTGGGTCTCACAGCTCGCGGTGCATCCCCTGACCGGCGACGTTTACGCGGCCGTCAACGACGGCGGCGGGCTGCACTACTCCTACGACGGCGGCTACAACTGGCAGCCCACCGCCGCGAGCCCGCTCTGCACGATCTACTGGGATCTGGCCGCGGGCGGGAACGCCGGCATGTGGGTGAAGGGCGACGCGAGCCTCTGGCGCTCGGACGACTACGCCGCGAGCTGGGACGAGCTCGGCGTGCCGGCCAGCACCGAGGAGGGCGGCGAGCTCTTCTTCGCCCCCAGCTTCGCGCTCTTCATGACGGGCTACGATCCCAATGCAGGCGGCACGCATCTGCTGCGCTCCTGGGACTTCGGGGACACCTGGACCGAGTTGACCGAGGGCCTGCCGGAAGCGGAATTCGCCTGTTTCGATGACATCGTCTTCGGCAATGACTGCGGCACGATGCTGATGGCGGACGGCTGCAACGGCGTCTACCGCTCGCCGGACATGGGCGACCACTGGACGCCCTACATGGAGGGCCTGACGGCGACGGACATCATCGCCCTCGTCAACGGGCCGACCGGCGTGCACTACGCGGCATCCCTGGGCAGCGGCGTGTTCAAGAACGCGCGCGACGCCGTGGCGGCCCCCGAGTCGCCGGCCGCGCCGCGCGCGCTGCTTGCGCAGAACCACCCGAACCCCTTCAACCCGTCGACGACGCTCAGCTTCACGCTCGGCGAGGCGGGCCCCGTGCGCCTCACCCTGCACGATGCGCAGGGCCGCCGCTTGCGCACGCTGGTGGCGGGGATGTACGCGGCGGGCACGCACGAGTTGACGCTCGACGCCTCCGGTCTCGCGAGCGGCAGTTACCTCTGCCGGCTGGAGGCGAGCGGCGAGCGGCAGGCGCGGCGGATCACCTTGCTGAAGTGAGGGGCGCGCCGCCTAGCGCGCGAGCAGCTTGAAGAGGAGGAGGATCACCGCCGCGGCCAGCAGCAGGCTCCCGAAGCGCGTGAGCAAACGGATGCCGCTCACGGCGCGGTCTTGCGCGTAGCGCTCCGGGCGGCGCAGGACGTCGAGCTTGCGCATGGCGCGTCCGTAGGGCTCCTGGTCGCCGCGCCAGCTCCGGCGGGCCTGAACCAGCCCCGCCACGATGGCGAGAACGCCGAGCACGAGGAGAATCACGAAGACGATTTCGCGCAGATCAGTGGTCTCGCTCATCGCCGCTCCTTATCCAGGCCGGCGCCGGGGCAGCCAGCGCCCGACCTGCGCGCAGTACGCCGCGCACTCGCGGCCGAAGCGGGCGCGCAGAGGCGGTTCCTCGTCGCCGCATACGAAGAGCTGGAAACCTGCCGCCACCAGCAGCCCATAGCCGAGCAGGATAGTCGATCGAAAGAGCAGGGCCCAAGCGAAAATCAGCGTCAGGACCGCTAGGTACATCGGATTGCGGGTCAGGCGGTAGAGGCCGCGCACGACCAGGCGCTGCGGCGCGGCGCTGGGCGCCGGCGTGCCGCGCCCGTGGCGAGCGAGGTCCCAGATGCACCAGAGGCTCATGCGCCCTCGCGGCAGGCCGCCGTGCCCGGGACTCGCGCCTGGAGCGGCGCATGGCTGGCCGCCTCAGCCTTCATCGGGGATCTCGGCCTCGACCAGCTTCGCCAGCAGGAAGAGCGACTCCTGCCAGCCGAGGTGGCAGGCCTCCAGGGGAATCACCGCCGGAATGCTCTCCTGCACGATGCTCAGCTCGGTGCCCACGCTCACGGCCTTCAGCGTGACCGTGGTCGTCATCTCGCCGGAAAGGTTCGGGTCGTCGAAGGCATCCGTGTAGCGCAGGCGCGCTCCCGGCACCAGCTCGACGAACCGGCCGCCGAAGCCGTGAGTCCTGCCGGTCGAGAAGCTCGTGAAGGACATCTAGTAGCCGCCGCCCACACGGGCGTCCAGCTGGTGAACCTTGCCGGTGAAGCCGTGCGGCGGCAGCCACTTCGCCATGGCGTCGGCATCGAGGAAGGCGCCCCAGACGCGCTCGGGCGTCGCCTGGAGAACACGGTGGAGACGTACGGTGCCGGTGGACATCGCCGCTGCCCTTCGCGTTGAGGTGAGGGCCGTGCGAGTATGCGCGAGCAGGACGGGGCGCCGCAGGGCGAGCCGGCCGCCCAGCGGAAAGAAGCGCAGCGGACCCGATTATCGGGCGGCGTCACTTTCCCTGTCGGCGGGGCTTGGCAGCGCTTGCGGTTTTCCTTAGGCTGCTCCTGACGAGTCGCTGTCATCCACGAACGAGTAAACCAAGGAGAACGCTCATGCGTGCACTCGCCCTCACCGCCGCCATCTGCCTCGGGCTGGCCGGCGCCGCGATCGCCAAGGACGAGCAACCGGCTTCGATGAGTCACGAGGACATGATGAAGGCCTACGCGGCCGCCGCTGCGCCCGGCGCTGCCCACGCCCTGCTCGCCAAGAGCGCCGGCCACTGGAACGCCACCGTCAAGTCCTGGCAGGACCCCGCCGGCGAGCCGATGGTCTCCACGGGGACCGAGGAGGCGGAGATGATCTTCGGCGGCCGCTACCTGCAATCCCACTTCCGGGGCGACATGATGGGACAGCCCTTCGAGGGGATGGGTACGCTGGGCTACGACAACGGGAAGAGGAAGTACGTCGGCACCTGGTTCGATTCCATGGGCACGGGGATCATGAGCTACGAGGGCGACTACGACGCCCAGAAGCAGGAGCTCGTCTGCCGCGGGTCCTATGTCGACCCCCTGATGGGGGTGGAAACGAAAGTCCGCCTCGTCACCCGCTTCCTCAGTGATGACGCGCATACATTCGAGTTCTGGGGCCCCGCGCCCGGCACCGACAAGGAGGTCAAGTGGATGGAGATGAGCTACTCCCGCGCTGTGGCGGGGCGTTGACGATCACCGGCAGCTTGCCCGCCCAGGCCCGCCAGGTCTCGGCAGCGGTCACGAGTTCGGCCATGAAGTGGGCGACGCTCGCCCTGTCGGTGTCGCCCGGCCTGGCGAGGTTGTTCACCAGGCTCTCGTGCAGCGCGTACGACGAGAACTCGCCCGTGCGTAGGGTGTCCGGGCGGACGACGACCCACGCGAGACGACCGTTGCGCGGGCCGATCGCGCGCACCGGCAGGCCGCGAGCGAGGAGCTCGGCCAGCACGAGCCGGCCGGTGCGGCCAGTGGCGCCGAGCAGGAGGACCTCAGGAAGCGAGCGACCCGCGGCAGACATCGGCGACCCCTTCCGGCCGGGCACCAAACGCAACCACCCGCAGGACCCGGTCTTCCTTTCCCCGCTGCGCGTTCCTCAGCAGAGTGGCCCAATCGCGATCCGGCTACCGCCCCGGCTTGGAGAGAAGCGAGCCAAGCAGGCCCTCCAGCGCGTTGGTCTCCGGGACCTTCCCGTCCGTGGTCAGGTGATCGACCGCGGCTGGCAGGGGCCCGGCGAGCAGTGAACCGGCGTCCGCCAACGAAACGCCCGCCTTGCTCGCGAACTGCCGGAGAGTGTCCTGGCCAAGGACATCCGTCACCTGCGCGGCGGAGACCGGCGGGTTTGGTCCCGTCGAAATCCAGCCCGCGATCATGTCGCCAAGGCCCTTCTTCTGGAAGGCGCCCACGAGACCGCGAGCCTCCGCTGCCGCCGACCGAAACGTTCCGCGTGCTCAGGAGACCCAGCAGTGCGGTGACGATCTGGGGGTTCTTGAACACCATGGACACCAGGCCGCCGCGGCCGCTCGTATCGCCTTGCCCGCTCATCGCCTGCTTCATCAAACCTTCGAGGAATCCCATAGGTTCTACTTCTTCTGTTTCCTCAACTGCAAGTGGTCGCCCCCATTCGCATCTGGATCGCCAGGCAGCGGACTCCGCGGGGCGCAGGGTCATTGGCGTGAGAGGATAGCAGAGGCGTCCCTGTCTGGTCAGGGGCCTTGCTTCGGTGCCATGGCGGTTCCTGCGCCGCTGTCGTCGGCCGCGATCGCGTCCCGATCGACAGCCTTCTGGAGACGGCGCACTTCGAGCAGAATGGCCATGAAACGGCGTCCGAACGGCGTCAGCGCGTACTCGACTTCGACGGGCGGCTTCTCGCCGTAGACGGTGCGGCGGGCGATCCCGAAGCGCGTCATCTTCCGCAGCCGCTCGTTCATGACCTTCGCCGAAAGGCCCGGGCAGGCTCTCAGCAGGGCACTGGGCCGGGTGCAGCCGTCGGCCAGGAGCCCGAGGAGGATCACGGACCACTTGCAGCCGATGATGCTCTCCACCATGGCCGCGACGGGAATCGCCTTCGGATCTTCGTTCATCGAATGACCACTCGCCGGGGAACGGGTGAGAACCGCTGAGTACCTACCTTACCGGAAAGTGCCATCTTGGTGCAATCGCGCCGGCGATATATCCTATCGGCGCTGGCGGCAGGGAGCCGCTGCGAGCAGGACCGATCGAAACGAGAGGAACCATGACGATGAAGCAGAAGGCCGTCTTCTACCACGCCGGGTGCCCTGTGTGCGTCAGCGCCGGGCAGTCCGTGCTCGGAGCGCTGGACACGAGCCGCTTCGAAGTCGAGGTCGTTCACCTCGGTACCGCCAAGGGCCGGCTCTCCGAAGCCGAGACGCTGGGCATCAAGTCGGTCCCCGCACTGGCGCTGAACGGCCAGGTGTTCCACATCAACTTCGGGGCGAGCCTGGCCGATCTCAAGTGACGGTTGCTGAGGCGGCGGGACTTCGGCGCCTCGCGGCAGGCCAACCCGCGCCCGGGGTGGAATGGGCCCGGGCGCCGGGCAGCCAAGGTCAGCGCGATGCCTCCGGAAGGGGTGCCATGCCGCCACGATGAGGAGACGCTACCGCTCACGCTGCGCAATGCCCGTTCGATCCCCCGCGTGAGCAGCGCCGAATGCCTGGCACTTGAGAGCCTCGGCGGCGCGAGCGTTCTCGTCGCGCCTGCCCGCAAACACGAAGCCCGACGTCACGACCGATCCGTCGGGGGCTGCCCAGGTCACCTCCACCACCCGGGCACCCAGCAGCCACTTCCCGCCCCGCCACGACGATCGGCTCAGTGCCACGGCCAGGATGCTCCGGCTGGAGATGCGAATCGGCACGTGCGTCAGGGTCCTCAAGAACGAGAGGCCGTGCCCGTCGAGGACCCACTGGCCGTTGCCCCGAGCGAACAGCCCCTTGGCCGAAACGCGTCGGCCTCCCGGATCGAGCGAGGCGACGTAGTAGCCCCTTCCTTCCATGCTCCCCCTGGTATGCCGCGCGCTCACGCTCAGCCGCGGCGCGCCGCCCGCGGCCGACGCCATATCAGCGTATACGTCCATGCCGCACCCCTCTTGTCAAGCGGGATGTCTCCCGCGAGAACTTCGGCAATCGCAGCAATCGCTGCAGCTCTCTCGCATGCTGAAACAACGGCTCGAGGCGCAGCTTCACCCAATCCGTCTTCGGAGTGAGACCCGAGAACTCCTCTCTGAGCCTCTCGAGGGCTGCGATCGCGGCGGGAATGTCCTCCTCGTAGACCCTGTCCACGCTGATCCTCCACCTTGAGGTGATGGGGTTGGCTCCGGGGTGCGGGAGCGTGTCCGGTTCAGCGCCGGTTAGGTGGCGCCGCTTGTTACGAGTTGGACAACATGTCGTGCTCGTTCTGCTCGATCCAGCCGTGCCACTTCGTAGATGCTGTATCCACACAGACGGTACCACCAGACGAGCTGCTCATGAACCCGCGCCGCGTGCTCGAACGAGTGATCGCGCTCCGCGTCGGTGCAGTAGATCTCGGGCCAGTGTGGCAACGCGAGAACCGTACGATGGAAGTCGTACTTGCTTAGCAGCCCGTGGCAGAAAAGGGTCTGCAGCAACTCCAGCCGGCGATCGGCCGGAGCGGTGCTGAGTTGCGTGCAGGCAGCCGGAGCCGATTCAGCAGCGGATACAGGCGAGAATGAGCATTCGCAGTGGAGCGGCGGCGATCCAGCGAGACCCTCAAGGCCGCAGCGCGGCCTCCGGCCGTCCTCGGCTTGCCGCTGCCCAGCAGCCGGCGCAGCAGCAGCCCCAGATTGAAGCCCGCCACATGGATCAGCTGCCGTTTGAGCGCGTTCTCCAAGCCGCGCAGGTGGAGTCGCCGCAAGCCACCCGTCTCGTAGCAGTGCGCGAAGGGGCGCTCGAGGTATTCGCCGCGCTTATGCAGGAGCTGCTTCCCACGCTCTCCCCGGATCCGCCGGCGGTTCGCGTGCACGGCCCGTTGCGCTGCCACTTGTCCCGTCCAGTGCCGGCGGCCGCGAGCAGGCTCGCTGCAGCAGCTGCGTATCCCCAGCGCCTCGGTGAGCATCACCGTCGCGTTGCTGTGGTAGCCCTTGTCCATGACCAGCCGCGCTACCAGGTGCGCCGACACCGGCGATCCCTCGTCTTGCGCCAGCATCGCCGGGTGCTCCAGCGTCTGGCCCAAGGTTTCCGGCAGGCTCGCGCTGTCGCCGCGGTCTCCCGGCTGCAGCGTCACCGCCAGCACCGCCTCCGTCTCCAGATCCACCGCGTGCTCGGCCTTGTGCGCCAGGTGCGTCCGCCCATCCTTCAGCTTCGTGATCCGCGCGTCCGGATCGTGCGGGTTCTGCCAGTCGTCGTTCGAGGCCTTGCCCTTGCGGCGCCGGTCCAGCCGCGCCAACGCGGCCCGCGTCGGCGTCCGGATCCCCGAGGCCGCCGCCAGCCCCTGCAGGTACTCCGTGTACCCCTCGCCCGTGTCCCGGCGCACCAGGCTCCGCAGCGCGGCGTTCGCTTCCAGCGTCGTCGCGTCGATCCCGATCGCCCCGCCCCGCACCAGCCCGGCCTCCGCCAGCCGCTTCAGCTCCCAGGCGAAGACCGCCTGGTGCGTCTCTACTGCGATCAGGCGTCGATTGCGGCTGAGCGTCGAGTGGTCCGGCGTCGTCTCCGTTAGTGCGTAACCGCAGAAGGCCCGCAGCGAGAGCGAGTCCGCGAGACGCCAGGCGATGCCCCGCTCCGAGTCGATGCCCTCGAAGTAGCCGACCGGCAGCAGGCGAAAGTAGATGGCCGGTGGCAGTGAGGGGCGCCCCAGCCGCTCGGCATAGAAGGCACGGCACTCGCCCTCGACGAAGCCACCGAAGTCCTGGGGACCCAAGAGCGCATTCAGCCGCTCGTAGAAGGGGTGTCCCGGGACCAGGGCGATCGCTGCCGCCGGCAGCCAGATCTCCCCCTGTCGCTCCCGTCGGCGCTTGCCCATGGCCATCGCCCCTGCCTCCCGCCTGGGTCGTCGCCGACACGACCCAAGGGACACCAAGCCCTCATGCAGAGAGACCTTCACCCCGGGCTGTTAGCGCGGCTTGCAGATCTCTCTCCGTCATCGGTGCGACCTCATTGATCATTGCCATTGCCCCAAGCGGACTTTGATCGAAGAAGATCACGCCCGTATCCCTTGCGATGCCTTGGTACTTCTTCTCGTCTCGGCGAAGGCTCTCGCGGGCGAACGCCTCATGTCCTGGGCGCGGCGGCACCCCTTGGCTGAGGCGTTCCGCAATGACCTCACGCGCCGATTGACTGACAGTCTGATAGCCGCGGCGGGACAGATCCTGCACTAGCAGGGTGCTGAAAAAGGCCGTGCGGATGGCCGCTGAATGTGCTTGAAGGGAGCTACCCCATTCTCCCGCGAGGTAGCTGGCATGCGTGGTCCTGA
>Ga0194127_10008089_pt1 | contig 11398 bp, 8 predicted proteins | sample TA2KigC100mmetaG_FD_148624 | JGI IMG/M metagenome (GOLD analysis project Ga0194127, IMG submission 148624) | Freshwater microbial communities from Lake Tanganyika, Tanzania - TA2015036 Kigoma Deep Cast 100m | ecosystem: Environmental > Aquatic > Freshwater > Lake | place: Tanzania: Lake...
AGAACGGCTTGGAAGAGAGAGTATCTATAAAAAAATAAAACCCCCCACAGAGGGAACAGAAAAACTACATTAACTTTACTGAACAAATGCAAACCAACTTCCGCCAGCTGCATTAATCTTTGTATTTCCCCAAACTACTATTTTTAATACAAATCCATCACGAGAAATCCCAGTTGCATCGGCAGCAATTTTTAATCCTCTCGATTCAAGCGTTTGATTCACTTTTAAATTTGCTTGAACTTCAAATTTTTCTCCTTGAAGATCAATCAAAGAGAGAGCGACTAAAACTGTGGGTTTTTCTATGAAAGGTTTAGAAAAGTTAATTTCAACCGCTATTTCACGCTTACCTTCATTTGCATTCAATGTAAAATTCTTAGTTGAATTATCAACAAAAAAAGTTCCACCTTGAATTTGCGCAAGTGCAATTGATGAAAGGGTTGTAAGCAGAAAAAATAAAATTAGAGAGATTGCTTTTTTCATTATATCCTCATTCTGTTTTACTAATTAGTTTATTAATAATGGCATGATTTGCTGAGTTTGCTCTATATTTTAAGAAAACATAATCATCTTCATAAATAGTTTCAAGAACTTCGGCAAGATCATAAATTTTTGAAATCATCTTTGATTCTTCGTGTTTTAATCTAATTTCTTTTTCAACAAAATTATTTTCGTATATATCAAGCAGAACCTCGTTTAATTTTGTTATACCGATTCCTCGTTCAGCTGAGATAAATATAGAACTGGGGAATTTATTAACTATATAATCCAATTTATTTTTATCGATTAATGCATCAATTTTGTTAAAAATTTTCAATTGAATTTTTAAATCACTTTCCAATTCTTTTAATGTTTCATCAACAACCTGAATGTGATCTTCAAAAAAGTCATGAGTTATATCGATTATATGAAGAATAATATCAGCATCGCGGACAATATTAAGAGTGCTTTTAAATGATGCGACTAAACTGTGCGGAAGTTTTCTTATAAATCCCACAGTATCGCTCAGCATAATTTTCTTATTTTTGTCTAACTCAAGACTTCTTGTAGTAGAATCAAGAGTTGCAAATAATTTGTTTTCTGCAAGAACACCAGCCGAAGTTAATCTATTAAGTAAAGTTGATTTCCCAGCATTGGTATAACCAACTAAAGTTGCAGAAATAAAATTTTTTCTTTGAGCACTTTTTGTTTGCTGCTGCAATTCAATCTTTTTTAGATTCTCTTTCAGCTTACTTATTCTTGCCCTTATCATTCGTCGGTCAGTTTCAATTTGGGTTTCACCCGGACCTTTTGTTCCAATACCGCCATATTGCTTTGATAAGTGAGTCCATGCTCGTGTTAATCGAGGTAAGAGATATTGTAGCTGGGCAAGTTCAACTTGTGTTTTTGATTCACGTGTTTTTGCGTGCGAAGCAAATATATCAAGTATTAATCCACTGCGATCTATTACCTTCCGTTCAAATAGTTTTTCAAGATTTCTAAGTTGTGTTGGGTTCAGATCGTCATCAAAAATTACTAGTTGGATGTCATTAAGCTCAATTAATTGGGCAACTTCTTCTGCTTTTCCTTTACCGATAAAATATGCTGGATCTGGACGGTATTTATCTTGAATAATTTTGAATACTGTTTCTGCACCGGCAGTATCTGCTAATAATTCCAGCTCGTCAAGATGCTCTTCGGAATACTTTTTAGATATATCAGCAGTTGAAAGTGAAATTAATATTGCTCGTTCAGTTCTGTTCTGTTTTATTTCGATCATTTGGTCAACTCTGATAAATCCTTTTTAGAACTTTTAGAGACTAACATTTCAATTATTGCCACCAATAAAGTTAATAAAATAAAAAGTTTCCAAAGTTCGCTTCCCAATCGAGATTGATAAACTGTCTTTAAAAAATCACTTCCAGGCTCTAACACAATTACTTCTCCGCCAAAATTTACCTGATTAAGGAATACTTCAAAATCAGAAGCACTATGATAACTAGAAATTGATTCTTTGGGATCGTGGTTTGCAATTGCAAAATCAAACATTTGAGAGCCAGAATAAAATTTATAGGATCCAACAAGATCCGATTTGTAATAACTATAATATTGTTGTGAATAATTAAGATCAATATTAAAATAATCATTTCTATTCTGGGGCAACACGACTTTGATGTTTTTCGATTTAGCATTTTGCAAGTTCAAAAGAATTTCTTCTCCAGCAAAAATATTTTTTGCATTAAAGTTCTTTGAAGATAAATAGAAAATGGATTGTTGGATTAACGGAGCGAATAATGATTTTATTGGAAAGTCTGACCAACTGAGAATAGGGGCAGTGTTGAATAATAAAATTTTTCCCGATCCCAAAGAAAACTCACTTAAAAAAGAATTTTTATTTTGAAGAGAAATCAGAGTTCTTTCATTTGATTTTTTTAACGTTGATAGTGAATAATAAACCTTTGGTGATTCAATTTTGGTATTCAAATTGTCTGTGAATAGATCAGATAAAATTGCATGCTGTAGGTCAGTTTTTTCAAACTCTAAGAAATTTTCAACTGAATTTATTTTTCCAACAAATGACATTGGCGTAGATAAACCAAAATTCGAAGAAAATATTTTAAGAGAATTAATTGTACTTTTAGAACCCGGAAATAATAATGTGCCGCCGCCATTTTGAATGTAGCTTCGTAATTTTTCAACATTCGAAAATTGTTCAGCCCCCACAATGATTATTAAGTTATAATTACTGAAGTCTATCGTTGTTGTTTGAGAAATCGCCGTTTCTTTTATTTCAATTGATCTATTGTAATCATTCTTGAGTGCTAAACTTAAGTGAAATATATCCTCCTTACTTTCATATAATAGCAATACTTTTAATTGAGATGGGACATAAAAGCCGGAAAACCGTTTATTGTCAAAAATAATATCATCATCTTCTAATTCTAATAAAGCAGAATTGAGTCCAGTATCTAAAACTGCCGATTCAAAATTTAATTTGGCTGTTTCATTTGGAGTTAGAGAAAAACTTTGCTGAGCAGTTCTTTTTCCATTGATAAAAAGTGATGCTATAGAATTACTAACTGGCTTACTTGAATAATTCTTTATATAACCAGTGTAACTGATGATTTTGTTTTTTTCAAATATCTGATTGTTAACGGATAGACTGTCAATACCAATGTTAGATATTTCTTTGTCAGAAATATTAATCAAATAAATCCGGACGCCTGATAAAAGTTTATTAAGATTAGATAGCTCTTCTTTTGAATTATAAAAACTTCCCATCTGCAAATCAGTAAGGATGTAAAGTTCTTTATTAAAATTATCGGAATTAAAAAGCAATTCGCCAGCATGCAAAATAGTCTCGTATAATGTTGTTCTTTGAGTCGCTAATTGCAATTCATCAATTTCTTTTTTGATAAGAGTTAGATCTGAAATTAGATTATATTTTTTTCCACTAGTTCTGGAAACTGGGATTATTTCAATTTCATCGCCGTTATTAAAGCCTTCAACTAGGGTTTTTGCAATGAGCTTTGCTTTGTTAAATGAAGATCCATCATTCGAAACTACAGACATACTGAATGTGTTGTCAATAATAAACACAGCAGAGGTTTTTGAAGTTGATGAATCGAACGAAGAGCTTTTTATCGTTGGACGTGCAAAGGCTAAAACTAGAAATACAATGATTAAAATTCTTAAAAGAAGTAATATCCACTGCTTAAATTTTATCCTTTTGATTTTTGTTTTTTGTAATTCTTTTAAAAATGCAAGAGTGCTGAATTCAATTCTCTTAAGTTTTCTGAGATTTAAAAAGTGCAATAGAATTGGGACTGAAGCCGCTAACAAACCAAACAATATTGCCGGATTAAGAAAAGTCATAATCAATTATTCATAAAAGTACTTTTGTAAATGCTAATTAAGTTATCAGTAAAGATTTCAATATCGAACAATTCAACTGCACGCTTTCTTGAAGCGATACCAAATTTGATTCGCAATTTTTCATCAATAATTAGCAATTCAAGTTTGTCTGTCAAATCTTTCCAATTCTGTTTTTCAAAGAGCAGCGAGGTCTCACCTTCAATCGCAATATCCAAAACACCGTCAGATTTTGAACAAACACTCGGCTTTCCCATACTAAGTGCTTCAGCAAGTGCCAGTCCAAAAGCTTCTGCATGTGAAGGAAACACAAAAATATCTAGCGCTGAAAGTATCTCCGGAATATCACTACGAAATCCAGTAAAGATTACTTTATCATTAACACCAAGAGTTGCAGCCAATAGGTTAACTTCATTGGCATAACTTTCTTCACCCTTGCTGGGTTCGCCAACAATCATGAATTTTAAATTATCATATTTTTTGCACAGCTCATTTGCCGCTTTTAGAAATTCTTCATGTCCTTTCCCAGGACTAAAACGTCCCGTCATTCCGAGCAATAAATCTTTATTTGATATATTGAATTCGGTTTTAATTTTTTGTGAATTAACTTTACTTGAATCAAACCGACTAGTATCTATTCCATTGTGTAATAATAAAATCTTTTTCTTTGAAAGCGGAGTAGTATTAATTAAATTTTTTGCAATTACATTACTTATTGCTAATACATAATTAACACGATTATAAATCCACCTATGCAAAAAATCCTTTTTAATTATGTAAGAGCCCAAATGTTTTGAGAGAAGTAATGGAATTTTTTTCTTTAACAATTTCAAAGATGGAACCATTAACCATAAATCTTTTGAACTGCCAGAATGGATTAAATCAAATTCCTTTTCTGAAAGGAGCTTGGATAGTTTTATCACTTCGATTGGATGAAAGTATTTTTTAAACTTGGTAGTGTGAAAAACAAAATTTTGTTTCTTCGATTCTTTATGAAATATTGAATTATCGCTGCAAAGAATTTCAATTTCAATGTTTCTCTTTCTTAATTGAGTTGCAGTTTGAAGTGTATACATTTCCATACCGCCCCAACTGTAAGAAAGACATGTTATAAGAACTTTCATTAGTAGATTTTTTGAATTTTCGCATTGTGAAAATAATGGACTAATATTTCATCAAAATTATAACCTTTTTCGCCCATTAGAGCCGCACCAATTTGACACAAGCCAACTCCGTGACCCCAACCCGCACCATGAATTGTAAAATTTTTTGGAATATTGTTTTCTATATTCTCTTTTTCAACATAAAAGGCTGAACTGTAAAGGTGTGATTTTGAGAGCATCCTTCTTATTTCAAGTTCCTTTCCGATAATCAAAGTTCTTTTAGTGCCAACAATTTTTAGCCGCGTAATTCTTCCTGAATATCCTCTTTCAATTGGAATGAGATCAACAATTTCTCCAAAATCAATTTTACTTTTATTTCCAATTAGGTGTGAAAGTTCATCTTGTGTATATTTTACAGACCATCTAAAAAAATCATTTGTTGGTCTGTCAAAATCAACAAGTATTTGTGAAAGCACTCTTTGATTTGATGTATTGCAATATGCATGAGGATTAGTATTAATCCAGCGTTCTGCATGTTTGTTATTTGTAAGGTCATAGTCTAATCCATCTAATTCAAATTTATAATCAAAGCTAGGTTCAAGGTAGGGATGTTTTTCTAATTCCCATACATTTTCAAATGCTTCAGTCATTCCGCCGCAGCATTTGGAGTAGCGTGTATCACAAATTAAATTGTTATATAATAGAACTAATCCATTTGTCGATTCAATTGCACGGAGAGCATTTTCATTAATTATTTTTGTCACTCCCTGATAACGCTGACAATGATCATCAGCGCAAAAATCATAATTTGTATGGTCTTCTCTATCATACCATCTAGTAATCTCATCATCGGTTATAATTTCTTTCACAGATTTTTTATTCTTAACAATTTTTTGCTTTTCTAATTGAGCCAGCAGCCAACTCCTTGATACAACTGCATGTGCTTTTAATAATTCTGGAGAGCTATTAGGACTCATTTCCGAAGAAATTACACTAACCAAATATTCTTCGAGTGGAAGTATATTTATTGCGGTTAAATTATTTCCTTCAATTATGATATGCAATGATCCGCGAAATCTCTGTTTTTCCTTTCGCTCCCAATGGAAATCCTTTCCAATCACAACATCATAAAGTAAAAATGATTCGGTTTCTATATCGTAAGGTGTAAATATTAGTTCTTTTACACTTATTAATTCTTTCGAATCTTGATATAGAACTAACTTTTCATCAATTAGCTGAACAGAAAATCTTCCGCTTAATTTTTTTTCGAATGATGACGATGAAAATTCACCATATAGGTCAAATCTTATTTCTTTATTAGATAAGACCCCAATTTTAATATTCGGTTCTTGCATGGTGGTTTATTTTGCTCAATTTTGATATCTAAATATAATAATGACTAGAAATAATATCCCCTTTAACAAATCACAACTGCAAGATTCATGACGCAACCATTTTTTAAAGGGAAATAAGATTTCATATCTTTGTTTGGTAAATTTAGTGTTTCATTTCATAATTATGAAAGTAAGTGATGGAAAATTATAGAGTCCTTCTTTTTTACAAATATGTTACTTTTTCAGAACCAGAAAAATTTGTGGAAGATCACATAGTCTTTTGTAAGAGCAATGGAATTTTAGGAAGGGTATGGATTTCATATGAAGGAATTAATGCAACTGTTTCAGGATTACTTGAAAATGTGGAATTGTATAAGCACGAAATTAAAAGATATAATGAGTTTTCCGATGTTTGGTTCAAAGAAGATAAATATAGTTCTCATGCTTTTAAAAAGATTCATGTGCGATTCAAAAAAGAAATTGTTAATTCCAGTTTTGGAAGTATTGATCTTACAAAAACAGCGACGAAAATCGACCCACATTATCTAAATGAGTTATATGAAAGTCGAAAAGATTTTTTGATTATCGATGCGCGAAATGAATATGAAAGCAGAATTGGGAAATTTAAAAATGCAATAACTCCACAATTAAAAACTTTTAGAGATTGGCCTGATTTTGTAGATTCATTAAAAGGATTAGAAAATAAAACTATAATTACTTATTGCACTGGCGGAATAAGATGCGAGAAAGCTTCTGCATATTTAATTGAAAAAGGTTTCAAAGATGTATATCAAATAAACGGGGGAATATGGAATTATATTAATGAATACCCCGACAAATTTTGGGAAGGTAGCATGTTTGTATTTGATGAAAGAAGAATTATTACTCCAAATGAAAAGGAGGAATTAAAACATATTGGCAAATGCCATTTCTGCGGAACAGCAACATCTTATTATATAAATTGTCATAATCAGAATTGCGATATTATTCTGCTCACATGCGATGAGTGTAAAACAAAAAATGATTACTGTTGCTCTGAAAGCTGTAAGCGATCAAAAAATCAAAGACCAGTATTTCACGGATAATCTAAAAACTTTTTTGTTAAGCAATAAGAAATTGCATTTATTAAACTCATTTCAAGCTGGGGTCTTCCATTTTTCCAATAAATAGAATTGAACCGCTGTTCTTTTCTCGTATTAAATATATAAATGGTCTATCTAAACGGAACAATGGATCATTAATGGAAGTTACTCCAATCTCAACAGAAGTAACTGCAGCCGCCTCTGTACCCTCTTCGTTCACATCAATAAAAGTTTTGTGTTCAACATTACTTATATATGCGTTAAAAGGTCCGTCGTAAAGCTTTTTGAAGTCTGCTTGCTCGGGATCAAAAGCAATACTCATCCCTAAGTCTTTTAAGACTTGATTTAAATTTTGTTTATACTCAAGGTTGAAGCGCGGCATCATTAAACGCTTTTTAGCTTTTCCAAAACTTTTAAGCAAATCATTCCAACTTTCTGTTGTTAAATAGGTTAATACATCTTGAACAGACTTGCTTCGATCAGGCAAAAGGATTGTCATGCTGAAGTTACCATTACCATATAGAAGGTCAATTGCAGAAAAAATTTCATTAAAAGATACCGAAAATTGAGTTTCTTGATCCATCATTTTACATGCAACTTGTTGACCATTACGTTTAGTGAAAGCATCATCCTTAGTTTTACTCTTATCAAATTGGTATTTCCATGTTCCTTTAAAATAAATTGCGTTGATTAGATACATGATAGTTTCGGGATTAATTTGCTCAACTATTTTTTCAATCTTTCCTTTGGTTGAGACTTTCACCCAATTATTAATAGTATTAACGGTTGCCGGATCGTTGAAATTCATTGCATTTACAACAGCATTGAAATATTTTTGATTTGTCTCGATAAACGGTTGTTTTACCTGAATTGAATTGCGATACCAGATTGAATTAGCAATCTGCATTATAACTTCATTATCAATCTTTGTTAGTAATTCTATAAGCGATTGATAAGATTCATTTATTTCTTGCTGAGTAAGTCCAAGCAGAAAAAGAGTATTTTTCATAGCTTGGTATGTACTGCCGTCGGCTCCATTTAATGTCATCCCCAACGCCATGGAGATACTTAATGGAGAAATGAAAACATTTTTATCAGGTTCAGCTTGAGCTATCTTTTTAAAAATATTGATGGAAAAATTTTCAGTTCCAGATACGATCTGCTTTTCAGCTTGGGTTAATTCTCGTAGTGGTAATTCTTCATCAAATTTAGTTGCGGGTTCACATCCGGCTAATGTAATAATCAGGATTAGTAAATAATTTTTAATGTTTTTCATAAGTTCATTTCCTCTGGAATTCTTGTCCATATTACTAAAATCATTTAAGAGATTCTACCCATTTATTTTTGACTATTTAGTTAAATGTGTTTTATTCACTATTTACTCTATAATTTCAATTTCATAGAACAGTGTGCTGAAAGGAGAAATCATAAATCTTTTTTTGTTCGGTTCGCTTTTGCCATAATATACATTTGAACCATAGCCTAAATTAAATGGCACAATTGCAATGCGTTTCTCTCCGAGCTTCATTTCAGAAATAATTTGATCGATAGCCGGATTAATTTTTGTAATACCAATTGTATATAAAAATTCTTGCGGTGTTTCACCGAAGTTTGGTTTTCCTTCTTCAGCTGTGCTTACAAACGAACTTTTATCAATCAAAATTTTCCCCGCGTATTTAATTTTAACAGATATGCCGACTGATAATTTTTCTCCACTTCCTTGTTGAAGAATTTTATATTGAATCCCAGAGTCAGTTTTAATTAAACCCGAATAATTTTTGTTAATCCAAATATTTTCTTCAATTGCTTTCTTTTCTTGTTCTGCTTTTACTTTCTTATTTGCTTCTTCAACCATTTTTTTAAATGATTCGTCTGTCACTTTAAAATTATTTGCCTTCTCTCCTATTCGAGTTATACTTATACTCTTTATAGTATCTCCTTGCACAATTTTATTTACTACATCCATTCCATCATATACAAAACCAAACAATGCATAATTTCCATCAAGGTAAGAACGGTCGCCAAGAGTAATATAGAATTGACTTCCATTAGTTAGAGGGCCAGCATTTGCCATTCCTAGCATACCGGCTTTGCTGTGACTTAAACCAGAATAAATTTCATTTGGGAATTGATAGCCCGGACCTTCAAATTCTTTTTCTGTATTTGGCATTCCAGCTTGAATTACATGTCCGGCTACAACTCGATGCCAAATGCTTCCATTGTAATATGGTTTACCTTTTTCAACAGCATCATTTTTAATCGATCCTTCTGCAAGCCCAATAAAATTTGCAGCTGTCATTGTAGCGTTTTCAAAATCAAGCGAAATAGTAAAACGTCCTTTGTTTGTATTTAGATCTGCATAAATTCCATCAGGCACAAAAGCACCTTCTCTTGGAATCAAATTCTCCATATTAGCAATTTGATATGCAAGCAATGCATAAACTAATGCAGAATGTTCTTGCGCCTCAGGAATAGTCTGGTCATAAGTATCAAGGAGCGTATGCCATGTTGTTCCATATTGATGTGGTCCTTGAGTTCTTAGCCAAGGTGCCGGAACTCCTTCCATTACAAATGAATGACTGTCAGTTCCGCCTCTTCCAGTTTTGCGAAATTGCCCGATCTCTGTAAGTTGGAAAGGATATTTTAACTGTAGTTTCTCAATTGGTGTTATTATAGGTTTTAATACTTCATAAATTGATTTAGGCACTCCCATTGAAATAACGGGATTTGTACCGCTGTCATTATTTAGCATGATAGAAATTTTTGGAAGTTTATCTTTATTTTGATTTACCCACGAACGTGAACCAATTAATCCTCTTTCCTCAGCAGCATAGAGGTGTACCATAATTGAACGTTTTGGTTTTGCCCCAGCTTCGATAAGAATTCGTATTGCTTCCATCATTCTTGAAACTCCGGATGCATTATCAATTGCACCAGTGGCATGATCGTACGAATCGAGATGCGCGCCAAGAATTACATACTCATCTGGAAACTCAGTTCCAGGAATCCACCCGATAACATTATGATATTTAATAGGTCCTTGCTTGAAAAAATTTCTGATATCAAATTCAAGAATTACTTCTTCTCCTTTTTCTACAATTGATTTTATTTCATTGAATTGCGAATCAAGTAGTTTGATGTCAGGAAAAGTTGGAAGCTTATTCCATGAGTTCACATTTCTTGCGTCATATAACCTGAATGGAATTTTTGCAAGTTGGATTGTTCCAAGCGCACCAGCCTCAATTAATCTTTTTGTTGAAGCACTAATAGAATCATTATCTCGCGGATATCCATTATTTTCTCCATCAATTAAAATCCAGGCTCCCTTTATTTTTATTTTAATCGAATCAAATTCGGAATCAGACTTCGGCGCAATTACAACATAACCTTTTTGTTTTCCCTTTGTTCCAGAGGTATAACCAGGAGTTCCAAACTCTAAATATTTTTCAAATGGTTTAATCATTTTTCCAAACCAAGGTCCGCGGTTAAAACCAACTTGTAGCTCATCAACTTCATCAAGCTCAGTTTTTATTCCCCAAGATTTAAATTCATTTAATACCCATTGTGCCGCATTCGTATATGCATCAGAACCAGTAGATCTTCCGCCAAACCGATTACACAAATAATCTTGATGAACCATCGCCTTATTATTTTTTATTCCAATCTCATAAATTTTTTGGAATACGGGGTCTTGTTGCGATAGAATAAGAGAATTAGAAATGAAAAGAATGGATTGAAGAAATAATAAAAATTTTTTCATGGATATCTCACAAAATTTAATCAAATCTTATAAGCAAATTAATAAAAGAAGTAATAAGCAGAAAATAAATAGATAGAATGGATATGTTAATAATTCAGCGGTTACATTAGAAGTGTTTTTTCAGTGTAGAATTTTCACAAGTGTCAGATCAAGTTTTCCCGCCTTTGTTACCGAAATACTGAAGAATTACACTTTGGCGGGATCCTGCTGTGACGCTTCTTTGGAAGCGTCACATGTTTGCGTTTCAATCCACGCGCTCGTATGGAGCGC
>Ga0194127_10008095_pt1 | contig 11389 bp, 8 predicted proteins | sample TA2KigC100mmetaG_FD_148624 | JGI IMG/M metagenome (GOLD analysis project Ga0194127, IMG submission 148624) | Freshwater microbial communities from Lake Tanganyika, Tanzania - TA2015036 Kigoma Deep Cast 100m | ecosystem: Environmental > Aquatic > Freshwater > Lake | place: Tanzania: Lake...
GGGGACGCCCATGTCCGTGAGCCGCGTGATCGCGGAGGCGGCGTCGTTGGTGTGCAGCGTCGAGAACACCAGGTGCCCCGTCAGCGCAGCCTGCACGGCGATCTCGGCGGTCTCGCGGTCGCGGATCTCGCCGACCAGGATCACGTTCGGCGCCTGGCGCAGCATCGCGCGCAGGATCCGCGCGAACGACAGCCCGATGCGCGCCTTGACCTGGCACTGGTTGATGCCGCGGATGTTGAACTCGACCGGGTCCTCGGCCGTGATGATCTTGACGTCGGTGCGGTTCAGTTGCTGCAGCGCCGCGTAGAGCGTCGTCGTCTTGCCCGAGCCGGTCGGCCCGGTCACCAGCACGATGCCGTTCGGCCGCGCGATGATCGACCGGAACCGCTCGCGGTCGGGTCCGTCGAAGCCGAGCGCCTCGAGGCTCAACAGGCCCCGCTCCTTGTCGAGCAGGCGCATCACGACCGTCTCGCCGTGGCACGACGGCAGCACCGACGTGCGGATGTCGATGTCGCGCGCGCTGCCGCCGGGCTCCTGGTAGCGGAACGCGATGCGGCCGTCCTGCGGCTTGCGCTTCTCGGCGATGTCGAGGCCGGCCATGATCTTGAGCCGCGACGTCATCGGCGCCAGCAGCGTGATCTCCAGCGACGCGACCTCCTTCAGCACGCCGTCGACGCGGTAGCGGATGCGCAGCCGCTGCTCGAACGGCTCGACGTGGATGTCGGACGCGCGCTGCTGCAGCGCCTCGTCGATCGTCTTGGTGACGAGCCGGATGATCGGCGCGTCCTCGCTCTCCGCGGCCGCGGTGCTGGCGGCCTTGCCCGCCGCCTCGCCGCCGCCGACCAGCTTGCGCAGCGCGTCCTTGTGCGCCTGCGGCGGCATCAGCGCGCACTGCACGGTGCAGCCGGCCAGGAAGCCGAGGTTGTCGGCGACGTAGGTGCGCAGCGGGTCCTCGATCGCGACCCACAGCACCCCGTCCTTCAGCAACAGCGGCAGCGCCTGGTTCTGCTCGACCTGCTCCTTGCCCACCTTCGCCAGCGCCTCGGGCTGCAGCACGAGCTTCGCCGGGTCGACGAACTTGAGCCCGCAGGCCTTGGCCAGCGTGCGCCAGACGGCGGTCTCGTCGGCGAGGTTCAACGCGACGATCGTGCGCTCGAGCGGCGCGCCGCGCGACGCGGCCGCGGCCTCGGCCTTGGCGAGGCGTTCGCGGTCGAGCAGGTTCGTCTCGAGGAGCAGGCGCCGGAAGGTCTCGGAGCTCAACGGCCGGAGGGGTGCGGGTGCGGGGCGGCGCAGTTATGCGCGATCGCCGCGGCCAAGGGAAGCGTCTCGTGCGGCGGCCCGGTGGGGCCGACACAATCCTGTTCCCCCGCGCGGGCCCGGCCCTACGCTTCCCGGCCCCATGAAGCCCGCGATCGCCGACGGCCACGTCGTCACCCTCCACTACCGCCTCACGCTCGACGACGGTTTCATCGCCGAACAGTCGTTCGGCGGCGAGCCGCTCGCCTACCTGCACGGCGCGAGCAACATGGTGCCGGGGCTCGAGCGGCAGCTCGCGGGTCGCAACGCCGGCGAGGTGCTCGAGCTGGTCGTGCCGGCCGCCGAGGGTTACGGCGAGTACGACCCTACGGCCGAGCAGAGGGTGCCGCGCACGGTGTTCCCGCCCGACGCGAAGCTCGAGGTCGGCATGTCGTTCCAGACGCGCGCGCGCAGCGGGCAGTCGATGCCGGTCTGGGTCCGCGCCGTCGCCGGCGACCAGGTCACCGTCACGGCGAACCACCCGTTGGCCGGCCAGCGGCTGAACTTCAGGGTCGAGATCCTCGACGTGCGGCGCGCGACGCCCGAGGAGAAGAAGCACGGGCACGTGCACGGCCCGGGCGGGCATCAGCACTGAGGGCCGCTTCGCCGGCGTTCCCCCGTCACCCCGGCCGCCGCCCCGTGCGCACGTCCAACCCCGCCTTCAGGAACACGTCCTCCATGCAGTTCAGCACCGACCGCACCCAGTCGCGCTCCTGCCGGGGGCTGCCGGGGAAGAACGACCGCTTGAAGCCGTAGATCAGCACGTCCTTCAGCGCGCGCGGCTCGAGCCCGAACGCCCCCACCGCCTTCTCGACCTCGTCGGTCATCGTCGTGCGCGACACCAGCCGGTTGTCCGTGCACAGGGTCACGCTGCAGCGCGCTTCGCGCATCCTGCCGAACGGGTGCTTCTTCAGGTCGCCGCGCAGCTCCGGGATCGTCTGCTGGTTGCTCGTCAGGCACACCTCGAGCGTGATGCGGCGTTCGGCGACGAAGCGCACCAGCTTCTCGACGTAGCGCGCCTTGTCCGCGATCGACTTGTCGCGCACGTGCTTCCTGCTGAACAACCAGGTGCCGTGGCCGATGCGGTCGGCGTGGCAGTCCGTGATCGCCTGGAAGATCGACTCCGGCCCGTAGTCCTCGCCCGCGTGCACCGTCTTGCCCAGGAAGTGCTCGTGCGCCAGTTGGTAGGCCGCCTGGTGGTCCTTGGCCGGGAAGCCGCGCTCCTGCCCTGCCAGGTCGAAGCCGACCACCGGCAGCCCGTCCTGCTCGGCCGCCGCCACCGCGGCGCGCGCGAGCTCCAGCGACGCGAGCGCGTAGATCTCGTCGGCCGGCGCGGTCGGCAGCGCCTCGAAGTAGGCGCGGTAGTGTTCGCTGAACGCCGGCACGAAGAAGCGCAGCGCGCAGACGATCACGCCGGCCTCGAAGCGCGGCACGGCGCCGGCCTTCACCGCCGGCGCGGCGTTGATCTCGCGCTTGGCGCGCTCGAGCCCGCGGCAGACCGCGCGCAGCACGTCGCGCACGCGGAAGTCGCCGCGCACGTGCAGCTGGGGCGCGAAGCGCACCTCGACGTAGAACACGTTCTCGGCGCGGCAGTCGTGCGCGAGTTCGTAGGCGGCGCGCTCCAGCGACTCCGCATCCTGCAGGCAGGCGACCGTGAACTCGAACCCCTTCAGGTACTCGGGCAGGTTGCGGTAGGCGCGCTTGAACACGAGTTCGAGCAACCCCTCGGGCGTGCGGCTCGGCAGCTTCACGCCGCGTTCGTTGGCGAGTTCGATCAGCGTGCCCAGGCGCAGGCTGCCGTCGAGGTGCAGGTGCAGATCCGACTTCGGCAACTGCGCGATCAGGTCGCGGCCGATCAGGGGCTTCGCCATGGGCGGATCATGGAACCGGCCCGCGCGTGCGGCAAGCGCGGGTTCCCTGCTAGGCTCTTGCGCGGTGACGGAATCCTGGCAGCTGCTGACCGGAGACCTCGAGGAACGGCGACGTTTCGGCGACCTCGCGGCCACGCTCGCGCTGCCGTGGCTGCCGTGCGGGCCGCCGAACCGCCTGCGCTCCGTCGCGCGCCTGCAGCACGGCGACGGCGTCTGGTTCCTGAAGACCTTCACGCGCACGCAGTGGCAGAACCGCCTGCGCTTTCTGTGCACCGCGCCGCGCGCGCACAGCGACGCCGAGCGCGAGTGGCGGGTCACCGCAGCGCTGCGCGCGGCGGGCGAGGCGGCTCCGGTGCCCGTCGCCTGGGGACGGCAGGGCGCGCGCTCCTTCTACCTGTGCCGGGAGCTGCCGGGGCGCGCGTTCGCCGAGCACCTCGCCGCCGGCAGCGCCGATGCCGCGATGGCGCGCGAGCTGGCCGCGCACTGCGGGCGACTGCTGCGGCTGGGCTTCCGCCTGCCCGACCTGTCGGCCGACCACGTGTTCGTCGGGCCCGGGAACGGCGGCTGCGCGGTGCTCGACCTGCACAACGGCGGCCTCGCGCGGCCCGGTCCGGTGCCGCTGCGGCTGCTGCGCCGCGTGCTGCGGCACTTCGCGCGCTCGGCGCGGCTCCTGCCCGTCGGCGCCGTGCCCGCGCTGCGCTTCGCGGTGCGGCTCCTGCGCGCGGCGGGCCGTGCGGAGGCCGTGCGCGCGGTGCTGCGCCGGCTGCCGCCGTGGCGCACCGCGGCGCGCTACGAGACGCCCGGCAAGAGCGCCGCGTACCGGTCGCGCAATCCGGCGCGCGACGCGCGCGAGCAGGCGCTGCTGGCCCGCGTCTGGCCCGGGCGGCCCGGCGAGACCGTGCTCGACCTGCCGTGCGGGACCGGCCGGCTGCTGCCGCTGCTGCACGGGCGCTGCGGCCACCGGGTGCTGCAGGCCGACGGCGCGTTCGCGATGCTGCGCGCCGCGCGCGCGCAGGCAGCCCCCGCCGCGCCCGCCGTCGCCGCCGACGCGCTGGCGATGCCGTTCGCCGACCGCGCGGTCGACGGCATCGTGATGTTCCGCTTCCTGCACCACCTGCCCGGTCCGGAGCGCGCGCGGGCCCTTGCCGAGGCCTGCCGGGTCGCGCGCCGGTTCGTCGTCGTCAGCTTCTTCCACCCGTGCAGCGTGCACCAGCTGCGCCGGCTCTGGCACCGCCTGTGCGGCCGGCCCGCGAGGCGGTTCTGCGCGACGCTCGGCCAGCTCGAACGCAGCTGCGGCAGGCACGGCTTCGCCCTGCGCAGCCATGCCGCCGAACTGCCCTACGCGAGGGATCTCTGGCTCGCCTGCTTCGAACGGCGCTGATGCCGCTGGCACGCGGCGGGCGCCAGCGCTACGAAGCGGCGCGATGCCACGCCTCCACGCCGCGATCGCCGTGCTCTGTGGCCCCACCGGCGGCCCCGCGACCTACGGCCGGCGGCTCGTGCAGTCGCTGGCCGCGCTCGGCGATCCGGACCTCGAGCTCACCGTGCTGACCGACCGGCCCGGCGAGTTCGCGGCCGGCACCGTGCGCGTCGTCGACCTGCCGATGCGCCCCGGCCTGGATCGCCTGCGCTGGCAGTACGTGGCGCTGCCGCGCGCGCTGCGGCGGGTGCGGCCGCAGGTCTACCACGACACCAAGAACGCGCTGCCGTTCGGCCTGTGCTGCCCTGCGGTCGTCACCGTGCACGACCTTGCCTGCCGCACGGTGCCCGGGACGTTCGGCCGCTGGTCGCGGCTGTTCCTGCGCCTCGCCACGCAGGACGCCGTGCGCCGGGCGCGCGCGGTCGTCGTGCCGTCGGCGGCCACCGCGCGCGACGTCGCGCGTTTCCATCCCGCCGCGGCCTCCCGCGTGCACGTCGTGCCGCACGGCATCGATCCGGCGACGCCGGTGGCTGCGCGACAACTGGCGGAAGTGCGCGCGCGGCTCGGTCTGCCCGCGGCCTACGTGCTGCACGTCGGCACCTTGCAGGCGCGCAAGCACGTCGAGTTCGTCGTGCAGGGCGTGCGCGCGCTGCGCCGGGAGGGCCTGCCGCACCGCGCCGTGCTCGTCGGCCGGTCCGGCTGGCTCGCCGATGCCGCGCTGCGCGAGATCGCCGCCGACGACACGGCGGTCTGGATCGAACACGTCGCCGCCGCGGACCTGCCCGCCGTCTACGCGGGTGCCGCGGCCTTCGTGTCGCCGTCGGCCTACGAGGGTTTCGGCTTCGCGGTCGCCGACGCGCTCGCGGCCGGCGTGCCGGCGATCGTCGCCGACAACAGCAGCCTGCCCGAACTCTGCGGCGACGCGGCCCTGCGGCTCGACGGACTGTCGGGCGCGGCGGTCGCGGCGGCGCTGCGCCTGGTGCTCGGCGATCCGGGGCTCGGCGCGCGGCTAGGCGAACTCGGCCGGCAGCGCGCAGCGCGCTTCTCCTGGCGGGCGAGCGCCGCAGGCCATGCGCGCGCCTACCGCGCGGCCGCCGGCGGCTGAACGACCCGAGGGACTTGCGGAAGCGGCGGGCGCAGCTTCAGATCCCCGCCCGCCCGGCCGTGAGCCTGGGCAGGACGCGCGCGCCGGCCGCGGCCGGCGCACGGCGGGCGCAAGACGTTCCCGCGACCGCCGGCGTCGGCGGCGCGGTCGCCTGTCGCCGTTCCCCGTCCCGCAGAAGGAGTCCCGCCATGCTTCGCCCGCTTCCCGCGTTCGCCACCCTCGCGGTGTGGTCGCTGTCCGCCTGCGGTCCGCAGCCCGCCGCCACGCCGGCCGCCGCCGAACTGCGTTTCTCGGTGCTGCCCGACTTCAACAAGGACACGCTCGCCGAGGCCAGCCGGCAGCTGGCCGCCGTGCTCGGCAGGAAGCTCGCCGTGCCCGTGCGCTACGAAGCGGCGAACGACTACGCGCACGCCGTGAACATGCTCGCCGCGAACAAGGTCGACTTCGTCTGGCTCGGCGGCAAGACCACCTGCGACGCGATCGACGCCGGCGCGGGCACGGTGCACGTGCTCGCGACGCGCGACATCGACCTGCACTTCAAGACCTACTTCGTCGCCAACCGCGAGGCGGTCGCCGCGGGCAAGGTGAAGCCGATGCAGGACCTGCGGGAGCTCGCCGCGGTCGCCAAGGACCTGACCTTCACGTTCGGCGACAAGAACTCGACTTCGGGCCACCTGATGCCGCGCCACTTCCTGGTGCTGGCCGGCATCGACCCCGACCGGGCGTTCCGCGGCGCCTGCGGCTACCAGGCCGCGGGTGGCCACAGTGCGACGCTGAAGGCCGTCGCGAGCGGCGCCGCCGACCTCGGGGCGCTGAACTTCGCCTACTACGACGCAGCGAAGGCCGAGGACAAGGCGGCCGCGCCGATCGTCTACACGACGCCCGAGTACGTCGACTACGCGTGGGTCGCCCACGACCGCATCGGCGCGGACCTCGCGGCACGGCTGCGCGGCGCATTCACCGGCCTCGATGCGGCCGTCGCCGAGGAGAAGGCGATCCTCGACGCCTGGAAGTGCCGGAAGTTCGAGCCCGCGCAGGACAGCCAGTGGGACAGCATCCGCAAGGTCCGCGACTCCCTGCCCAAGGGCTTCCTGCGGTGACGGCCGGCGCGGCGGGCGCGCTGCCACCGCCGGTCGACGTCGAGTTCGCCGCGGTCACCGTGCGCATCGGCCCCTCGACCGTGCTCGACGGGATCGACCTGCGCGTCCGCCGCGGCGAGCGGATCGCGCTGATCGGCCCGTCGGGGGCCGGCAAGACCACGCTGCTGCGGCTGGTCGCCGGGGTCCGGTGGCCGAGTGCGGGCACCGTGCGCGTGCTCGGCGCCGCGACCGGCCGACTGCACGGCCGCGCGCTGCGCCGGCAGCGCGCGCGGATCGGCTGCCTCTGCCAGCAGGACAACCTCGTGCCGGGCCTGCGGGTCGCGCACAACGTGCTGATGGGCCGCCTCGGGCAGTGGTCGCTGCTGCGCTCGCTGTGGTCGTTCGTGTGGCCGCAGCAGCTCGAGCTGGCCCACGCGGCGCTGCAGCGCGTCGAACTCGGCCACCGGCTGTGGGCGCTGCCCGGCGAGCTGTCGGGCGGCGAACAGCAGCGGGTCGCGATCGCCCGCCTGCTGGTGCAGCGGCCCGAGCTGCTGCTCGCCGACGAGCCCGCCAGCGCGCTCGACATGCGGCTCGGCCGCGAGGTCGTGCGGCTGCTGCTCGGGCTCGCCGCCGGCGGCCGCACCATGCTCGTCTCGTTGCACTCGCTCGAACTGCTCGCCGAGGGTTTCGACCGCGTGGTGGCGCTGCGCGCGGGCCGGATCGTGTTCGACGGGCCGGTGCGCGGACTCACCCAGGACCTGCTGCGTTCGATCTACGGCGCCGAGTACCGGGCGCTGCACCTCGACAAACTCGACCTCGGCGCCGGGGCGCGGCCGTGAACGGCCGCGGACCGCGACCGCGCCGGCCGCTCGGGCCGCCGCTGCACTTCGCGCTGGCCGCCGCCGCGGTCGGCGCGAGCGCGCTGGTGCTCGACTGGAACCTCGAGGCCCTGACCAGCGCGGCCGGCTTCGCCGCCGCCGTCGACCGGCTCGCCGCCTACCTCGCCGGCCTCGCGGCGCCCGACCTGTCGGCCCCGGTGCTGCAGCGCTGCGCGCTGCTGTGCGCCGAGACGCTCGCGACGGCGCTGCTCGGCACGGCGCTCGGCCTGTCGCTCGGCTACCCGGTCGCGCTGCTCGGTTCGCGCTGCGTGCTGCTCGGCGACGGCCCGCCGCGCGGTCCATGGCAGTTGCCGCGCCGGATCGTGCTCGAGGCCGCGCGCCTGCTGCTCGACGCGCTGCGCGGCGTGCCCGACTTCCTCTGGGCGATCGTGCTGGCGTTCTTCACCGGCGTGAACGCCGCGACCGGCGTGCTCGCGATCGGCGTCAGCGTGGCCGGCATGCTCGGCAAGGTGCTGTCCGAGCAGTGGGACTCCGTCGAACCGCGCCGCTGCGAGGCGCTGCGGTCGACCGGGGCCTCGGCGCTGCAGACGTTCCTGTACGGGATCCAGCCGCTCGCGGCGCGGCCGATGCTGTCGTTCGTGCTGATGCGCGCGGAGTGCGCCGTGCGCAACGCGTCGGTCATCGGCGTCGTCGGCGGCGGCGGCATCGGGGCCGCGCTGTGGGACCAGTACGCGGACGGCAACTGGGCGCGGCTGTCGACCGTGCTGCTGTTCCTGCTGGGGCTGACGACCGCGGCCGATCTCGCGGCGAACCTGCTGCGCGCGCAGCTGCGCATCGACCCGAACCACCCGCTCGCCGCGCGCAGGGTCGGGCGCCTGGCCGCGGCCGCCCGCCGCGCCGGAGCGCTGCTCGGCATCGGGGCAGCACTCGCCGGCTCGGTCGCGGTGCTGTGGCCCGCGCTGCGCGCCGGTGCCGGCGAACTCGCGCGCGTCGAGTGGGCCTACGCGGGCGGCTTCCTGCGAGGGCTCGCGGTGCCCGACCTGGACCCGGCGGTGCTCGTCGCGGTGGCGCAGCACAGCCTCGTGCCGCTCGCGATCGCCTGCCTCGCGACGCTCGGCGGCAGCCTCGCCGCGGCGCTGCTCGCCGGCCCCGGTTCGGTCGCCTTCCAGCTCGGGGCGCACCGCTTCACCGGCGAACGGCCCGGCCCGTTCCGGCGCACCGGGCGGTTCGCCGGGCTCGCCGCAGCGCGCGGCACGGCGCTCGTGCTGCGCGGCGTGCCCGAGGTCGCCTGGGTCGTGCTGCTGTCGGTGTTCTTCCGCCAGGGCGTCGCGCCGTGCGTGCTCGCCGTGGCACTGCACAGCGCCGGCGTGCTGCACCGCGTGTTCGCCGAAGCGATCGACGACCTGCCCTACCGGACGCTCGAGCGCACCGCGGCGCCGGACCGGGCCCGGCTGTTCGCGTACGGCGCGGTGCCGCGCGCGCTGCCCGCGTGGCGCACCTACGCGTTCTTCCAGTTCGAGGTCAACCTGCGCATCGGCATCGCGCTCGGCATCGTCGGCGCCGGCGGCCTCGGCGAGCGCTTCCGCGGCAACCTCGACTGGCGCGAGTACGCGGTCGCGAGTTCGTTTTTGTGGGCGATGGTGCTGCTGACCGTGCTGGTCGACCGGACCTCGCGCTGGCTGCAGCGGCGCCGCAGCCGCCGCTGAACTCAGCCCGGCTGGCCCTTGCGCAGCATCTCCAGCAGCCCCCGATCGAGTTCGCCGTCCGCCTCTTCGCCGGACTCCGGCCGGGCCCCTGGCGGCCCGCCGCCGAGCACGCGGTCGAGCGCCGCAGTGGCCGCCGACGCGTCGGTGTCGCCGCCGAACACACGGTCGATCGCCGACCGGCGCTGCGCGCCGTCGTCGTTGGCGTCGAGCGCGGCGAAGGCCTCCTCCATCGACTCCTCGACCGACAGCGTCAGCCCCGCCAGCGCCTGCTCGCCGCCCGGGGCGGCCAGGATGCCGTCGCGGGCGAGTTTCATCAGCAGCTGGTAGACGTCGTAGATCGGCAGGCCGAGCGTCGTGACCAACGAGCGCGGCGTGGTGTCGCCGTTGATCGCCGACAGCAGTTTGATCTCGACCACGCCGAGCGCGACGTCGCCCATGCGCGCGAACATGTCGGCCTTCGGCTCGAGCGCCGCGTCCGGGTCCGGGAACACCTGCAGCAGCTGCTTCCAGTCGTCGATCAGCTTGCTGCCCTCGAGCAGCAACGACGTGATGCCCAGCCGCAGATCCCAGGTGGTCGCGAACTCCGGCAGCGCGTCGAGCCTGCGGTAGTAGAACGCGTAGGGCTGCGGCTCGCGCATGAAGTCGAACAGGACCTCCTTGCCGAACAGCCGCAGCACCTCGCGCAGTTCGTCCTTGCGCAGGTGGCCCTGCTCGAAGAGCGCGAGCAGCACCGGCTGGCCGGTCCGCGCGCGGGTGGCCTCGGCCTGCGTGATCGCCGCCTCGGCGATCTCCCGGTGGTGCATCGCGTCGCCGGGCAGCACGCGCCGCATCACGTGGTGCGCATCGAGGAACCAGATCCGGCCCTCGCGCAGGTAGACGTCGAGGCGGTTGTCGGCCTTCTCGAGCGACAAGCAGCCGAGGTGTTTGCCCGCCGACAGCATCTGCAGCACCTCCTCCATCGACAGGAAGTCGGTGCGGCCGGCGAAGTTGAACTCCTTGGCCGTGGCGCCGGTGTTTGCCTGGATCAGCGCCTGGTCGAACGCCTTCGCGAACTCGGACAGGGTGGTGACCGCGAACAACACCCCCATCACCCACTCGGCGGCGCGCAGCGCCGTCACCTCGTCCTCGCTGCGCAGGAACAGGTGCATGCCGCGGCGCAACCGCGTGAACAGCAGTTCGCCGAGGAAGTCGCGCGTATCGGTCTTGGCGCCTTCCATGCGCAGCTTGCGATCGACCAGTTCGCGCACGCGCGCCAGCAGGTGCACGAACTCGGCCTCGTAGCGCTCCTCGTCCTTGGCAACCAGCGCGTCGACGAAGTGGCAGACGTTCGCCTGCAAGGCGACGACGTCGAGGCTGCCCGCTGGCGCTGCGTGCTGCTTGCCGTGGTCGGACATCGGCTGCCGGTTTCTCGGCCAACGCCGGCCCCGGGCTTGATGCACCGTGGCGCGCGCCCCGGCCAACCCGATGCCATCGGTCCGTCGCCGCAGCACCGGGGGCCGTGGGGCAGGTCCGGCGCGGCCCCCGCCGCACGATTCCCGACTCGAGGTTCAGCGCCGCGCGGGCCGGCGACGACGGTAGAGTGTGGCGCGAGACGAAGGCACCGTGACCGAGATCCCGACCGAACCGCACCGGACCGCCGCCATCGACGTGCTCCACCAGTTGCGCCTGCGCGAGGCCGACCGGCCTCGCGGGCTGCGCTCGGGCCACCGGACCTCGGTGCCGCTCGCCGCCGAGGGCGAAGGAGGTCGCCGCTTCCTGCTCAAGTACTACGTGCCCGCGGCCCCGGACACGATCCTGCCGGCCGGCGCGCGGGCCGACGACTACGCACGCCGGGAGGTCGGCTTCTACCGGCTGCTGGACAGCGTCGATCCGGGCCGCCGCGAGATCCCGGCGCCGCGCACCGTGATGATCGGACCCGGCGACCCGCCGCAGTGGCTGCTGCTCGAATGGCTGCCGCTGGCGCCCGGCCCGGCCGAGGAGGTGCTCGGCCTCGACCACGTGTTCGAGCTGTTCGCCCGGCTCAACGCCTTCCCGACCGACCGGCTGCTCGGCCGCCGCGCGCTGCCGCTCGAA
>Ga0194127_10008098_pt1 | contig 11385 bp, 7 predicted proteins | sample TA2KigC100mmetaG_FD_148624 | JGI IMG/M metagenome (GOLD analysis project Ga0194127, IMG submission 148624) | Freshwater microbial communities from Lake Tanganyika, Tanzania - TA2015036 Kigoma Deep Cast 100m | ecosystem: Environmental > Aquatic > Freshwater > Lake | place: Tanzania: Lake...
GGGGGCAACCTCGACTCGCAGGCGCTGATGACCATCGTCGGCGACCGCCAGTCCAGCGGCGTCGCCATCACCTGGCAGGAAGCGACCGGCCGCGAGAGCCGCAGCGGCCAGTTCTCGCGCCGGGCCGGCAAGCGCGCCGAGCTGTTCTCGGTCCTGGCCGAGGCGGGCAGCCTGCTGGTGACGCCCGGCTCGCCGGAGGAGCTCTTCGAGCCGATCCTCGACCTGGTCGACGCCGCGGTGATGCCCGAGCGCGCGCTGATCGCCCTGCTCGAGGAAGGCAGCGGCGAGCCTCACGTGCGCGCCTCGCGCTTGCGCGGCGGCGGCCAGGCCCCGAACCTGATGCTCAGCCGCACGGTGATCAACCGCGTGCTGGGCGAGCGCGTGTCGTTCCTGATCGAGGACGCGCAGCACGACCTGGCTTTCCAATCGCAGATGAGCATCGTCTCGCAGGGCGTGCGCACGGCGATAGCCGCGCCGCTGTTCGACAACGAGAACGTGATCGGCCTGCTCTACGCCGACTCGGCCGACTCGCACGACCGCTACACCACCGACGAGCTGAAGGCCTTCACGCTGCTGGCCAACTGCGTGGCCGTGGCGCTGACCCACGCGCGCTATCACGAGATGGAAGCCGAGAAGATGCGGCTGGAGGGCGAGCTGGGCGCGGCCCGCCGCATCATGAGCACGCTGCTGCCCGAGCGCGCCCCGCGGGTCCCCGGCTGGGAACTGGTGCCGCACCTGGTCTCCTGCACCGAGGTGGGCGGGGACCTGTACGACCTGCTCACGCTGCCGGACGGCCGTTTGCTGGTCGTGGTCGGCGATGTCGCCGGCAAGGGACTGGGCGCGGCTCTGCTGGTGTCCTCGCTGCTGCCGCTGCTGCGCGGTCTGGCCGGCCGCTGCGAGGACATCGCCGCGCTGGTCGCGCGCCTGGATGCCGTCCTCTACCCGGTCACCGAGCCGGTGCGCCACGCGACGCTGTTCGTGGGGGTGTTGGATCCCGCCGCCGGCAGCCTCGAGTACGTCAACGCCGGCCACAATCCGCCCTGCGTCGTGCGCGCGGACGGGACCGTCGAGTCGCTGGCGCCCACCGGCATGCCCGTGGCCCTGGTCGGCGAAGGGACGTGGACGACGCGAACGCTCACGCTCGGTCCGGGTGAAGTGCTGGCGCTGTTCACCGACGGCATCCCCGAGGCTTGGAACGCTGACGAGGAGGAGTACGGCGACGAGCGCCTGCTGGCGCTGCTGCGGTCGCTGCGCGGCCGGGAGGCGGCGGCCATCCGCGACGCTGTGCTGGCCGACCTGCGCGGTTTCGTCGGCGAGGCGAGCGCCAGCGACGACGTGACGCTGGTGCTGGTGCGGCGCGAGCCCTAGCCCGGGCTAGCCCGGGCACCGACACGGAAGAGGCGGTCCCTGCGCGGGGCCGCCCCTTCCGTGTCCGTGGAGGAGGACGTGGTTCGCGGGACGCCGCCCTACTGGCGGAACAGCGCCTTCACCGAGCCCCAGCTCTGGGTCTCGACGGTGACCGGCGACACGGCCTGGATCTCCACCACCATGTCGTTGAAGTCGTTGTCGGTGCCCATCCAGCTGTAGTACGGCATGACCGGAGCGCCGTAGTCGAGGTCCTCCCACGCCAGCACGTAGGTCGGCACGCCGTTGTACAGGTGCGAGACGTTGAAGACCAGCACCTGCGGATCGCCGTCGAAGGGCGCGTGCGTGGCGCCGGCGCCGGCGGGGCCGATGTCGTTGTAGAAGCGGTTCGTGAAGAACATCTCGGGCTCGGGCGCGTAGCCGCCGCCCGCATTCAGCCCATCCGGGTTCAGGTAGAAGCCGAAGCGCGTCACGCCGCCCGGGAAGTTGACGACGGCCGAACCGCCGGCGCCAAGCGGCCCGTCGAAGATGACGCCGTCATTGATGCCATCGATCACCGGGGGGCTCTGCAGCGTCTCGGCGTACCAGCCCATCGTGTTGCGGTCCTTGAAGCCGGCGATCTCACGAATGATCAAGCCGGACACGCCTTGGTCCACCCAGTACGGGGGATCGGCATCGCCGGGGCTGTAGCCTTCGTACTGCGTGGCGACATTGATGGCGCCAGGGCCGTAATGCTGGTCCAAGATCTGCTGCAGCGGGACGTTGTCCCACGAGGTGCCGAACGTGACCGGGAACGCGCCGGCCAGGCCGGGGGTCAGCAGAAGAGCCGGAACGATGAGCTTCATGACAAACAAACGCATGGTGCATCCTCCACGGGTGCTTGGGGCCAGTGTCCCTGCGACACTGGGAACTGGTAAGATGGTAGCACGACGCGTTAAACAGCACAATGGAAATCATGAATTTTTTCATCACATGAACGAACGCGACATCAAGCCGACGGTCTATTTCGCGCAAAATATTCGATTACATCAACTTGCGCCGACCATCACCTGTGCGTGATCAGCGGAAAACCAGGGCCGGATGGGGCCTGCGGGCGGCCGGCGGTGGCTGTCGCCGGGCCGACGGGGTAGAATGCGCACGCCCGAGCGCGCCGTCCAAGTCCGCCGACCTCGAGGAGCCGCCATGCTGAACGCCGCCTTCACCCGCATCGGCCTGTCGCCGATCGTCGAGATCAGCGAGCGCATCCGCGACGTGGCGCCGGGCTGGGAGGCGCGCACGGGCGAGCGGTTCGCCTACCTCCAGCGCGGCGAGCTGGCCGACGACACGCCGGCCTACATCACGCGGGCGATGGAGAAGGCCGTCGCGGCCGGGCTGACGCGCTACCCGAAGTCCGGCGGCGAGCCGTGGTTCAAGGACGCGGTGCTGGCGCGCCTGGCGGCGAACGGGCTGCCCGGCTTCGCGCGCGAGCACGTCCTGTGCACCTACGGCGGCCAGGAGGGCCTGCAGCTGGTGTTCAACCTGTTCGCCGGCGGGCGGGTGGTCTCGTTCGCGCCGACGTGGTCGTGCGTGCTGGACAACATCGCGCCGTACGCCGGCTGCGAGTTGGACCCGGTCGCCCTGGTCGAGCGCGGCGGCCAGCTGGCCATCGACTTCGCGCAGGTCGAGGCGAAACTGCCCGGCGCGGCGCTGCTCTACGTCAACTCGCCGCAGAACCCCACGGGCAAGGTGTTCTCGCGCGATGAGTTGTCGCGGCTGAACGACTTGTGTCTCAGGTACGGTGTCCGGATCGTCTCGGACGAGGCCTACGAGGACTTCGTGTTCGGCGGCGCGAAGCACGTCAGCATGCTCGCCTTCCCCGGCGAGCACATCTTCGGCGTCTTCACCTGCTCGAAATCCTACGCGGCGACGGGCTTCCGCCTGGGCTACACGGTCTGCCGCGACGCCGACCTGATCGCGCGGATGACTCTGGGCGAGTACACGCAGACCGGCGGCGTGGTGCCTTTCATCCAGAAGGCTTTCGCCGAGGCCATGACGAACGAGGCCGAGCGCAGCGCCTGGCTGGAGCCGCTGCTGGCGAAGTTCGCGCGCCGGCGCGAGCTGATCGTCGAGCGCCTGGGGCCCGTGGTGGGCCCCGGTCTGTACCGGCCCGAGGGCGCCTTCTACTTCTTCCTCAACCTGAAGGGCCTGGTGCCGGAGGCGCCGGCCGGCGCCGCGCAGGGCGCCTTCACGCTGCAGCGGTTCCTGGACGCCGGCGTGGCGATCATCCCCGGCACGGCCTTCGGCGGCGCCGACTATTCGCACCACGTGCGCGTGTCGTTCTCGGGCATCGAGCAGGCGCAGCTGGAGCGCGCGCTGGACCGCATCACGACGCAAGTGCTGAACGGGGCGCGGCGGGCGGCGGGCTGAGGGGACCGGTTGCGCCGGCGCAACGCGGGCGCAACGCGCGCGACCTCACCCCAACCGCCGATGCCCCAGCGCCGGCAATCTCCGCCGCACCTCCGCCAGCCGCGCGAAGTCCAGCCTGGCGGTCACGATCTCCGTGCCGCCGGCGCTCCCTTCGGCCAGCACCACGCCCCAGGGATCGACGACCAAGCTGTGGCCGTGCGTCATGACGCCGCCCGAGCCGGGGCCGGTCTGGCCGGGCGCCAGCACGAAAGCCTGGTTCTCGATGGCGCGGGCGCGCAGCAGGCTCTCCCAGTGCGCGGCGCCGCTGGTGGCGGTGAACGAGGCGGGCACCGTCAGGATCTCGGCCTGCCGGTCCGCGTGGCGGCGGAACAGCTCGGGGAAGCGCAGGTCGTAGCAGATGCTCAGGCCCACGGTGCGGCCGCAGGCCTGCGCGGTCACGACCTGGTCGCCCGGCACGTACCAGTCCGATTCGCGGATGGCGACGCCGTCCACCTCCACGTCGAACAGGTGGATCTTGCGGTAGGTGGCCACGACCGCGCCGTCGGGGCCGATGAGCACCGACGTGTTGTGCACCTTGAAGCTGCCGGCGATCGCCTCGCAGACGCTGCCGGCCAGTATCACCGCTCCGTATTCGGCCGCGATCACCTGCAACCCGCGCAGCGAAGGCCCGCCGATGGGCTCGCCGGGCAAGCTTGCCGGCTTGCCGGTGCTGCGGAAGTGGTACATCTCCGGCAGCGCGATGAAGCGCGCGCCGGCGCGGGCGGCTTCGCGTGTCAGGCGCTCGGCCAGCGCGACGTTGGCGGCCACGTCCTGTCCGCTGTCCATCTGGATCAGGGCGACGGGCAGGCTCTCGGCAGGCGTCACGATTGGCGGCTCGCGCATGCGGACTCCCGTGCCGGAGGATCAGGGAGCGGCAGTCTAGCAGCCGCCAAGGGTGGCGCCAAGCCCGCGCCAGGCCGGCCGTGGTCCGGATCCTGCACGACTGCCGGCGCGGCGCCTGGCCAGGACCCGGACGACGGCTCCGGCCGCCGGGCCATCGCGACGGCCGTTGAAACAAGTTGCTTCCGACACAGCGACTTGCGCCGGCAGGAGGGCGGGCCGGGACCGGCTCCCGGCACCCGCGATTGCGACAGGTGGCCGATATCCTGCCAGCACGGCACCTCGCCCTGCGCAGGAGCGCCCCACGGAAGGACCGGTCGAGCATGGAACAGCGCGGCAAGCACCCGGGCAACATGGACATGGGCAACATGGACACGGGCAGCATGGACACCGGCAACCTGTACACAGGGAAGACGATCCTGATCACCGGCGGCACCGGCTCGCTCGGCCACGCCCTGGTCCAGCGCTTCCTCAAGACCGACGTCCGGCGCCTGATCATCTACAGCCGCGACGAGTTCAAGCAGTACCACATGGAGCAGGAGTTCGCGGCCGACCGCGCCCGGCTGCGCTTCTTCATCGGCGACGTGCGCGACCGCGCGCGCCTGTACCGCGCCTTCAGCGGCGTCGACTACGTGATCCACGCCGCGGCGCTCAAACACGTCCACCTGATGGAGTACAACCCGCACGAGGCCGTGCAAACGAACATCGTCGGGGCGATGAACATCCTGGACGCGGCCATCGACCGCGGCGTGAAGAAGGTCGTGGCGCTCTCGACCGATAAGGCCGTCAACCCGGTGAACCTCTACGGCGCCACGAAGCTGGTCAGCGACAAGCTCTTCCGCGCCGCGCACGCCTACGCCGCCGGCGGCACGGAGTTCGTGGTCGTGCGCTACGGCAACGTCGTGGGCAGCCGCGGCTCGGTGATCCCGTTTTTCCGCAAGCTGACCGCCCAGGGCGCCGACTCGCTGCCCATCACCGACCGCCGCATGACGCGCTTCTGGATCACGCTCGAGCAGAGCGTCGACCTGGTCGTGCGCGCCCTGGAGACCGGCGGCGGCGGCGAGGTCTTCCTCTCGAAGATCCCCTCCTGCAACATCACCGACATCGCCCACGCCGTGAACCCGCGGGCGCGGCTGGTGGAGACGGGCGTCCGCCCGGGCGAGAAGCTGCACGAGGTGATGCTGACCGAGGACGAGGCGCGCTCCACCTTCGAGTACGACGACCACTACGTCGTCTACCCCCTCGCCTACGCCGAGTCGCAGCATGACCACGTGCGGCCCGGCGGCAGGCTGGTGCCGCGCGAATTCCGCTACGCCTCCGACACGAACGACCAGTGGCTCTCGCTGGTGGACCTGACCATGCTGCTGGCGGAGATCCCCGACCAGGAGCCGCTGGCCGTGGGGAGCCGCGCATGAAGCGCTTCCTGCCGTACGGGCGCCAGGACGTCGGCGGCGAGGAGGGGCGCCGCCTGCGCGACGTCCTGGAATCCGAATGGCTGACGCAGGGGCCGCGCGTGCCGCAGTTCGAGGCGGCGCTGGCGGCCAATTGCAGCGCTGCGCATGCCGTGGCGGTCGCCAACGGCACGCTCGCGCTCTGGCTCGCTTTCCGCGCCGCGGACCTGGGTCCCGGCGACCGCTTCATCGTGCCGGCCATCACCTTCGTCGCCACGGCCAACGCCGGCGTGCTCTGCGGCGCCGAGCCGGTGTTCGTCGACATCGACCCCGACACGCTCACGCTGGACGTGGCCCGCACCGAGGCCGCCCTGCTGGCCGACCCGCGCATCAAGGCGATCGTGCCGGTGCACCTGGGCGGACGCACGGCGAACCTGCCGGCGCTGGCGCGGCTGGCCGCGCGTCACGGCGTCATCATCATCGAGGACGCCTGCCACGCCATCGGCACGCGCTGGCGGGACGACGGCGGCGAGTGGCGTCGCGTCGGCGACGGCAGCCACGGGCTGATGACCTGCTTCAGCTTCCACCCCGTGAAGTCCATCACCACGGGCGAGGGCGGCGCCGTCACCACCAACGACCCGCGGCTCGCCGAGCGGCTGGCGCTGCTGCGCACGCACGGCATCACGCGCGAGCCGGCCCGGCTGGAGCGACAGGACGGCCCCTGGTACTACGAGATGCACGAGCTGGGGCTCAACGCGCGGATGACCGATCTGCAGGCCGCGCTGGGCCTGGTGCAGTTGCAGAAGCTGGAGCGGCTGCGCCGTCGCCGGCTGGAGCTGGTCCAGCGCTACGACCGTGCGCTGGCCCGCGTGCCCGGCCTGCGGACGCAGGCGCGTCCGGCGGCGGACGAGACCTGCTGGCACCTGATGATCGTGCGCACGGAGGAGCGCGACACGCTGCACGCGGCGCTGGCCGCCGCCGGCATCGGCACGCAGGTCCACTACTACCCCGTGCATCTGCAGCCGTACTACCGGCGCCGCTTCGGCACCGGCCCCGGGCAGTGCCCGGCCGCCGAGGAGTACTACCGGCAGGCCCTGTCGCTGCCGCTGTTCCCGACGATGACGGACGCCGACCACGCGCGGGTCGTCAAGGCGGTGCGGCGGCACCTGGCGCCGGCGCCACGCCGGACGGAGCCGGTCGCGGCCGGCGCCGATGGCGAGCGCGGTCCGTCATGACCGACTTCATCGCCGAGATCTCCAGCAACCACAACGGCGACCTGGCCCGCTGCCGTCGCCTCATCGCCGAGGCCGCGCGGGTCGGCTGCACCGGCGTCAAGTTCCAGCTGTTCCGCATCGACCGGCTGTTCGCGCCGGAGATCCTGCGCGTCAGCCCCGACCACCGCCGGCGCCGGCGCTGGGAGCTGCCGCTGCGCTTTCTGCCGGAGCTGTCGGCGGCCGCGCGCGACGCCGGTCTGAAGTTCGGTTGCACGCCGTTCGACGTCGAGGCGGTCGACGAGCTGGCGCCGCACGTCGACTTCCTGAAGGTTGCCTCCTACGAACTGGCGTGGCTGGACCTGATCCACGCCTGCGCGGCCACCAGCCTGCCCCTGATCGTCTCGACGGGCATGGCCGATGCCGGCGAGGCCTGGGCCGCGGTGGACGCCGCGCTGGAATCCGGCTGCCGCGACCTGACCATGCTCCATTGCGTGAGCCGTTACCCGGTGCCGGAGCACGCCTGCAACCTGGCGGCGATCGGCACGCTGCGCGAAATGATGGTCGCCAATTTCGCGCCCGATTGGCCCGAGGTCGCGTTCAAGGCGGGCTGGTCGGACCACTCCGTCTCGGCGGGCGTGATCGGGCGCGCGCTGCGCCACTGGGCCGCCGACGCGATCGAGTTCCACTTCGACCTCGAGGGCAGGGGCGCCGAGTTCGGCGGCGGGCACTGCTGGCTGCCGGAGACGATCGAGCCGGTGATCGCGGGCGGCTTCGCGCCGGTCTCGCCCGAGTGTGACGGCACCGGGCGCGTGGCGCCGCTGGCGGAGGACCAGGCCGAGCGCACCTGGCGCGCCGACCCCTCGGACGGCCTGCGCCCCACGCTGCCGGTGCGCCGCGAATGGCCGCGGACGCAGCCCGAGTCGCGGCGCGGCGGCCCGGACGTGTTCTTCGTGGCTGCCGGCCAGGGCCTGGGCCACGTGGCGCGCTGCCTGGCGCTGGCCGAGTCCCTGCGCGACCAGCACGACGCCGACACCTTCTTCTTCACGCCGGACCAGCCGGGTCCGCGCGTGCTGCTGGACCGTCACGGCTTCAACCACAGCACGTTCGTGGACGAGGACACGCTGGTGCGCGACATCTCGTTCCTGGCGTCGCTCTCGAGGCACGGCGGCCCCGCGGTGTGCGTCCTGGACAGCGACGTGGCGCTGGACGCGCTGGCGCGAAGGCTGCGCGCCGACGGGCACCTGGTCGTGGTCATCGACCAGCCGGCCTGCCGCGAGGCGGACCTGGGCATCGTGCCGTCGTTCGGCTGGGAGCCGCCGGCCGGGCGCGACGACCTGGTGGGCGGCATGGGCTACCTGCTGATCCGCGAGGACGTGCGCGCCGCGCGCGACGTTGCTCCCGACGGCGACCCGCGCCCCCGCGTCGTCGTCTGTTTCGGCGGCAGCGACCCCAACGAACTGACGGCCCGCGTCGCCGCCGCGCTGCACGACGTGACCGTCCAGGCGCGCGTCGAGGTGGTGCTGGCCCCGACCATCCCCTACGCCCGCATCAAGTCGCAGGTCCTGGCGCGCCGCTACCCCGAGCAGGCGATCATCGCCACGGGCGACCCTCTCGAGGGCATCGTGGCCGGCGCCGCGCTGCTGGTCACGGCGATGGGCGTGAGCGTCGGCGAGGCGCTGGCCCTGGGCACGCCGGTGGCCATCCTCAGCAACTACGAGCATGACGCGCCGACGGTGGCCCGCCTCGCGACGACCGACGCGGTGGTCGACCTGGGCCGCCACGACCGCGTGGACCAGCCCGGCCTGGCGCGCGCGCTGGCGGGCATCCTCGAACCGGCCAACCTGGCCGCGATGCGACGGGCCGCCCGCGGCGTCGTCGACGGCCAGGGCGCCGCGCGGGCCGCCGCGCACGTGGCCCGGCTGGTCAGCCGCCGGCGGGCCGGGCCATGTTGAAGCTCGCCACGCTGTTCCACCTGAACCTGATGTACTCCTCGATCGCGCCGACGCGTCGCGCGGAGGTCGTCGCGCGCTGCTACCACCGCGTGCTGGACCTGGCCGAGCGCGGCGTGCCGGTGGCCGTCGAGGCCAGCGGCCTGACGCTCGAGATGATCGCCACGTTGGATCCGCGCTGGCTGGAACGATTGCGCGCGCTGCTGCGCCAGGGCCGCGCCGAGTACGTGGCCAGCGGCTACAGCCAGGTCATCGGCCCTCTGGCGCCGGCGGCCGTCAACGAACGCAACCTGGACCTGGGCCGGCGCACCGCGCGGCGGCTGCTGGGCGTCGAGCCCGCGCTGTGGCTGGTCAACGAGATGGCCTGGAGCGGCGGTCTGGCCGGGCTCTACCGCGATGCCGGCGCGCGCGCGGTGATCATGGAGTGGAACAACGCCTTCCACGCCCACCCCGAATGGGACCCGCGCTGGCGCTGGCACTGGCAGCGCGCCGAGGGCCCCGACGGCGACGACGTGCCCGTGGTCTGGGTCGACACCTTCGACTTCCAGAAGCTGCAGCGCCTGGTGGCCGGCGACATCACGCGGGACGAGTTCCTGGCCCACTGGCGCGGACGCCTGCCGACGGCCGACGAGACCGCGCCGCGTCACGCGCTGTTCTACGGCAGCGACGCGGAGGTTTTCGATTTCCGTCCCGGCCGCTATCGCGACGAACACGGCGAGTCGGGCGGCGCCCCGCGCGGCGAATGGGACACGGTGGCCGAAGCCGCGTCCTGGCTGGCCGCCGAGCCGCGCCTGGCGCTGGCGCCGCTGGCATCCACGCTGGACGAGCCGCCGTCGGCGCAGTGCGGTCTGCGGCTGCGGCTGGGCGCCGTGGACCGCCCGGTGCCGGTCAAGAAGCAGGAGAAGTACAACCTGAACCGCTGGGCCGTGACCGGGCGCGGCGACCTGGAACTGAACACGGCGTGCCATGCGCGCGCGCGCGAGTTGGCGACCGTCGGCAACGGCGACGACGAGGCGTGGCGCGATCTGCTCTTCCTCTGGTCCAGCGACCTGCGCACGCACCTGGCCGCCGAGCGTTGGCAGGAAGTGGCGCCGCGCGCGCGGTTGCCGCGCCTGGAGTGGCCGGCTCCCGCGGCGGACGCGGTGCGCCACGGGGTGGGCGACGGCGACCTGGTCCTGTCGGGCGACGCGGCCCGCCTGGAGCTGAACCCGCGCCGCGGGCTGGCGGCGCGCTCGCTGGTCTTTCCGCGCTGGGATCCGCGCCCGGTGCTGGGCACGCTGGCCCACGGCTATTTCGACGACATCACGCTGGGCGCCGATTTCTACACCGGCCACGTCGTGGTGCAACGGCCGGGCTGCCCCAAGCAGGCGGACCTGCGGCCGGTCACGGCGTCACGGTCCGGCGGCAACGCGCCGTCGGCGACCTGCGAGGCGAGTGACGGCGACCTCCACGTGCGCAAGGAATGGCGCGTGGATCCGCTCGCGCCGGTGGTCACCTGGCGGGGGGAACTGCAGCTGCCTTCGCGGCGCCCGGCGGAGATCCACGTGGCGCACGTGACCGTCGTGCCGGGTGTGTTCGACGCGACCGGCCTGGGCTACGCCGTCCGCAACGGCGGCCGCGCGCGCGAGATCTTCCGCTTCCGCGACGGCCCGGTGCACCACGGCGAGGCCTACTCGACGCTGATCACGGCCAAGGGCGGCCTGGGCGCCACCGACGGTGAGGTCATCATCGGCGATGATCGCCGCCGCCTGGTGCTGCGCCACGACCCGACGGTGTCGGCGCTGATCCCCACCGTGCGCTTCGTGCCCGGCCGCGACGGCCGCTACTTCCTGCGCGTGCGCTGGTCCGCGCAGGAGGTCGATGAGACCTTCGTCGCGGGCGAGGCGCCGTGGCACGTCGCCTGGGTGCTGAGCGTGACGGCGGAGGACCGCGGCCTGGACGACGACTGACACGCGGCCCTACCGGTACTCCACCCTGAGCACGCTCGACGTCCCGAACCCCGTGCGCGAGGTCTTGTCCGGCCGCCCATAGAACGGCGAGACGTGGCTGTCGGCGATGAAATGGAAGCCGTCCGGCGCCACCGCGCCGGTGGTCGGGTCCACGAACCCGGGCAGGCGCGCGGCCAGCACGCGGCAGTCGGCGATCAGGCCGTCCTCACCCAGCGCGAAGCAGGCGACGCGG
>Ga0194127_10008109_pt1 | contig 11372 bp, 7 predicted proteins | sample TA2KigC100mmetaG_FD_148624 | JGI IMG/M metagenome (GOLD analysis project Ga0194127, IMG submission 148624) | Freshwater microbial communities from Lake Tanganyika, Tanzania - TA2015036 Kigoma Deep Cast 100m | ecosystem: Environmental > Aquatic > Freshwater > Lake | place: Tanzania: Lake...
AATCCGCGCTCGGCCATCAGGGCGACGAGGTCCCGATCGCTCAGCCGATACGTGATGCACCAGCGCACGCATAACTCGCTGATTTCAGCCGCGAAACGCCGGCGACGGTAGATTGGGTCACGAGCAGTCGGCGCGGTCATCCGGTGTCTCTGGCAGAAGGGTTTCGCAGCCTACCGGACGTCCGTGGATGCACCAGAAGTGTCGCCCGATATTGGTGCGTCAACGTTGGCGGCCGCTCCACCACGGTGCAGCACTCACATGCCGATCCAGCCTATCGCCATAGCCAAATAACCGATTGACACAGCGGCTACCAGGCCGCTGTAATCCCCCGTACGCGCCGATTTGACTCAGCTTGCGGGCGCGATAGAAATCCGGCTAAAGCGTCAGCGGAAACAGGAACCCCGCTCGGGCTTTCGCCGGAGCGGGGTTTTTCATGTCATGCGCCTGACGCGGTCACCGAAGCTCCAGAGCCTGCGCGCCTTCTGCGTCGCGGCGCGCAGCCGCAATTTTCGTGTGGCGGCGGACCAGATCTGCCTGACGCCCTCCGCTGTCAGCCATCTCATCAAGGACCTGGAGGCCCTGCTGGGCGTCGATCTCTTCGAGCGCAAGCGGCACTCGGTCGTCCTGACGCCCGCGGGCCAGGCGCTGCTCGACGAACTCGAACCGCTGCTCGCGGCGCTCGACAGCTCCCTCGCCAGTGTCGCGCGCCGCAGCCATCGGCGGCTCCGGGTCAGGGTTCCGCCCTTCTTCGCGACTGAGCTTTTCCTGCCGCGCCTGGCAGCCTTCTGCGCCAGGTACCCGGATGTCGACATGCAGCTCGAGTCCCAGGAGTCGGCGGGACCACCCTCGCACCCACCCACGACCGACGTGTCCATCGTATTGGCGGATGTCCCGCCGCCGGGCCTCAGGGCGGAACGCCTGTTCGCGTTGACTTTCACGGCTGCCTGCGCCCGCGAGATCGCCGAGCGGGCCGCGCGCCTCGGCTCCCGTGTCTTCGACGAGATCGCCCTGATCACGCACCCGGGACAGTACCAGGCTTGGGCGGAGTGGGCGGCAGCCGCGGGCCTCGACACCACGTCGCCCCGGCATCGCTTCGAGCTCGACACGATTCAAGGAGTCGTGCAGGCGGCCGAGGCAGGCCTTGGCATCGCGCTCGTGCCGGAGCCGCTTTGCGCGGCCCGCTTCGAGAGCGGCGTGCTGGTGCGGATATTTCCGGTGGAGCCGCCGGCTGCCGAGGCCTGCTATGTCGTCTGCCGCCCGCGGGACGCGGAACGCCCCGAAGTGGCTGCGCTGCTCGACTGGGTCGTCGCGGAGTTCCGCGTCGAGTCGCCGGCGCCCGCGCGCCGCGGCATTGACGCGCACGCTGAGGAAATTTCACCGGCCGTGAAAGAGGATTCGCTGGCCCCCTGATTGAGCGCGCCGTAAGTTCTACGGCATGAAGCTCATCACCGCGATCCTGAAGCCCTTCAAGCTCGATGATGTGCGCGCGGCGCTCGGCGAGGTCGGCGTGCAGGGCATGACCGTCACCGACATCAAGGGCTTTGGCCGGCAGCGCGGCCACACCGAGATCTACCGCGGCGCCGAGTACGCGGTGGAGTTCGTGCCGAAGGTCAAGCTCGAGATCGCCGTGCCTGATGCGCTCTACGACCGGGCGATCGAGGCGATCCTGCAGCATGCGCGTACCGGCAAGATCGGCGACGGCAAGATTTTCGTCTCCGAGCTGCGGGAGGTGATTCGGATCCGCACGGGGGATCACGGCCAGGCGGCATTATGAGAAAGCTCCTCGCCCTCCCCCTGCTCATCGCCGCCGCACCCGCCTGGGCCGCTGCCGCTCCCGACAAGGGTGACACCGCCTGGATGCTGACTGCGACCGCCTTCGTCCTCCTGATGTCGGTGCCGGGCCTCGCACTCTTCTACGGCGGCCTGGTGCGCAGCAAGAACATGCTCTCGGTGCTGATGCAGGTGTTCGTCAGCTTCTCCCTCCTCACCGTGCTCTGGTTTGCCTACGGCTACAGCCTTGCTTTCACGGCGGGCGGCCCCTTCATCGGCGGTTTCGACCGGCTCTTCCTCGACGGCGTCTTCGACAACGCCACCGGCAGCTTCGCGCTCGGCGCCACCTTCAGCAAGGCCACGCCGATGTATGAGATCGTGTTCGCCGGCTTCCAGGCGACCTTTGCCGCGATCACCGGCTGCCTGATCCTGGGCTCGCTGGTCGAGCGGGTGCGCTTCGGGGCGGTGCTCGCTTTCCTCGTGGTCTGGTTCACCTTTGCCTACTGCCCGATCGCGCACATGGTCTGGTTCTGGGTGGGCCCCGATGCCTACACAGGCGCCGAGGCGGCGACCGCGGCCAATGCGAGCGCGGGCCTGCTCTGGCAGTGGGGTGCGCTCGACTTCGCGGGCGGCACGGTCGTGCACATCAACGCGGGCGTCGCGGGCCTGGTCGGCGCCTACGTTCTCGGACCCCGCATTGGACTCGGCCGTGAGTCGATGGCCCCGCACCACCTGACGCTCACCATGATCGGCGCCTCGCTGCTCTGGTTCGGCTGGTTCGGCTTCAACGCAGGCTCGGCGCTCGAGGCCAACGGCGTCGCCTCGCTCGCCTTCCTGAATACCTACCTCGCGACCGCCTGCGCGGTACTGGCGTGGACCTTCACGGAATGGGCGGTCAAGGGCAAGCCCTCGATGCTGGGTGCGGCCTCGGGTGCGGTCGCGGGCCTCGTCGCCATCACGCCGGCCGCGGGGAACGTCGGCATCCCGGGCGCGTTCGTGAAAGGCATCGTCTCGGCCCTTGTCTGCTTCTGGGGTGTCACCGGACTCAAGCGACTGCTGAAGGCAGACGACTCACTCGACGTCTTCGGCATCCACGCGGTCGGCGGCATCGCGGGCGCGCTCCTGACGGGAGTATTCAATTCACCGGATCTCGGCGGACCAGGCCTGGTCACGGACTGGGTCAGCGGCACCGTCGGCTACCCGGGCATCGCCCAGCAGCTCCTGATCCAGGCGAAGGCGGTCGCCCTCGTCTTTGCCTGGTCGGCCCTCGTCTCGCTCGCCGCCTTCGGGCTCCTGAAGCTCGCCGGCAAGCTGCGGGTCAGCGAAGAGGACGAACGGGAAGGACTCGACATCACGACGCACGGCGAACGTGCTTAGGAAACCTGAGACGATGAACCTGAAACACGCCCTGGCGACCACGCTGCTGCTCGCACCGGCCGCCCACGCGGACGACGTCACCGCCGGCCCTCACGCCTTCAACGCCAACATCGGCGTGGTCTCGCAATACGTCTTCCGCGGGCTCGCGCAAACGAATGAGAATCCCGCGTTGCAGGGCGGCTTCGACTACGCACATGGCGGCGGTTTCTACGCCGGCACCTGGCTCTCGAACGTCAGCTGGGTGGCGGACGTGTTTCCGGACGCCAGTGCCAGCCTCGAGGCAGACATCTACGCGGGCTTCCGCAAGACCTTCGAGCCGGCCGGAATCACGGGCGACATCGGATACCTCCGCTACCAGTACCCGGGTTCGTTCCCGGTACTCCCGCTTGGGTCCGTGGAGCCGCACAGCGACGAGGCCTACGCGAGTCTCGGCTGGAAGTGGCTCGCGCTCAAGTACTCCCACTCGCTGGGGGACCTGTTCGGCGTGGAGGACAGTGCAGGCAGCGGCTATGTCGACCTGACGGTCACGGTCCCCTTACCGGCCTCACTTTCGCTCGTCCTCCACGCCGGCCAGCAGTACTACGCGGGAGCGAGCGCGGCCGCACGCCTCGCCGGCACGGACAACGACGCGCTCTTCGGCTACGAGGACTACCGCGCAACGCTCAACTACGCCTTTGCCGAGGGCTGGACCGCCTCGGCCACCTACACCACCACCAATGCCAAGGACGCGGGTTACCTCGTCGGCGGCAACAACCTCGGAGACGACCAAGTAGTCCTTGCGCTCCTCAAAACCTTGTAATCCAGGGCTCTATCGCCCGGAGTACGAGCACGACGCCTGTGGTTTCGGCCTGATCGCGAGTCTCGACGATCGGTCGAGCCACTGGCTCGTGCGCACTGCCATTTCGTCGCTCAATCGGTTGACCCACCGAGGCGCGGTGGCAGCCGACGGCAAGTCGGGCGATGGCTGCGGGCTCCTGTTCAAGCGTCCGACGGCGTTCCTGAAAGCCGTTGCCCAGGAAGCGGGAGTCGCACTCGCCGGCAATTTCGCGGTCGGCTGCGTGTTCCTCGACCCGCGCGAGGCCCAGGCGGCCCGTGCGCGTAATGAACTGCAAGCCCAGATTGCCCGCGAGGGACTGGTCACGGCCGGCTGGCGACAGGTCCCGACCGACGCGTCAGTCTGCGGCAAGGAGGCGTTCGAGACCCTGCCGTCCATCGAGCAGGTGTTCGTCAACGCGCATGACGGCATCGACGCGGCCTGCTTGAACCGAAAACTGTTTCTCGCCCGCCGCCGCGCCGAAATGGCGCTCGCGGGGCGCGATCCCGTCTTCTACGTCCCGAGCCTCTCGGCTTCGACGCTCGTCTACAAGGGCCTGGTCCTGCCGCAGCACCTGGCGGACTTCTACCCGGACCTCTCCGACCCTAGGCTCGAGGCGTCGGTCGCGATCTTCCACCAGCGCTTCTCGACCAACACGCGAACCGCGTGGCGACTCGCCCACCCCTACCGCTACCTCGCCCACAACGGGGAAATCAACACGATCCAGGGCAACCGCGCCTGGGCGGAGGCGCGCGCACCGATCCTGCGCTCGTCGCTCCTGCCGGAACTCGCCGAGCTCCGCCCGCTCGTGAGTCTCACAGGCTCCGACTCCGAGACGCTCGACAACATGCTGGAGATCCTGCACCTGGGAGGGCTCGATCTCCTGCACGCCATGCGGGTTCTTATCCCGCCCGCCTGGCAAGGCGTAGATTCGATCGACCCCGACCTGCGCGCGTTCTACGAGTTCTACGCCAACCACATGGAACCCTGGGACGGGCCGGCGGGGATCGTCCTGACGGATGGGCGCTACGCCGCCTGCACGCTCGACCGCAATGGCCTCAGGCCCGCGCGCTACCTGATCACGGCGAACCGCCACCTGACGATCGCCTCCGAGACTGGCGTCTGGGACTGCGCGCCGGAAGAGGTCATCAAGAAAGGCCGCCTCGGCCCCGGCGAGATGCTGGCGCTCGACCTCGAGACCGGGGAGCTGCTGGAAAGCCGCCAGATCGACGACCGGCTGAAGAGCGGTCACCCTTACCAGCGCTGGCTCAAGCAGCACGTCCGCTACCTCGAATCGGACCTCATAGATCCGCGGCTCGCCGCCGAGCCTTTCGACGCGGAGACGTTCGCCCGCTATCGCAAGCAGTTCGGCATCACGCTGGAGGAGCGCGAGGAGATCATCCGTGTGCTCGCGGAGGATGAGAGCGAGGCGGTGGGATCCATGGGCGACGACACGCCGCTCGCGGTGCTGTCGGAGAAGGTGCGCCCGCTGTACGACTATTTCCGCCAGCAGTTCGCGCAGGTGACGAATCCGCCCATCGATCCGCTGCGGGAATCGCTCGTGATGTCGCTGCAGACCCAGATCGGGCCCGAGTGCAACGTGTTCCAGCCGACAGCCGGGCAGGCGCGGCAGGTGCTGATCGCCTCGCCGATCCTGTCGCAGCGCAAGCTCCGCCAGCTCGTCGGACCCGAGCTCGGCCTGACGCACGCGTTCATCGACCTGCAGTACACGCCGAAGGCAGGCAGCCAGGGGCAAAGCCTTCAGGAGGCGCTTCAGCGCGTCTGCCGTGAGGCCGAAGCCGCCGTGCGGGCCGGTAGTCTTCTCCTGCTGCTCTCCGACCGCTACCTGAAAGAGGGCCAGATCCCGGTGCACGCGCTGCTCGCGACCGGCGCCGTGCACCATCATCTCGTACAGACGGGCCTGCGCGGCCTCTGCAACCTCCTGGTCGAAACCGGCACCGCGCGCGACCCGCACCACTTCGCCTGCCTGATCGGCTACGGCGCGACCGCGGTCTATCCCTACATGGCCTACCAGACGCTCGCCGAAATGGTGCGCAACGGCGAATTGAAGCTGAAGCCCGCCGCCCGCAGCGAGTTCGGGCGGAGCTTCCGTCGCGGCATCATCAAGGGCCTGCTCAAGATCATGTCCAAGATGGGCATCGCGACCATCGCGAGCTACCGCGGCGCGGGCCTCTTCGAAATCGTCGGGCTGCAGGACGAAGTCGTCTCGCTTTGTTTCCCGGGAACCCCCTCGCGCATCCAAGGTGTCGGGTTCGACGAACTCGAGGCGGACACGAGGCAGCTCGCCGCCCGTGCCTGGGATCCCGCCGAGCCGCTCGAGCCGGGTGGGCTGCTCCGCTACGTGCACGGCGGCGAATACCACGGGTACAACCCCGAGGTCGTCGTGGCCCTTCAGGCTGCCTGTGCGAGCGGGGATGTGGAGCGCTACCGCGAGTACGCGCGCCTCGTCAACGAGCGCCCGCCGGCGTGCCTGCGCGACCTGCTCGGGCTCCAGCCAGCCGGGGAGCCCGTGCCGCTCGATGAAGTCGAACCTGCCGAGGCCATCCTGAAGCGCTTCGACGCCGCCGCCATGTCGCTCGGGGCCCTTTCGCCGGAAGCCCACGAGGCGCTCGCAATCGCCATGAATCGCCTCGGCGGGCGCTCGAACTCCGGAGAGGGTGGCGAGGACCCGGCGCGCTACGGCACGGAATCGAGTTCGAAGATCAAGCAGGTGGCCTCCGGCCGGTTCGGCGTGACGCCCGAATACCTCGTGAACGCCGAGGTGCTGCAGATCAAGATCGCCCAGGGCGCGAAACCCGGCGAGGGCGGCCAGCTCCCGGGCCACAAGGTCAACGAGACCATCGCACGGCTCCGCTATGCGCGGCCCGGCATCGGGCTCATCTCCCCGCCCCCGCACCACGACATCTACTCCATCGAGGATCTTGCCCAGCTCATATTCGACCTCAAGCAGGTGAATCCAGAGGCGCTCATTTCGGTCAAGCTCGTGGCCGAGCCCGGTGTCGGCACGGTCGCCGCGGGCGTCGCCAAGGCCCATGCCGACCTCATCACGATCTCCGGCTACGACGGCGGCACCGGCGCGAGTCCGCTCAGCTCCATCAAGTACGCGGGCGCGCCCTGGGAGCTGGGGCTCGCCGAGACCCACCAGACGCTTCGCGCCAATGACCTGCGCCACCGGGTGCGGCTTCAGGCGGACGGCGGCCTCAAGACCGGGCTCGACGTCATCAAGGCCGCGATCCTCGGCGCGGAGAGCTTCGGCTTCGGCACCGCTCCCATCGTCGCGCTCGGCTGCAAGTACCTGCGCATCTGCCACCTCAACAACTGCGCGACGGGCGTCGCGACGCAGCACGCGGTACTGCGAGCGAAGCACTTCATCGGCAAGCCCGAAATGGTCATGCACTATTTCCGGTTCGTCGCCGAAGAGTGCCGGGAAATCATGGCCTCGCTCGGCGTGCGGCGCCTGGAGGCGCTGATCGGGCGGACGGAATACCTCGGCATCCTGCCGGGCATCACCGCGCGGCAGTCACGACTCGACCTCCGGCCCATCCTTTCCGCCGCCGGCCTGGCACACGACCGGCCACAGTTCTGCGTCGAGGAACGGAACCGCGATGGCGACACAGGCGGGCTGACCGGGCGGATGTTCGCCGACATGCGCGCGGCGATTGCGGATCGGTGCGGCGGCCGCTTCACGTACGTCATCCGGAACTTCGACCGCGCCATCGGCGCGCGCGTCTCGGGCGAAATCGCGCGGCGCTGGGGCAACATGGGGCTAGCGGACGCGCCCCTCGAGGCGCACTTCACCGGCTCCGCCGGCCAGAGCTTCGGCGCCTGGAACGCCGGCGGGCTGCATCTCATCCTCGAAGGTGACGCCAACGACTACGTCGGCAAAGGCATGGCCGGCGGCAAGATCGTGATCCGCCCGCCCGCCAGCGCTTCGTTCGTCGCGCGCGAGACGCCGATCCTGGGTAATACCTGCCTTTACGGCGCCACGGGCGGTGAGCTGTATGCCGCAGGTACCGCGGGCGAGCGCTTTGCCGTGCGCAATTCCGGCGCCACTGCCGTCATCGAGGGTGCAGGCGACCACTGCTGCGAGTACATGACCGGCGGCGTCGTGTGCGTGCTCGGTCGCACCGGCCTCAACTTCGGCGCCGGCTTCACGGGCGGATTTGCCTACATGCTCGATCTCCACCGCGACTTCGTCGACCGCTACAACCACGAGCTGATCGACATCATCCGGGTCGCCCCCGAGGGCATGGAGACGCACCTTCAGCACCTGCGCGCGCTGATCGGCCAGCACGTGCGGGAGACCGGCAGTACTTGGGGCGCGCAGATCCTGAACGACTTCCGCAGCTTCATGGGCAAGTTCTGGCTGGTCAAGCCGAAAGCCGCTTCGGTCGACACGCTCATCGAGAACCTGAGGCGTGCCGCATGAACGAGCGGCACCTGCGCTTTCTCGATGTCCCGCGGCGGGAGCCCGACAAGCTGCCGGTCGAACAGCGGCTGCACTCCTACCGCGAGATCTACGGGTCCTTTGATGCCAGCGGCGCCGCCGAACAGGCGAGCCGCTGCCTCGACTGCGGCAACCCCTACTGCGAATGGCAGTGCCCGGTCCACAACTACATCCCGGGCTGGCTCAAGCTCATCGAGCAGGGGCGCCTGTTCGAGGCGGCGGATCTCTCCCACCGTACCAATTCACTGCCCGAGATCTGCGGTCGCATCTGTCCGCAGGACCGGCTCTGCGAAGGGGCCTGCACGCTGAATGACGGGCTCGGCGCCGTCAGCATCGGTTCGATCGAGAAATACATCACCGACGAGGCGCTGAAGCGTGGCTGGCGGCCGGATCTGTCGCACGTGCGGCCGACCGGCAAGCGCGTCGCCGTCGTGGGCGCAGGGCCCGCGGGCCTCGCCTGCGCGGACATGCTGGTCCGGAACGGCGTCCACGCGGTCGTGTTCGACCGCTATCCGCGCATCGGAGGTCTGCTGACCTTCGGAATCCCGCCGTTCAAGCTCGAGAAGGAAGTCGTCGAGCGGCGCCGGGAGATCCTCGAGGGCATGGGGGTCGAATTCGTGCTGGACACCGAAGTCGGGAAAGACGTTTCCGCGGGGAAACGCTTTTGGCCGAGTTCGACGCCCTGTTCCTCGGTCTCGGTGCGGACCAACCGGTGCGTGGGGGCTTTCCTGGCGAGGACCTGCCAGGTGTCCACTTCGCTTTGCCCTATCTCGTCTCGAATATCCATCGCCTGCTGGGGCTCGAGAAAGACCCCGGCGAGTTCATTGACTTGCGCGACAAACACGTGGTCGTGCTGGGCGGCGGCGACACGGCCATGGACTGCAACCGAACCGCGCTGCGCCAAGGCGCGGCGAGCGTCACCTGCACCTACCGGCGTGATGAGGCGCACATGCCGGGGTCGAAGAGGGATTTCCGCAGCAGCCAGGAGGAAGGGGTAGAGTTCGCCTTTAACGCGCAGGCGGTGGAGATACTCGGCCGGGATTGCGTTGAAGGGGTACGCCTGCTGGCGACCCGGCCGGTGCCCGGCGCAGTCGCCCGTGGGCGAACGGCGACCGAGACCGTGCCAGGCACCGAGCAGGTGATCCCGGCGGATGCTGTCATCATCGCGTTTGGATTTCGGCCGAGTCCGCCGCAATGGCTGGAGTGCCTGGGGGTAGAGCTGCGCGAGGATGGACGCGTAAGCGCGACCGGACGAGCCGAGCGGCCGTTTCAGACCACGAATCCCAAGGTCTTTGCCGGCGGTGACATGGTGCGAGGGGCGGACTTGGTCGTGACGGCGGTGTTCGAGGGAAGGGAAGCGGCACGGGGCATCACCCGACTGCTGGGCACAAAACTGGCTGGAAGTCTCAATGCCATCGACTGAGCCCAAGAAATCGGTAGCGCTCTCCGGCGTCGTCGCCGGCAACACGGAGATCTGCACCGTGGGCCGCAGCGGCAACGATCTGCACTACCGCGGCTACGACATCCTCGACATCGCGGAAGCCTGCGAATTCGAGGAGATCGCCCACCTGCTGATCCACGAAAAGCTGCCGAGCCCCGCCGAACTCGCCGCCTACAAGCGGCGCTTGCTGGGCCTGCGCGGCCTCAGCGGGCGGCTGAAGGCGGTGCTCGAGCAGCTCCCGGCAACGGCGCATCCGATGGACGTGCTGCGCACCAGTATCTCCGCTCTCGGCTGTGAGTCTCCCGAGGACCCGGGGCACGCGCCGGCAGGCGCGCGGCTGGTGGCGGACAGGCTCGTGGCCTGCACCGGCTCGATGCTCTGCTACTGGTACCACTTCGCGAACGGCGGCCGGCGCATCGAGGTCGACACCGAAGACGACTCGGCGGGCGGCCATTTCCTGCACATGCTGCATGGCAGGCCGCCCCCGGCCAGCTGGGTGCGCGCCATGCACACCTCGCTGATCCTGTATGCCGAGCACGAGTTCAACGCCTCGACGTTCACCGCCCGCGTGATCGCCGGCACCGGCTCCGACATGCACTCGGCGATCAGCGGCGCGATCGGCGCGCTGCGCGGGCCGAAACACGGCGGTGCGAACGAAGTTGCGCTCGAGATCCAGCAGCGGTATGCGGGACCGGACGATGCGGAGGCGGACATCAGGCGCCGGCTCGCGGAGAAGGAGGTGGTCATCGGCTTCGGGCACCCGGTCTATACCGTGGCGGACCCGCGCAATGTCGTCATCAAGCGGGTCGCCGAGAGGCTTGCCGCGGAGTCCGGCGATTTCCGCATGTACCGCATCGCCGAGCGCATCGAGTCGGTGATGTGGGAGGCCAAGCGCATGTTTCCGAACCTCGACTGGTTCAGTGCGGTCGCCTACCACCGCATGGGCGTCCCGACGGCGATGTTCACGCCGCTGTTCGTCATCTCGCGCACCACCGGCTGGGCCGCGCATGTCATGGAACAGCGCGCCGACGGCAAGATCATCCGCCCCAGCGCCAATTACACCGGGCCGGAGCCGCGCAAGGTCCCGCCCGCGAGCGAAAGATAGGTTTCTGACATGAACCACCATGACATCCGCTCTGCCGAGCGGCCCGCCCCCGATCGCGTGCTCGTCGACATCGCGACTTACGCCCGCGATGCCCGGATCGCGAGCGACGTCGCCTACGAGACCGCGCGCTACTGCCTGATGGACACCCTCGCCTGCGGCTTCCAGGCGCTGTCCTTCCCGGCCTGCACGCGCATGCTCGGGCCCGTGGTGCCGGGCGCCACCATGACGGGCGGCGCGCGCGTGCCGGGCACCAGCTTCGAGCTCGACCCGGTGCAGGCGGCCTTCAATATCGGCGCCATGATCCGCTGGCTCGATTTCAACGACACCTGGCTCGCCGCGGAATGGGGTCACCCGTCGGACAACCTGGGCGGAATTCTCGCGGTCGCCGACTGGCCCC
>Ga0194127_10008115_pt1 | contig 11363 bp, 13 predicted proteins | sample TA2KigC100mmetaG_FD_148624 | JGI IMG/M metagenome (GOLD analysis project Ga0194127, IMG submission 148624) | Freshwater microbial communities from Lake Tanganyika, Tanzania - TA2015036 Kigoma Deep Cast 100m | ecosystem: Environmental > Aquatic > Freshwater > Lake | place: Tanzania: Lake...
ATCGTGAGCACATTGACTACGCCAGATTCAAGGAACTGGGATTGCCGTTGGGGAGCGGACTGGTGGAGAGTGCGTGCAAATGGCTCATTCAGCAGCGCTTCAAAGGCGTGGGTATGCGCTGGAGCGATGACGGTTTCAATCATCTGTTGCATCTACGGCTCGCTTGGGTCAATGGGCGCTTCGATGCCTTGTTTGCATCCGAGCCCTCCCCCAATTGGTAGATGCGCCCCCTCTCACTTTATCCTCGCGGGCTTATCCATCCCTGTAACGCGCTGGAAAGATTGCGATCGAGAAATCGCGGTCGTCAAGAAGAAATATGCTTTGGAAAGCGCGGAAATCCATATCGCGTGGATGCTTCGACCGTACCTCGAACAAACCCGAATTCCTGGATTCGATTCGCTCGATTACCGACAACGCCGATCCCAGGTTGACAGTCTGCGGAAAGCCGAGTTGCTCAGACTGCAACGCGTCAACCTCAAGCAATACCAACAAACCCGCAAGAATTATCGGCTGACCCAAAGTTACATTCATCTCACGCTCGCTGAGCGGCGGAGATTGGCAAAAGACCTGGCTCAATGTATCTGCAACTGGGGCTTTGCGCGACTCTTTGCGGAATGTATAGACAAAGTGCATTTCGATCCCGCGCGAACCAGCCGCACGGTTGATGAGCAAGCGTTTGAGCAGGTCGTCTCACGCTTTGAGCAATTTCTTCAAAACATCGGAACGAACAGTCCGCTCCCGACGTTCGGCTTGCTGATTCACGACAACAATGAGACGGTGGCGAAGAAACATACCGAATTGATGACAAGATTCTTCCGGGCAGGCACGCTCTGGACCGATGTGAAAAACATCATCGAAACTCCTTTGTTCGTGGACAGTCAGTTGACCAGCATGGTGCAGCTCGCCGATGTGTACGCCTACGCCTTGCCGGTACCTGGAGAACAAAGAGGAAGAACTGTTTGACTGCATCTTCCAAAGAGCAGACCGCAAAGATAGCATCGTCGTCGGAGTACGACATTTTACCAACCCAGGATGCTCTTGCAAAATCTGCGCTGCCCACAGAAGGGGCTAGTCATCCACTGTTCATCCTCTCACGGCAGTCGCGCTATTCCTCCAAGCATCGGTCAATCTCCGCTGGCGCGACAGCGCGTTTTTGATACTTCTCCGCAAACTCGATGATGCTCGCGCGCGCGATCTGAATCGCCGAAGTTTTCCAAGCCGACGCGGACCGACTCTCCGGCTTTGCCCGTAAAGCGACGACCCAACCTGAGGGACTGCGTCCACCGTACTTATTTCCCCCGCGCGTTTTTCTTCGCGCGGGTTCTCATTTCGTACTCTTCCTCTTCCGTGTCTTCGCTCACATACGCCGGTTCGCCGCGCGCGCGGCGCGCTTTTTCTTCCACATAGTACGTATAGTTGCCGAGATATTCCGTCATCACGCCGTCGTCCAGTTCGACGATGCGATCCACGACGTTGTCCAAAAAATACCGATCGTGTGAAATTACCAGCACCGTCCCGTCGTACCCATCGAGTGCGGCTTCCAGGATTTCCGACGACCGAATATCGAGATTGTTCGTCGGCTCGTCGAGCAGGAGAAAATTCGCGCCGCGCATCATCAACTTGGCGATTTGCACGCGCGCTTTTTCGCCGCCGGACAACTGGCTGATCTTTTTCTGCGCGTCTTCCGGCGTGAACAAGAATCGTCCGAGCAGTCCGTACAATTCGCGATCGATCATCGCTTTGACGCCGCGCACTTCCTCCGCCAGCGTCGCGTCATAGTCGAGCGTCTGATGCTCTTGCGCGTAGTACGCCATCGTCGTGCTGGGTCCGATTTTGATTTCGCCGCGCTCCGGCGTTTCCGATCCCAGGATACAGCGAAACAAAACGGTTTTGCCCGCGCCGTTCGGTCCGATCATTCCGACGCGTTCGTGATGCCACACCATCAGATCGAGTCCGCGCAAAACCTGAGCCTGCCCTGAACCAGCCGAAGGGCCGTCAAACGATTTTTCCAGCGCGTTGATCTCCAACACCTTGTTGCTCCCGCGCCGCTGCGCGGCGAGCGCGACGCCGATCGTTTTGCGTTGCAAGCGTGGCTTGTCCAGCTTGTCCATCTTGTCCAGCCGCTTTTGCATCGAGCGCGCGCGGCGTACGAATTTTTCGCTCTGCCCGGCGTTCCAACTCATCAACCGCCGAATCGAAAAACGCAAGCGGTCAATTTCGTGTTGCTGAATTTCGTACATCTGTTGCTGTTTCAACAAGCGCTGTTTCTTTTCGAACGCGTACTCGGAATAGTTGCCGACGTAATGCGTCAGCGCGCCGTCCTCCAATTCGACGATTTCTTCCGCGACGATGTCGAGCAAATAGCGGTCGTGCGAAACGATGACGACCGCGCCGGGGTAATCGGCGATCAGTTTTTCCAGAAACGTTTTGCCGTTGAGATCGAGATGATTATCGGGCTCGTCGAGCAACAGCAATTCGGGTTGCTCGATCAACAGTTTCGCCAGTCCGACCAACTTTTTTTGCCCGCCGCTCAACGCGGACATCGGCAAATCGAAATCGGCGTCGCGGAAACCCAAGCCGCGCAGGGTCGCGCGCACGCGATTGTCGAAATTGAGCCCCCCTTTTTCTTCGAACGCGGCGACGGCGCGCGCGTGCTGATCGAGGACGCGTTGCAACTTGCGTTCGTCGTTGTAGACGACCGGATCAGCCATCTGCGCGTTCAAGCGTTCCAGTTCGCGTTCGAGCGCGGCGAGCGTCGGCGACGCGTCCAGCGCTTCTGCGATCACGGTGCGCGTCAAATCGAATTCGGGTTCTTGCGGCAAATAGCCGACGCGGACGCCGCGCGTGATGAAGACGCCGCCGCGTTCCGGCGCGTCCTTGCCCGCGAGCATTTTCAGGATCGTGGATTTGCCCGCGCCGTTGGGTCCCACCAAGCCGATCCGCGCGTCGTGATAAATTTCCCACGCCAGTTTTTCAAAGACGAGTTGCGCGCCGAAATATTGAGTTACGTTGTCGAGCCGTGCGACGGTGCCGATGACCATAGAAACCCCTGACGGAGGACGAACGACGGAGGACGGAACGTTCCGTCGTCGGTCTTCCGTCCTCCGTCAGTATTTTATCCCAAGTTGAATAACAACGCAAAAAACAAACAGCCACGCGCGAAAATTCGCGGTGGCTGCTGCTTCTTCTCTTTCGGATAAGAAAGATTATGCCGTCTTGGTGACGTTCACTGCTTGCGGACCCTTGGGACTCTCCTCAATCGAGAACTCGACCCGCTCGCCTTCGTTCAAAGAACGATAGCCCTCGGTTTGTTGAATCGCCGAGAAATGCACGAACACGTCCTTGCCGCCTTCGTGCGCGATAAAGCCGTACCCTTTCGAAGCGTTGAACCATTTGACGGTACCGATCACGCGATCTGCCATTGTTGTTTCACCTCCCTTCGCGCGAGATTACTGAGTAAGAAAAAAAAAGTCCAAACAAAAAACGCCCCTGCCACAATTCCGGCTGGAGCGTCGTCGTTCGATTACATCCTAACACAGCATTGCACTACGCAGTTATTATCGCTACTTTGCGGTTTTTGTCAAATCGCGGTGACGCCCGGGTGTAATTCACTTTGGGGGAAAAGTTGTCACGCTGGGCAGTTCGGCTTCGCTCACTGTAAACTCCGCGAAGCGTCTCTCCAGTACTTGCGAGATGCTTCGCTTCGCTCAGAACGACAGTTGCCCCCGAAAGTGAATTACACCCGTTACAATTCGCGCGTTGCTAAAACCATTCTACCGTGTTATAATCTGAAATGGAAGGTGACACGATGGAATCAATTGAACTGCGTATCCCCAAACCAATTCAAGCACTTGTGAGTGACGAGCAAGAACGCTTGCTTCGTTCTGCGTTGCGCGTGGCGGCTAAACAACGCGCGCATGAACTTGCCAAAGAACGCCACGAGGCGTTGACGCAGATTCACCGCTACGAGCGCAAGTACGGCGCGTCGCTGCCAGAATTCGAGCGGAAGAAACTGCGCGCGCTGAAAACGGTTGATGCCCACGAAGATTACAACGATTGGTTTTTCTGGACCGCCGTGCTTGAACGCGCCGACCGCGCAACGGACGCGTTCAAGCAAATGGAATCGGTCGCGTGAGAGAACAACTGTTTGCGCGTTACCGCAACCTGATTACGGGCATTGTCTCAGTTGACCATCGCGCGCGCGAAAACGTCGAACAATACAAGGCGAAATTGCTCCTCGCCGACGGCAGCAATTTGCGCGTGTCAGAAGTTTTCATAGACGGTGATCTGGTCAAGTACAGTTACTATTGGCTGGACGAATCTGATCAGATCATTGCCGGATGGGACAATGCCGCGCATCATCCCGAAATCAAAACGCATCCTCACCACGTTCACACTTCCGCCAGCGTGAACGAATCCCCAATCCGAAATCTGGACGACGTATTGGCTCTGCTTGCAAGAAAAATCAAGTAGCCACCCTCTATTCTTCACGACGCCATCCAATCAGGGCGATAACCACACTCCAATCCCCCGCTCCACCGCGCGCTGGTAGACGATGGGCGCGGTTGCCATATCGTCCATCGCCAGACCCAGGTTGCACGTCATCGTCCGCTCGCGCGCGTTTTCGCGCCCGCGCTTTTTGCCCGCAACCAACTCGCCGACGCTGGCGTAAATCGGCGGAATGTTTTGGAAATAGCCGATGCTCCGATAATGTTCCAACTGCGGCACGTCGTCCGTGCAGAATTTCGCTGACTCGCGCATCGCCGCGCCGTCCCAGTACGAATCGAAATCCACGAGCGACGCGAACGCGCCTTCCTTCAGCCACCCGGCTTTGATCGTCGCGTGCGGCTGGTGCAGGATCGGTCCCGCCGTCACGACGAGATCGAGCCCGTCCACCGCGTCGCGCGGTTGCTTCGCAATCGTCACGTCTACGCCGAAGCGTTCGCGCGTCTCGCGCGCGTAACGATCCGCCGCGTCCGGCAACACATCGTACGCGACGACGCGCGTGATCGGGAACAACACTTTCAGCGCTTCGAGATTCGTGCATCCTTGCACGCCACAACCCAGGATCCCTACTGACGACGATTCCGGTCGCGCGAGATATTTCGCCGCGACCGCGGTCGCCGCGCCGGTTCGCATTCCGGTGATCCAGGTGCAGTCCATCACCGCGAGCGGGATGCCGGTGTCGTCGTCGTTGAGAATCATCAAGCCGGTGATGTACGGCAAACCGCGCTTGAAATTTTCGGGATAGCCGCTCACCCATTTCATTCCGACGGAATGAAGCGCGGGAATATACGCCGGCATCGCGTGAATGAACGCGTCCGGTCGCGTGTGGACGCCGGGCTTGGGCGGCATTTCGACTTTACCTTCGCCATGTTCGCGAAACGCGACCAAGAGCGCGGCAATGATTTCCTTCATCGTCACGCCGGTTGACGCGACATCCGCTTTTGAAAGGTAGAGAATTTTTTGTTGTGACATGTTCGACTCCGAGTATTCAGTATTCAGAATTCAGTTTTAAGTATCCAGTTCTGAACACTGAATACTGAATACTGAATACTGAACACTGACTATTTGATGACACTCAACTCACGCCCCACGCGCGCAAACACCTCCAACCCGCGATCCAAATCCTCGCGCGAGTGCGCCGCGCTGATCATCACGCGGATGCGCGCTTTGCCTTTCGCGACAGTCGGGAATCCAATCGCCATTGCGAACACGCCGTTATCGAAGAGCGCGCGCGAGAATTGTTGCGCGAGCGGCGCTTCGCCGAGCATAATCGGTGTGATCGGCGTTGTGCTGACGCCGGTATCAAACCCGAGTCGCTTCATCGCGTCCTTGAAATAGCGCGTGTTCTCCCACAACGCGTCCACCAGTTCGGTTGATTTTTCCAGCACGTCCACCGCGGCGAGACACGCCGCCGTGTCTGCCGGAGTGATCGCGCTTGAAAACAAAAACGGGCGCGCGCGCTGGCGAATCCAATCCACGACGATTTTCTTTCCGGCGATCACCCCGCCCATCACGCCAAACGCTTTCGACAGCGTACCGATTTCGAGATCGAACTTGCCGCGCAAGTTGAAGTGATCGACGATGCCGCGCCCGCCGCGCCCGACCACGCCTTCGCCGTGCGCGTCGTCCACCATCGAGATGACGCCGTACTTTTCGCACACCTCGTACAATTTGTCCAGCGGCGCGATGTCGCCGTCCATCGAAAACACGCCGTCGGTCACCAGCAGCGCGCGGCGATAATTGCCGATGTTTTCTTTGATCACGCGTTCCGCGTCTGCAACGTCGCAATGCTCGTACACCAAAATTTTTGCAGACGATAACCGACAGCCGTCAATGATGCTCGCGTGATTCAGCCGGTCGGTGAAAATCACATCCTCCTTGCCGACCATCGGCGGGATCGCGGCTTGATTCGCGACGAAGCCGGATTGCACGTACAGCGCGTCCTCGACGCCTTTGAACGCGGCGATGCGGCGCTCGAACTCGCGGTGCAATTCCAAAGTCCCGGCGATACTGCGCACGGCGGCGGGACCGACGCCCCAATCGTCAATCGCTTTTTTCGCGGCGTCACGCAAGCGCGGATCGTTTGCCAGCCCCAGATAATTGTTCGTGCAAAAATTCAGCACGCGTTTACCGTCCACGATCATCCAAGGTCCGCACGGCGAGCCAATCGTGCGAAGATTGATTTTCAAACCCTGCTCTTGCAGGGCGATCATTTCATCGGAAATCCATTGTAGTTTGTTTGACATTGTAAACCCCTTGACCGGCGACCGACGACGGAGGACGGAAATCGTCGGTCATCGGTCGTCCGTCCTCCGTCCTCCGTCATCGGTCGTCCGTCCTCCGTCAATGCTCCCAATCCAAAATCACTTTCCCCGAATTCCCCGATCGCATCACCTCGAACGCTTTTTCGAATTCGGTGTAGTGAAATTTGTGCGTGATCACCGGACTGATGTCGAGTCCGCTCAACAACATAGATTGCATCAAGTACCACGTCTCATACATCTCGCGCCCGTAAATTCCTTTGATCGTTAGCATACTGAAAACGACCTTGTTCCAATCAATTGCCAGTTCTTGTGTTGGAATTCCCAGCAGCGCGATTTTTCCGCCGTGACACATATTTGCCAGCATCTCGCGGAACGCCTCGCCATTGCCTGACATTTCCAAGCCGACGTCGAATCCTTCTTTCATTCCCAATTCTTTTTGCGCGTGCGCGATCGTTTTTTCTTTGACATTCAGCGCGATCGTCGCGCCCAATTTCTTCGCGAGTTCCAACCGATACGGATTCAGATCGGTCGTGACGACAAAGCGCGCGCCCGCGTGCTTTGCGATTGCCGTCGCCATAATGCCGATCGGACCCGCGCCGGTGATCAACACGTCCTCGCCCAAAACGTGGAACGAGAGCGCGGTATGTGTCGCATTGCCAAACGGATCGAAGATCGCGAGTGTGTCGAGCGGAATCCTGGGATCGGCGTGCCAGACATTCGTGACCGGGATGCAGAGATATTCCGCGAACGCGCCGGTGCGATTCACGCCGACGCCCCGGGTGTCCTTGCACAAGTGCCGCCGCCCGGCGAGACAATTGCGACAGCGTCCGCAAACGATGTGCCCTTCGCCGGACACCACATTGCCGATCTTGACATCGTGGACGTTGCCCCCAAACGCCGCGACCGTACCGACGAACTCGTGCCCGATCGTCATCGGCGCTGGAATCGTTCGTTGCGCCCACGCGTCCCAGTTCCAGATGTGAACATCGGTGCCGCAAATCGCGGTCTTGCGAATTTTGATCAGCACGTCGTTGGCGCCCACCTCCGGCATCGGCGCGTCGTCCAGCCACAAACCCGGTTGCGCGAATTTTTTGACCAATGCTTTCATCGCCTCCACCTCCGCTTGAATTATACCACATTCACGCGCCGCGCAAAAAAGTAGGGGCGACTCGATGTGGTCGCCCCTACCGCAAGCCCGCAAACAAATCTTTTTCGCGCCGCGATTTTCTTCGCAAGCGCGACTCGATCAGAATGTAATATTCCGTGTTCCACTCGACGCGCTGATCCTCGGTGAGCCGCCGAATGAAATCGAGCGCGCGCTGCCGTTGGCAATACAGCGCGTTCTTCATCGCCTCGCTCTGCGCCGCCACGTCGAGTTTGGTCGTGATGCGATCGTCCGGCACTGCGTTCAAGCCCGCCACGCCCCAGCGCGCCACCAGACTCGCCGGCAAGACGCAGTGATAAAACTTTTGCGCCGCGTGCGCGCGCAAGCCCTCGCGCAAGTGGTGCGCGAACTGGGTCGCATCGCTCGCGTGGTGAAACGCGGCAGTCGCGGCGTGATGGATCGCCTGATTGTCGGCGGCGCGGGTGATCCCCTCCGGCGCAAACGTGACGATCACGTGCGGGCGCACTTCGCGGATCAGGCGCACCAACCGCTCTTCGATTTGCTCCGGCGCGACGCGATGCAACTCGCTCGGCGGAAAATCGAACAGGCACGCGCGGCGAATGCCGGACGCGCGGCACGCGCACGAGCGTTCGCGCGTGGGCGTGATCGGTTCGTCCGCCGGTTCTTGGGCGTGGCTGTGCGTCGCCGCGACGAGCGACACGGCGATCCCCTCGCTGGCGTACTTGGCAAGCGTGCCCGCCGGACCGAACAACTCGTCTTCCGCGCGCGCGAAAATCGCGAGCAGGGATAATTTCTCGCCGCTCCAACTGTGTTCGGATGCTGATTGAGAATTCACGCGCTTCATTTTACGCGGCTTGTCTTTCCTGGCAAATCGCGTCCGCACGCGCGATCTCTTTTTGCGCGGCGCGGAAACGCGCCAGCAGCGTAAATTCGCTTTCCTTGTTCAGCGCGGTGAGCACCCAGCGCGCGCACTGCGCGCAGCCGCCGCGCTCGCGATACCGCCGCGCGTCGCACGTCGCGCAATTGCTCACGCGCGCCATCGTCAACGCCAAGGCAAGCGCGTCGGGATGCGTTGAATCGAGCGGCGCGATCCGTTCGATCAGCGCGCGCCAACGCGCGCCGCGCGCGTCTTTCAGCGCGGGCGTCGCCCAGTGCGCGAATAAAAACTCCGGTCGATCAGCCATCGTTTATTCCATCCGCGCGTATTCTATGCCGCGCCGCTTAAAAAGATATTGGAATTCGCGCGGGGACGTAAGAAAGACGTAAGAACCCGCGCGCGCTTTTTGACAATTCTCGCGCAACGGGTGTATGATGCAGTCACATTGCAATCGCGTGTTGCATCATCAAGCGAAAGAATTCTGGCAACGGTCGGCGGTCGTCCGTCGCCGGTCGCATTTTCGGAGCATAAACAATGAAGTTTCTCAAAGCAATCGCGTTATTCATTTTCCTCGTCGCGTTGTGCCGCGTCGCGATTCCGGCATCTGCCGACGCGCCCGGCGCGAACGAAGACCCGTTCGGCGGCTTGCCGATCACCGGCACGATTCCCGACGGCGTCGGCGTCGTCGCGCGCTTCGGACTGTCGCCGCTGGGGTACGCGTTGCCCGGCGGCGTGCCCAGTTTCAAAAGCGGCGACGGCGCCACACCGCGCCGCGCGATCAACATCAGTGGCGCGTGGGGCAGGCAGAATCCCGCGCCGATGGGTCCGCTTTTGGCAAGCGAGAGTCCCGAGTCGTTTACGGTGACGATCATCGAACTGCCCAACTGCGCGACGCTGAAAATTCCGGCGGGCAAGGCGCGCTGGTTCAAACTCGAAACGTATCGCGATCGCCGCGTGCAAATCTGGTTGGACGATGAACGCGATGGCGCGACGACTGCTTCCGGCTTTTCTGTTTTTGGCGCGGCGGATCGTTATATGTTCGGCACCGCGCCCGGCGATGGCTGGCAAATGAACGCGTTGCGCGATGGCGGATCGCAGACGGCAAACTTTCTCGAAGGATTCGTCCTCGCCGTGTACGATCCGGATAATCTCAAACCGCTCTGGGCTTTTCGTCCGCCGAACGCCGCGATCCTGAGTGTCAACACCGACGCGCGCGGTTTGCTCCTCCCAGGTCCCGATGGCATCACCATCGCCGAAGCGACCGGCGCGGGCATCCACGGTTACGCCAATCACAATCGCAATGTGCCGCAACATCTCTTGTGGTACGAAGGACGTTTTCACGGCTGGGTCTTTGTGATGGTCTACAATCAAATGATCTGGGATAGCACCGCGAGCGTGTGCAGTCAACGCGTGTGGTAAACTAACGCGCGCGATCGCGCGCGCTGATGATCGGTGGTGGACACTTGCCGCGAGCGACGTGACGATGATGCGCGATACTTTGCTGACGAATCGCGACAATGTTGCCGACGCGATTTCTACGCGCGATGAAACCGCGCTAAACGCGATCCTGGAACGCGCGGCGTTGCGTTGCCGCGCGATGTTCCGGTGACGGGGGACGAAGGGATGAAGGATGAAAGATGAAGGATGAAAGATGAAGGATGAAGGATGAAGGATGAAGGATGAAAGATGAAGGATGAAGGATAGTGTGGGGCGTACTCTCCCTCTCTCCCCTTCTCCCCTTCTCCCCTTCTCTCCCTCTCCCCTTCTCTCCCCTGCTCCCGCGCTCCCACTCACATCTCCCCCCGCACCTCGCGTTCCAAGCGCGCGAAATACTCCACCATAAACGCGTGCCGCTCCTCTGCGATTTGACGCGCGGTTGCCGTAAAAATCCGCTCGCGCACTTTGCTCAACTTGACGACGAATTCTGCCGCCGCCGTATGATTCGAGTTGTGCTGATCGCGCGTGGCGACCGCGTCCGGCGCGGTCTCGCTCCACAGGCGTTGGTTGAGCACGCCGGAAATCGCGTACGCGCGCGCGACGCCAATCGCGCCAATCGAATCGAGTTTATCTGCGTCGAACAGAATTTTTGCTTCGAGCGTTTGCGGCGCGGTCGTGCCGCGAAAACGATGCGCGGCGATCGCGTGCGCGACGGCATCGGCTTGTTCCGGCGCAACGCCGCGCGCGAGCAAAAGCGCGCGCGCGCGCGTTGCCGCGGTCGCCGCGTGATCGCCGCCGCGCCCGGCATCTTCCTCGGCGCGCGTAATGTCGTGCAACAACACGGCGGCGCGCACAATCTCCGCATCCGCATTTTCGGCGCGCGCGATCCGTTCCGCCAGCGCGAGCACGCGCAAGACGTGATCGAAATCGTGCGCGCTTTCCGCAGCCGCGTAGTACGCTTTCGCTTCATCAATCGTCAGCATCGGTACTTGTCTCTCCGTTTAGAAATGATATAATAGGAATTGACACACTGATTTCCCTAGAAGGGTTTGGCGGGTGTTGAATTGGCAAGTATTCTTTCTCCCACAATTTGGGGAACAGCCGCCAACCCTTCTGGTTTCTCAGCGATTTCAACTTGCAGGATCAAATCGCT
>Ga0194127_10008119_pt1 | contig 11358 bp, 14 predicted proteins | sample TA2KigC100mmetaG_FD_148624 | JGI IMG/M metagenome (GOLD analysis project Ga0194127, IMG submission 148624) | Freshwater microbial communities from Lake Tanganyika, Tanzania - TA2015036 Kigoma Deep Cast 100m | ecosystem: Environmental > Aquatic > Freshwater > Lake | place: Tanzania: Lake...
TTTTGCCAATCCAAGAATAATCACAATAGAAGGTAACCCGACCAAGGTAGAAATGGCAAGAGCAAACTTTGAGGCGGCCCAAGTTTCCCATGTCATAAAAATCAGACACGGTCAAATCCTAGACATACTAAAAACAATGCCAAAAAGGGCGACATTTGACTTTGTGCTAATTGATGCAGACAAGGAAAATGTCGCAAAATACTTTGATTCTGTGTTGCTAATGACGAAAATAGGCGGAATAATAGCAACAGACAATGTCTTGCTGCCAAGAAAATATCTCAAATTCATGCGCAAATACACTAGCCACATAAGACAAAACAGGCGCGTTATAACAGGGACAATACCGCTAGGATACGGCCAGGAAATAACAATGCGGGTTATCTAGGATTTTGCTAATTTTTTGATCTTGGCAGATTCTGTACTAATTGACTTTGATATTGCCTTCTTTTTCTGCTCTAGCTGTTTTATTTTTGTGGCTTCTTTTTTCTTTTGGCGCTCTAGTTGGGTTTTCTGAGCTTTGATCTGCCTTTCGATTGCTGTCTTTTCCTTTTTGATTGACTGGAGTTCTGTTTTTGCAGTCTTTACTTGGGTTTGCAGTGCATTGCGGTCGTAGTTGATTTTGTCCAGCAATTCCTGGTCGGACTTTATTTGAGAGACAGACGGGGCTGCGGAGATTATTTTGTTTTTTTGCTCCAAGATTTGCTTTGCAAGATCGGATTGCTTTTGTTTAGAGTCAGATAGGAATTTTTCATAATTAGAAATTGTTTTTAGTAGTTTTGCTTGGGTTGCAAGCTTTGCCTTTTCTTGTTTTACCTGATCTTCAAGCTGACGTTCCTGAGACTTTGCCTCTTGGATGATTTTTTGGTTTTCTGCGCGTATTGATTCTAGTTGCTGCCTTTCTTCCTGGATTTTTTTGGCAACCTGTGCCTGTTCTGCTAGGTGCGCCCGCTCGGCTTGCGCCTGGGATGCTATTTCTGCCTGCTCTTGTTGCAGTTGTGATATTATAGTATCGCGCTCTGCTCTTGCTTGTTCTAGCTCTGACTCCTGTAGTTTTATCTGCTCGACTAGCTTGTTTTGCTCTAGGAGCTTGTCTCGCTCCTGAGCTATTTGCTTTTGGAGTTGTTCTTTTTCTATTTTGACTTGATTTGCAAATTCCTTTCTGTCCAGAATAATCTGGGTTAGCTTGGACTGCTCTATTCTGATCTTTTCTGCCTCTGTTTTTTCGTGTCCTAGCTTTTCTTGCTCTGATGCTAGTTGTTTTTGAATTTGATCAAGGCCTTGCGCTTGTACCTGCCATCCCTTTGGCAGTGTTGCCTGTGGTTTGTGCGTGGATTGGAGATACCCCATCTTTTGCGTTATGACGGATTCAAGATTTGCTATCTTTTGGTTTGCCCAGGAGACTTGGGATTTTAGTGATTCTATTGTCTTATCAGAGTCTCGTTTTTCTGTTATTATGGCATCATAGTTGATTTTTTCTCCGAGCTTTGATTCCAGATACTGCTGGTCGGATTTGTAGAGTGTTTTTCCCTGTTTTAGAAATTCCAGTATGAATTGCAAGCGACCCGTGTCCCCCACTCCTGCAGAGATGAGCTTTTGGATTTTGACTAGGATGCTTTCTTCTACTTTGAGCTGCTCTTGCAGGCCTATTTCCTGTGAGAATTTTTCATCAAGATATTTTTGATCAGAGTGGTATAGATGTCTGCCATCATTTAGAATTGATATAATGTGCTGTAGTCTGCCGGGATCTCCTTTGCCAGAAGCCATTAGCTTTTCTACAAATGCCCTAGTTTCCTGGCGAGTCAGGTTTGCCATACCGAGTTCCTTTGTTCTATGTGGGGCTGGTATTTTAAGACCTCAGAGATTTACTAAATTTAACAACTCAGGCTGCACCAAGGCTAGCCTTGTACAGTATCTTCCAAGCCTTGACGTTTTTTGATGATCTGATTATTACTAAACCATCAAAGGAAAACGATTTTTTTATTTTCAAAGAATTTTTGATTTTTAGCTTAGTGGAAGAATCCATCTTTTTGTAAATCAGGCTTATGTGGGGCTCAAAATCATATTTTGTGCCAAACGCAGCATATAGAGTATTGTGAATTTCGCTTAGGTTTTTGTCCTTTTTTATTTTGACAAATAGAGTCTTCCAGAGATAATCTGATTGCCCAATGCCGGTTTTGCATACTCGGATTTTGCAAGAATTTATGCATTGTACGGCTGCCTTTGCTTTTTTTAGCGATGTTATTTTGCTATACACCGTAATGTGAGTGGAAAATTTTGGTGCGTCATGTTTTTTTGCCAAGTTGTGGATTATTTTGTTTAGGTATTTTTTGTCCTCACATGACGGGACAAGCCAAATGGAATATGTCATGACATTTTTTGCATTACAATGTTTCTGTACGGTGCATATTCCACTGCTGAGTAATCCTTTGAGAATTCTTCTGCAAATATGGTGTCTTCTTTTGCAATTAACAGATGAGCTGCCATTGGCGGCACCACAATTACTGCAGGACTAGTTATTGTTTTGATTTTTTCCTGGTCTGTGTTGATGTCTTTTTCACGGTATTCTATTACACCTGATATCAAGTGGTGTTTTGTCTCAAAGGTATGATAGTGTCCGCCTCTGGCAAACCCTTTTTTGATTTGCACCAAGTTGAGGTTTTTTTCTCCGTATTTTAGAAAGATTATGGTTCCTCGAACATCGGTTGCCTGTTTTTCATATTCTAGGTCCATTGTACCACCCTAGGCTGCAGAGCCCACGTTTATCTTCAATAACAAAGTTGGCGATAATGCAGACGGATTATCGATGCTCTCCCACACGAATATAGTCGCCTCGTATTGTCCTGTTTGGCTTGGCACCCATGACAGCGACGGTGAGAATGATTGTGCTGGAGACAATTCCCCTGTAATCCAGGCAAGTGACACTGTTACGCCGTTTTCGTCCTGGACTTGGACAATATACGCAAATTGCTGCTCAAAGTCCTGATTGTTTTTTAGATCAGCTGCAATTTGGACTTGTTTTCCTACTTCTATGGTTTTGGTTTGAGGGCCTGCGCCAAGATTTACCTGTGCAAACGCCATCCCAAAAATGCCAAACAATGCAAATCTGTACAATGCTAGGAATTCTTCCAGTCTGATTGATAAACTAATCTTCTTCGGACTTGCCCATGTGGTCCACTGCACAATCAGTAGAACAGAAATTGGACGCCCTGTTTTTGAACTCGGTGCCGCAGTTCTTGCACTTCATGTTTTGCAATTCTATACGAGGATGTGATAAAATTAACCATAAAATACCAAAATTGGAAACGCCGCTAGCATGGTGTGAATCTGGGATGAGGATCAAGTCGCTTCTGCAAGTATTGATTTAAGATAGTTTATTTCATCAATTATGGTGTCGCGAAGTTTTTCTAATTCTAAGATTCTGTCGTAAAACGACTTGAATTGCGGATTTTGCGTATCAAACCAATACGGCGGAAGCATGATTACTGTGCTTGTTTGTTCCATGTGATATAATTTTCAAAAACAACATAAAAGACTCACTAATGATTTATCAGTGGAATTTTTTGTAGATGGGCTGGCAATGGCTTTGCCAGAGTCCGGCATTAATCCCCATCTACTAGTATTGTAATGACGAATTTTGTATTAAAAGTGGGCGTAGAAATTATCTAGAGATTCCACATTTTACGTAATATTTCTGGTGGTATTCCTCTGCTTGGTAAAATTCCGGTGCCGGCTGAATTTGTGTGACAATTTTTTTGCCAAACTTGCCTGATGCATCGAGTCTTTCTTTGGATTCTTGGGCAACTCTTTCCTGATCTGAATCATGGCAAAAAATCACAGAGCGGTATTGTGTTCCAATGTCTGGGCCCTGTCTGTTCAGTTGTGTTGGGTCATGAGAGCCCCAAAACACGTCCAATAGTTTTTCATAAGGTATAACGCTCGGATCAAACTCCACCTGGACTAGTTCTGCATGTCCGGTATCATCTGTGCAGACCTGCTCATAAGTTGGGTTTTTTGTGTGCCCTCCACCATATCCTACTGATGTAGACTTGACTCCTGGTGTCGTCCTAAAGATGTCTTCTACGCACCAAAAGCAGCCTGCGCCAAACGTTGCCTTCATGGTTTTGATTATAACACACCGCAATTAAAACGATATTCCAAATTACTTTTCGTACAGCCAGACTTGGATTTTGGTCAGAGGCAAAATCAGGTTGTCAGGAGTTATAATGAGCAGGCCTGAATTTTTTCCAACATTGTTGCACGTGCCGGAGAATCGCTCATAGTTTTTGCCAAAACATGTACCGTCTGTATAATGAGTGAACTTGTTGTTTGAGTCGTAATTTGCCTGCTGCTCTATTGACTCTACAAAATAAACATCAAAGCCGACTGTATTGTCATTGATTTTTACAGCATAGTCAAACGATGCTCCGTCTTGCGATGTGCATATTGGGATGAACTGTGAGTATCCTGACTTTAGCTGTTCTTGCTGCTCGGAATAGTCTTGCTTGCTTGGTTCAAGTGTGTACAGAGTTTTGTTTGGGTCTGGGCTTTGTTGTAGTCCAGTTGCATATTCTATATAGTGTCGTAGTGTATCTGCGCCAAACCTTGCATAGTGTGGCTCCCAGGAATCCCGGCAGTTTGTGTTGCTGTTTTGGACCAAAATGTATGGCTTGTCATGGACGTATCTGATTTCATCGACATTGTTTTGTTTTGATATTTCGAGTCTTTCTTGCGTGCTAAGCTGTGTTGTGTCTTGGTTTGACCAGACATTAGTTATCTCGTATACAATATTTCCCGGATAGCTCTTCCATCCAGGCTCTAAATGCACGTAAACTGATTGCTTGTTAATTGATTGCTGTTGCAGGACAAATGCCGAGAGGATATAATATGATACAATGATTGCAATTATTGCCAGCACCGCATAGTATCGCTTGCGCATGTTCAGTGGTTTTTGTTGGGGGTTTTTATTTTGTGGTCAGATCGGTTCCCGTTTCGTGATAGTATCGATGTTCTATTTCCTTTAACCTCTGATGGATTCGATGATCGTATGATTTTTCCTGTTTTGCCTTGAGTGTGTGGTATTCCTGCACTAATTTTTTGAGATGGGATTGTTTCATTTGGAGATTTCAAGGCTGTTTGCCTTTTTGAGTGATTTTTTGATTTCTAGGATTTTAGAGTCTATCTTTTTTGCCCGGTCTAGCGATGACTTGTATTTTTGGTACGATTCTGAATATTTTGACTCGTAGAACAAGTCATCTGCTTGTGCTTGTAGTATCTTTGCATCACTTTGGTATTTTTTTGCAGCAAAGAAGTGTTCTTCTGCCTTTTTCATCTCTGCTTGTGATGCCTTGTTTGTAGCCCAAGTCGAGTTAACAAATGGCGCTATTGCATTTATGGAGTTTTGTGTAGAGTATAGTTTTTTGTCAGAGTTTGTCTGAAGTGTTGTTGCCTTTGCCTTCCAATCGACTGGCTGTGTCTGGTTTGTCATTTTGGTTGGCGCTTTTGAGGCAAGCCATGACTCGTAATTTTCAATTTGAGGATACATGATATCAGTTGGGTCAGTGCTGTGTTGGAGTCCTATTGCATGGCCTAGCTCGTGTTTTGTAATCTCCAAAGCATAATCTGGCGAGACTAGGTTCCATTTTTTGTCCTTGAAATATCCAAGTGTTATTGTCAGCTTGGGTTTGCCGTATTCGTTTTGCGTGTTGCTGCTATAGTAGCCAAGCTTGCCAGAATCATACTGGCTTGCCCACTCTAGAACAAAGTCTGCTTGGTCTTGGTATGGTATTTTTTCTATTACTAGTCCTGGATTTTTTTGCTGCCAGAACTGGATTGCCTTGTCCAATATATCGCCAAAGGATTTTTGCCAGTGTGGGGGCATTTTTTGCACATACATTTTGTAAGTTTGGGCGTCTGCCACACCAACAAAAACCCATGATATTGCAAATATCGCAATTAATCCGTAGATGAGCTTCACGAATTTAGTATTATGCAAGCCCCAAATAAGGCAGATGTTGTTCTATCTTGCAGGCTCGCGAAACGATTGACTTGAAAAACTTGCAGATATTGTATCAGGATTGTTTGCTGCAATGAAAAACTCGCCAGACTTGCATGTCTTGGGCATGATGAGGCCCCACATTGTGACTTGGATTGTATCACGGTCTGATTTTATTTCCAAGTCAGGCGAGTAGAGATTTTCTGGTCCAGCGCAGACTTGGACTGTAATAATATACCAAACGTGCAGAGTTCTAGACTTTGATATCTGGGTTATCTTGACTGATTTTGCATCAATGGGTGTTTTGATTTCCTTAATGTCTTTTTTTATTTGGTTTTTTACAGGTTTGGCTTCCACATATTGTACAGAGAGTACCGTAAATACCAAAAGTGCAGCAAGAACAATGCCGATTGCCTTCATGTTGTAAGTATACCACAAAATACGATTTAAGATTTTTTGGAAAACCCAGACTTGGTTTTATTTCTAATTATTATAATTGCAAATGCAGGTGCCACAAAATAGATTACTCCATTAAGAAGTATTATGCCAATTCCATATCCAAGCATCTCTGATTCTGAATCAATGTCTGCATAGCTTAGAATCGACATTGTAGATAACATTGGGGTTATTGTGATTTTTACTAGCTCACGAAATGCTGGGCTCTGTCTTTCTAGATCAGATATCCCAGGACTAAATGAATAATAGAATTCGTTGAATCCAGCCATGAAAGTTGTGCCGGAACTAGTGCTGAACAGGACATTGTCTCTGATTTCTCGCAATTGCTGTACCTGGGAAGCAAGCTCTGTTCCATGGGCAGCAGTTGCAATCAGGCATCCCCCTCCAAACGGCCCTGGATTCTCATCTATTACACAGACTCCTTTTTCCAGATGGGTTCCTTCGCCACATACCATCACTGGTGGCTCTGGCTCTGGTAGTCCTACCACTTCGTAAATGGTCTTTCCTGGAAAGTTCCTATCAAACCAGGCCTTGTATGCGGCCTCTGAGTTGTATCTATCCACATATGATTGTGGGTCTTTGGTAGGATCTGGGAATCCAGGAATGTGTGTTTGTGGCTCGGGGTCGACTACGGGTTCTGGCTCTGGTGCCACAATGCAACTCTGAGTTTCTTCATCAAATACAGTGCCTGCACCGCATTGTGTTGGTTCTGGTTTTGGTTCTGGTTTTGGCTGCTCGGCAGTCTGCAGTGTCACAACGTTTGATGCCACACTTGCACCTGCAGGATTTAACGCGTAGATGCGATACGAGTAAGTGTTTGCTAGTAATCCGGTATGTGAATATGTGGTGCTAGTAGTCTTGCTAGTTAGTGTTCTGTATTGATCAGAGCCAATTTTGTACTCTATTGTATAACCTGTAATTGAGGCACCTCCATTATTAGTTGGAGTTGTCCAGTAGAGGTTGATCTGAGTCGGAGAAACCAGATTTGCAGAAAGAGTTGGTGGTGACGGCGGCTTGGAAGTAACTGGAGCAGCTGGCGGGGTTGTGTCAAGTGTTGCAGTAGTCGATGCTTCGGATGATGCAAGACTTGTGCCAGAAGATGTTATTGTGTAAATTCTATAGACGTGCATCACACCAGTCACAATACCAGTGTGAGAATATTTTGTTGTGGCATTTTGTGTGGAAATTAATGTCTCAAATTGCCCAGGTCCCTTTTTGACTTCGATTTTGTATCCTACAATACCAGTTGATGTTGGTGCCTTCCAGACAAGATCTATTCGTGTTGGAGAATATGGAGTTGCAACGATGTTTGTTGGTGGGTTTACTGTACCGGATGTCGTGCTCTGTGATGGTGAAATAGAGTTGGATGTGGACAATGGTGTTGCAGTAGCATCTGCAGATCTTGGGCTAGAGCCAAGCGTGAAATGGGCAGAAACGACATAGGCGTATGTTTGACCAGTAGTCAGGCCCGATATGGTATAGCTTGTGGCGGTTCCTGCGTTTTCTTGCAGTACCACGTAGCTGTCTTGGCCTACCTTTTGTTCTATTTTGTATCCTGCGATGGACTGTTTGTAGGTCTGCGACGGCGGAACCCAGGTTAACGTAATTGCAGTAGGAGAAACAGCAGTAGCAGTAACTGTAGGTGTGGTGGTTTCCTTGGGTGTTGCGGATGTTTCGCTTTGCGTTCCTGCACCGACAGAGTTTACAGCAGATACGCGATAATAGTACGTTGTGCCTGTTGTGAGTCCAGTATGTGAAAATGAAGTCGCAGTGCTCTGCGAGTTGGATACCAGGGTTTCAAAAGAGCCACTTCCCTTTTTTGCTTCAATTTTGTATCCTGTGATTGACGAGCCACCATTGTTTGATGGTGTTCCCCATGAGAGACTGACCTGAGTTGGGGACGCTGCAGTTGCAACAAGGGATGTCACAGAGCCTGGCACACTGGCAGACGATGATGAACCAGTAGGAGTGACGGATGATTCTGATGATACTGCACCTGTTCCTATTTGGTTTATTGCTGATACTCTATACACATATGTTGTACCAGAACTCAGGCCAGTATGCGAATAACTAGTGGTTGTAGTGCCAGTGTTTGCAACCAAGTTGGAAAACGCGCCAGAGCCAATTTTGTATTCTATTTTGTAGCCGGTAATTGCATATCCACCGTTGCTGGATGGGGTAGTCCAAGACAAGTTGACCTGTGTTGCCGAGCTTGCAGTGGCAACCAGTCCTGTTGGCGCACTTGGAACACTGGAGCTAGACGACGATGTTGGAGTTGCAGATGTCTCTGATGATGAAACACTAGTACCAATTGAGTTTATTGCAGATACGCGGTACGTGTAGGTAGTTCCAGTTGTCAGTCCGGTATGCGAATAGCTTGTTGCAGAATTGCCAGTGTTTGATACTAGATTAGAATAGCTGCCAGAGCCAGACTTTGCTTCAATTTTGTATCCAGCGATTGGTGAGCCGCCGTTATTTGATGGTGCAGACCAAGACAAGTTTACTTGGGTTGGAGAAACTGCTGTTGCTCCAAGGCCTGTTGGCGAGCCAGGAGCAGTAAGCGCTGACGATGAAGTTGGCTGGACTACCACCTCGTTTGAGGGCTGGGTGCTGGTGCCAAACGCTGTAACAGTATACACCCTGTACAGGTAAACTTGGTTTGTGGTAAGACCGGTGTGAGAATATGTCGGTGTTGTGTTTAGTGTATTATCGGCTAATGTGGTGTAGCTGCCAGAGCCGATTCGGTATTCAATTTTGTATCCTGTAATTGGGTAGCCGCCAGAGTTTGCGGGCGCAGTCCAAGATAGATTTGCCTGAGTTGGGGACGCTGCAACTCCAACTAGATTTGTAGGAGCGCCAGGTAGTGTTCCAGTTGATGATGAGGATGGTGTGGCAGATACTTCGGCTGATGGATTGCCAGTACCAATTGAGTTAATTGCAGAGATTTTGTACGTGTATGTGTTGCCGGATGTTAGTCCTGTATGGGAGTAATATGTCACAGATTGGCTGCCAGTGTTTGCAACCAAAATTGAATAGCTGCCAGAGCCAATCTTGTATTCTATTTTGTAACCAGTGATTGCTCCACCTCCGTCGTTTGCGGGGGGACTCCAGAAGATGTTTACCTGTGTGGAAGAGACGGCAGTAGCACTAGGGTTTGTGGGCGGATCGGGGGCGGTTGCGGCAAACGCAGCCCCAAACGATACAACAAGAATAATGTAGGATAGTACCAGTAGTGAATTTTTCAAATCTAGCCAGAACAAGCGTTTTCAGACTGATAAACACTTGGAATAAATCATCAGTGATCTTTTGATAAAACTAAACTATACCAAATGCATGGCTGGCAAAGTCAGAGTCATACCATATGGTTTGGTATTTGTTGGCCTTGTTTGGTATGATGTTAATAGCAATGTGTGAAAATGTTTTCCTTGACGTAGATCCGTGAGTGTGAAGCGTGTTTTTTGGAATGTATGCGATATCACCAGAGACAAGTTTTGTCGTGCTGGTCTTTTTTATCCCAAAATTTGATTTTTTATTGCCAATCTTTTTGAAAAACTCGAGGCTGCCATTGCCAGATGTTACAATCAGAACTTGGTTGCCGTTATGCTGGTGTAGTTTTGTCTTGGCTTTGTTTTTGAAATAAACGTGGTACATGTCGTGGCCCTTTGATTGTATGGTAGAAGAGATGTCTTTCATGTGTACGGGGCCTGTAAACCAGTTTGGGTTTATTGTTCGTCTATTTCCTGGAGCATAGATGTTTGACTTCATTGTTTTTGTTTGAAAATATGCCGATATTTTGTTATTTTTGGTACGAGTCCAATGACTCTTTTTGGTAGAATATTATGCAAGACTCGCAAAACGAATCCCATTCACCAATCCCCTTTTTTGCAAAATAGTCCACGCACCATGAATATGGAGGGATTTTTCTGTACTGGAACTGTTGTATTGTGTAAATGTCCTTGATCTCAAACATGTTATTGCACCTGGTGCATTTTGCAATCTTTTTCATATTAACAGTAGGACGTGATTTTTTCCAGTGCTGATTTTATCTTGTCTAGGTCTTGTTCTGCGGAACTTTTGTCTGTGATTAGCTCGGAATAAAACGCATCAGAGTTTATTTTAGTAATGTCGGATTGGTAACACGTAAGCGCTTTTTCAATTACTGCTACGTCAGGTTCTATGGTTTTTAGTGATTCTGGGTTTTGCAGGCCATCACTGATTTTTGTAATTATCGAGTCAGCTTGTTTGTAGGATTTCATTGCTTCTTGCTCTATTACCTGTGCAAACATTGGCGCATCCTTGATTTCTGGGGATTTTCTGATGTTGCGCAGTCTTTTTTTGTAGTGGTGTAATGCACGCAGTACCAGCTTGTATCCACCTTCTTCTTTGAGATAGATTCCACCAAGCCACACCTGCGACATGAGTTTTGGCAAAAATTCACCACTTGTAAATGTCACGCATAATCTAGTACACTAGATATCACATCCAGAACGTGTTGGTATTCCGGTGTTGCTGAGTCTCCTCGAATTACCAGCGTTCCGTTTTTGTGGTATGAGGCCTTGATGTCCCTTACTCTGGTGTGAATTCTAAATGATTCCATGATTGACGGCTCTTCTGCATTATAGAATCTGACGTTAAAGTCGGCCTTGAGTCGATTTGTAATTATGACAAAATCATCCTGCGATATTTTTCGAACAAACTCCATGCAGTGTGTGGATATATTGAACAACATATCTCTATTATGCTGTTTTGGCATAATACCAGAACATGGTTGTTACCACAAAGATGTATCATGGAATGATCAAAGAATCTGAAATCTTGCAAATTGAGAAAGTCGATCTAGAGATGCGAGAAAAGGTCTTGGTTCAATAAGTTACCAGAGGCCCCCGCCGCCTTCGTCGGTCATTTTCCCC
>Ga0194127_10008125_pt1 | contig 11351 bp, 10 predicted proteins | sample TA2KigC100mmetaG_FD_148624 | JGI IMG/M metagenome (GOLD analysis project Ga0194127, IMG submission 148624) | Freshwater microbial communities from Lake Tanganyika, Tanzania - TA2015036 Kigoma Deep Cast 100m | ecosystem: Environmental > Aquatic > Freshwater > Lake | place: Tanzania: Lake...
CCCTGCGAACGCTGCCGGGTAGATGCCCGCCGGTGGAGTTGGTTGAATGCCCTCCCCGGTCGGTGTGCCCTGCGGTTCCTGGGTGGGCAGGGTGAAGGTGCACGCCAGGCTGACAACGACCAGGACACTGGCGGCAGTCCAGGCGGACCTTTTCGAGATATGATTCATGGCAACCTCCTTGTTTGGTGGCTGAAAACCGGCAGAACCACTCTTTCCAGCAGCACGTAATGGCGTGATTCTGCCGTTTGGACGACCTGAAACGAGGCGAACCGTCCTATAAGTTCGTGGACGAGGGTGAACCCGAATCCGTTCCATTCCCAGATCTTAAAACTGCTGGCCGGGACCCCGGGCGGATCGTCGTACCGGCCTTCGAGGGTCAGCAATTCCTGCCGCCCGTCCCGGTCGAGGTCGGCGGCTGTGAAGGATTGGAGCGGGTCGGCCAGGGCGGAACCGGCCCACCGTTCACGGAAATACCCATCCTGCCAGGAGATCAGGACCAGGTGGCAACTCATGCCGGTGATGTCGTGGAATTCGTCGATCCGGCCGCCATGCGGCAGCCACTTATCCACAGGCCAGGGTTTGAACGGGCGCCAGACCAGCAGGGAGGCTTCCGGTTCCCCATCGTTGTCGAGGTCGGATAGCATCGCCTGCCGGACATCCCAACCTGGCAGGCTTTGCCAGGAAACTCCCTCGCCGGAAAAAATGGCAGCCTTTCCACCGGCCAGGGTGAGGATTTCCGGTGAACCGTCCTGGTCTAAATCCACCTCGTGGTAAGGGACGATGGGAGCGCCTGGCAGGGGTCGGATGGCCGCCAAATCCCCACCGGAAAGCGAATAGGTCTCCAGCCAGACCGGCGAAGCAATCAGACTGGCGAAGAGGCAGGCGAGTAGTGGGAGGATGTTTTTGCGGTACATGGCTGCAACATTATTGTACAACAGATATAGTAAAATTCGCCTATGCCCGAACCGGCTACCCCTACGAACAATAAGCCCTCGCAAAACAGACGCCTGGCCGACCTGTTGGGCTGGACGAAATCCAGTTACGCCATCCTGGGCGGTTTCCTGTTGATCGTATTTCTCATCGTCTACATTTGGTGGCCGATCGCGGTCGAGGTCGCCGCTTCGATCGATTGGGGTGGAGCCTGGTGGTTATATTTCGACTGGTTGCTGGTCGGCATCTTCCTGGTGATGACCCTGCTCATCATGTCCGGGGCGGACTTGCGCAAGGATTGGCTGATCGTCTTTGTCGGTTTCGTGGGCGGCCTCGTGATCGAGGGCTGGGGTACACAGACCAACCTGTGGTTCTACTTTACCGCAGAACGACCGCCCTTATGGATCATCCCCGCCTGGCCGATTGCCAGCCTCTCGATCGACCGGTTGGTTCGTATCCTGGACCACTATATCCCTCGCCAAGATGCAAAGCGTTACCACCGCCTGCTCTATTGGTTGGTCTTCCCGACATTTGCGGGTTACATGCTTTTCTTCACCTGGCCGACGGTGGATAAACTACTTACCTTGATGGCCATCCTGTTGGTGACCTGCCTGACTCTGACCCCGACCGACCCGCGCGCCGCCCTGTTGAATTTCGCAGCCGGCTCAGCCCTGGGATATTTCCTCGAATTATGGGGCACCACCCGCCAGTGTTGGACCTATTACACCTACGAAACCCCGCCCTTCTTTGCCGTCCTGGCGCATGGCATGGCGGCGGTCGCTTTCTGGCGGGCGGGGTTGCTGTTACAAATGATGCTGGGGAAAGTAAAACGGCTACATGATCTTCTTGTATATAAACAATTGCCCGGTGAAGAATAAAGCCGCCGCCACTGGAGCGCCGATCCAGAGATCGTAGCCCCAGGCCAGGCCGGCGAAGAAGACTGCTGCGCCGAAGATGAACCCTCCCAGCAGGGAGACCTGGAAAGCCAGCATGAAGGATATGCTCCAGGGTTTGTCCCTTATTGGAGGCTTCATCCAAGGGAAAGCCATCTCGATGCCATTTTGGATGGCGTGTTCAGTGGCGTACTTTTTGATCGAGATCATCGCCTCAACAGAATCGTACCAGGCCTGGCGCAGGCGGGCCAGTTGCAACAGGGTCGCCAGGCCGAAGTTCGAGAGGATAAAGAATAACAAAGCCAAGAAGACGGCGACCAATGGGTCATGTCGGAAGTCCGCGCCCAGGAAGGCTCCCACCAGGCTGCCGACACTGACCAGGTAGAAGGTCGATACCCGAGCCCGGTCCTCGTGGGCTTCGAAGGCGGTCTTTGAAATGTAGTCGAATTCTGCCAGGAGGAATTTTTCCGCATCCACCCGTGTGATTTTCCGTTGAGTTCCATCATTGCTTCCCATTTATGCTTCCTCCTCGCTCCTGCGATGGTGGAGCCATCCATGTTCGGCGCGCCGGGTATCATCCATCCCCCCGCGCTGGATGGCCTGTTCTCCGTATTTCTGGCGCAGTTCGTCCAGCACGGTGAGCAGGCGGCGCGATTTTTCGCTGCCATCGTCCCAGAGGGATAACTGCCTCGTCGGTGCCGCCAATCCACTGACGCCGACTCCGACCAGCCGTACCGCCTTGCCGGCAGGGCGGACTTTGCGGAGCAGCTGCACGGCGGTTTCGAATATTTCGTCGTCCTGGTCGGTTGCCTGCAGCAGCCGGCTCTGCCTGGAGAGGGTGGTGAAATCGGGCCAGCGAATTTTAATTTTTACGGTATTCCCTGCCAAGTCCGCCCTGCGCAGGCGACGGCCGACATCGGCGGACAAGTCGCGCAGGGTGCGATCGAGGTCGCGGTCGTCACGCAGGTCGCGGGCGAAGGTCACCTCCTGGCTGATGGATTTGACGTCCCGCCCGGTTGCTACAGGGCGGGCGTCCTGTCCGCGGGCGTGACGGGCGATTTCGAGCCCCGCTTCACCGAAACGGGCGTGTAGTTCCCTTTCCGGCCATGCAGCGATATCTCCGATGGTGTGCATTCCCAGAGAAGCCAGCCGGGAGGCGGTCTTCGGTCCCACCCCCCACAACATATCCGCAGGGAGGGGAGCCAGGAAAGCCGCCTCCTCGCCTGCTGGGACGACCGTGATTGCGTACGGAGGGCGGGTGTGATCAGGCGCCGCCTTCTTACCGACATCGGTGGCGATCTTGGCCACCAGTTTGTTCGTCGCCACCCCGATGGAGCATGGGAGGTCCAGCCGGTCCCGGATGCATGCCTGGATGCGGCGCGCCAGCGTTTCCCCGTCGTCGGCGACATCGCTCAAGTCAAGGAACGCTTCATCAACCGATACCTGTTCGATGCGGCCGGAAAAACCATCCAGCAACTCCATCACCTGCCGGGAGGTTTCACTGTAAATCTGGATCTTTGGAGCGAAGACGAGCAAGGAGGGACAAAGCCGGATGGCATGCGCCATCGGCATCGCCGAGCGAATCCCCATGTGCCGGGCCGGGTAGGAACACGATGAGACGACGCCGCGCGCCTCCGCCCGCCCACCGACAGCGAAGGGTTTTCCCCGCAGGGAGGGATCGCGCCGTTCCTCGACTGCGCAGAAGAACGCATCCAGGTCCACGTGCAGGATCTTGCGAGGCATTGGAGTATTATAGCGCAAGCAAGACCGGCCAGACATGGCCTGGCCGGTCGGTATCTTATTCCCGGCGGGACTTGGTCACAATCCGGATCGGAGTGCCGAGGAAGCCATATTCCTCCCGGATGCGGTTCTCGAGGTAACGGAGATACGAGAAGTGCATCAGTTTCGGTTCGTTGACATAGATCATGAATGTCGGGGGATCCGAGCGCACCTGGGTCCCATAAAAGATCTTCAACTGCCGCCCGGCACGGGAAGGGGCGGGATGGGCGTCTTGAGCCCGTTGCAGCGCCTGGTTCAGGCTGGAAGTGGTGATGCGCGCCAGGCGTTCCTCCTGGACCTGCAAGGCAAGCGGCATCACTTGTTCGACGCGCTGCCCGGTCTTGGCTGAGATGAACAGGATCGGCACGTAATCCATGAAGTTCAATTCCTGGCGGATGCGCCCGGTGTATTGCTCCATTGTATGGTTGTCTTTTTCGACTGCATCCCATTTATTCACCAGCACAACGCACGACTTCCAGGCCTCCAGGATGAAACCGGCGATATGGGCGTCCTGGGCGCTGATGCCGCTCTCGGCATCGATCATCAACAGCGCAACATCGGCTCTTTCGATGGCCTTGAATGACCGCAAGACACTGTATTTTTCCACGCCGGGATCGATCTTGCCGCGCCGCCGGATGCCGGCGGTATCGATTAATGTCACCGCAACCCCGGATACATCGATCCTGGTGTCGATGGCGTCACGGGTGGTGCCGGGGATCGGGCTGACGATCGCCCGTTCCTGTCCAACCAGGCGGTTGAGCAGGCTGGATTTTCCGGCGTTCGGTTTGCCGACGATGGCGATCCTGACCGACTCGTCCTCGCGAGCATCGTCCCGGACCGGGAAGGAAGCGACCAGGTCGTCGAGCAGGTCGCCGGTCCCGGCGCCGTGCAGGGCGGAGATCGGATACGGATCCCCCAGGCCGAGTTCGTAGAATTCCGCTGCCGCCTCCCGCCTCCCTGCCGAGTCGCATTTGTTTACGACAACGAACAATGGGGGGACGGGGTTCCCATCCACCATCCGCTGGTTGCGGCGCAGGATGGATGCCACTTCCCGGTCGGGCGGTGTGACTCCGGAATCACCGTCCACCAGGAAGAGCACTGCATCGGCGTCGCGGATGGCGACTTCAGCCTGGGCGCGGATCTGGCTGATGAAGTCGGCCGATCCGACCGAGAGCGGTGTCCGGCCGCCGTGTGTTGGGTCGATTCCGCCGGTATCGACGATTTCGAATGGCACACCGTTCCATTCCGACTCGGCAAAGATCCGGTCACGGGTGGTGCCTGGCGTTTCATCCACGATGGCGAGTCGTTCACCCGCCAGGCGGTTGAAAAAAGCGCTTTTTCCCACATTGGGACGCCCGACCAGGGCGACAACAGGCTTTGTCATGGTTACCTTTCGGGCTCCTGTCAGGGTGTGGGAGTAGCCGTGGCGCTGATCACCACCTGGACCGTCCCCGGCAGGAATGATTCGACCTGGATATCGTCGATGAGGATCTCGATACCGGGGATGAGTTGGTAGGTTCCCGGCCCAAGCCCGGTCAGGTCGATGATCACCCGGACATCGTTGGCTGAAAGGGTGTTCAAGGAGGGGAGGGGGCCGGAGAGAATGACGTCCACCGCCTCGGGTGAGATGTGGGCGGTCAAACCGCTCCCCAATCCGCTGATCTCGACCGGTCGCAGTGAGAGGGTTAGGCTGCCTTCGATGGCGGCCACTTCGACCTGCACCAGGACCGTCTGGTCCCCGATGAGCGTCACGCCGGATGGCAGGTTGAGTTCGAGGTAGGTTTCGATATCGGCGCTGATGCCGTTCAGGTCGAGAGCCGCTGTTTCCACATAACCGGGGAGACTGTCGATCAGGTCGGCGTTACTGGAGAAGACTGTAACAACCAGGGGGAAAACAGCGATGTTCGCCAAGCGGAAGCCGGCGGCAACCCTGCCGCGCAGGATGACTTTAACGGCCAGGTCGCGGTACCCGCCCTGCTGGCTGATGGGTACAGAGACCGTCGCGCTGCCGGGCAGGATGGTGACCCCGCTGATCGGTTGTCCTTGCATATCGACTGCCAGGAGGGTGACGGAGGTCTCCAGAGTTTGGCGACTGCCGGTAAGTGACAGGAGGGCATGAACGGCGGATACCCGCTCGACCATGGATTCAGGCCCGGAAACGGTTACATCGAGTGGTTCGATTTCTGGTATGCCGGCCTCGTAACCGATGGCCGGTTCGCCGCTCAGGATGAGTTCGACCGGGAATTGCCTGGTGGCGAGCGGTTCGAGCACAATCGTCACTGTTTCAGGAGAGTTGGAAATGATACGCGCCAGGCGCCCGCCGGTCTGTACCTGTACCGCTACTTCATGCTCGCCCACGCTCAAACCGGAGAGATCGATGACGGCCCGGATGCTACCATCCCCGCTTTCGATGGCTTCCCAGACCGACAATGGGGCGCGGAGTGTGACCTCCACTTGTGATGTGTACTGGTTGGTGATGACCAGTCCCGGATCCTGTCCGCTGATCTCGAGTGCGAGAGGGGCTGCCAGTTGGCGCGTCTCATCCGGATCTTCGGCAGTTACTGCCGAGACCCAGACGGTCATCGCCAGAACGAAGGCGAGGATGAAAGTTTGCAGGTTCTTACCTATCCAGCGCAATGCGGGTCCTCTAATCGTCCTTGTTTTGGAAAAGGTATGGGAAATACTTTGTAAAGAAATTCCCATTGGATCCCTTCTTATCTTGATGATAGAAGGCTAACAGGATGTGTTCCAGTCTTTCCGCGTCCAGCCGGCGGATCATCCGCCCGGCGTGGGCGATGGATATGGCGCCGGACTCTTCAGAGACAACGACCGCGATGGCATCTGTCGCTTCCGAGATCCCGAGAGCGGCGCGGTGACGCAAGCCCATCTGGCGTTCGGGCGAGCGCGCCAGGATGCCGCTGGCCGAAAGGGGCATGACACAGGCAGCAGCCACGATCCGGCCATCTTCGATGATTACCGCACCATCATGCAGCGGGGTAAAAGGGTAGAAAACCTGGAGCAGCAACTCGGGTGTGACCAGCGCCTGGAGCGTCACACCGCTTCTGGCGTACTCGGCAAGGCCGTCCAACCGTTGGAGGATGATCAATGCGCCGTGCTGCCGGGCAGACAGCCGGGCGGCCGCGCTCGAAATCGCTTGGATGGTCGTGGCGGTCTCCGGCTGTTCATTCCTTCTGGCAATCGGGAAGAAGGTCCCAGCCCGGCCGATGCGTTCGAGGGCGCGCCGGATCTCAGGCGCAAAGATGACCGGGATTGCCAGCAGGAGCGCCGGCAGGGAAGTCTGTACCAGCCAGGAAAATGCTGGCAGGTTGACGAGACTGGTCAACAGGGCGGTCAGCGCCAGAAGCAGGATGATCCCTCGCAGCAGCGCCATCACCTGGGTGTCGCGCAGCAGGATCAACAGGCTGAAAAAGATCAGGGTCACCAACAGGATGTCGATGACGGACAACCAGTCGAGACGTTCGAAGATAAATATCAGATCGGCTAGGAATTCTGGCACTTTATGATATATCCATTACTTGGCGGTTAACCAATAACAATCCTGTTCATGTGCTGCAACCACATCCAAAGGTCCGGTTATCCGTGCATTGTTTTCTGCGAAGGAACAGGATTCCCGAGGTGTGCGATGCGTCCATGGGGGGAAACAGTCCCTTGCGACCTACTTCCAAAATTTGGCCGCCAGAGGAGTTTCATTCGGTTCACCCGGTTGGAAGATGGATGGTGCGATCAGATCGGGCGCAGGACGCGATCCATGCGCAGTTGTTTGAATAACAGGATGGTGTCGGGCGGCATCGATTCAATCGCCGCATCCGTCCAAGCCTGGACACCCAGTGTCTGGGGTGTCCGCCTTTCATAACCCATTTCGCGCCAGATTTCTTCATACGAGGCAAGTTGCGGTGTCAGGAAGAACAACGATGCTTCGCATTGCAAATCCTGGGAAGCGCTCTCGACTTCTGTGACCAGTGTCTTGAGGGCCGGCCCGGCCGGTATTCCTGGATCGATGAACAGGTCCGTCGTGCGGGCGACCAGGTTCTCAACCTGCCAGCCGGCAAGACCGACCGGTTGGTTATCCGCCACCAGCATCAGGAATGCCTTTTCGCCGAAAGCGGCCATGATGTCGTCCCCGGATACCGGGCGGGCAGACCGGTTCAAGCGGTTGAGCCCCTCGGCGATGGCAACCGAATCGCGCGGCCGGCCGCGCTGCACGGTTAGTTCTCCCGGTTCTGCTTTCTTCATCAATACCGGGACGGTATCGGTGATGGGGGAGATCACTTTCCAGGCTGCCACGACCTGTTTCCAGGTGTCTTCGAAGGAACCTGTATTCTGGATGATTACTGCCGCCAGGTTTGCTTTCTCCTCTTGCGAGGATTGAGCCTGGATGCGCTGGCGGGCGTCTGCTTCGCTCAGCCCCCTTTTCCCGGTCAGGCGGGTTATTTGCAGTCTTTCGGGTGCAAGCGTGACCCAGGCGCTGTCACAGGCATGCCGCAGGTCGGTTTCCAGCAGTTTGATGGCTTCAACCACTACTATCTTCTGTTTGGCGCGGCGGATCATCATGTCCACGGCCTGGATGACGAGAGGATGGATGATCCCTTCGAGTTGTGTGAGGGCTTCCGGGTCGCTGAACACCAGGCGGCCAAGTTTCTGGCGGTTGATCTCCTCGTTGCTTTCCAATAACCAGCGACCGAAAGTATCGAGCGCCGGCCCCTAACCCGGCGCGCCCCTGGCAATGGCGCGGTTGCCGAGTGCATCGGCGTCGATACTGTAAGCGCCCAGGTGTTCCAGCATTTTACGGACGACACTTTTCCCGGTAGCGATGTTACCGGTCAGGCCGATCACGTATTTACCGGGCCATTTACTCACTTATGCTCCTTTTCACATCCAATTTTCCTGTCTCCCATTTTACCTTAGAACTATCGCAAATAACCATGCCAGCCCGGGAGAAAGAAAAAACCGTTCCCCCCGGGGGAGGGGAACGGCTCGTGATCGAGCGGGAGGGCTCAGGGTGTGGATGTGGGTGTGGCCGAAGGAACCGGTGTGACGATATTGATCGGAATCACCAGTTTCTGCCCCGGATAGATCACCGAACTCTCGCCGTCGGTCAGGACGGTCTTGTTGGCTTTTACGATTGCTGCGACCGTACTGTTGAATCGAGTGGCGATTGCGCCGAGGCTGTCACCGGGCAGGATGAAGTAGACGATCTGCCTGGCGTTTGTCGGCCAGGGGGTTGGCGTGAAGAGCGGCATGCCGGGATATGGCAGGATGAGGGTATCGCCAGCCCTGATGACGGGATTAACCGGGTCGATGGTCGGGTTCAGGATGTATATATTCAACAGACAATTCTCCCCCAGCACAAGTTTTTCGCAAATACTATACAGGTAGTCACCTTCCTGGACCACGTATGAGAACGGCGCCGATGGGCTGGGGGTCAGCGTCTCGGTCGGTGTAGGGGTGATGGTCGGGGTTTCGGTCGGGGTAGCCGTCTGCGTCGGCGTGGGTGAGATGGTCGGGGTCGGCGTTTTCGTGGCAAAGAGCGTGAATCCACTCCCGCCGCCGGAAATAACCAGCGTCAGGATGACTGTCCCGGCGATGATCAATAACAAGGCTAGGCCATAGATGATGACCGGCCGGGCGCTTTGCCGTTTCTTCCGATATGCCTCAATCGTCGACGAGATCGGGGGCTTGAAACTCATAGGTCTCTCCCATCTGGCTGTTGTGGTCTAATGAGAGCAGCCAAAAATATTCTACCTGAGAAATGTGGATTAAGCGAGGCTGGCTTTCAGGTGGTTGGACAGGAACCGGCCGGTGTAGGATTCGGGTACACGGCACAAATCATCCGGTGTACCTTCTGCCACCAGGAAACCGCCGTGGTCGCCGCCTTCTGGCCCGAGGTCGATGAGCCAGTCTGCAACCTTGATGATGTCGAGGTTGTGTTCGATGATCAAGACCGAGTTGCCGGCATCCACCAATCGCTGGAGGACTTCGATCAACTTGTGGACATCGGCGGCGTGTAGCCCGACTGAGGGTTCGTCCAGTACATACAGCGTGCGGCCGGTGGCGCGGCGCGAGAGTTCCTTTGCCAGTTTCACGCGTTGGGCTTCTCCACCGGAGAGGGTCGGCGCTGGTTGCCCGACCCGGATGTATCCCAACCCGACGTCCTGCAACAGTTTTAATTTCGATTGCATTCCCGGGAATGCCTTGAATTCCAGCAGGGCTTGGTCGACGGTCATATCGAGGACATCGGCGATGTTATGGTCCCTGAAACGAACCTGGAGGGTCTCCCGGTTGAAGCGTTTGCCTTGGCATACATCGCATGGGACATAAACATCGGGCAGGAACTGCATTTCGATGCGCAGTTCGCCCTGTCCCTGGCAGGCTTCGCAGCGCCCGCCATGGACATTGAAGGAGAATCGCCCGGGTTTGTAACCTCGCATCTTGCTCTCGGTCAGTTCAGCGAATAACTTGCGGATCTCGTCGAACATGCCGGTATAGGTGCCGGGGTTGGAGCGTGGTGTCCGCCCGATGGGGGATTGGTCGATGTTGATGATCTTGTCCACGTGTTCCATACCATCGATGCGCTCGTGCTCGCCCGGGATGGTGTGCGCCCCGTGCAGCCTGGCGGCCAGGGCGTTATATAGGACATCCGTCATCAACGTGGACTTGCCGGAACCGGACACCCCTGTGATGCAGACCAGCAGGCCGAGTGGGATGCGGACGGTCAGGTCTTTCAGGTTATTGGCGCGTCCCTTGACGATTTTTAGGTACTTGCCGGAGCGCTTCCGACGTTTCTTCGGGACTTCGACCTGTTTCCGGCCTGACAGGTAGGCACCGGTCAGGGACTTTGGGTGGGAGAGGATCGCCTCAGGCGTCCCCTCGGCGACGACCCGGCCGCCGTGCTCCCCGGCTGCCGGTCCCAGGTCCACGATCCAGTCGGCTGTACGGATCGTCTCGTCGTCGTGTTCTACGACCAGGACGGTATTCCCCAGGTCGCGCAGCCCTTTCAATGTATCCAACAGGCGGCCATTATCGCGCGGGTGGAGGCCGATGGAGGGTTCATCGAGAACATACAGAACACCCACAAGCCGCGAGCCAACCTGTGTCGCCAGGCGGATGCGCTGCGCCTCTCCGCCAGAGAGCGAGCCGGCTGGACGGTTAAGCGACAGGTAGTCCAGTCCCACGTTGACCAGGAAGTTCAAGCGCTCATGGATCTCCTTCAGGACCCGTTCGGCTATGGCCCGCTGGCGGGCGCCTAGGGGAGACTTCCGACCTGCCAGCAGTTTCACCCATTCCAGCGCCCGGTGGACAGGCCAGGAAGTGACGTCGATGATCCCTACATCCCCGACGGTCACGGCGAGCGCTTCAGGACGCAGGCGTTTTCCCCGACAGGTTGGGCAAGGCCGGTCGGACATGTACTCGGAGATCTTCAGACGGATGTATTCGGAATGGGTCTCGCGGTAACGGCGCTCGAGGTTCGTGATGACGCCTTCATATTCACGGTCGAAGACATACTCGCGGCCGTTGGAATTCCGGTAGCGTATTTCGATCTTCTCGCCGCGAGTACCATACAGGATAATACGGCGTTGTTCTTGGGTCATGGAGCCGATCGGGGCATCCATGTTGATCTTGTAATGCCGGGCAGCGCCTTCCAGGCTTTGCCAGTACCACCCGCCTTCATCGCGCGGTCCATTCCATTCCATGGCGGCGATCGCGCCGTCGTTTAGCGACCGCTCCCCC
>Ga0194127_10008127_pt1 | contig 11350 bp, 10 predicted proteins | sample TA2KigC100mmetaG_FD_148624 | JGI IMG/M metagenome (GOLD analysis project Ga0194127, IMG submission 148624) | Freshwater microbial communities from Lake Tanganyika, Tanzania - TA2015036 Kigoma Deep Cast 100m | ecosystem: Environmental > Aquatic > Freshwater > Lake | place: Tanzania: Lake...
GCGTGGTCCGTGCCCGGGAGCCACAGCGTGTTGAAGCCCATCATTCGCCTGTAGCGGACGATCAGGTCCTCGATGGCGAACGTCAGCGCGTGGCCCATGTGCAGGTGCCCCGTCACGTTCGGCGGCGGGATCACGATGCAGAACGGGGGCTTGTCGCTTTCGTCCGCGGCGCGGAACCGCCCGTCCGCGACCCACCGCGGGTACCAGCGCCGCTCGACTTCCTCGTGCTCGTATCCCTTGGGCAACGGGTCCATGCTCGGGCACCCTCCGGCTCGACGGGGCGGAATTATAGCTCCGTTCAGCGCCGGTCGGGTGCGTCCTCGCCCATCTTCCGTGCGCAGTCCTGGCACATCCCGTGGCTGAACCGGGCGTCCGTCTTGTCGGACACGTACTCCTCGATCGCGACCCAGGACGGCGCGCGCCCGGTCCCGGCGGGCGAGGGGACCCTGACGCGCTTGCACCACGCGCAGATCGACAGGAACCCCTCGAGGCGGCGCAGGGCCCGGATCCGGCCGACCAGCCGCCCGCCGAGCGCGATCGCGATCCCGAGCGCGAGCGAGAGGGACACGAGGTGCTCCAGGACCAGCCGGAGCGCGTCGGCATTCTCCGATTCGAGGAACGGCTCGCAGGGGAGCGAGACGGACATGCCGCCGCGAAGCTCGCCGGGGCCGGCGTGCTGGGCCGCGTGGCAGGACAGGCACAGGTCCTCGGCAGGGAGCGCCCGGAGGTAGCGGAAGTAGGGCACATTCCCCTCGTCCGACACGCCCCAGGCCTCGCGACCGGCGTCCAGCCGCAGGAACTGGTCGGCGAGCGCGCGTCCGGGGCCGGCGACAGGCGTCGGCAGGGCGACGCGCGATCACTCCGCCGCGAACAGGGCGGAAGCGAACTCGCGGGCGTCGAAGGGGCGCAGGTCGTCCACGGCCTCGCCGATGCCCACGAAGCGGATCGGGAGCTGCATGTCGCGCGCGATCGACAGGACCACGCCGCCCTTGGCCGTGCCGTCCAGCTTGGCCAGCGCGATGCCGGTCACGTCCACGGCCTGCCGGAACACGTCGGCCTGCTTGACCGCGTTCTGGCCCATGGTCGCGTCCAGCATCAGCAGCACCTCGTGCGGCGCGCCGGGCACGGCCTTGCCGATGACGCGGTGGATCTTCTTCAGCTCGTCCACGAGGTTGACGTTCGTGTGCAGCCGGCCCGCGGTGTCCGCGATCAGCAGGTCGAACGCCTCGTCCTTCGCGCGCTTCGCCGCGTCGAAGATGACGGCCGCGGGGTCCTGGTTCGGCTGACCCACGACGACGGGCACACCCACGCGGTCGCCCCAGATCGCGAGCTGGTCCGCGCCCGCCGCGCGGTACGTGTCGCCCGCGGCGAGGATGACCTTGCGGCCCTTCTGCTTGTACAGGTGCGCCATCTTCGCGACGTTCGTGGTCTTGCCGGTCCCGTTCACGCCGACGACCATGATCACGGCGGGCCGCTGCGGCACGTCGTCGAGCGCCTGCATCCCGTGCGGCAGGTGCGCCAGCATCTCCAGCACGCGCGCCTCCAGGAACCGGAGCACGGCCGGGCCGATCTCGCCGCCGGCCGGCCGGAACTCGGTCCTGAGCGCCTCGACCAGCGCGGCCGCCGTCTTCACGCCGATGTCCGCGGTCAGCAGCGCCTCCTCGGCCTGCGCGACAACCGCGTCGTCCAGCGCGGCGCCGCCGCGGAACACGTCCACGAGACGCGCGATGAAGCCCTCGCGCCGCGTCCGCTCCAGGCCCGCGCCGAGCGGCTTCGGCGCCGGCACCGGCACCACCAGGACCTTCTTCTCCTCGGGCACGGGGGCGGGCGCGGGTGCCTCGGGCGCGCCCTTCGCCGGCTTCGGGGCGGGCTTCCGCGCGGGCGCGGGCCCGGGTTCGGGCTCGGGTTCGGGTTCGGGCTCGGGTTCGGGTTCGGGCTCGGTCGGGCGCTCGATCTCCCGCTGCGCGTCGGGCGACGGCAGGGTCGGGCGCTTCTTCGCCATCCGGACCGCGGCCATGACGACCAGCAGCAGGAACGCGAGGCCGATGACGATCAGGACGATGGCGGACGCTTCCATCTTCGGGGGCTCCCTGGTCCAAACGGCGCGCGAATCCTAGTGCGGAGGGGGCGCCGGATCAAGCTGTCAGAACCGGCTCTCCGAACCGGCAGGCGGTCCCGGACGACATCCGTCGAAACGCGTACCCCACCTTCCCGACCCGGCAGGCCCCGGGTGCATCGATCGGAGGGGGGCGCGGCTCGCCCCCCTGCCCGCCGCCCCGCGTTGCGGGGCGCGGGCCACCCCCCTTGCGCGGCCGCCTTGCGGCCGCCGAGCGCGCCGCGCCTCAGCGCGGATCGCTCGCCAGCAGCGAAATGACAGATGGGGGGTCCGCAAGCTCCCATGCGGCCCTCCGACAGGTGCGAAAAAAAAGATCCGCCCCGGTTTCCCTGGGGATCCGCAGTGACGACGCGGGGCGACCTGTCATTTCGCTGGCCAGAGGCGGCCTTGTGCGACCGCCCGACGCGCGGTATCTTCGTGCCGGAGCGGCCGGATTGGAGTCGCAGCATGGATCCTGATGTCGTGCTCGCGGTGCTTCGGGCGCTCGGTGACCGCGGCGTAAGGTATGCGGTGGTCGGCGGCGTCGCGTTGAATCTCCACGGCATCCCCCGCGCCACCGCCGACATCGACATCTTCGTCTCGCCGGACGCCGAGAACGTCGGTCGCCTGAGGGCAGCGCTCGACTCCGTTTTCGCAGATCCGGAGATCGCCGGCATCACGTCGGAGGACCTCGCCGGGCGATACCCTGCGATCCAGTACGTTCCGCCCGACGGGACCATGCACATCGACATCCTGGCCCGGCTCGGCGAGCGCTTCGCCTTCGCCGACATCGAGACGGAGGTTCGGGAGGTCGAAGGAATCCGCGTGTCGGTCGCGACGCCGCGAATGCTCTACCGGATGAAGAAGGACACGGTCCGGCTGCAGGACAAGGCGGACGCCGAGCGATTGCGGCAGCGGTTCGGGTTGGAGGACTGATGCCGGTACGCAGGCTCACGTCGCTTCGCGAGGCCGAGGACTCGCTCTGGCTGGACCCGGCGGATCCCGGGCTCTGGCGAGTGATCGCATCGCTGTGGCGCCTCTCCCTGCGGCTCGCGCCGGGGCGTTTCCCGCCGGGGGTGCATCGCGCCGAGTCCGTCGCCGACGCAGGCCGCCGTGCGGCGTCGTGGGCAGATCAGGGACCGCCGTCCGATCCGTGAAGCGCCAGCCCCATGCCCGACGCGGGAGCGGGGCCGTTCGAGCCCTCGGACCGCATCCGACCTCGGTCCAGCGGCGGTGTATCATCTCCGGCGTGGACGCCGCACGCGCCAGGAAGGTCCTGACCGACCACGTCCGGGGCAGGTTCCCGGACGCGTTCTTCGAACTGCCGCTCGCGGGCCGGTCGATCCCGCGCGAGGAGGCGCCGTCGCTCTGGGCGGGCGCGGGACTCGGCCCCGCGAGCAGGGCGTTCCTGTACGTCCACGTCCCGTTCTGCCTGCGCAAGTGCACGTTCTGCAAGTACGCGTCGGTCCCGGTCGGCGACCGCTCGCAGGTCGGGCCGTACCTCGCGGAGGTCGCGCGCGAGGCGGACGCGTTCGCGCCCGTGTTCGAGGGCGTGCCGTTCCGCAGCTTCTACATGGGCGGTGGCTCGGTCACGGTCCTGCGCGAGGACGAGCTGGACGACCTGCTCGGCCGCCTCTTCTCGCGGTTCCGGGTCGCGGACGGCGCCGAGCGCAACGTCGAGTTCAACCCCGAGTCGGCGACGGACGGGCACTTCGACGTGCTGCTCCGGCACCGCATCGGCCGCGTGAGCTGCGGCGTGCAGACGCTGGACGCGCGCATCCTGGCGCGGTACGGCCGGAAGGCGCCGGCGCCGGAGCGCCTCGCGCACCTGCTCGCCCGCGCGCGCGACGAGTTCGCCTGGAACAACGTGGACCTGATGGTCGGGCTCGAGGGCCAGACGCGCGAGGGCTTCCTCGCCGACGTGGACGGCGTGCTCGCGCACCGCCCGTGCGAGGTCCACTGCTACTTCTACCTGTCCGTGAAGGGCGACGCGCAGCAGGACGTGATGGACGGCCGCGACGCGCTCGCCGAGGAGATCCGCCGCCGGCACGGCCGCGACTACGAGGTGACGATCGGCGAGTTCATGATCCACCTGTCCGCGCGCCGCCGGCGGGACGTCCGGTTCGAGACGTACTCGCTGCACTCGTGGGCCGACGCGCACACGCTCGGCCTCGGCACGTTCGCGACCAGCCGGGTCGTCGGCGCGTGCGAATACACCCTTGTCGGCGCCTCCGCGGACGTGCGCGCGTTCCCCCCCGGGTACGAGGAGGTCTGCTGGGCGGTCCGGTCGATGATGATGCGCCACGAAGTGCCGCACGCGGAGCACGAGCGGCTGTTCGGCACGCCGATCCCGGGCCGCCTCGCGGACGCGCTGGCCGGGATCGAGTCGGAGGGCGTGCTCCGCCGCCGCGGCTCGGAGGGGTGGAACGTCGCTGACCGTGACCGCATCCCGGACGCCGCGGTCGCGCTGGCGCCGGACGGCTGGCTGCCCGTGATGGTGCGCAACCTCCCCCTGACCCTCCCCGCCGAGGTCGCGGCCGCGGAAGCGCCCGGGATCGCGGCGTTCCTGGCACGCCTGTTCCCGCCCGCGGGCGGCGTGGCGGCAACCTCGATCGTGCTCGGTGAGGACGCCTTCACGGTCCGCCTGGCCGCGCGCGGCGGGTCCCCGCTGGAGGCATGGATCCGGCCTCACGACCCGTCGCAGCGGGCCTTCGCCACGGCCGGCGACATCGACGTGGTGCTGAAGGGCGAGCCCGCCGGGGGCCCGGCGCTCGACGCCGTCCGCCGCGCGGCCGGCCTCCTCGCTCGCTACCGCATGGCCGACCTCCACGCCCACGTGCGGCGGCTGGTCGCGGAGCACAGGTACGGGCTGCACTGACCAATCCCCCGGCCTTGCCGGGGGATTGGTTGGAATCGCGGTACCGGTCCGTCAAGGGCACGAGAAGCGGGATCACCAGTTGCGGCGGACGCCACACTCACCCGCGGGCGGCGGCCCCCCCGACGGCGCGGCGCTCGTCGAACTGGGCCTCCTCGGTCGAGCCCTTGAGCGCGGTCGTGGAGATGTCGGCGCCCCCGATCACGGTCGCGACGTCGTCGAAGTAGCCGGCGCCGACGAACCGCTGGTGCCGGGTGGCCTCGTACCCCTCCAGCTCCAGCTCGAACTCGCGCTGCTGCACGCGGACGTAGGCGCTCATGCCCTCGTCGCGGTAGCCGCGGGCCAGTTCGAACATGCTCGCGTTCAGGGTGTGGAACCCGGCCAGCGTGACGAACTGGAAGGCGAAGCCCATGGCGCCCAGCTCGCGCTGGAACTTCGCGATCGTCGCCGCGTCCAGCGCCCGCGCCCAGTTGAAGGACGGGGAGCAGTTGTACGCCAGCAGCTTGTCCGGGAACTCGCGCCGCACGCCCTCGGAGAAGCGCTTCGCGTCGTGCAGGTCGGGGACGCTGGTCTCCATCCAGATGAGGTCCGCGTAGGGCGCGAACGCCACGCCCCGGGAGATGCACGCGTCGAGCCCGCCCCGGTACCCGTAGTACCCCTCGGACGTGCGGCTGTCGGCGGGGATGAAGTCGCGGTCGCGCGGGTCCACGTCGCTCCGGATCAGCTTCGCCGCCTCGGCGTCCGTGCGCGCCACGATGACGGTCGGGACGTCAAGGACGTCGGACGCGAGCCGCGCGGCGACCAGCTTCTCGATCGCCTCCCGGAGCGGCACGAGGACCTTGCCGCCCATGTGCCCGCACTTCTTCAGCGAGGAAAGCTGGTCCTCGAGGTGCACGCCGGCCGCGCCCGCCTCGATCATCGCCCTGGTCAGCTCGTAGGTGTTCAGGGTGCCGCCGAAGCCCGCCTCCATGTCCGCCACGATCGGGGCGAACCAGTACGGCGCGTCCTTGCGGCCCTCCATGTGCGAGACCTGGTCCGCACGCTGGAGGGCGTTGTTCAGGCGCCGCACGAGGTCCGGCCCCGTGTTGACCGGGTACAGGCTCTGGTCCGGGTAGACCTGGAAGGCCGAGTTCGCGTCGCCGGCCATCTGCCAGCCGCTGGCGTAGATGGCCTTGAGCCCGCCCTGCACGACCTGGATCGCCTGGTTGCCCGTCAGCGCGCCCAGCGTCCGGATCGGGGCCTCCTCGTGCAGGAGCCGCCACAGCCGCTCCGCGCCCATCCGCGCCAGCGTCTGCTCGACCGTCACCGTGCCCGCGAGCCGCGCGACGTCCTCCGCCCGGTAGGTCCGCCGGATCCCATTCCACCGGGGGTCCGTCTCCCAGGCGCGCCGGATCTCCTCTGCCGTCCTCGGTCCCTGCATGTTTCCCCATCCTGTCCCGGTCGCCCGGTCACGCCGGGTCGAACCAGCCCATCGAGATCATATCCTCGCCGACCCGCCTCGCCTCGCGGAGCGTGCCGGCGTCCCCCGCGTCCTTCCCGCGCGGCAGCTCCTCGATCAGCCGCGCCAGCTCCTCGTCGAACACCCGCGACACGTACTCCGGCGTGTGGAGGACCGGCCTCCCGGACGCGTCCACCACCGGGACCACGTCGCGGTGCCGGATGCGCTGCGCCAGCATCACGCGGTAGATCCGGTCGGTCGCCAGGTCCTCCATGTAGCCGTCCAGCAGGCTGGCCCCCTTGCCGTTCAGCACGCCGTTCCGGTACCGGATGACGGTGCGCACCGCCGCGCGGGTCCCGTCCGTCGTCCGCTTCCCGACACCCTCCGGCACGGGCCGCAGGTCCGCCCGCGGGTCCACCCCGGGCGGCCGCCGGTCCACCTGGTTGGGGGCCGGGAACTGCGCCACCGCGATCGCGTTCTGGTCCGGGTGCCCGGTCCACGCCCCGTCCATGAAGCAGTTCGCCTCGTTCCGCTTGTCCTTCTCCAGGACCGCCAGCGCCCGGGCGTTCAGTTCCGGGTCCTCGCGGCTCGGGTACAGGGCGGTCATCCCGCCGATGGCGAGCGCCCCGTGCTTGTGGCACGTGTCCGCGAGCAGCAGCCGCACCCGCTGGAAGAACGGCACGTCGTGCGGGATCGTGTTGCGGTCCGGCAGCACCCATCGCGGGTCGGCCAGGTTCCAGTGCGCGAGGCTCGCCATGTAGTCCCAGCGCCCCAGGTTCAGCCCGACGATGCGGTCGCGCAGGTTGTACAGGAACCCCTCGATCTCGTAGGCGATCGGGTGGGACTCCACCAGCGCCATCGCCTTGACGTACCCCCGCGGCCAGTCGCGCGACCGCTCGATCCCATCGAACAGGTCGGCCCACCACGCCGCCTCCTCGGCGGACTCGGACTTCGGGAGGTAGAAGCAGAGCGGGTGGCGCAGGAACGCCGGATCGACCTGGTGCGCGATCATGACCGCGTCGAACAGCGGCGCGGGGGTCGTCTCGCCCCCCGGCAGCACGCCCGCCTGCGACAGGTGCAGGCCGCGCACGCGGTTCCAGATGACGGTCGAGGACGGCTCGATCCCGACGCGCCGGCCGCGCTTGCGGTCCTCGTACGACAGGTCCCCCCGCACCGCGGACAGGATGTTCCGGATGCCCTGCCGGAGGTGGCCCCAGTCGTTCGCCATCGAGTCCTCGAGGTCGAGCATCACGCCCGGCGCCCCCGAGTTCAGCATCTTCACGACCAGCTCCGCGTCGTCCGCGGGCCCGGTCATCTGGTTCCGCTGGTCAACCGCCCACGCCGGGACCTCGACGCGCCAGTCGCCCTCGGCGCCCGGCGTGGACCGGCAGTCCGGCAGCTCCCCCCGGTGCGCCGCCTCCAGCCGCTCCCTGCGCTTCGCGACCAGCTCCGCGGCGCGGGCCGCAAGCTGCTCGTGCAGCGGAAGGAACGTCCGCATGAACCCGGGCGGCAGGTCGCGCTCCGGGTCGAAGTCCGCGGGCGCGCGGTTCACCGGTGGGTAGCGGGTATCGTCGGCCATCGGTCACCTCGCGACAGATCGCGCCGGAGCGGGCGCGATTGCCCCCCGCGCCGCGTTGCTGATGACGGTTGTCACGAACGCGCGTTCGTCAAGGTCCGCCGCGCGGGTTCGCGTCGCCACGTCCGGCGCTCCCGGACGCGAGCTTATGGGGAGGGGTGCGGGCGCGTCAACCGCGGGCGGCGCATCCCCGCGTCGCCGCACCGGATTGGCCGCGCGGCCGGCCGGTCCGGGCCGCAGCCGACCCGGTCGATCGGCCTGCCCGGCGGGCGCCAGGTGCCGCGACGGGCGCTGGCGTCCCGGGCGGGCAGTCGTCCCGGTACATGGTGAACGGCACCTCGCAAGGGTTCATCGCCGGCCGGAAGCGCCCTCCCCGGAGACCGGGCCGGAACGACGGGCGTCCGGGGTCGTACCCCGGGCCGAAGCGCGGGTCGGGCGGCCGACCCTGCCGTGCGTGAGGCGGCGGGTGCTGCGCGGGACGGCGGCGCTCCCGGCGCGTTCAGTGCACGACCGCCACGACGCACTTCAGGTACTCGCCCTCGGGCCAGGAGGGGTGGACGGGGTGGTCGGGCGCGGCGCCGAGGACGTGCGTGACCGCGAGCCTGCGGCCCGCCTCCATCGAGGCGTCGCGCAGGACCTCCAGGAAGTCGCCGCGGCGCAGGGCGGACGAGCACGAGCAGGTGACGAGGAGGCCGCCGGGCTCGACCGCCCGGCAGGCGTCGCGGTTCACGCGCCGGTAGCGCTCGCGCGCCGGGCCGAGGTCGGTCCGCGACCCGGCGAGCTTCGGGGGATCGACCACGACGACGTCCCACCGCCGGCCCGACGCCAGGACCGCCGCGACGTCGGCCTCCTCGAAGCGCGTGCGGTCGAGCCCGTTCGCCGCCGCGTTCCGCCTCGCCGCCTCGATCGCGGGCCCGGACGAGTCCACGCCGGACGCCTCCGCGGCGCCGCCGGCCGCGGCGGCCAGCGCGAACCCGCCGGTGAAGCAGAACGCGTCCAGCACCCGGCGGCCCGACGCCAGCGACCGCACGAGCGCGCGGTTGTCCCGCTGGTCCAGGTAGAACCCCGTCTTCTGGCCGTGGCGGACCTCGACCTCGTGGCGGATGCCGCCCTCGACCACCGCGACCGGCCCGCCGGCCGCGTCCGGCGATGCGGGCGGCGCGGGCGCGAGCCCCTCCTCGCGGCGGACGCTGTTCGACACGCGGTGCACGATCGACGCGCCCGGCACCACGGCGCGGACCGCGGCCTCGACCGCGGCGCGGCGGCGCTCCACCCAGAGCGCGGACGCGAGCACGACCGCGGTCGAACCGTAGACGTCCACGGTCAGGCCGGACACCCCGTCGCCCTCGCTGTTCGCGAGCCTGTAGCAGTCCGTGGCCGGGCCCGGCAGGCCGAACGCCGCCCGCGCGCGCGCCGCCGCGGCAAGCCGCGCCGCCAGGATCTCGCCGGGGTCCGGCCCCGGCTCGCCCGCCCGCTCCTGGCGGACGATCCGCACGCGGTACTGGGACGCCGGGTTGAAGAACCCGTGGCCGATCAGGCGGCCCTCCGCGTCGCGGACCTCGACGAGGTCGCCCGGCTCCGGGTCGCCGCGGACCTCGGCGATCGCGCCCGAGAACACGATCGGGCTCCCGAACCAGAACGGGCGGGCGCGTCCCTTGAGGAGGACGACGACGGGCAGTGCCATGGGACCGCTCCTTGGCGGGAAGAGGCGCCGCATCATACGATCGCGGGGGCTCGCGGCAAAGGGATCGCCGCATGCGTTGGCTCGCGCTCACGATCGTGCTCGTCTTCGCCGCCGGCTGCGGCGGTGGCGAGACCGCGCGCAAGCGCGACCGGAAGCCGGGGGGCGACCGGGTGCTGGGCCGAGCGGGCGACGGCGACTCGCGCGGGGGCACGTCCGCCGCGTCCGGGCGATGCCGCGACCTCCTCCCGCTCATCCGCAAGGCCGCAGACGAGGAGGGCGTGGACGCCGCGCTGATGGTCGGGCTCGTGCGCGCCGAGAGCAACTTCCGCAACGACGCGCGATCGCCCATGGGGGCGCTCGGACTGACGCAGTGCCTCCGCTCGACGGCGCGCGCCAAGAAGTGCGGGGACCTGTCGGACGAGCAGGAGAACCTGCGCTGCGGCGCGAGGGTCCTGGCCGCGTTCCTCAAGCACTACGGCGGGAACCTCTACCTCGGCCTGTCGGGCTACAACGCCGGGCACTCCATGCCGAACAAGGCGCGCGACGCGGCCGAGCTGCCGGCGAACGTCCAGTACGTGGAGGACGTGCTGTGGGGACGGGCGCGCTTCAGGACGCGGGGGTGCGACTTCTGACCTACGCAGGCGTGATCGCGGCCGCGATCACGATCGCGGTGCCGATGATGAACGCCGCGACCACGATGCCGACCGCGACGTTCTTCTCCTTGATGAGCTGGTCCTTCACGCTGTAGGGCGTGATGATCTCCCACAGGTAGTAGGCGCCGATCAGGACCGCGATCCCCGCCGCACCGAAGATGATCGCCTCCAGCAGCCAGGTCACGAGGCTGCCGCCGCCCGCCGGGGCCCACGCGGCCCCGGGCTCGATCGGCGCCTGGGCCTGCGCCAGAGCGGCGGCGGGAACGACCAGAAGCGCCAGCGCCGCAAGGAACCGTCTCGTCAACCCCATCGCTTCCTCCTTCGAACGCACTCCCGTTCCCGTCCCCGCCCCGCGCCGGGACGGCGCGGCTGCTACAACGGCAGCAGATCCGCGTAGCTCCGATCCATCCCCGCCGCGGTCAGCTCCTCGTCCGGCGACACCGGATCCCAGATCACCTCCATCCCGAGCAGGCGGTCCGGGCCGATCCCGCCGATCTCGCGGATCGCGGCGACCGCGGTCTCGGCGTCCTTCGGCTCGGTCTTCACCGCGGGCGTCCGGAAGGCGACGACCATGCTGACCACGATGAACTCGGCCACGTCCTTGTCCTCGCGGTCGCCCGTGCGCCTGCGCACGCCGCCCTCGTCCGAGCGGACCTCCTCCTCGTCGAAGCGCGAGCGCAGGTCGTTGCCGTGCTCCTCGAGCAGGGCGCGGGCGCGCGTGTCGGACACGGGAGTGTCCTGCTTCCAGGCGAACCGGACCATCGCGTCGCGCGAGCGCGTCATCAGGACGCTCGTCTCTCGAATGATGAACGCGTCGCCCTCCGCGGTCCCGGCGCGGCCCGACTCGGCCAGCGCCTGGAGATCGCGCTGGAGCTGCGCCTCGCTCGCCAGGAACGCCACGGACAGGCGCGCGACCGAGCACAGCTCCCCCGACCCCTCGTCGCCGGGGGACAGGGCGGTGAAGCCGCCGCCCTGCTTCAGCTCCCTGCGGGCCTTGGCCGCCTTCAGCGCGATGAACACGCCGACAAC
>Ga0194127_10008128_pt1 | contig 11349 bp, 9 predicted proteins | sample TA2KigC100mmetaG_FD_148624 | JGI IMG/M metagenome (GOLD analysis project Ga0194127, IMG submission 148624) | Freshwater microbial communities from Lake Tanganyika, Tanzania - TA2015036 Kigoma Deep Cast 100m | ecosystem: Environmental > Aquatic > Freshwater > Lake | place: Tanzania: Lake...
TGCGGGTCGGTCGGTTGGAACATCTGCCCTCCACGGCAAGGCACCCAGCCCAGCCGCGACGAGTGTACCTCGCGCGCGTGCGCGCGCGCGAGCTTTTTACGAGGGCGTCAAGTCTTCGTCACCGTAGAACGCCAGCTCCCGTTCCGCCCGCAGCCAGCGCGACGCCTCCGCGAGTCGCTCGACGTGCGCGCTCGCGGCCTCGGGCAGCCGCGCCGCGTGCTCGGACAGGAGGGCGCCGACGTCATGCCACTTCGGGGGCTCGACACCAGCCTGGCGGAGGATGCCCTTCAAGGCCAGTTCGACCACCTCCTGGGCCTCCCTCACGACGTCCGACCAGGCGCGCTTCCGGACCAGGAGGTCCAGGACGTCGAGGCGGTCCGTGGCCTTGCGGAGGTAGCTCTGCGCCAACGAAAGCGACGTCACAGCTCGATCACCTCGCCCCGGCGGAAGTCGGGCTTGAGGTCCCAGAACCACATGTCGCCGCGGCGGACCCGCCGGGAGCCAAGCTCCCGCATCCGGCCGCGAAGCGCGTCCAGACGCCCGGCGAGGAACGAGTCGCGGTCGAACAGGATCCGCGCGTCCTCGGTCATGTCCAGGAACAGGGGACTCCCCGCGACTGCCTCTGCCTTCGTCTTGAACAGGGGCGAGAGCCGGGTGGAGACCCCGGCCCGCGCCGCGGCGTCGAGCGCCGGGCCGAGGGCGGCGAGCACGCCTGCCTCGAATTCGCGGACCCGGGGCATGCGCCCCTTCGGGAGCGGGTCCGCCACCAGCATCAGGTCGATGTCGGAGTCCGACCTGGCCGTCCCACGGCCGACGGACCCGAAGACGGCGAGCGATACCAGCCGATCGCCGTAGAACCGGACACAGACGTCCACGAGCGTTTCGACGAGGCGTCCGAAGACGCTCGCATGTCCCTCGGTTCCCACGCTCGCGATCGTATGGAGGCGTTCCGACCGAGTCAATTGCGACGGCGCCGCGGGGTGCCGGGCACGCCGTCAGGCGGGAGGCCGTCCCGCGACCGCCCCGGACGGGACCGGGGCGCGCCCGGACGCCGCCTCCAGGAAGGCACGCAGGCGCTCGGGCGACACGTCGAAGCCGGCCCCGGACGTGCCCACGTAGTGCAGGGTCGCGCCGTCCCGCCGCACGGTCTCGGTGGCGGCGAAGCCGGGCGCGGGGGGGACCGCCGGGCCGGACGCGGGGGGTGGCGGGGCGTAGGCCGCGGCCGTCACGGCTATCCGCAGCGCGTACCGGAGCGGCCAGACCGACGGCTCGGACGTGACGCTCACGTCGGTGCCGCCGACCCGGCCGGTCGCGGCGCCGGACTCGAACACGGACCGCGGTGGAAGGACCGCGAGGCCGGCGTCGCGCAGCCCCGAGATCGCGTCGAGCAGCGCGGCGCGGGGCCCGAACGCCACCTTGTGCCACTTGCCGCCGGGCGCGGGGATCACGGCGCACGCCGCCGGCAGCAGCAGGAAGGCCGCGACCACGCAGAGGTAGAGGACGACCAGCGGCGCCCCGGCCAGGAAGCTCATGTCCTGGTCCAGCGCCACGAAGTGGAGGGCCACCGGGAACGACGCGGCCTGCAGCGCGACCAGCCCGACCACGGCCGGGAGCGCCCGCGCTCCCCAGGCGGCCAGGCCCGCGAGCGCGAGCACGCCGAGAGCGTGCGGGGCCGCGATCCAGACGTTCCTGTTCAGCGCCATGTCCATGGCGACCACCTCGACCCAGGAGTAGCCCCAGTCGAGCCAGAGCGAGCCGACGACCGCGACCTCGAGCGCGACCGCCAGCCAGAACGTCAGCGACACCAGGCGCCCCCCGTGGCGCACCGCGGCCCCGACCAGGACGAGGCCGAGTGCGAGGCTGACGACGCCGGCGAGCAGCTCCAGCAAACGCGGCCTCCCCGGGGGGCTACCAGGTGCCCGTGGTCAGGAACTCGTGGATGGACTTCGCGGCCTTCCGGCCCTCGCCCATGGCCAGGATGACGGTCGCGGCGCCGAGCACGATGTCGCCGCCCGCCCAGACGCCCCGCATCGTGGTCTTCCCTGTCGCCGGATCCGCGACGATGTTCCCCCACTTGTTCGTCCGGATCTCGGGCGTGGTGCGCGGGACCAGCGGGTTCGGGCCGTTGCCGATCGCCACGACGACCACGTCCGCCGGGATCACGAACTCGCTGCCCGCGACGGGCACGGGGCGGCGGCGACCGCTCTGGTCGGGCTCGCCCAGCTCCATGCGCAGGCACCTGACCCCGGTCACCCAGGTCTGCTCGTTGCCCACGATCTCGATCGCGTCCTGGAGGAGCAGCAGCTCGACGCCCTCCTCCTTCGCGTGGTGGATCTCCTCGACCCGGGCCGGCATCTCGACCTCGGACCGGCGATACACGACCGACGACGTCTCGGCGCCCAGGCGCAGGCCCGTCCGCGCCGCGTCCATCGCGACGTTCCCGCCGCCGAGGACAACGACGTGCCGGCCGCGCATGATCGGCGTGTCCGACCGCTCCGGGAACCCGTACGCGTCCATCAGGTTCGCGCGGGTCAGGTACTCGTTCGCGGAGTAGACGCCGAGCAGGTTCTCGCCCGGGACCTTCTTGAAGACCGGCAGCCCCGCGCCCGTGGCCACGAACACGGCCTCGAATCCGTCCGCGAGCAGGTCCTTGATCGTCCTGGACTTCCCGATCGCGACGTTCATCTCGAACCGGACGCCCAGCCGCTTCAGCCCATCGACCTCGGAATCCACGATCGCCTTGGGCAGCCGGAACTCCGGGATCCCGTAGACCAGCACGCCCCCGGCGCGGTGCAGCGCCTCGAACACGGTCACGTCGTGTCCGAGCATCGCGAGGTCGCCGGCCGCGGTCAGCCCGCCCGGACCAGACCCGACGATCGCGACGCGGCGGCCGGTCGGCGCGGCGGACTTCCGTTCGTCCGGCGGCCCCTGCTCGCGGTCCCAGTCGGCCACGAACCGCTCGAGCTTGCCGATCTGCACGCTCTTCGCCGGGTCCTTGTGGCTCTTCGCGACAGTGCACACGACCTGGCACTGCTCCTCCTGGGGGCAGACCCGGCCGCACACCGCGGGCAGGCAGTTCGTCCCCTTGATCGCCATGGCCGCTTCGTGGAAGCGCCCCTCCGCGACCAGGCGTATGAAGTCGGGGATCCTCACCTCGACCGGACACCCCTTGATGCAAGGGGCGTTCTTGCAGACCAGGCAGCGCAACGCCTCCCGCATCGCCATCTCGGGCGCGTACCCGAGCGGGACCTCCCGGATGTTCCCGCGCCGCTCGGCCGGGGCCTGCTCGGGCATCGCGACCGGCGGGATCTTGAGTCGGTCCCTGGGCTTCAGCTCCTCACCCACGACGAGCCTCTCTTTCCATCAGGCGGCACCGGTGCCTGCCGAGGAACTCCTCGTAGGAGGCCTTCTCCTCGGCCTGGTACATCCGCTGCCGCCGCATCATCTCGTCGAAATCGACCTCGTGCCCGTCGAACTCCGGCCCGTCCACGCACACGAACCGCTGCTGGCCGCCGACCGTGACGCGGCAGCCCCCGCACATCCCGGTCCCGTCGACCATGATGGTGTTCAGGCTGACCAGCGTCCGGATCCCCAGCTCCTTCGTCAGCCGGGACACCATCTTCATCATGATCGGCGGGCCGATCGCCACGACCAGATCCGGCCGGTCCGGCCCCGCGGCGAGCGTGCGCAGCGCGTCGGTCACGAACCCCCTGCCGCCGTGCGAGCCGTCGTCCGTGACGATCACGACGTCGTCGCTCGCCGCCCGCATCTCGGGCTCCAGGATCAGCAGGTCCTTCGTGCGCGCGCCGAGGATCGAGATTACGCGGTTGCCCGCCGCCCGCATCGCCTGCGCGATCGGGTGGATCGGCGCGATCCCGATGCCGCCGCCCACGCACGCGACCGTGCCGACGCGCTCGACGTGGGTCGCGAGCCCGAGCGGCCCGGCCACGTCGGCCACCTCGCCGCCGTCCTCGATCAGGGCCATCTGCGCCGTGGTGCGGCCCACGACCTGGTAGACGAGCGTGACCGTGCCCGCATCCGCGTCCGCGTCCGCGATCGTGAGCGGGATGCGCTCCCTCCCCGCCGCGGGCCGGACGATCACGAACTGTCCGGCCTTGCGGTAGCGCGCGACGTCGGGCGCGACCACGACCATGCGGAAGACGGAGGGGGCGATGCACCGGTTCGTGAGGACCTTCGCCATGCACAGACCTCCCGACCGGCCCCGGGAGACCTATTCGGTCGCCGGAGCGGGCTCAGGCGCGGGCGCCGGGGCGGGCTCGGCGGCGCCCGGCCGGGGGCGCGGCTCCTTGCGGGCCCGCTTCGCGGCATCCTCCTGGTCCCTGGCCTCGTCGCGGACCAGCGCGGTCAGCGACTCGTGCTCGACCAGCGTGCCCTTGGCCGCGGCCTCGGTCCTGAGCTGACGATACCACTCGCGGTAGTACGCCTGCCGCTTCACGGGCAGGAAGTCGTTGCGCGCAGCCTCGATCTCGTCCGGAGCGGGGTCGCCGCCCGCGGTCTCGGACCGCAGCCGGACCACGTACGAGGAATCGCCGACCTTGTGCGTCTTCGCGGCCACGGGCGCGGCGGCGGTGAGCGCGCGCACCGCCTCGGCGAGGTCCTTCGACGCGCCGATCCCGGGGACCGCGTCCGGGTCCCAGTCGAGCAGCCCGGACAGGCTGTCCGGCATCCCCGCGACCTCGCCCGTGTCGCCCGCCACGAGCGGCGCGGCCGGGGCGAACGGGGCGTTGATCGCCGCGACCACGTCCGCGAGCGGGGTCGTCGGGCTCGCGGCGGCGCGATCGAGCGCGGCCTGGGCGAGCTTCTCCGCGCCGTCCGCGGCCTTGCGGGCGGCGAGCACGCGCGTCGCGATCGTCTCCCTGGCCGAATCGAAGCTCCGCTCCGCGCCCGGCGTACGCCCGTCCACGAGCGCAACGAAGAACGCGTCGTCGCCCTCGACCACGCCGGTCGCCTTGCCGGGGTCCGCGGCCTCGACCGCGGCGAGCAGGGCCGGGTCCATCGCGGCGATCGCCTTCGAGCCGAGCGGGGGCTGCCTGCCGCCGGCCGCTGAGGTCGCGGCGTCGTCGGACGTCTTCGCTGCGGCCTCGAACGCGGCCACGAGGTCCGCGCCGGCCTTCCCGGCCAGCGTCGCGGCGGCCTCCTCGGCCTTCTTCCTCGCGGCACCGCGCTGATCCTCGAGCCCCTTGCGCGCCTCGAGGTTCGTGATGGCGGACAGGACGCGGCGCGACGGCGCCGAGAACCGCATCAGGTGCAGGTCGTGCCGCGCCTCGACCGCGAGGTCGGCCTTGTGCTCCTCGTAGTACCTGCGCGCGTCCGCGTCGCTGTCCTTCAGGTACGCGGCGATCTCCTCCGCGGACGGCGCGGCGCCGGGCACGTACTGCGCGGCCGCGGCCGGGGCCGCCGAGAACGCCTCCGCCACCGCGGTCGGGTTCGCCTCGACGTACTCGTAGGTGCGCTTCGACCTGCGGAGCGACGCCACCGTGCGGGCCTCGCGGTCCGGGATCGTGACCCCGGCCACGAGCAGCCCGATCGCCTTCTCGCGCAGGATCTCGCGGCGGACGAAGTCCTCGAACCGGGCGAGCGAGGTGCGGAGCCCGTAGCGGACCCAGTCCTCGTAGCTGCGGCGCTTGAACTCGCCGCCGGACCCGGAGAACTCCTTCACGATCCGCTCGCGGATCTCCTCCGGGCTCGCCTCGAGCCCCATGCGCTTCGCCTCCTCGGAGACGAGGAAGGTCTCCAGGAGGTCGTCCATGACCTTGCGGACCTTCAGGCCGGACACGGCGCGCGGGTCCGGCACGAAGCTCGCGTAGCGGCCGTCGCCGCGCATGCGCGCGAAGCGCGTCGACCGGTAGACCATCTCCGCCTGGAAGGACTTCGGGTCGTTCAGCGCGCCCGCCGGGACCGGGTCCGCGGACAGCGCGAGGCCCATGGCCAGCGCCGACCCGTCCACCGGCTCGCCGGCCACCGTCGCGAGCACGCCCGCCCGCGCGCCGCCGTTGCCGCCGCCGCAGCCGGCGTCGGGGCTGGCCACGTTGAACGTGAAGACGAACACGATGATGATCACGCCGAAGAGGACGTAGATGATCACCGACCGCGAGTGCTTCCGCAGGGTTCCGAGCATTTTTCGCAACTCCAGAGACCGAAAGCCGGCGGATGATACTTCAACGGGTCCGGGGCTGCAACCTGCATGCGCGCTGAGGAGTCGGGGAGTTGCGTGCGCGGTGGGCGCCGGGCCAGCGGGCCTCACATCTGGCCCGCGGCCCGGCGCGCCCGGTTTGCGGGGATACCTCAGGCATGCGCGCACCACGATCCGGTCGCGTTGACCTATACTTCCCCCGGCTCAGGGAGGTGCCCATGCCCGCACCGCGCCATGGACTCGCGACGATCGAGGAGGCGATCGAGGCCTTCCGGCTCGGACGGATGGTGCTGATCGTGGACGACGAGGACCGCGAGGACGAGGGGGACGTGGCCCTCGCCGCGGAGCGCGTGACCCCGGACGCGATCAACCTGATGACCAAGATCGCGAGCGGCATCGTGTCGGTCGCGATGAGCCACGAACTGGTCGATCGCATCGGCATCCCGATGATGGCGCCGCGCAACACCGCCCACTTCGGGACCGCGTTCACCGTGTCGGTGGACGCGCGCGTCGGGACCTCGACCGGGATCTCGGCCTTCGACCGCGCGCGCACGGTGGAGGTGCTGGTCCGCGAGAACGCGTCCATGGACGACTTCGTGGTGCCGGGGCACGTGTTCCCGCTGCGCGCGGTCCCGGGAGGCGTGCTCCGCCGTACGGGCCAGACCGAGGCCGCGGTCGATCTGGCGCGGCTCGCCGGGCTCAGGCCGGCCGCGGTGCTCTGCCAGGTGCTGCTTTCGGACGGGTCCGTCGCGCGCCTGGCCGACCTTGCCGAGATCGCGAAGGCCACCGGGATCCCCCTGATCTCGGTCGCAGACGTGATCGCGTTCCGGATGCGCAGGGAGCTGCTGGTGCGCCCGGTCGGGCAGTCGTCCGTCCGGACGCCGTGGGGCGACCTGCGGTGCGTGGTCTACGAGGATTCGGTCACCGGCGGCGCGCACCTCGCGCTGGTCAAGGGCGCGCTCGGCGGCCCGGAGCCGGTGCTGGTCCGGGTCCACTCGGAGTGCCTGACGGGCGACGTGTTCCACTCGCGGCGGTGCGACTGCGGCCCGCAGCTCCGCGCCTCCATGGAGCGCCTCGCGGACGCGGGCGGCGTGCTGCTGTACCTGCGCCAGGAGGGCCGCGGCATCGGCGTGTTGAACAAGGTGCGCGCGTACGAGCTGCAGGACGCGGGGCTCGACACGGTCGAGGCGAACGTCCGGCTCGGGTTCGAGCCCGACATGCGCGACTACGGGATCGGCGCGCAGATCCTGGCCCACCTGGGCGTCCGCCGCATGCGGCTGCTGACCAACAACCCGCGGAAGCTGAAGGGGCTCGCGGGGTACGGGCTCGACGTGGTCGAGCGCGTCCCGATCGAGATACCCCCCCGGGGCGCCCGCGACCGCACCTACCTCAAGACCAAGAAGGAGAAGCTCGATCACCTCCTGAACGAGGTGTAGCCGTGCGCTTGTCCGCGTTCTGCGCCGCCGCGCTCGCCGCGTCGGCGCTGGTCCCGGCCTGCTCCGGATCGGGGGGTACGAACGCGCCGCCGGACCTGCCGGATGTCGCCCCGGAGGTCGCGGAGGACGTCGCCGAGGATGCGACCGACATCTCGGCGGAGACCGCCACGCCCGAACCCGGGGAGCCCGACGCACCGCCACCGGAAGACGCGGCCGAGGCCGCGGACGAAGCGGAGGTCGCGCCCGACCCGGGCCAGCCCGACCCGGGCCAGCCCGACCCCGGCAAGCCCGAACCGGGAAAGCCGGACGCGGGCCCAGGGCCGGTCGCGACGCCCGACCCGCCGGTCCCGATCCCGATCGAGAAGTGGCTGGTCACGTACGTCGCGAAGCCCGAGGAGGACCCGGTCGGGGACGCGCTCGACGCGGGCACGTTCGCGGCGCCGGAGGCCGAGGGCAAGGACGCGCTCGGCGTGAAGTGGACGAGCCGCGCGACGGGCGAAGGCGGGAGCCTCGGGTTCACGGGGTTCGGGCTGATGTACGCGGTCGCACGGCTGCCGCCCGGCACGGGCCCCGGGCTGATCGTGCGCGCGGACCAGGTCGGCCGCGTGTGGGTGGACGGCGACACGCTGATGGGCGACCCGTACGGGAGCGGCCGCCACCGGCTGCCGTTCCGGGTGGCCGAGGGCGCTGGTGGAGGCGTGGTCGTGGTCCAGGCGTGGGGGGGGACCAAGCCGTCGGTCGGGATCGAGGCCACGGGCGCGGAGCTGCACTTCAACCTCGCGGACGTGACCGCCCCGGACCTCGTGGTCGGGGACGCGTCCGGGCAGTGCATGGGCGTCGCGGTCCTGAACCTGTCCGGGTACCCGGCCGAGGACGTGGTCGCGGCCGTGGTCGGGGACGCGGCGTGGCAGGCGACGGAGCGGCACGTGCCGGCGCTCGGGCCCGGGGCGGTGACCCAGGTGGCGTTCCGCCTGCTCCCCGCGGCGGCGCCCGCGGAGGCCGGGGCCAAGGTGCCGGTGCGGCTGCGCGTCTCGTCGCCGTCGCTCTCGTGGTCGTGGGAGGCGGTCGTCGAGCTTCCGGTCGTGACCGGGGAGGGCCCGACGCGGCGCGCGTTCTGCTCCGCGATCGACGGGTCCGCCCAGTACTACGGGTACCTGCGGCCGTCGCCGTACGAGGCGGGCAAGGAGTACGGCCTCGTCCTGACGCTGCACGGCGCGGGCGTGGACGCGATCGGCCAGGCGGGGGCGTATTCCGCCAAGGACTTCGCGTACGTCGTCGCGCCCACCAACCGCCGCCCGTTCGGGTTCGACTGGGAGGAGTGGGGCCGGCTCGACGCGCTGGAGGCGTACGACCACGCCGCGGCTCTGTTCCACGCCGACCCCACGCGGCGGTACGTCACGGGACACTCGATGGGCGGTCACGGGACCTGGCAGATGGGCGTGCTGTTCCCGGGCCGGTTCGCGGTCGCGGGCCCGAGCGCGGGGTGGTCGAGCTTCTACTCGTACGGGGGCGGGGCGACGAAGCCGACCGGGCCGGTCGGGCGGGCGCGCGCGTCCTCCGACACGCTCGCCTACGTCTCGAACCTCGCTCGCCGCGCGGTGTTCGTGATCCACGGCGACGCGGACGACAACGTCCCGATCTCCGAGGCGTACCTGATGCGGGACGCGGTCGAGCCGATCTGCCCGGACTTCGAGATGTACGTGCACCCGGGCGGGGGCCACTGGTGGGACGGGGACGCGGCCCCGGGCGCGGACTGCGTGGACTGGCCGGACCTCTTCCAGCGGATGCGCGATCGGGCGCTCGACCCGTCCGAGACGGACTTCGCGTTCGTCACGCCGTCGCCGTGGGTGAACGCGACCCACTCGTTCGCGACCGTGCGGTCCCAGGCGACGCCGATGCAGGACTCGACCGTGAAGAGCGCCCGGGCCGGCGACGTCGTGACCGTGGCCACCACGAACGTGCGCGGGCTCGTGCTGGACGGCGACGCGCTCGCCGCGAAGGGCGTGGCATCGGTCGTGGTGGACGGGACCGCCTACGCCGTGGCCGGCGGCCCGATCGCGGTCGGCCCGCAGGACGGCAAGCGGCCGCAGGTGCAGGGCCCGTTCAACCAGGTCTTCCACCGGCCGTTCTGCCTCGTGTATCCGGACGACGGCCCGCCGATGCTGCGGCGCTACGCCGCGTACCTCGTGTCCGCGTGGAACGTGATCGGCAACGGCCACGCGTGCGCGCTGCCCCTGTCGCGCGCGGCCGTGGTCCCGATGAACGGCTACGGCCGCGTGTACGTCGGCGTCCCGCGCGATGCCGTCCCGCTGCCCGAGGGGCTCGGGATCGACTGGGACTCCGCGGAGTTCCGCGTCGGCGGGTCCGCGATCCCCGGCGCCGCGTTCGTGGCCGTGTTCCCCGCGCCGGACGGCGAGGCCCTGTGGGGCGTGATGGGCGCGGCCGCGGGCGCCGAGCCCCTGCTGTTCCGGCACATGCCGTTCTCGTCGCGGGCAGGGCTCCCGGACTACCTCGCGTGGACCTCCACGGGGGGCAAGGCGGCCGGCTTCTTCGACGCGACCTGGGAGCACGACCCCGCGTTCGGCTACGCGCCCTGAGGGGGTCGGCGGGACAGCGCAGCCACGTACGCCTCGCGGATGCCGGGACGGGCAAGGAGGTCCGCCAGTTCGTCCACGCGAGGGTCGAGATACGCGCGGTCGATCCGGCCCGCCTGGACGGCCAGGATGCCGCGCGCGTCGTCGAGGTCCTTCGGACGCTCGGACACGAGCTTCATCAGGATCAGGTCCTCGGCCGTGCAGAACCTCACCGTCGCCCCCGCGACCGCCCGCGGAACCGCCCGACGGACCGCGTCCTCCTCGAACGGGATCAGGCCGAATACCAGGTCGATCCGGACGCCGTCACGCGTCTCGAGCGGGAGCACGCGTGTCTCCCGCACGAACGCGACCGGGTCCTGCGGCCGGACAGCGAACGCGGCCGACAACACCCCGATGTAGCGGGCGGGATCCTCCTCGCCGATCCAGACCGTGGCGTCCACGTCGAGGGTCGCCCGGGGCACGCCCCATACCGCGTTGGCCATGCCTCCGATGACGGCATATGGGATCCCGCCGGACTCGAGGACGCCGGCGAGTTGGACGAGCGCGCCCTCCTGCTCGGTCACGGCCACCGCCCGGAGAGGACCGCGAGGCGCGACCGCATCGTCCGGATGCCCTCCTTCTGCGGGTCGGGGTCGTACGCGCGGATCCCGGGGGGCAGCAGCCGGAAAAGCGAGCCCACCGCGGACAGAGGGTCTTTCGGGCAGGCGGCCGGCTGGTCGGACTCCCAGGCCGCGTGAAGCTCGAGCCCCCGGGCGCGGCGGGCCATGCGGGCAACGAGCGCAGCGCGGTCGAGCCGGTCCATCGGCGAGCCTCCCGGGATGATCGTAGGCCCCGGACACGTGAGGGTCAACTCGGCGCCCTCGTGGAACAGCAGGGTGACGCCGCGGCGCTCGACGCGCGGCAGGAAGTCGTCGGGGTCGAACGCGGCCTCGGCCGCCAGCACGCCGCGCGCGGCGACCTCGCCGCGGGCCACCATCAGCGCGCCCTCCAGCAGCGGGAACGAGGTGATCTCCGCGATCCGGCCGACGCCCTCGTACCAGTGGTGCCTCGGCTCGCCGCGGTGCGTCCCGAGCACGTCGATCCGGAAGACGGACCGGTCCGCGGACCCTCCGAGCCTGAACAGGTCCATCACGGGCGCGAGCACCCGGGCGAGGGCGCGGCGGCG
>Ga0194127_10008129_pt1 | contig 11349 bp, 13 predicted proteins | sample TA2KigC100mmetaG_FD_148624 | JGI IMG/M metagenome (GOLD analysis project Ga0194127, IMG submission 148624) | Freshwater microbial communities from Lake Tanganyika, Tanzania - TA2015036 Kigoma Deep Cast 100m | ecosystem: Environmental > Aquatic > Freshwater > Lake | place: Tanzania: Lake...
GGCGATGGCGCAAGGAAATGCTGGCGGACCCCTATTACAATCCCAACTTCAGCTACATGCGGCCAGACTTTGTGCTAGGGCCGGAACCCAATGTGAAGAAGCCATGGCTATAGATCTTGTAGCTTCATTTTGATACCTACCCTATTTTCTCCCGCAGCTCGATACGAGACGCCTTGGTCAGGCAGTGTGGTGGTATTGGCGCCGGGCGTGATACCCACGACTGATTTTTATCTGACGCCACGTTTGCACAAGGTGGCAGCCGATTCGCTGTTCCATTTCGACTCGCGTCACCTCGATGAGTCGGCCAAGCGCTTGCCAGCGGGGGCTTTTGTCGTCATCGTCCGCCATGCCGGGGCTGACTGGCTGGATTTCTTGTACAAGCATCGCAATCGTTGGAGCGGTGTCGCTTTCTTGATGGACGATGATATTCCCGGCGCCTGGCGATCCTCCGATGTGCCATTCCACTATGGGACAAGGACAACCGGACGTTATCTGCGGGTTCGTCATTTGCTGTCGCGGGTATGTGATCGTGTTTGGAAATCCACCGAGGCCCTGCGCAAGCGCCATTCGCATGTTGAGTCAGTGGTGGTTGGCCCATTGGATTTTGACCCCGGACGCGTGCCGGCGCCGGCGGGAACCCGACGATGGGGGTATCACGGCACGCATGTCCATAGCCGTGAGATTCGCTGGCTGCTGCCGGTCGTGGCTGCGGTACACCAGGCCGTGCCGGAGGCTGAATTCGAGGTGTTCGGCAACCACCAAGTGAAAAAACTGTTCGCCGCCATTCCCCGCGTCGAGGTTAAGCCGCACCGTTCATGGCAGGAGTACCTCGCGCATTCCCGCACACACAAAATGGCTGTAGGGGTCGCCCCCTTACTGCCGGGCAGGTTCAATGCCGTACGTTCCCATACCAAAGCCTACGATATCGCCCGGTGTGGGGCCGTCGGGGTGTTCTCGGCACGGGAGCCTTCTGTGAATGCCATGGGCGAGGCGGGTGTCGCATTATTGCCGGATGAACCAAAAGTCTGGGCAGCGGAGGTGATCAGGCTGTTGCAAGACGATGCGTTGCGCCTGCATCGCTTTAATAGGGCGCGGGAATGGATGGATGCACATTTTGTGCATGGCGATATTGCAGATTTGATCGAAGGGGAAAGTGCGTAATGTCAGAAGCAACCAATATTGTTTGGCATCATGCGACGGTGACGCGTGCGCTGCGTGAGCAAATGAATGGGCACAAGAGCGTGATTCTCTGGTTTACCGGTCTTTCCGGTGCAGGGAAGTCGACCTTGGCCCATGCGGTCGAGGAGGCATTGCATCGTGCAAACTGCCGTACTTTCGTTTTCGATGGCGACAATGTTCGTCATGGCTTGTGTGCAGATCTGGGGTTTACCGAAAAGGACCGGATTGAAAATATCCGCCGGGTTGGGGAAATGGCGAAGCTCTTTTTGGAGGCGGGCGTCATTGCCCTGACGGCGTTCATCTCACCTTTTCGCGCAGATCGGGCACGCGTTCGTTCTTTGGTGCCGCACGGTGAGTTCCTGGAGATCTATTGCCGCTGCTCGTTGGAGATTTGTGAGCAGCGGGATGTGAAGGGACTGTACAAGCGGGCCCGGGCCGGTGAGATTCAGAATTTCACCGGAATTTCGTCTCCTTACGAGGAACCCGAAGATCCAGAACTGGTGGTTGATACCGGCACCCAGTCGCTCGATGTGTGTGTCGAGCAGGTTATTGGATTACTGCGCGAGCGGAATGTACTCAATTGAAAAATCGGTGCTGGTGTCGCGCCGGTTGATTCACCCGCTTGAATTGCTTATTATCCGGATAATCAACAACAATGGCGCGACATGAGCGAGATCAAGCGAGTCTTGGATTTGCGTTCGCTGCTGGCGAAGAAATCCTTCTTTTTGTTTGGACCCCGCGCCACGGGTAAATCCACTTTAATTCGCCAGCAGTTGGCCGACGAGGCTTTTGTCGTGGACCTGCTGGATTCGCGCAACTACCTGCGACTTTCTGCTTCGCCGGGTGATGTGGAGGCGATGATCGCAGCCAGCGGCAAGACGTTGGTCGTGATCGACGAGGTTCAGCGCGTTCCGGAACTCCTCAATGAGGTGCATCGGCTCATCGAAGCGAAGCAGCTACGCTTTCTGCTCACGGGCAGCAGTGCCCGGAAGCTGAGACGTGGCCAGGCTAATCTGTTGGCCGGCCGGGTGTGGGAGGCGCGTCTTTTTCCGCTTATATACCGGGAAATTCCGGATTTCGATCTGGATCGTCATCTGTTTTATGGTGGCTTGCCGATGGTCTGGCTGGGGGATGAGCCGGCGGAGGAACTCGACGCCTATGCGCACACCTATCTGACCGAGGAGATCATGGCGGAAGGGCTGGTGCGCAAGCTGCCGCCGTTTTCCCGGTTCTTGCGGGCAATGGCGCTGTCCAACGGCGAGATGCTGAATTTCACCAAGCTCGCCAGCGATTGTCAGGTGCCGCCCTCTACGGCGGCGGAATACGTGGCCTTACTTGAAGATACCCTGGTAGGCCACCTTTTGCCGGCCTGGACGGAATCGAAGAAACGCAAGGCGATACGCACGGCGAAGTTTTACTTTTTCGATTGCGGGGTGACGCATCTTCTGGCTGGCACGCGCACGCTGGACCGCAATTCCGACCTCTATGGCAAGAGCTTCGAGCAGTTTATCGGCGGGGAGATACGTGCCTGGCTCAGTTACAACCGCATCAAGCAGCCTTTATGCTATTGGCGCTCGGCGCACGGTGACGAAGTCGATTTTCTGATTGGCGAAGAGGTTGCCGTCGAGGTGAAAGCCAGTGCCCGTGTAAGCTGGCGAGACTTCAAGGGACTCGACCGGCTGGCCGAAGAGGGTGTTTTCAAGCATTACCTGCTGGTGAGCCAGGACCCGACCGAGATGCGCGAAGGGGCGCGGCATGCCTTGCCGTGGCAGAGGTTTCTGGAAGGATTGTGGGAACGGAAGTGGTTGTGATGCCGGATTCGCATTTCCTCTTTCTGCAGGGGGAGCCGACCCCGTTTTACAAGCGGGTGGGCGACGGGCTTGTCGCGCTGGGATGCAAGGTCACCCGAATCAACTTCTGCGCCGGAGATCAGCTTTTCTGGCATGGGCCGAATGCTCTGAATTACCGTGGAACGGTGTCGGACTGGCCGGATTTTTTTGCCAGGTTTCTGGACTCGAACAAGGTTACCGACGTTTATCTATGTGGCGAGCAGCGGAGTTATCACAAGGTCGCGATTGAGATCGCGCAGGGTCGCGGCATCAGGGTGGTGGTGACGGACCTGGGTTATTTGCGCCCGGACTGGATAACGCTCGAGCGGGACGGGATGAACGGCAGTTCGCGCTTTCCGAAAGATCCGAAAAGGATTATGGATCTAGCCAAAGACCTTCCGGAAATCGATATGTCGGTGCGCTATAAGAGCAATCTACTTAAGATAGAAGTGCTCTATATTTTGTTTGAACTAGCGAATTGCTTTCTGTTCTTTCTGTTTCCGCATTATCGGCGCACAGACAATAGGAAGCATCTGCTGCTGAACTATTTGTCCGGATTCAAGAAATTCCTTCTATCGAAGTTGAACAACAGCTGTGCGACGAAGCGCCTACGCTCATTGAAGGAAAGCGGTGTTCCCTATTTCGTCTTTCCTTTGCAATTGGAGCATGACTACTCGATCATCTCCTATTCACCGTTCTCCGGCCTGGAAGAGCCGATACGGCTGGTGATCAAGTCGTTCGCGCAACATGCGAGTGCAAATACGCGGCTGGTCTTCAAGACGCATCCGTTGGATACGGGAATCAAGGATTGGGAACGACTGATCTCTCAATGGGCAGCGGAGGAGGGGGTGTCCGGTCGAATCGATTTCTTCGATGGCAGCAGTCTCGATGACATGATCGGTGGTGCGCAGGGAATGATTACGGTCAACAGTACGGCGGGGATACGCGCATTGCAGCTGGGTTGTCCGGTCATGATCCTGGGCGATGCCATCTACGATATCGACGGGATGACTGATCGGGGAAGTCTCGATCTCTATTGGCAGCAGCCACGGGAACCGGACCCTGATCTGGTTGGTGCTTTCGTCAGGTTGATGGCGCACACCGTTCTGGTGCGCGGTGTGTTCTTCAATGAGCCAGGAATGAGCGCGGCCGTCGGTGAAACGGTTCGTCGCCTCCACGAGGATAAGGTCGGCGTGCCATCATGAATCGGCTTGTCCGCTCCTCTTGAAAATATCCTTACCCTGAATCTCCGGGACATGATTCAGCAGGGAGTAAAGCCAGGCAACGTGTCTGTTGAACATGCCCCATGACACCCTGATTGCCATCTTGCGCGGGACGATGGATGCTCCGAAGTCTCTTTTGATCGCATACGTGGTTACGCCCATATCAAGGTGTTTCACGCCGAGATTGATGGCGGTTTCCACAACCTTGTGGCAGACGTAGATATACAGGCTGTCATTCTCTGCCTTGGCGCGTCCAAAATTTCTCCAGCGGAGCGTGTCTCCATCCACTAACAACAAGGCATGCCCCACCAACTCGTCTTTGGAGTAAATGAGCAGGACTTTGGAGCGGGGGCCGAACTTCAGCGAAAAGTCTTTGTAGAAGTCTGGGGTTAATGTCTCCCCGTTGTATTCGGTGGCGTGCTCATGTACGACAAGCCATTGCTGCCAGAGCACCTCGGCAAGATCGTCGAAATTGTCCCGTAGCTCGTGACGTATGTGTTTGGAATCGTTGATTCGCAAGTGCCTTTGCAGTTTGCTGCGGTAATAGCTTTTCATCGCAGAAAGATAAGCGTCCGGGGTCTCCCATTCGATGTCAAGGGTTGCTAACGGAAGGCAGGGTACGAATCGATACCCTAGATCCTTCAGCCATGCTTCATCTGGATGGTCCTGGGGCTCGAAAGCGCCAATGATGACCAGAAAGGCTCCATGCTTGCGTGCGATTTCAAGCAGGGTGCTTCCCAGGAATTGCAGAGCTTTTTCCTTGTGACCCTGCTGTCGGTGCTCTGATGAGATCGGGAGGGCGCATTCCAGTAACCGGATCTTTAGAAAATTCGGGAACAGCCTGCGGATTTTCGTCAGCGCAGTCCGTAGCCAGCCGGACGCGAAAATTGCGATGTCTGTTCTTGATACGGTGAAGTGCGTTGCTGAAACGGGGTGGTCGTTTTCGTCATAAACCAGCACGTAGCCATGGCTGCAATCGCCAGTTTCTGACGACTCCATCATCTCCAGAAACTCTAGAGAGTAGGTGTAAGAGTTTGGCTTCGCAATGGCATTACATTCCTTCAACGGAATGTCACGTATACTTTCAAATACGCTTACCTTGTACACGTCTCTGCGTCGCAACGCTTGAAAATGTTTCTGTTCTTTATCTCGGGTGTGTCGTTGAGCAGCGCATAGACGTAGCCTGCAAAAATATTGAAAAATGAATTGGCGGTCTTGATCGCAATATTAACTGGCAACATCCTTGCACCCAAGTTCAGTTTCGGCTCATAGGTTGTCAGGCCAAGTTCAAGCCGCTTTACCTTCAGGAGGATCGCGGTTTCCACTATCTTGTGACACATGTAGAAGTAGAGGTTGTCCTTGACGGATTGATTCCGGCCAACATACAGCCATCGAAGGGTCTCACCGTCCAACAGAAGCAGGACATGGCCAACAAGTTCCTCGTTACGGTAAAACAGCAATACCTTGGATCGAGATCCAAGATTGGCTGAAAACGTCGCGTAGAACTCTGGCGTGAGTCTTTCGCGTTGGAACTCCTTGGCGTTCTCATGGACAACCAGCCATTGATTGCAGAGGGGCTCGGCCAGGTCAGCGAAGTCGTCGCGAAGCTCGCAACGAATACCGCGATCTTCGTTGGCCTTTTGATGAATGAGTATCTTTCTTCGATAGTGGCTTTTTATCGATGCCAGGTATTCATCGGGCGACGACCATGTAATGTCCATGTATGTGTTGGGCAGGCTTGCGACAACGTGGTAGTTCAGGCTTTTCAGGTGGGGTTCGAGATGAACGCTCCGTGGTTCAATGTCCCTCATGACGACGACAAAAGCCCCTTGTTCTTTGGCAATCCCGGACAGGGTCATTTCTAAGCAACGTAATATCTCGACCTCGTTGCTGCCTTCTGTTGCAATAAATGGCCTGTTCATCGTGATGGGCGTTCCGCATTCGAGCATCCTGAATTTCAGAAAGCGGGGAAAAAACTTGCGGATGAGCCCCAAGGTGTCTTTTACCCAACCCGTCGAGAAAATGGCGATGTCGGTGGTCAGCGTGTAAAAGTTTGCCATCCCCACGGGAGAGTGGCTTTCGTCATAAATCAGGGCGTATTTGTAGCAAAAGTCATTGAGTCCTGAAGCTTCAAGAACTTCCCAGAATTCGCAGGAGCAGGCGCAGGACTGCCCCGCAGCCAGAGCGTTCCATTGATCGCGAGGCACATCGCGTATGCTGTCGAATATCTTTATGCTGTGCATCCTGGCTCTTTTATTTGAGAGGTTCGACAGGGGTGATGCCTGAGTATCTGGTTTTCGGGGCAACCGGTTTTGTCGGTGGCCGGCTGGTGGAGCGCCTCATGGCGAGGGGGGCGGGCGTGCGCTTGCTGGTTCGCCGACCGGAGAAGCTTCCACCGCAACTCGCTGCCGCGTGCGAGGTGATTGTAGGCGATCTGGGTGATCCTGCCAGTCTCGATGCTGCCGTTGCCGGGGTAGGTGTCGTGTTTCATTGTGCCGCCAATGTTCGCACATGGGACGCGTGGCCGGCTTACGAAGCCGCCAACATTCATGGCGTTGAAAATCTCGTTCGCGCCGTCGCTTGTTGCAATCCTCGCTTGCAGCGACTCGTTCATTTGTCTTCAGTCGATGTGTATGGCTTTCCTGCGGATCCCGCCGACGAAACAGCCACTCTCGACAAGGTCGGCTTTCCTTATGGTGAAAGCAAGCGTCAAGGGGAATTGCGCCTTCGACGGATTGCCCAGCAACATGGGATTCCCTATACCATCCTGCGCCCAACCAACATCATCGGCCCGCGCAGCCCTTTTGTCGAACGGATCGGTAATGAACTGAGGTCCGGCCTGATGCTGACCATCGATGGCGGAGACGTTCATGCGGGCCTGCTTCACGTGGATAACCTGATCGATTGCATGCTTTGGGCGGCATTCTCAGAGTTGTCGGCGAATGAAACTTTTAATGTCAGGGATCGCTGCGATGTCTCGTGGGGACGCTTCATTGGCGATCTGCGGGCATTGATTGGTGGCCGCGGCCGGGTGATCGACCTGCCTTATTCTGTCGCCAATGTGGCAGCGCATGCCTCGGCCCTGCCGTATAGGCTGCTGCCGCTGAGCGGCGAACCCTTGCTGCACCCGCTGATCGTGCGGATATTCGGCAGAACCTGTGGTCACAGTGCCGACAAATTGTGGTCGGCCAGTAATTTCACAGGGAAGGTCTCCTACGATCAGGCGATGGCGGAGTCGGCAGCTTGGTTTCTGGGTGGCAAGGTGGGAGGGCGGTGAGCAATTGATCGGAAGGTGTCATTCGGGCAGAACGTCCAAACCACCGTGCAACAGCGCGTGAATAGCTATTACAACCGATGATGCGATCTGCGATGGCCTTTTGTTTCTTTGCGTTCCTTTCGAGCGCCGATGTTCTTGCTGCTGATCTGAAGCAGCACCTGCTGACGGCAATCGATTCCCCCATGGGATGACCGCTGGGACGCTGGATGGCAGCATGGCCGAATTCTTCAAGGCACAGACCCGATCATCTGCGCCGGTGATGGTGAAGGTCAGAACCTTGCAGCGCTTTCCGACAGTGGGATGCGCTCGGCTGGAAGCAACCCTGGTTCAGGAGGGGGTGCCGACCCAGCAAGGAAGTGCCATACCGTTTGCCATTCGCTATGAGATCAATCTGTGCCGGGATGGGCGTCCGCCGACGGAAGGCATGGACCTCGATGCGGCGTCACGGGCACTATCTCGCAATGTGCCTTCGCAGTAATGAGAGAATCCGATTTTTAATCACACACTGAAGGGAGTACCCTGATGAACAAATCCGAGCTTATCGAAGCGTTGGCGACAAAGGCAGAACTGTCCAAGGCCGCAGCCGGCCGAGCCTTGGATGTCCTGATCGAAGAGATTGTGACGGCTGTGTCCAAAGGGGATACGGTGCAGCTGGTTGGCTTTGGAACCTTCAAGTCCGCAGCCCGCGCGGCTCGCGAGGGCAAGAATCCGAAAACGGGCGAGAAGCTTAAGATCAAGGCCACGACTGTGCCGAAGTTCACGGCTGGCGCCAACTTCAAGGAAAAGGTTGCCAACAAGGGCAAGGCCAAAAAGAAGTGAAGCTGGCGGTCGTTGCCGGAAGGCACCAACGACCATGAAAATAATCAGCGACCGTTGATTTTTTCTTGCTCCAAGGCATGGAGTAGGACAAAATTTAACGGTCGTTTATCTTTTGGGGCGCGTCATGGCCAGGGAAATCAGGATCACCTCTGTTCGGGAGCTGGGGTATACCGTGCGACGGGTTCGCAAGGAGTCCGGCCTGACGCAGCGGGATGCCGCCGCTTTGTGTAATGTCAGCCTGCCGTTCCTGAATGGTGTTGAGCAGGGCAAGGCGACCGCCCAAATCGGCAAGGTGCTCGCCGTATGTCAGCGTTTCGGTATTGAAGTCAGATTGGGGCTACCCATGGCACCCGAGACAACAGGTGATGGCACATGAGCCGGTTGCATGTTCTGGCCAATGGCGACCTGGTGGGCTTTCTCGATGTTGCCGAAGGCCGCTGGTCGTTCGACTACGACGCTGGATGGAGTGCCTACGCCTTGTCGCCTTCCTTTCCGTTGGCGACACGAACGTATCGGGACTTGGCCGATATCCGTCACGTGGAATGGTTCTTCGAGAATCTGTTGCCCGAGGGGCGATTGCGCGAGTTGATCGCGTCGAGGGATCGTATCGACCCGAAGGACACCTGGGCCTTGCTGCTTCGTCATGGGCAGGATACGGCCGGTGCTCTTTCGTTGCTTCCCGAAACAGTGGACGCTTCCGGCGTACAGGAAAAGCTGCTGCCTCTGTCGCGAGACGCCCTGCAAGACAAGATCCAGGAGTCGCGCTCGCGCAACTTGCCATTGATGGCATCCTGGGACGATATCCGCATGTCGCTGGCCGGCGCGCAGGAAAAGCTCGGGTTGCGCATCGACGCACAAGGCGCCATGTTTTTGCCCGAAGGAACGGCAGCCTCGACCCATATCGTCAAGCCCGAGAACGCCAGCGCGGACTTTCCCTTTTGTCCTGCCAACGAATTCTTTTGCATGCGTTTGGCGGCCGAACTCAAGGTGCCAGTGCCCCAAGTGGATTTGCTGCATTTGCCGGAACCTCTATATGTCATCGAACGCTTCGATCGCGTGCCGGGTGCAGAGACGATTCGGCGATTGCATCAGATTGACCTGTGCCAAGCCCTTGGGGTTTCGCCATCGAAGAAATACGAGAGTGAAGGTGGTCTGGGGTTACAGCACCTGTTCGACCTGGTCAGAAGCCCGTTCATCGATCGCCCCATTGTGGCGACCAATGCTATCTTGCAGTGGGTTGCATTCAACTATCTGGTCGGCAACCTCGATGCGCATGCGAAGAATATTGCCTTCCTGATGCGAGGTCAGAAGGCGGCCGTGGCGCCGTTCTACGACATGCTTTGTGTCGAGGCTTACTTGCCGCGAGCAACCATGTCGATGGCCATCGCCGGCGAAAACAAACCGGGCTGGATCGAAGGGGTTCATTGGGATGCCATGGCGCTTGAAGCCGGTGCGGCACCCCGATTGGTTCGCGGTATCCTCTCACGAATGAATACCGAGTTGCCTGACGCAATTTCTCGGGTTATCGGCGACGAGCGGCTCACGGTGGAAGAGCGTGATTTCATCCGGGGAAAAGTTCTCCCGGTTATTGAGGAGCGTTGCCAGTTCCTCGCCGATGCGCTCAAGACGCGGCAATCCACCAAGGAAGAGCTGATCTCGTGCCGCGCACTTGCTCACGATGTGGTCGAAAGAATAAAAGCCGCAGGCGAGTAAAAGCAGCTGGTTCAGCATTGTCCCGTTACAGCAGATGCCTGTCTGCACTATGCTGATCTGATACATTGCAGCGTTGGTCGAATTTCATTTCCAAGCGAGGGCAATCAACGTGCCGAATTTTGCAGCCGCACTACGAGAAGAAGTTATCCGTCTGGCACGCAAGGAACTACGCAACGAAACCGCAGGTTTGAAAAAAGCTGTGGGTCGTTATCGATCCGAAATCGCTACCTTGAAAAAACGCTTGTCGGCGGTCGAGCAACAGCTTTCTCGGCGACGCAGGGAGAACTCGCAAGCGGCTGTCGCACATGATGCAGACAAGCCTGCATCCAGGATCAGATTCAGCGCCAAGGGATTCCGATCCCTGAGGGAGCGACTTCAACTGTCTGCGCCGGAAGTGGCTGGGCTTCTGCAGGTATCAGTTCAGACTGTTTACAACTGGGAGGCAGGCACGTCACGTCCTCGCGAGCCGCAGCTATCCGCAATTGGTGTGCTCAGAAAAACCGGGAAGCGCGAACTTGCCGCCCGGTTGAGTGCGGCAGTGAAATAGTTATTTCTTCACTGTTCCGCCGGTGCGGCGTAACTGATCGATGTATCCGGCCAGATCCTCGACGTGGACATAGCGCCGTTTGGCCTGCAGGATGGTGGGAACAGGAAACACCCCTTTGCTGATCTGGTTGTGTGCCGTCCTGAGATTGATGCCAATTTCGCGAGCAGCCATGGCGAGCGGAAGCAGAGAACGGCTGTAGCGGCGGGCGAGAATCTCCATGCTGTTTTCTGCGGTGGCGTGGCTCATTTTTTGGACTCCATTTGGTGACATGCTGATCGTAACAATGGAGAGGATGGGCTTGTAACCGAAACGCGACCGTAAAGTGCGCATTTCAGACGACATCTCTTTTTTGACGTGATCTACTCTGCCACAGTGAGTTGCGACGGTATCAATGGGTTGAGTGGTCTGCTACCATGCCGGCCTTCGAAACGATGGTTACAAGGCCAATAGTCTTGAATAGTCAGTACGAGATCAGTTTTCCGTCATCGCCCGGAAACCCGCATGAACACTAAGCATTCTTCTGGAGACGGTATTGGTGACGGTATTGGGAAGGGTAAATCTGATGAAACCCAGTAATGGCAAGGCTTACAGGGTCATTGTAATAATCGAGTGGGAGTAAGCGGGTATACGATGAGAAAGGGCATCCGCGGAGGCCCTTTTTCATTTCGGCTGGACTGACGCCTACTGCTCGTCCTGCTCCGGCTTGAACTGGGCCGCCAGTTGCTGCTGGACCTGCGGCGGCACCTGCTCGTAGTGGCTGAA
>Ga0194127_10008130_pt1 | contig 11349 bp, 6 predicted proteins | sample TA2KigC100mmetaG_FD_148624 | JGI IMG/M metagenome (GOLD analysis project Ga0194127, IMG submission 148624) | Freshwater microbial communities from Lake Tanganyika, Tanzania - TA2015036 Kigoma Deep Cast 100m | ecosystem: Environmental > Aquatic > Freshwater > Lake | place: Tanzania: Lake...
TGATGGTGATCATAATACTGAAGATATGGAAGTTAAACTTATCCATAGATTTAGAGTTAAGTTCGGTGTATTTAAGCATGTTGGACATCATGTAAAAACTATTACAAAACCAAATATTACTTTTGCTGAAGTTGAGGTTCCAAAGTTGAACTCAAAAGTTTATTTTGCAGGCAGAAAAACACAAGATGCTTGTACTATTGAATTAGATGATGCTTTGGACAACGCCGTTACTAAAGGTGTTCAAACCCAACTACAGAAACAAGCTAACTTTAACAATAACTGGCATGCAAGAAACGCCGCAGCTTATTTCTTCAATGTATCGGCTGAAGAACTCTCCGGTGATGGCACTGCATTGGCAGCATGGTATTATAACAAGTGTGTTGTTATGACCTGTGATTTTGGTACTTTAGATTATTCTGATGATGGTGGTACTTCTATGGTTAATCTAAGTGTTAGATATTCTAACTTCACAACCTGGGTATATGATTTTGTTTATGATGTTGCTACCCCAACACAAGGAGATAATACTCCTGGTCCTTCTTCTGATCCTGGTTCATGGAACAGATAACCTAAATAAACTATCTGATTTACAAAAAAGAGAAAGGTGTAGATTAATTTCTACACCTTTTTTTATGCTTTTTTTCAATAATCGACTTATAAAAAAACATTTATCAAAAATGCTGTTGAAAATTTATTTTATGATAAATAAGAAATATAATTGTTGGGTTAAACAATGCATAAATAAATGTTTTAATAAAAAGGAGATCAATATGTGTAGCTTGAGAGATATGGTTGACGCTATTGCAGTTGATGATTTTAATGCAGCTAGAGTTTCATTGAAAACATCATTGGCTGAATATATGGCTGGTAAAAGATACGTTTCAAATAAGGATGTATTTGGTGATAGATACAATGACCCTAATGAAGAGGAACAATCTATCAAAGCTGGAATGAATGAAACTGATGAAGTTTTTGTAGCCCCATAATGTGGAGAATAAATTATGACTGATTGTTTATTGATTGAAACTTTACGACCATCTGTTGCTAATCTGAAAGAAACTAAAAGCAGCACTCATTGGTATCTTGATGGTATTTTTATGCAAGCTGAAAAACAGAATGGTAATGGTAGGGTTTATCCTAAGAGTGTCTTGACCGAAGCCATTAATAAAATGACTGATAAAATGGCTAGTGGGTATAATGTTTTGGGTGAATTGGAACATCCTGAGAAATTGACTATTGATCTTAATAATGTTTCTCATGTAGTTGAATCATTAAGATGGAGCGGTGATAATGTTATGGGTAGAGCAAAGATTCTTGACACACCAAAAGGTGAAATTGTTAAGGCTTTGTTAAAAGAAGGTATTAAACTTGGTGTCTCATCAAGAGGTTCCGGTTCAACAACATATAGAGATGATATTACATTGGTCGAATCTTTTAATTTGATTACTGTTGATATTGTGGCAACTCCTAGTGCTCCGGAAGCATTTCCAACAAGCTTACGAGAATCAATTAATGATATTTATAATAATCAAAAAATCGTTTCTTTAGGTGAGGCAGTACGTCATGATGCTGCTGCACAAAAATATTTTGAAAACGAAATTAAGAGTTTTTTGAATTCTGTAATAAATAAATAAAATAAATAAGAAAAGTATGTTTAAGGGAGATGTTAGTTATGATGCAAGAAATCCTAAAACCATTGTTGGAAAATAATGTTTTGACAGATGAAGTTAAAAAATCTCTTGAAACTGCTTTAACTGAAGCCTTGAAAGCAAAAGAAGATTCTGTTAGAGCAGAAGTTGAGACAGCAGCAAAGAAAACATTTGAAGCTGCTAAAACTAAGTTTGAAGATGCATATAAAACTTTAGAAGAAAGTTACAAAACCAAATTAAATGAAGCTAAAGTTGTTGCAGAGGGTGCAAAAGAAACTATTACCGAAATGGAGACAAAAATCGCAGAATTAGAGTCAAAACCATTTGTTAATATTTCTGAGTCTGATATGGATGCTGCTGAAGTTAAGTTGTTAAAGGAAGCAGAAGTAAAATATGAGAAAGCTTTTGATCTTGGTAAAGAGAAATTTAATAGAACATTTGAAATGATTCAAGAAGCACATGCTGAGAAAGTTGAAGAAATGACAACTGTTTTGGTTGAAGCTAGTGAATATATTGAAGTTTTAGAAGCAAAAATTGAGAAGTTGTTGGACCTCGATATTACTGCTCTAGTATCTAAGACTCCACTTGTTCAAGATAAAGTTAATGAAGCTATTAAAACTACTGAAAAAAGAATGATTGCCGAGGCTGATGAGAGAATTGAAAAACTCAAGACTAATTTGGTAACTTCTACTGAGATTTTCTTGGAACAGGAATTAGCTGAAGTTAAGGCTGATAGAGTTGCTATTATGAAAGAAACTCAAGGTAGGGAATTGTTGGAGTCTATTAAGGCTGTTGTAAAGCAATATTGGGATGTTGATTCTGAGGTTGCGGAAGAAATTTTAGAGATGAAAAAAGAAGCCGAAGTTAAGGTTGAACAATATAAGCATATGCTAATGAAAGAGCATGCTAGATTGGAAGAGTCACAGGCTGAAGTAGAAACTCTAAAAAGAAAAGTTATTGTTGAATCAAAGGGATCTGTGTTGGCCAAAGATAAGAAAGAGGCTTTACAGAAATTAGCCGAGAATATTGAGTCTGATAAATTAGAATCAAAAATTGATGAGTTAATGGAATCTGTTATTGATACCTTTAATTCTGGGTTCTCTAAAAAGGAAGTAGCTGGAGTTACTAAGAAAACAGATAAAGTTTTGACTGAATCTGCAACCAGAAAAACTTCAATTAGTTCTGGCGATATTAAAAAGGAAGACGCAATGAGTGATGATCTAGCCACATTGTTGTCTTATGCAGGAGTTAGAAAATAAGATTTGGATATTATAATCCTTTATTTTTTTAAAAACCTCGTTAATTTTATAATATGTATAAATAATAATGAATAATAAAAAAAGAATTCATTAAGGAGATAACAAAATGAGAGTACAACCAAAAATGTTAGTGGAATCGTTGTTAGAGGGCGTAGAAGACAGAAGAAAGGATAGTATGAGAGTTATTCTTGAGAACCAAGCAAGATATGCCGAGTCTTTGAATGAAGCCACTTTCTCAGGTGCTATTAAATCAGTACCTAAATTAATTATGCCTTTGGCAAGAAGAGTTATGACAAATGTTATTGCTGACCAACTCGTTGGTGTTCAGCCATTAAAAGAGAGAACTGGTATCTGTATGTCTCTCAAGTATGTGTATTCCCAAGCATCAACCGTTGATTTTAATGGAAATGCTGCATTGGCAACCGCAGAGGCTACCAGATATAATGCATTGATTTCTCACGATCCTGATGCACAACAAGCTACTGTTGCTGGTGCTGTTGTTACATACCCAGCTGGTGCTGAAGTTTCTTTCGTTGCTGGTGTTAATCAGTATGCAACTAAGATGGATACAGACGTTGGTGAAAAAATGACTTTGAATACAGTTAGTGATCCTACTTATACTGCATTCAAAGAGACAACTTTGAAGTTTACGCAGACAACTATTACTGCTAGAACTAGAAAGTTGGCAGCTCAATGGTCATTGGAAGCAGCACAAGATGCACAAGCTTCTTTGGGTATCAATATTGAGAAAGAAATGATCACCGCATTGGCACAAACCATTGCTAATGACATTGACAGAGAATTGGTCAATGCTATTGAAGCTAAAGTTGGTTATACAACCAATTATGATTATGCAAATGTATCCGGTACTAACTCGATGACCGAGAAATATCAAGCTCTTTATACAAAGATTCTTGAAGTTTCCAACCAAGTTGCTGTTAGAACCAGAAGAGGCGCTGCTAACTGGATGATCGTAAATCCAAACGTATTGACTGTCCTTCAGACTTTGAGATCATTCAATTTCGCCCCAGCTTCTTCTAGCTATGTTGACCCAACCAATATTGGTTTGGCCGGTGCTATTGAGGGTAGATTTAAAGTCTTTACAGACATTATCAGAACTAATAATGATGTTGTTATGGGTTACAAGGGTTCGTCTGAGACTGATACTGGTATTGTTTACATGCCATATGTCCCACTAGAAGTTTCTCCAACAATCTTGGATGGTAATACCTTTATGCCAAGAGTTATGTTGTCCACCAGATATGGTTTGGCCGACAATATGTTGGGCGCAGATGCTTACTATGGTAAGGTAGTTGTTTCTCTCTAATTTTTAGAGAAAAACGATTAGTGTTAAAGAAGCCGGATATTCTACTATCCGGCTTTTTCCACGTTCAAATTTTACAAACTTTAGTTATCTGATACCTAAAGTTTTTTCTGTCCAAATATCAAAAATATATCCATTCTTTGCAGCCCAAGCTTTTGCGAAAGTCCATTTATCTTGGTTTTTTTGAAATTCTAACACTGTTTGATTGTACCGCTGTATTGCTTTTGCTGATTTTGTTTTTGGTGGTTGTGGTGGAACTGTTTGATCGAAGGGTTTGATTTCTATCAGGTATCTTTTTTGATTGCCGTGACGATCATTAACAATGAAATTTATATCAACGAAATACCTATGTTGTTTGTTATCCAATTGACAAACGTATGGAATCACGATACTTTCACTGGCCCATTCAATGATTGATGGGTTATTGTCAAGAAAATAAAAAACCCTGTGTTCCCAACTACTTCTATAAACTATTGGTAATGATCCTTTATATTTTTCTGGGTTTTTTGCCTCATATTTGCCTTGTTTCCATAGATTAACAGTGGTCATCTTTATCCCCTCAAATGCTATATTATTCTTATTTATTTTGAAAACATCAAAAATGCACAAACCTTGAAAAAGAAATGGATAGGAAGGAATAAATAAAGAGAAACAAGATATTTTTAATAAAGTAAGGTAATATTATGTCAGTTAAAACATTTGAACGTGAAGTCAAAAAATTATCTACTGAATTTACTAATTTGATTGAGAATTATGATTTTGAAGAATATGATTTTCATTCGATTAGACAGACATTGCAGGATTATATTGAACAGACCTATCCTAATTTTAATGACTATTTTCGTTCTGACTATGTTATGATGTTGATTGAACTTTTCGCCTTTTATGGTGAAATGATGGCATATCGTGTTGATATGAGCTACAATGAATTGTTTTTATCAACTGCTAAAGATAGAAGAAATATTATTAAACTAGCTGATATGCTTGGATATAAATTTGCAAGACTTGAGCCATCTGTATCGATAGTGAAAAAAGATATTTCTGATTCAAAAGGTGCTGGAATGTTGCTCTATAAAAAGAGACAACAAGGATCACTGAATGATATTTTGGGAAAAGCAGCTAAAATTGTTTTTGAACCTATGCCGTTACCAAATGATACTTATTATCCATATAAAATGGATTATTTGCTAAAAACTGTTGATTCTACTGATTTTATGAATACACTTAATAATATTTTTAAAAGGCTTGAAGATTTTTCTGAACAGTCAGGTATTAAAACAAAGACGGTTTTGGTTGATAATTTTGAATTTTTTGAAAGAAGCATTTTTGTGGATAAATTTCAAATGAGATTTAATCCAAACATAAATCTGTATGTTGATTATGCTGCTTCTAGAAAAATGTTTGAACTTCAATCACTTTATTTTGATGAAATGAGATATTTTAATACCGAAAATACAGAAGATGCTTTGTCATATTCAAAAGAAAATTTATATGCTCAAACGGTTGAATTGGGTTTCGAGTTTGTTATTCGCCATGATAAAGGTAATAATATTTTAGATAAAAATGTGTATTTGTATATTCCAATTATTCAAGGTGGAACATTTTCAAGGGAAGTAAAAGCTCCAAAAACGATTAGAAGTTATACGGAAGTAGTTTACGAACCAAATATTTTTAATAATCCTACGGTTATTAGACAATATGATGAACAAGGTACATTGGTACGAACATACCATGAGGTTGAGGATTTGAATAATACGCCGCATAGATATGCGTATGAAATTAATAATACTCCTGAGGGTCATATTGAGTTAATTTTTGGAAATGGTAAAAATGTAGAAGTTCTTTTGCCAGCATCTAAAACTACTTTGTTTTATAGAAAAAATGTTAATAATACGGATGAAGTTTATAACGTGAGAAATGCGGATTATGCTGAAATTTTTTTAGCTATTCAGTATTATGATTCTCTTGTTGGAAAAATGCAGGATGTAACAATAGGTTTGCCTTTACTTGACAAATTTAATTCACGCGGTGGATTGCCTGCTGAATCTAATGAAGAAATAAAGCATATGGCAAAGAAGATTCGAAGTGTAGGTGATAGATTTGTTACTGCTAAAGATTATGAAACTGCTGGTATGTTACATCCGAGAGTGAAATATACAACTGTTGTGTTGCGTTCGTATATTGGTAAAAATAGTGCAAGAATAAGTAATGAATTTCTTGATGTTTATCTTGATCAAATCAAGAATAATATTACTTCTTATAAAGTTGTTGATTCTAGCAGTAATAATGCGTCAGATATTTATATACACGTTCCGAATGCGTTTTTTACTGCTTCTAGTGTTGCCGGATTTTATGATAGTCTAAAATTTGTTGCAAATGGTGAAGAATTTTATTTTGATATTTTTGATCTTGATGAAATATCGCCAAACAATTGGTTTAAGTATCCAACTGAAATGGTTGATTCAGCAAATAAGGGCACAATAATCAAATTAACGAATAGATTTATGGTTGAAATTCAAAAAACTGCATTGTCCAATGTAGCAAAACTTAATGCAATTTTGCCATTAGATTATGGTATTTCAACTGTTACATTTTCTGGTAGTACAAATAAGATTGTGAGTTTTGTTATTACTCTTAATAAAGTTGTTGATCATGTAAAAGTTTCTGATAAGTTTTTTGAACGTAAACAAGCGATTATGTCCGAGATAAATAATTTGATTAGTGGGTTTAACATCACGAATATTTCTTTAGTCAAGAGTCTCAATGGCTATCTGTTGTCTTTGAATTACAAGAGCGAAAATGTAACATTACCAGAAGATGATTTATCATTTATTTGGACACATTACAGATCGGATGACATTTATCTAAATCCAAGTAAAGCTAATATCATTGAATTGTATGTTACCGGTGTTAAGAAGGATTTTAAAAAGAATATTTACGTGTTTGAGCCTTTAAGTAGTTCAGAAATAAATAAGTTAGTCGCAGACATTAATAAAAGAAAAATGGTTTCTGATAATGTCATGGTTTATAATTCTGGATATTACGAGATTACTGTTGCTCTTAAAATATTTAAAGATAGAAGAACGGCTATTACTGGTGAGTTAATGCGATCAAAGGTTGAAACTGTATTAGATAGGTTTTTTGATGTGGCTAATATTCCTTTGGGAAAACATTTCTATTTGTCTAGATTGATTGAATGGTTGCATACTAACATTACAGAAATTCAACACATCGAAGTTATGGAGGATATACATGGCAATCCTATTACCCCATCTTCCACTATTGAAATTTTGGGTGAAAAAATAAGTTTTACTCAAATTGTTGAAAAGAAACTTAATGTTAATGGGGTATTCTCTCCAATGAGAAAAATCGAAATAATTGTTTAATAAAGTAAAAATGAGGTTTTAGATGCCAAATTTATTAAAATCATTACCTAAAGAAATTCTCGATAAGGAAGATACAAAATTCATTTATAATGTTCTTAATCCTTTATTATTTGAGAAGGTAAAGGATACTGAAGAAAATATTACTGTTAAATATACAGTTTCTTCTTTATTAAATAAGGATATTTACGCAAGAGGACAATTTTTACCGGAATTTACATTGCCGTTTAATCTAAATTCTAGAGAATTTCATGCTTACATGTCTGATGGTCAGAATAAGATTAAGCTAGAACATTTTGGTAGTACTGAGTTAGTTAGAGATTTGGATGATCTCAAAGATTACACCTTCTTTTATTTTGGTATTCCGGGATATGGTTTTTTGAGAGATGTGATATTGAAATATTATCATATCAGTAATACATTTCGTGAAAATTCTGCTCTTTATGAAGAAAATTTTAAAAAATATAATACTGAAAAGGATATAAGAAAGAAAAAAATTCACAAGTCAACTTATGAATACTTCAAAAAGATTAGAGATGAATATGCTGTTCTAAAGAATGAATTTGATGTAATAATGGAAAAATGTTCTGAATATGCAGAATACAATTATTTGCAAATTATTGATAACATTGCTGAATATATGGGTATTGGTTTTGGTTTGAAAACCTTTGATAATGAAATTGTTTTTGCAAAAAGCAAGTTACTTCCATATCTAGAAAAGCTTATCAGATATGAAAAAACTGGTCAACAACATAAATTTGCAGGAAAATCAATTATTTCTACTGCAAATTATTCCATTAATTCTATATTTGAATTGATAGCTGTTTTTGCAATGGAATTAACTACTATAAAGGCAAAAACTGATGAATATTTGAAGTTGTTGATTGATAATAATAACGGCTATTCATTGCAAAGAAGTGAGCATAAGAAACTCAAAAACAAATTATATTCGAATGTGTCTATAAACGCAGATAGTGATAATGTTACATATCTTTTGAACGAAGAAAAGAATGAGTTGGATATTTACGTCTTTTTCAATAGATCATGCAGGATTGTAGAATCTTCGGTAGTATTAACAGTCAATGGTATAAAAATCAATCCTTCAATTCATTCTTTGAATGGTCAAATACATTATGGGTATACTATTTTTGAATATTTTGATGATGAAACCAAATATTATAAATTCACTGTGCATAATTATTTGCAATTTGATCTAGAAGAGAAATATACTAATTACGACATTAACACTTTAGAGATTGTTTTTGATGCTGTCGATTCAATTTATACACCGATAAAAACTGCAGGCGATACTTATGTCGAATCTGCTGGTTTTTTAGATAATTTTATTGTCTATACTAGAAATAGTAATTCTGGATTTTTTGAAAAATTGAATGTTCCTTTCAAGATAAAATTGAATATTGTTGAATCTGGAGATGGATATGCAAGATCGTATGAGATTCTTGGCATTAATGATTTTGCTCAAAAATATATTAATATGCAATCTGAAATGATCATAGGTTGTTATGAATATGATTATGTTTATGAACCAAAACTTTATGTTGATTTTTTCACTTATGGCTCTAGTGAAGTTGTTTTTAGATATAATACTCTAGCGCAATACGTGTTGATTGATGATGTAATGGAAAAGGATCTCGAATTTGCGTATTACCAAGAAATACAAATTGTTGAAGATTATAGTATTGACATATACAAAAATGAAATAATGTATGATGGTAAAACGTATAGGAAATTATATGATGAAATCAATTATATGTGGTTATTAAATCCATATAATGAATCTGGGTATGATTTCGTATCAAAAATTAGCTATCCAATATATGAGGAAAGAGAACATACAGCCGAAAACCTCATCAAGATGATTATTGAAAAAGTGCCATTTAGTCGCAATGTTAGATTTCTCGGTCGTATGCAATATGATAGAGAAAGAGATATGATCTTTTTTATGAATCGTGGTATTCAAATGGCAATTCCACTTAATGAAAATCTTAACCGTGGATACAATTACGAAAAAGTTAGTTTTGTTTCTGGGAATATTAAATATAACGATGAATACGTTACGGAAGGTTTTGTATTCGCAAATAGTAAAATTTATCTAAAAGATACACATACTGGCAATTATGATGTAATAGAAGCAATCCCTGTTGAACAGATCAATTTGAGTGTTAAACAGAATGAGATTTATTTTGACATATATGAAATGTCTCATTGTATTATTATTGATCATATCAAGTATAAAATTGGTGGCATTTTTATTGATACTACTACTAGGGCATTATCTAATCCAACGCCTGTTATGTTTGTTGAATCGAAATATGGTATTCCAAGGTACAGAACTGCACAAAAAACAATTGTTGATGTTTCTTTTAATAAGGTTATTGAAGGAAATAAAATTGTTGGTTCATTGACTTTCGATAGATCAAAGATGGAGTTAAATTATACGTATTCTCCAACGGATAATTATAAAATGACTCTCAATGTATTGGATAAGAGAACTCCAAAACACAGACAATTGGGATTGAATGTTTTTTCTATGTTTTATGCTGGTAATATGTTACCAGAAAATTCAAATAAAACTTTTTCTGGTAGAGAAAATATTTTTTCTTCTATGGTTATGCCTTTAGACATTTATAAATTGGGTAAATCTGGTGATGTAGCTAATGATGAACAACAACATAGGTTGATTGGCGAACAATTTAATATGGATTTAGCAGAGGCATACAAGTATAATTTAGAACAAGAACCTTTTTTGTTGTATAAAACAACAACCGCATCATTAAAAGGATTAGACACATATTTTAGAGCGAGTCTTAAAGCTATTTCACAAGACATTGGTATGTCTGTTGTATATTTGGTTAATAGAAATAGGTTTATTTCTGAATGGGCTAGAATATCTACACTAGTTCCTCAATCAGAACTTGTTGGTCCAGCATTAAAAGGTTTGGTAGCTGACCTTATGGAAACCAAACTTATAAATGGTGGCTACGATGATCTATTTGATATTTTTAAGAATAATGAATACGAGCAATTTTCACTCGATACCAATAATCTCCATAATATCTTGATTCAATACATTGTTAATTACATGGAAGAAAACTTCTTGTTGGAAGATTTTACCTATTTCTTAATTCATGAACTTTGGATTGCTAATAATAGAAAGAAAATTGTTGATTTTGTTAAAGCGCATGCTCCAGCTAATGTAGTTAGAGAACTTTCTGGCATGAAATTTAATAATAAAGCAGAAAAGGAATATTTGTATTACACATTTGTTAATGAATTACATAGACAACAACATAATCCAATTATTGAATCGTATATTCCTCTTGGTACTTATTCTGATTGGAATTTATATTTGGAAAACAATCATGTTAAATTTGATAAACCTTTCAAATACGAAGTAATAGATATTTCTGCTTTTATTACATTAGCTGTTGATTGGGGTAAACCATTATACATGATTCGTCCACTTACAGAAGACGGTGTTTCTGTAAAAAGAGATTTTAGATTTTTGGATCGTTCTATTGCTACAAGTTCACAAATAACTTTCAATGATAGCTATAACGAATATATTGAAGATATTAAAAACAAAATGAATGTTTCTGTAAATTTTTTATATGAAACATTAGCTATCCTTAATAAAGTTGCTATTGATGGTGAGTTTGATTTTCAGGCGATTAATCTTGTTGTTATTAGATGGGTTGTTGAGCGATTTTTAC
>Ga0194127_10008131_pt1 | contig 11346 bp, 8 predicted proteins | sample TA2KigC100mmetaG_FD_148624 | JGI IMG/M metagenome (GOLD analysis project Ga0194127, IMG submission 148624) | Freshwater microbial communities from Lake Tanganyika, Tanzania - TA2015036 Kigoma Deep Cast 100m | ecosystem: Environmental > Aquatic > Freshwater > Lake | place: Tanzania: Lake...
CGGCGGCGGGCGACCACCCGAGCAAGGTCAGGTAGTTCAGCACCGCCTCGGGCGTGAAGCCGTCGTCCTGGTAGTTCGTCACGTGTGCGCCCCGGTCGCGCTTGGACATCTTGGAGCCGTCGGGGTTCAGGATGAGCGGGATGTGCGCGTACTTCGGCGGCTCGGCCCCGAAGGCCCGGAACAACGCCAGGTGCTTGGCCGTGTTGGCCAGATGATCCTCACCCCGGATCACGTGGGTGATGCCCATTTCCAGATCATCCACCACGTTGACCAGGTGGAACACCGGCGTGCCGTCGCTGCGCACCAGCACCCAGTCGGGGTCGGCCTCCTCACGGTCGGTGAGCGGGCGATGCACGTCGCCGATGATGAGGTCGGGGATGGTGACGGCTTCGCGGGACATGCGGAAGAAGACGGCTCCGTCGTGGTCGTAGGCCAGGCCCTGGTCGCGCAACTCCTGGATGCGGCGGGCGTAGATCGCCCCGCGCCGGCTCTGGAAATACGGCCCGCGGTCGCCCCGGCTCGGGGCGTCGGGATCGCCCGAGGTCGGCCCCTCGTCCCAGTCCAGCCCGAGCCACGACAGGCCGCGCAGGATCACGTCGATGGCCTCCTGGCTGTTGCGCTGGGTGTCGGTGTCCTCGATGCGCAGGAGGAAGGTGCCGCCGTGATGACGGGCGAAGAGCCAGTTGAAGAGCGCCGTGCGGGCCCCGCCGATGTGCAGGTACCCCGTGGGCGACGGCGCGAAGCGAACTCGGATCGGTGCGTCCATGATCTGGCTGTCGAGCCTAGGCCAAGGCCGGCTCCGGGGAAACGATGGAACTGGACCGTCACCCGGACCCTGGACTTCAGGACCGTGCGTACCCGCGGCCCGTGGACCCCGGTCCCCGGCCTTCCCCCCGGAACGCGAGCCGCCGTTGCCCGACGGGGTCGGACCCGGGCAGCCGGGGCTCAATGCTGGAGGAACTCGTCGAGCGCGGCGCGGGGGATGCGCCACGCCGAGCCGATCTTCTTGCCCTTGAGCGAACCGTCGGCCAGGGCGGCCAGCACGTCGGTCTCGGAGACCGCGAGCGCCCTCGCGACATCGGCCGGCGACAGCAGCTCCGGGAGGACCGGGGGCGCCGACGGGGACGCCCCGGCCGCCCCGATCACCGGGGGAACGCCCGCACCCAGGTCGCGGGCGATCTGCGTGCCCAGGGCGAACTGGGCCGCCAGGCCGGCGATGCCACCACCACCACCGCCCGGCTGGGTGAGTGACTCGGCCAGCTTCAGCTTCACGTAGTCGTTGAGGTTGCCGATCGCCGCCATGCTCGAGCGCGTGTCGATGGCCCCCTCGACCTCCGGCGGCACGCTGACGTTCTCGACGATGAAGCTGCCCAGCTCGATGCCGTACTTGGCCGTGAGGATGGGGTTGAGGATGGGCAGCAGCGCCTCGCCAAGCTCCGAGTACCGGGCCGCGAGGTCGAGCACCGGCACCTTGGAGCTCGCCAATGCGTCGCTGAAGGCGCTCACGAAGCGCGAGCGCATGGTGTCCTGGAACTCGTCGATGCGGAAATGATGGTCGGTGCCGGCCACGTCCTTGAGGAACACCGGCACGTCCACGATGCGGAAGTCGTAGGTGCCGAAGGCCCTCACCCGCACGATGCCGAAGTCCGGATCGCGCAGCATGATGGGGTTGCTTGTGCCCCACCTGTTGCCCGTGAAGAGCCGGGTGTTGACGAAGTAGACGTCGCACTTGAAGGGCGACTCGAAGTTGTACTTCCACCCCAGCAGCGTGCTGAGCACCGGGATGTTCTCGGTCTTGAGGGTGTGCTTGCCTGGACCGAAGGTGTCGGCGTACTGGCCGAGGTACACGAACTGGGCCTTCTGCGACTCGCGGACGAGCAACTGCGCGCCATTCTTGATCTCCTGATCCTGGTCGGGGAAGCGCCAGCTCAGCGTGTCGCGCGAGTCGTCCTCCCACTGGATGATCTCCAGGAACTGCGTCTTGAGGTAGTCGATGATGCCCATGGTCGTGGTCCTTTCAGGTCGGTGGCCGGCGACGGTCGCGCGGTGTTGCGCCAGAGAGTCCTCCAAGGGCCGCAGCCAAGGAACCGGAATCTGCCACCCCTGTTTCCAAGGGCGTCAACGGGCTTACCGCGTGGGTCCCACGTTGGTCCCACGTTGGTCCCACGTTGGTCCCACGTTGGTCCCACGTGGGTGGGCCAGGGTGGGTGGGCTCACTCCTCCGGACCACGGGCCTGGAAGACGGTCGAGCCGCGGACGTTGCCGGCGGCGACCTCGACGACGTAGGACGACCCGGCCTTGAGCGGCTCGGCCGGTGCCTTGGCCGCCGGCTGCAGGCCTTCGGGCGGCTGGCCATACAGGAAGCCCCGTGTCGGAGCGCCCCGGCCCTGCTTCTCGAGACGCCAGACCACCCGGCCCGTGGCGTTGGTCTTCTCGGGCGGGACCTCCGAGACCACCAGGGAACTCAGCTCATAGTCCTGATCGAGGCCCACGACGACCGGCAGCGCGGCGCCGGGATCGGCCTGCCGCAGCGGGCGGAAGGACACGCTCACTTGAATAGCCTTGCGGCTGAACCAGTCGGTGAGCCGGTACATCGGGACCGCCACGCCGGCCGCCACGAGCAGAAGGATTCCCCAAGTCTTGCGATCCATGGAGGGAGGAGACGTTTTCCACCCCGGGGGGCATTCGACGGAATCTCCGGGCACCGGCGGCGATCCCGACGTGCCCGCCCCTCAAAAAAAACCGCCAACTCAGGGAATTTGCCAATTCCGTAAAATCACCGACACCGGGTCGACCCATGCCACCCGGTCGTGCTTCGATCCCCCAATCCATCTGCCCGACCCGTTGCCCATGATTCCCGACCGCCCCATGGCGCGCCCGACCGGCGCCCGAGCCGCCTTCACCCTCATCGAACTGCTGGTGGTCATCGCCATCATCGCCATCCTGGCGGGCATGCTCCTGCCGGCCCTGGCCCGGGCCAAGGAGAGCGCCAAGAAGATCTCCTGCGTGAACAACCTGCGCCAACTCGGCATCGCGACCGCGCTCTACACGGGCGAGAACCAAGGCCTGTACCCCGAACGGAACGTGGGACCCCGGTGGTGCGAGCGTCTCTGGCCGACCTTCCGGGCGGCTCAGATCCTCGTCTGCCCCAGCGACGTGGGATCGGCAGGCAAGAACAAGCCGGCCACGGCCGAGACCCGGACCAACCTCGTGGCCGACTCGGCACCGCGCACCTACATCATCAACGGTTGGAACGACGCGCTCGAGCGGCAGATGACCAGCGCGGGCGAGGCCTTCAACATGGGGTCCATCATGGGCCGCACCATCTCCGAGAGCGTGATCACCGAACCCTCCGAGACCATTCTGTATGGCGAGAAGCTCTACCCCATCGGGCACTTCTTCATGGACCTCATGGAGGGCAACCTGGGCAACGACAACGAGGTGCTCAACCATGCGGTGCACAACAGCACGGTGCGGTCGGACCGTGGCGGCTCGGCCAACGGCGGGTCGAACTTCTCCTTCGCCGACGGGTCCACCCGCTACCTGCGCTACCGGAGGTCGCTCTCGCCGATCAACCTCTGGGCGATCACGCCGCAGTGGCGCACCAACACGATGAATTAGCCCGGCCCGAGGCCTGACCACGGGTCGACGGGTCCGGCAGTCCCGGCAGTTCCGCTTCAGCGACGATCTCCGCGACGTCCCGGAATTTGCCCCTCGACGAAGCGCACACGGATGCCCGGGGCGGGTCCGGGTGCCAACGGAGACCGGGGAGCGAAGGGACGCGCCGCCGAAGCGCCACCGGGGCGGGTCAGGAACAGGGCCACCAGCGCCTGGGAGCATCCGGCGGCAAACAGGGCCGCAATCCACGGCCAGCGCGCCCAGCCCTGACCCCACTGGGCCCAGAGGATGGCGCTCAAGACCACCACCAGGTCGCCGGCGACCAGCGCCGGCACCGTCCAGCCCGGCAACGACGCAGACGCAGACGCCGGCGCTGGCGCAGACGCTGGCGCAGGCGCGGGCGCCGAGGCCGACGCCAAGGCTGGAATCGGTTGAGCGGCCCCGGATCCCACCGCCGCGATGGGCGCCGGTTGCCCCGCCGGGGGAGCTCCCGCGGCCGGTCGCACCCCACGATCCGACCCGGGCGTCGCGAGCGGGGACGTCGCCGGGGAAGGTGTTGCCGCCGAAGGCGCGGGCGACGGCGCGATGGACTCGACGGTGGTCTCCTCCGACACGAGTCGAGCCAGAGGCTCCGCGATCCCGGCACTCCCGGCGATCCCGGCACTCCCGGGCATCTGCGCGCCAACTCCGGGGTCGGAGGGAACCGCCTCAGAACCCGCCTCCCCCGCCCTACCCTGGGCCGGGGCCGGGGCCGAAGCCGTGGCGGCCAGAACCTCGGACGGTTCGAGGACCATCGGGGGCGCCGACCCCTGGGCAGGCACGGCCGGAACCGCCGTTTCGGCGATGCCCACCGGATCGGACCCGTCGGCCGGAGGCGTCTTCGCCACGACCAGACCAGGTGCCTTCACGGCACCCCGTCCGGTTTCCTCCTGCAGCAGACTGGCCAAGCCGCGCCCGAGCGCTGGTTTCGACATACGCGAGGACAGATCGTTCGACCTGCCGCCGCCGGCTTCAACCAGTTTTCACCGTCGCCGGCGCGATTTCCCGGGGTGGACCCTCGCCGCCTGCGCCCGGCCGGATCCCCCAGCGGAACGGATCATCGGGGGCCAGCAGCAGGGTGGCCTCGGCCGTGACATGGGCGCTGCCGGTGATCACCGGCAGGATGCGGCCCAAGGCGCGATCCTCCCATCGGAACCCGGCCCGGAAGGAGGTGCCGAGGATGCCTTCCTGGATCCACTCCTGTCCCTCGACCAGCTTCCCGTCGGCGGCCAGGCAGGCCAGCTTGGCGCTGGTGCCGGTGCCGCAGGGCGAGCGGTCGTAGGCCTTGCCGGGACAGAGCACGAAGTTGCGCGAGTGCCCCCCGCGACCCGGCGGACCGAACAGCTCGACATGATCGACCTCCGGGAACCCCTGCGCGTTGACCGCCTGACGGATCCTCCACGAGGCGTCGGTCAGGCTCTCGACGTTCGCCAGGGTCAGTTCCCAGGCCGGCGAGCGGACCAGGAAGAACCAGTTCCCACCCCAGGCCACGTCCCCGACGACTTCCCCGATCCCGGGCACCGGCACCACGACCGAGGCCCGGAGCCGGTAGGAGGCCACGTTGGCCACGGACACCTGACCGTCGGCATGGAGCGTCGCCGACACGGGGCCGACGGGCGTGTCGATCCGGTGGGTGCCGGGCCGGGCCCGCCCGAGGTGGGCCAGCGTGGCCATCAGCCCGATGGTGCCGTGCCCACACATGCCCAAGGCGCCCACGTTGTTGAAGAAGATCACCCCGAGGTCGCACCCCGGCGCGTGCGGCGGGACCAGCACGGCGCCGACGAGCACGTCGGAGCCTCGCGGTTCGTTCACCACGGCCGAGCGGAAGGAATCCCAATGGTCCCGCAGGCGGCGTGCCCGGTCGGCCAGCGGGCCCCCGCCGAGATCAGGGCCTCCGGAGATCACGACCCGGGTCGGTTCGCCGCCGGTGTGGGAATCGACCACCTCGATGCGCTGGAAAACGGACATGCCGATGCAAATGCAAGCAGCCGCCGGCCGGGCTCGTCTTGGACGCGCCCACGGGCCTTGATGGGAAGGTGGGCACAGTCGGTCCGCCGGGGGCACCGTTGCCGGATGCGGCAGAACCCGGGCCTTGGCAGAACCCGGGACCAGTCGGGACCCCTGTTTCAGGATTCGGCGCGGTTCAGATGCTGGAATAGCAGGTGCATGGCCTGCTGACCGGTCGTGAACTTGAAGGTCTCGCGGTCGAAGCGGTTCAGCCGTTGGACGGCCTCGGTGCCCGCAGGCCCGGCCAGGGCCATCCAGACCGTGCCGACGGGCTTGTCCGGGGTGCCGCCCGAGGGGCCGGCGATGCCTGTCACCGACAGCGCCCAGTCGGCCCCGGACACCGCCCGGGCCCCCTCGGCCATCTGACGCGCCACGGCCTCGCTGACCGCCCCGGACTCCCGAAGGGTTTCCTCCCGCACCCCCAGCGTGCGCACCTTGGCGGTGTTGGCATAGGTCACGTAGCCGGCCAGGAAAACCGCCGAGGCCCCGGGTACGTTGGTGAGGCGGTGGGCGATGTGGCCACCCGTGCAGCTCTCCGCCAGCGCAAGGGTCTGCCGCCGGCGGGTCAGCTCGCGCACCAGGACCCCCTCGAGCACCTCGTCCTGCTCGCCGAAGACCGCGTCCCCGGCCAGCCGTCGCGTGATGGACTCGGCCTCGGCGACCACCGACGACGCGTCGGCGCCCCGGGCGACGAACCGCACATCGACCTCGCCCACCCGGGCACAGAACCCCAGGTCCATCCCCCGATCGGTGAGGTGGCGCAGCGGCCCGGAGATCAGCTCCTCCATGTTGGACTCGCCGATCCCGGAGGTCTTGAGCGTGCGGCAGGCGAAGCCGCCCTCCAGCGGGAACTCGCTGGCGATCCACGGGAGCACCTGGTCGTCGAACATCGGCCGCAGCTCCCGGGGCGGGCCGGGCAGCATCACCAGCCACGACGGACCGCCCCCGGGGCGGAACGGATTCGGGGCGACCCCCAGACGCAGGCCGGGCGCGGTGCCGTGACCATTGGGCAGCACCACCGCCCCCTTCGGCACCATCGCCTCCACCCGGGTGCGCGGCGGCACCGGTCGGCCGCGCGAGCGGAAGAAGGCCTGGACGGACTGGCTCACCGACGCGTCGAACTCCAGCGGGCGGTCCAGCAGCTCGGCGATGCGCTCCCGGGTGATGTCGTCGCAGGTGGGCCCGAGGCCGCCGGTGGTGATCACCAGGTCGGCGCGGCCCAGCGCCTCGCGCACCGCCTGCTGGATGTCGTCGCTCCGGTCCGACACCAGCACCTGGCGGGTCACCGGGTACCCCGCCTGGGTCAGCCGCGCACACAGCCATTGCTGGTGGGTGTTGAGGATGCGACCCAGCAGGAGCTCCGAGCCGGTGTTGAGGATCTCGATCGTCACGCGCCCGAGGGTGGCCCGAAAAACCGCCGTGGCCAACCAGGCCGTGGACCCGTCCGTGAACGGGGCGGCCGTCAGCTCATGGTCGCGATGCGCGGCCAGATGGGCCGGAGGTCCTCGTCGGCCAGGCCCATAGTTCGGAACTCGATGGCGTCGCCCACCTCGAGCGCGCCGCGGAACCTCAGCCAGGCCTCCTCGAGCCGCCCCATCTGGGCGAGGTAGCAGGCGAGGTTGTAGTGCAGGATTGGCTCGCCCGGGAACGACTCGAGAGCCGGCTCCAGCAGCCCAAAGGCCTTGGCCACCGAGCCGCCGCTGTGCCGCCGGGCGGCGTAGGACCGGTGGACCCAGCTTTCGACCACCTCGGGATGGAGCGTCCACTGGGCATTGGCGACCGACCAGGCCTCGTCCCAGCGTTTCAAGGCCGTGCAGGCGGCCCAGTGGAGGCTCAAGACCTCCCGTCGCTGGCGGAACCCGTCGGGCAGCCGGTCGAGCTCGGCCAGCGCCTCGACGGCGTCGCCGAGCATCAGCCATCCCTCGGCCGCCCGCACGCGGTGCCGGTGCGGCAGGGGTATCTCCGGGATGGCGGCTTCGGCATTCACGCGAGAGGTCGCTGGGGCAAGAGGCTCAGTCGATGAAGCTGAACTCGTTGGCCGCCAGCAGCACCTGGGCGTACTGCTCCCATGGGCCGAGGGGTTCGGGCGGCTTCGGCGGGGCCTTCGATGCGGATTTGCCCCTGCGCCTGCCGGCATCGCCCTCCGTCGGGGCGGGGGCCGGAGCGTCGACGCCCGGCGCGGCTGCGGCCCCGGCGGTGGAAATCCCGGCGGTCTTCGCTGGCGGGTGAGCCTGCGGCAAGAACCCGCGGGCGGCCGCCAGTTCCCGGCGCGTCGGGGCGCGCTGGAAGACCAGCGCGTACAGGCGCTTCACCCGGTCGTCCCCGGGCAGCGAGGCCACGTCCGGTCGCCGGAGCAGGGCCCGGGCCTGCTCGGCCACGAAGGCGCTGTTGAGCCAGAAGAGGGCCTGCTGGGGCACGGTGGTCTGGAAGCGGCCCGCCGACGAGGTGTCCGGGCTGGCGAAGTCGAAGGACCGCAGGATGCCGGGGAGGTTCTGGCGGTCGATGAAGCCGTAGAGCGTCCGCCTCGGGGCGGGCTGGTCGGTGTCGTGGATGGCGACGGCGAGCCCGCCCACCTTGGGATCGAGGTTCCCGCAGACGCTCAGGAGGCCGTCGCGCATGGCCTCGAAGTCGGTGCGCTTGCGGTTCATGCGCCAGAAGAGCGTGTTGGCCGGATCGGCCGCCGTCGCCCGGGCCAGCGCCTTGCGCGACAGTCCGGCCGCCTCGGGATCGCTGGCCATCCGGTAGGTCGCCGACAGGAGCATCTCCCGGTGGAGGGCCTTCATCGACCAGCCCTGCCGGATCCACTGGCTGGCCAGGTGGTCGAGCAGGGCCGGGTGGCTCGGGGGCTCGGTGCGCACGCCGAAATCGCTGGGGGTCTTGACCAGCGGCGTGCCGAAATGCTGCATCCAGACGCGGTTGACCATGACGCGGGCCGTCAGGGGATTGTCGGGCGAGGCCACCGACCGGGCGAACTCGAGGCGGCCACTGCCTTGGCTGAAGGGCTTGCGATCGGGACCGGCGACGATGCCCAACTGCTGGCGGGGCACCTTCGGTCCATGGTTGCCCGGGTTGCCCCGCTTGAAGATCACGGGCTCGGTGGGGGTGGCGTTGTCGAGGAGGGCCATGGCCCGCAGTGGTGCGCCCGGGTGCGTGGCGTCCAGTTCGTCGACCTTGCGGCGCAGCGCCCGGCTCTTCTGGGCCACCGGCGTGTCGAAGAAGCGGTCGATGCCGGCCAGCGCCCCCTGGATCGGACCGTCGGCGGCGTGGAGCACCTGGCGCAGTTCCTCGGCCGCGGCGTCGGGCAGGGCCGTCGGCCCGGGGTTGCCGTCGGTCTTCGCCGCGGCCACCGCCGTCTTCCACTCGGCGTCCACCTCGCTCAGCAGACGGCCGTACCGGATGGCCACCTCGGCGAGGTTGGTGGGCGATGCCCCCTTGAGGCCCTCGACCAGCCGGGCGTTGAGGGCCTGTCCCTGCCAACGGCCCGTGGCCACCTCGGCGGCGATCGCCGGGGCCCGGCCGGGGAATTTGTTGGTCCCCAGGGCCGCCCAGGCGAACCACGGCGCGAAGACCGGATGCGGGGCCTTCTTGAGCGCCTCGAGGCGCGTCCTCCAGGCCGAGACCAGCCCGGGATCCAGGCTGCGCTGCCGGGCCAGACCCTCCTGCGCCCCACCGTCGAGGCCCGCGCCCTCATGGGCCGCGAGCAGGTAGACGCCCACGCGCGCGCGCAGCCTCTGGAGCACCACGGCCGTCTGCTCGGCACGGTAGTCCTCCAGTTCCTTGCGCCGGCGGGCCAGCTCCCGGTCGTAGTCGGCGGCCTGCTGGCGGTCGGGGTTCTCCCCCACCAGCGGCTTGGGGTCGGGCTCGTGGCTGTTGGAGAAGAGGCCGTAGAGCGAGTAGTAGTCGGCCGTCGGGATCGGGGCGAACTTGTGGTCGTGGCAGCGTGCGCACTGCACGGTCAGGCCCATGAGGCCGCGCGTCACGACGTCGATCCGGTCGTCGATGATGTCCGCCTGGTTGTTGAGGAACCGGCGCCCGAGGGTCAGGAAGCCCATCGCGGCCAGCGGCTTGCGGTCGGTCTCGGTGGCCACCTGGTCGCCGGCGAGCTGTTCGACCAGGAACCGGTCGTAGGGCAGGTCCCGGTTGAAGGCCTCCACCACCCAGTCCCGGTAAGTGTGGCTGTAGGGGTAGCGACGCTCCTCCTCGAAGACGTAGCCCTTGCTGTCGGCATAGCGCGCCACGTCGAGCCAGTGCCGGCCCCAGCGCTCACCATAGGCGCCCGAGGCGAGCAGCCGATCCACCACCCGGTCGTAGGCCCCGGGCGACCGGTCCTTGAGGAAGGCGTCCATCTCCTCGGGCGTGGGCGGCAGCCCGGTCAGGTCGTGGGTGACCCGCCGGAGCAGCGTCCGGCGGTCGGCCTCCGGGGTGGGGGACAGGCCCTTGGCCTCGAGGGCGGCCAGGATGAAGGCGTCCATGCCGGTGCGGACCCACGAGGCCTTCCGGACGGGCGGCGTGGCCGTCGGACGGACCGGCTGGAAGGCCCAATGCCGCGCGGCCAGTTCGGCGGGCGACGCCTTCGAGGCCGCCGGGGCCCCGGGCGCGGACCCGCGGGGATCGTTCGCGCCGGCGAGGATCCACGCCTCGAGGTCGGCGATCTGGCCCGGGGTCAATGCCCCCCCTTTGGGCGGCATCGCCTTCACGTCGGTCGAGAGCCCCTTCACGACCTGGATGAGCAGGCTCTGCCCGGGCTGGCCCGGCACGATCGCCGGCGAGCCCGAGGCGCCGCCCTTGGCCCATCCGGCCCGGGAGTCGAGCCGCAGCCCGCCCTTCATCGCGTCGGCCCGGGCCCCGTGGCACTCGTCGCAGCGCTCGGCCAGCACGGGCCGGATGCGGTTCTCGAAGAAGTCGACCGAGCCGGCCCCCTCGATCCCTGCGGCCCCGTCGGCGGCATGGGCGGACGAGGCCAGGTGGACAGCGGACAGGACCATGGCCAGTGCCGCCGTGGACGCCCGAAGACCCGAAGCGACGCCACGCAGCCACGCCCGAAGCCCGACAACCCACCCTGGATGGAGACGCATCATGCGAACGGTTTCGAGCCTACCCTTGCCGGCCGGGGCCCAAAGTCAAAACGGAGTTCGATCCCGGCGTATTCAGGCCGCGCGGAGAATCGATTGGCCCGGGGCGCGACCGGAGGGGCATCCTCCCCCACATGACACGCGGGGGGCTCCTCATCGGCTGGCTGGGTTGGTTCGGCGCACTCACCCTCACCCTCACGCCCACCCGGGCCCAGACCCCGGATCCGGCCTGGGGCACCTCGGCCCGCCTCCAGCGACTCAAGGACCTGCTGCCGAGGCTCGACGCGCTGTACGCGGAGCACGCGGTCTCCAACCACATCCCGGGTCATGTCTGGGGCCTCGTGGTCGATGGACGCCTCGTGCATGTGCGGGCCTCAGGCCTGGCGGGCGTCGAGCCCGTCCGGGCGGTCACGCCGGACACGCGATTCCGCATCGCCTCGATGAGCAAGAGCCTCACGGCGGCGGCCATCCTGCGGTTGCGGGACGAGGGCCGCCTGTCGCTCGAGGATCCCGTGTCGAAGCACCTGCCGGAGTTCCGCAAGGCCCGGCCGGCCACGACGGACTCCCCTCCCCCCACCCTGCGGCACCTGCTGCGCATGTCGGCAGGGGG
>Ga0194127_10008132_pt1 | contig 11346 bp, 7 predicted proteins | sample TA2KigC100mmetaG_FD_148624 | JGI IMG/M metagenome (GOLD analysis project Ga0194127, IMG submission 148624) | Freshwater microbial communities from Lake Tanganyika, Tanzania - TA2015036 Kigoma Deep Cast 100m | ecosystem: Environmental > Aquatic > Freshwater > Lake | place: Tanzania: Lake...
CACGTGGGCGACGGCGCCGTCGCCCGTCGTCTCCCAGACCTCGACGGTGCGCACGAGGTGCGAAGCCGCGTCGACGTGGATGCGCAGGCGGTCGAAGCCGCCGCCGATCGCCTCGAGCACCATCAGCTCGCGATCGCCGACGGCGCGCTGCGCGATCGGGCGGAACGGCAACTGCCCGCGCGCGTGCGCGGCCAGCAGCAGCAGCGGATGCCGCTGCTGTTCGCGCTGCAGCCGCGCGACCTCGCGCGCGTCGAGATCGGCCGGCGTGCCGCCGGCCTGCTCGGTGCCCTTGCCCTGCGCGATGCGCGTCGCGACGGCGCCGCCGAGCAGTTCGCGGCGGCGGATCAGCGTGCCGGCGCCGCGCCACTGCGTGCTCTCCGTCGCGACCGGCGCGGCCTCCGCGCGCAGCGTCGCCGCCGCGTCGAAGCCGTCGAGCTGCAGCAGCAGCGCGCGGCCGCCGGCGGCCTCGATCGCGCGTTCGAGCCACGGCACGGCCGCGCTCGCTTGCGCCACCGGGTTGCCGGGCGCGGCGATGCGCGCCATGGCGCCCGCCGGCAGCAGATCGAACGTGCTCACGCCGGCGGCGTCCGCGGGGACCACACCGCCGAACACGACCATCGCGGCGGGCCGCTCGAGGTAGCGCCTCGCCGTCGCGCGCGCATCGAATGCGCCGGGCGCGCCGAGCAGCCCGAGCCGCCGCTGCAGCACGTCCACCGGGCGGCCGTGCCGCAGGGCGTCCGCCTGGTTGCGCAGCCGCGTGGCCGAGTCGTGCTCGCCGAGGCGGGCCGACAGCGCAGCGCGGCGCAGCGCGATCTCGAGCTCGGCGGGCGTCGGGGGCAGCTCCAGCAGCGACCGGCGCGCGCCCTGCACGACCTGCCACAGCCGCACGGCCTCGGCGGAGGTCGTCTCCGCGGTCAGCACGAGCGCAGCCGTCTCGGCGAACTGCAGGAACTGGCTGCGCCAGCGCACGTGGGCGAGTCCGCGCTCGCGCTGCAGCTGCTCGAGGCGTCCGCCGCATCCGTCGAGCGTCAGGACCGCGTGCAGCACGAACAGGTCGGCGGCTTCCGGGTCCGCGGGCTCCGGCAGCGGCAGGATGACGGCCGCGCGGCACGTCTCGAGCGGCGGCGCCGGGTTCCAGTAGACACCCGGCTGTAGGCGCCGCGGCTGCCCCGGCGCTGGTTGCTGGCCCGCGCCGGCGGTCCGCCACTCGCCGATGCCCGCGGCGAGTTCCTTCCCGACCTGCTCGGCGGTGCCGGGCACGCGCGCGGTCAGCACCGCGCCTTCGGGGCGGAACCACCGCGTCTGGAACAGCGGGACCTCGCTGACGTCGCGGTCGAGCAGCGCGGCGACGTAGTCCGCGGTGCCGGTGTCGCCGAGCACGAACACGCGCATCGCGTCGCGTTCGGGGTTGCTCCAGATCGCCGCGATCCGCTGCATCACGAAGTCGTCGCGGACGCGTTCGAGCTGGTGCCGCGACAGCGTCGGTTGCGCGAGCGCCGCGGCGAGCGCGCGCTGCGCGGCCGGCCACTCGCGGCGAGGCATCCGCAGCGTGATCCACGTGCTGGCCGGGCCGACTTCGACGTGCAAGGTGCCGCCGAGATCCGCGAGCGCGCGGCGCAGGTTCGCGCGGCCCGCGCTCGCGTCGCCGCTCGCGACGAGCGCCTCGGCGGCGAGTTCGGCGAGGCCAGGCGGGCCGGAGTCCGCGCCGGCGGGCAGCCCGATCTGCAGCAGCGCGATGCCTTCGACGGGCGGACCGATCGCCACGAGCAACCCGTTCGGGAGGGTTCGCGTCGTGGTGTCCGGCGGCAGCAGCGCCGCGGGAGCAGCCGGAGTGGGGGGGGCCGCGGCGGCAGGCGGCGCCTGCGCCGTGGGCTCGGCGGGCGGGGCAGGCGGCGCGCTGCACGATGCGACCAGGCCGGACAGCAGGCACGCGCACCGCAGCCGGGCGCCGTGCCACGGCAAGCACCTCGTCATGGCCGCCCCTCCACGACGACGGGTTGCCCGGCGAACGTGCGGGCGAGCAGATCCAAGATCGCGGTCGCTTCGATCCGTTCGGGCGGTGCCTCTCGCGGTGGCAGGCGCGGCCACAGCAACGCCGCGCCGGCGAGATCCTGGGCGCGCCGGCGCGGGTCCGTATTGGTGAACGTCCACTGGCTCTGCAGCGCTGCCAGCACGGGCTGCAGGTCGGCCGCCGCGGGCGGCGCCGCCGTGCTGTCGCGGCACGCGCGCAACACGAGATCGCCGAGGCCGGCGCCGCCCGACGGGTCCTGCACCTCGACGAGCAGCAGGCTGCGTCCGCCGACCACGGCGGGCCACGGGGCGCTGCACGCCACGGTCGCCGACGCGCGGTTCTGCTTGCCGAGCGCGCGGCCGACGCTGCTGTCCGGACCGCCGCCGAGCCAGCGCGCCGCGGCCGCGAGCACGAACGGATCGCCCGGATCGGGCAGCACCCACGCGAGGGCGACCATCGGCACGCGCACGCCGGGCACGGTCGAGCGCCGCAGGCTCTGGATCGGCCGCACGGGCGGCGCCGCCGCCGCCGGCGCCGGCAGCGCGGTCGCGGCGAAAGTCCGCTCGAGGACCGGCCGCACGTCGGCCGGATCGAAGTCTCCGACCAGCACGTGCACGCCGCGCGACGGGTGCTGGGTGGCGCCGAAGACGGCGAGCGCCTGCGCGCGGTTCGGCATGCCGCGGCCGGCGCGCTCCGCGGCGCGGCTGGCGGGGTGGTCGGGCATCGCCAGCGCGAGCAGTTCGGCGCGCACGGCCGCGGCCGGGTCGACGTCGTAGAGGCCCTGCCGGGCGACCACCTCGTGCAGCCAGGCGCTGCCCAGGCCGCGCAGCGCCTGCTGTTCGCGGCGCTCGACGAGCCGCGCGCCGACGGCGCCGATCGCCTGGGCGACCGTGGTCAACACGAGCACGCTGTACCCGTCGCGCGCGACGACCTCGAGCCGGTGCGCCGGCAGCGTGGCGAGCACGCGCTGGTAGGCGGCCGGGTCGCCGAGCTGCCGCACGGCCGCGTCGCAGTCGGCGAAGCGCTGCCGCACCGCGGCGTCGAGCGGCGTGGCCAACAACTCCGCGCTCGCGCGGTCGAGGGCCTCGAGGGCGGCCCGCTCGCGCGCTGGGTCGGCGCTGCCGGTCGTCCAGGTCCCGCCCAGCGACGCGCGCACCACCGCCACCGCGAGCCCTTCGAGCCCGGGCGGCTCGTCGGCCGTGTCCGCCGGCGTGGCGAGGGCCCACTGGACCGCCGGGGCGGCAGCGTCGGGCACCAGCACGAAGCGGCTGCCGTCGGGCGCCGTGAAGGCCACCGTCGCCGCCGGTGCCTGGGCGAACCCCGCGCTCGCGAACAGGAGCGCCGCGGCGGCGAGGAGATGGCTGGAAACCGCCGCTGCTGCGCCCGGGTGCGTGGTCCCGCCCGCGGCTGCCCGCCCCGTTGCCGCAGCCAGGGCCTCAGCTGGCCGCCACTTCGCTGGCGGCCGCCAGGTCGTCGGTGCGCGCGTGGCGGGCCGAGCGCGGGCTGCAGACGCCGCGCTTGCTGCTCTCGACGAACTCGATGAGTTCGCGGCAGCAGGGCTCGCGGAACATCGGGCTCTTGCGGACCAGTTCGAGGCGATGATGCAGGGTTCCGGCACGCCAGAAGAGTAGTCGGAACACGCGCTTGATCAGAGCCCTCTGTTCCCCGGTGAAGCCGTTGCGGTGCAGGCCGATCAGGTTCACGCCGACGACCTTGGCCCGGTCGCCCTGCACGATCGCGAACGGCGGCGCGTCGTGCGAGACCATCGCGCCGGCGCCGATCATCGCGAGCTTGCCGACCCGGGCGAACTGGTGGATGCCGACCATGGCGCCGAGGATCGCGCGGTCGCCGACCGAGGTATGGCCCGCCGCCATCGCGCCGTTCGTGAACACCACGTGGCTGCCGATGGTGGCGTCGTGGCCGATGTGCGAGCCGACCAGCAGCATGTTGTCGTCGCCGATCGTCGTCTGGCCCGTGCCGTGCGGCGTGCCGCCGTGGATCGTCACGCTCTCGCGGATCCGGTTCTGGCTGCCGATGCGCAGCCGGCCGCCCGGGTCGGTGCTCTTGAGCTTCTTGTCCTGCGGGTGGCAGCCGATCACCGCGAACGGGAACAGTTCATTGTCCTCGCCGAGCCACGTGTCGCCTTCGACGACGACGTGGGCGTGCAGGCGCGTGCGCGCGCCGAGGCGCACGAGCGGACCCACCGAGCAGTAGGGGCCGATCTCGACGTCTTCGCCGAGTCCAGCGGAGGGCGCAACGATCGCGGTCGGGTGGATGCCCATCGGGGAGCCGAATGTCTACCCGAGCGGGCCCCCAGGCGCTACCCTTGGCCCGGCCTCGTCCCGGACGCGCGGCGCGCCTTTCGCCGATGCCGTCGGGGATTCGGCCTGCCGATTTTCTCTCGACGACGGACCCGAGCCGCAGCCACGTGATGCCGAGTCGCCCCGCCGGATTCCCGCCAGCGCCGCCCCCGTCCGCCCACGGCCAGGGCCGCGAGGTTGCGCCGTGACGCGGGTGCGCGGCGAATCGGTGGCCCCCGGCATGGCGGTCGGCCAGGTCTTCCTGCGCGGTTTCGCGGCGGAGAGCACGGGCCGCCGCATCGCCGCCGACGAGGTCGAGACCGAACTCGGCAAGCTGCGCGACTCGCTGCAGAGGAGCCGCGCGCAGATCGACGAGATCAAGCAGAAGCAGAGCGACAGCCTCGGCGAGGCCGAACTGCGCATCTTCGACGCCCACCTCGCCTACCTCGGCGACGCGATGTTCGTCACCGAGATCGAGAACCAGGTCATGCAGGAGCGGCTGTCCGTGCGCGAGGCGGTGCAGCTCGTGTTCGCCAAGTACGACCGCATCTTCCAGCTCGTCGAGAGCGACCTGCTGCGCCGCCGCGCCAGCGACCTGCGCGACGTCGCGACGCGCATCCTGCGCAACCTCGACGCGGACGACGTGCGCGGCGGAACCGCGCCGACCGGCCCCTACATCCTCGCGGCGAAGAAGCTCACGACGGCGGACATGTTCAACCTCGACAACGAGCAGGTCGAGGGCATCGTCGCCGAGGAGGGCGGCATGAGCTCGCACGCGGCGATCCTCGCGCGCGGCATGGGCATCCCGACCGTGACCGGCATCCGCGACCTGCCGCGGCTCCTGCGCGACGGCGACTGCGTCGTGCTCGACGCCTCGTCCGGCGAGCTCGTCACCGCGCCCGACGACAACACGCTCGCGGAGGCGACGCTCGCGGCGCAGCGCTGGCGCGCCAGCAAGGCCGAAGCGCACGCGCCGGCCCAGCCCGGGCGGCACCAGACGCGCGACGGCACGCCGGTCCGGCTGCTCGGCTCCTGCGGCAGCGCCGGCGAGGCCGACCTCGTGCGCACCTTCGGCATGGAGGGCATCGGCGTCTACCGCACCGAGCTGCAGTTCCTCGTCGACCGGGCGCGGCCGACCGAGGACGCGCTCGTGCAGGGCTACCGGCAGGTGCTCGAGTCGCAGCAGGGCCGCCCGGTCTCGTTCCGGTTGCTCGACGTGATGGCGGTGACGCTCGGGTCGGAGCAGGGGCAGCCGGAGCGCAACCCGGCGATGGGGCGCCGCGGCGTGCGGGGCCTGCTCGCCAACCAGGACGTGCTGCGGCTGCAGCTGCGCGCGATCCTGCGCGCCGCGGCGGGCGCGCCGGAGATCGCGCTGCTGGTGCCGTTCGTGACCAGCGTGGCCGAACTGCAGCGCACCAAGGCGGCGATGCTCGAGGAGCGCGTGGCGCTGCGCAAGGCGAACGCGCCGTGCGCGAGGAACGTGCAGCTCGCGCCGGTGATCGAGCTGCCCGCGGCGGCGATGTCGCTCGCGGCGCTGCTGAACGAGAGCGACTTCGCGGTGATCGCGATCGACGACCTGCAGGCGCACATGCTCGGCGCCGACCGCGACAACGCGGCGGTCCGCGAGTACCACGAGATGGTGCACCCGTCGGTGTTCGAGATCCTCGCGCGCATGGCGAAGGACGGCGAACGGCGGCAGAAGCCGCTGCTGCTGTTCGGCGAGAGCGCCGCAGACCCGGTGCGCGTGCCGTTCTACGTCGGCGTCGGCTACCGCAGCTTCTCGATCGCGCCGGTGCGCCTGCGCGGCATGCTCAAGGTGCTGTCGCGCTACACGGTCGAGGAGTGCCGGCGCATCGCCGCGCGCATCCTCGAGGCGCCGCGCACGCTGGACGTGCAGAAGGTGCTCGTCAACCTGGAGACGGAGTAGGCGGCGCAGCGCTCGCCGGCGGCGGCAGCGGGCGCCGCAGCAGCACCGTGTGGATCGGGCCGCCGGGCCGCAGCTCGCTCGCGTAGAGGCACAGCGACTCGGCGGCGAACGGCTTCGGCCGCAGCGCTGCGCCGGCCGCGCGCAGCTGCTCGACCAGCGCGAGCGCGCCGAACGGGCTCTTGACGCGGCCCAGCGTGACGTGCGGCACGAACGGCCGCGCCTCGCGCGGCACGCCGTGCCGCTCGGCGCGCGCCGCGAGGTCCTGCTGCAGCCGCGCAACTTGCTCCACGTCGCCGCCGAGCCCGGCCCAGACCACGCGCGGTTCGCCGCGCGGCGGGAAGTGGCCGAGGCCGGCGAGGCGCAGCGACAGCGGCGGCAGTCCGACCGTGCGCACCTCCTCGCGCAGGCCGTCGACCGCGCCCGGCCCGAGCTCGCCCGCGAACACGAGCGTCAGGTGCAGCTGGTCGGCCGGCACCCACCTGACGTTGCCCTTGTTCCCGAACTGTCCCGCGAGGCCCGCGAGGTAGTTGCAGACCGGCGGCGGCAGGTCGATCGCGACGAAGCAGCGCACGCGCGCATGCTAGGCGGGCCGGGGGCCGGCGCCTACAACCTCGGCATGCCGACCGTCCCCGCCTTCCACGTCGATGCGTTCGCGTCCCGCAGCTTCCGCGGCAACCCGGCCGCCGTGTGCCTGCTGACGGCACCGCGCCCGGCGCGCTGGATGCAGGCGGTGGCGGCCGAGTTCGCCCTGTCCGAGACCGCGTTCGTGCTGCCGCGCGCGAGCGGGTTCGGGCTGCGCTGGTTCACGCCCGCGACCGAGGTCGACCTCTGCGGGCACGCGACGCTGGCGACCGCGCACGTGCTGTGGAGCGAGGGGCTCGCCCCGGCGGACGCGCCGCTCGCCTTCCGCACCCGCAGCGGCGAACTGCGTGCGCGCGCCGCCGCCCGCGGGCGCATCGAACTCGACTTCCCGGCCCGGCCGGCGCGGCCCGTCGCGGCGCCGAAGGGAATGGCGCGGGCGCTCGGCGCAGAGCCCGTGGCCGTCGCGCGCACCGCCGACGACCTGCTCGTCGAACTCGAGGCCGAGGCCGTGGTGCGCTCGCTGCGGCCCGACCTCGTCGCGCTCGCGCGGCTGCCGGTGCGCGGCGTGGTCGTGACGGCGCCGAGCCGGGACCGGCGCCTGCACTTCGTGTCGCGCTTCTTCGCGCCGCGGGTCGGCGTGCCCGAGGATCCGGTCACGGGGTCCGCGCACTGCGCGCTCGCGCCGTGGTGGGGGCCGCGCCTGGGCCGGACCGTGATGACGGGCTACCAGGCCTCCGCGCGCGGCGGTGAGGTCGAGGTCGAACTCGCCGGCGACCGTGTGCTGCTGCGCGGCAAGGCGGTGACGGTGCTGCGCGGCGAACTGCTGGCCTGACCGGGTGAGGCGTGGCCCGTGCTGGCCGCCACGGGCCACGCGTCCGTTGTTCTGCGGAGCTGGTGTTCTGCCGAACTGGCAAGACGAACCAGAAGACAGTCGACAAAAGGCCGGTGCACGCCGAAAATACCATAGTATTCTCGGCATGCAGAGGCTCGTCGAACAGGCACTGCAGGACTGGGCGGCGCACCCAGCCCGGCTCCCCCTGGTCCTGCGCGGTGCGCGGCAGACGGGCAAGAGCTGGCTCGTCGCCCACTTCCCGGGCAAGGATCCCGCGGACGTCGCCACGATCGACTTCGAGCGGGACCCGTCCCTCGCGGCCTGCTTCGCCTCGAACGACCCGGCAGCGACGCTCGCCGTGCTCGAAGCGCGCCTGCGCCGCACGATCGTGCCGGGCCGCACCCTGCTGTTCCTCGACGAGATCCAGGCGGCGCCCGAGGTGATCGGCAAGTTGCGGTGGTTCGCCGAGGAACTGCCGGCGCTGCACGTGGTGGCCGCTGGCTCGTTGCTCGACCTAGCGCTCGGCGACACCGCCCGGTCGGCGCCCGTCGGTCGCCTCACGTTCGGCCACCTCGAGCCGATGACCTTCGCCGAGTTCCTGTTGGCCGCCGGCGAGCATCGGCTGCTGGCGGCGGTCGACGGCGCGAGCGTGGCAGCGCCGCTGCCGGCGCCGCTGCACGCGCGCGCGATCGAGTTGCTGCGCGAATACCCCTTCGTCGGCGGCATGCCGGCGGCGGTCGCGCGGTGGGTCGCCGGCCGTTCCTTCGTGCAGGTCGCGGCGCTGCACCGCGACCTGCTGCAGACGATGCGCGACGACTTCGCCAAGTACCGGCGCGGCGTCGACGCGCGCCGCGTCGCGCAGGTCTTCGACGCGCTGGGCCGCCTCGTCGGCAGGAAGTTCCAGCCCGTGCAGGTCGACCGCGGGGCGAAGAGCCAGGCGCTGCAGCAGGCCTTCCGCATGCTCTGCGAGGCGCGCGTGGCCACCGCGGTGGCCCGCACGGCGGCGAACGGCATCCCGCTCGGGGCCGAGGTGGACGCGCGCTACCAGAAGGTCTGTCTGCTCGACGTGGGTCTGCTCGCGACCGCGAGCGGGCTCGATCCGTCGGCCGTGCTCGCCGCTCCCGGCCTGCGCCTCGTGCACGAGGGCGCGCTCGCCGAGCAGCTGGTCGGCCAGGAACTGCGCGCGGTGCGCCCGTTCGGCGAACCGCCGGCCCTGTTCACCTGGGTGCGCGAGGCCAAGGGCGCCAACGCCGAGGTCGACTACGTGCTGCAGGTCGGCTCGCGCGTCGTGCCCGTCGAGGTCAAGGCGGGTGCACCCGGCCGCCTGCGCAGCCTGCACGTGATGGTGGTCGAGAAGGGGCTCGACGTCGCCGTGCGCGTCGGCCCCGAACCGCTGCAGCTGCGCGAGGTGTCGACGGCGCTGCCGCGCGGGCCGCAGCGCAGGTTCCGGCTGCTGTCGGTGCCGTTCTACCTGGTCGCGCGGCTGCCGGCCCTCGTGCGCGAGGTCGCCGGGCAGTCGGTCGGTCCGCGCAGCTAGAGCCGGATCAGCACCGGCGACGGACGGATGTCGCCCTCGTTGCCGTTGATGTTGGTCGGCGCGCCGAAGTCGTCGACGTAGACGCCCTGCGCGTTGCGGAAGCCGCGCCAGGCCAGCCAGGCACGCTTCTGGGCGCCGCTCAGCATCGCGCCGTTCTGGCGCAGCACGATGTGGTCGTCGAGCACGGTGTTGGTGCCGTCCTGGTTGTTCCCGCTGCGCGCCGCGAGCTGGACGATGCCCATGCCTCCGAACCCGCCGAGCGGGGCCGCATCGTAGCGGGCGGCGTAGCTCGCGATGCCGGACGCCCCGGGCACCGGCGGGTACTTCTGGAAGTTCGTCGCCGGCGGGAAGGCGGTCGTCGTGCAGACGCCGCCGTCGGCTGCCAGCACGAAGTCGTAATCGCCGTTGCCGTAGGTGCCGCCCTTGACCTCGAGGTCGATCGTGCCGAGGGCGGCGAGGATCAGCAGGCCGCCGGAACCGCCGCCGCCGCCGCCGTTGACGCCCGGGCCCGTGCCGAAGTAGCTCATCTCGCCGGCACCGCCGTGGCCGCCGTTCGCCGTGACGCGGCCGCCCGGGCCGACCACCACGTCGGTCGTCGCGAACACAACGAGGCAGCCGCCGCCGCCACCGCCGCCGCCGCCCTTGCTGTCGCAGGCCCAGCCGGGCCCGAGCAGCAGATTGTCGGTCGCGAGGTCGCCGCCGCCGCCGCCGCCGGCGCCGCCGACCGGCTGGCCGAGTTCGCCGACGACGGCCTGGCTGGCCGCGACGTCGAAGGCGACGCCGAAGAAGTCATTGTCGGGCCGGTTGTCGACGAACAGCGAGCCGCCCGGGCCGCCGCCGAAGAGTGTGCGCAGCGCGGCGCCGCTCACGCCATTGCAGCCGAAGCCGCCGATGCCCGAGCGCTGGACGAACGCCGTGCCCGTTCCGGCCGGCGCCGGGAACCACGGATCGCCGATCGTCGCGAACGCGCCGCCGCCGCCGCCGGAGCCACGGCCGCACAGGGGCTGCGACAAGAGGCCGCCACTGCCGCCGAGTCCGGGGGTGTTGCCGGGGCCGTTGCCGGACTGCCCGGCGAACGAACGCAGCGCGACCTGCGGGCTGCCGCGGCCGCCGTCGCCGCCGGCGGCGCCGCCGCGGCCGCCGGCCGCGGGGAAGTTCGCGCCGCACAGCACGGTGACCTTCTCGCCGTCCTCGCCGTCGACGTGCAGGTGTCCGTCGATCTGCATGCGGTGCACGATCCAGACCATCGGCCGGCTGCCGATGCCGCGCACCGTCGCGCCGGCGGGGATCGTCACCTGATCGAACACGAAGACACCGCCGGTCACGGTGAGCGGGCCGGTGGTCGTCGTGATCTGCGTCGAGTCCGTGTCCAGCACGGTCGTGCCGGGCGGGGCGACGTAGCTGGGGAGTTGCGCGATCGCGCAGGGCGCGAGGCCGAGCAGCGGGAGGAGGGAGATGCGGATCGGTTTGGGCATGAGAGGGTCCGTCGCTGCTCTGTAGCCCGGCCGCGCGGGGTGGCAACGCGGCGGGGAGACGCGTGGGCGCCGTCGAGCCGCCGGCCCTGCCGCAGCCGGCTCGCCGGCAGGTTCGCGTCACAGCACGATCGTCACCGGGTTGGTCAACACCCCCGCGAAGCCGTCGGTCGTCAGCCCCTGCCAGTGCACCGTGAGGCCGCCCAGGCCGGGCGGCACGGGTGCCAGCAGGGTGGCCACCGGCAGCGGCGGCGACGCAGCCAGGACCACGAAGGGCAGGGAGACGATCGTGCCGGCGAGGTGCAGGGTCCCGAGCGGCGGCAGCGGCTGTGGCGCGACCTGGTCCGCCAGCGCGACGAGACCGAGGTCTCCCGGCAGCCCGAACAGGTCGACCGTGACCACCCCGGGCGAAGCGTAGCCGGCCCGGATCGCCAGCCCGGCCCGTTCCCCCAGCCGCAGGTGCCGCCAGCAGAACGCGACGAACCGTTCGTGGTAGCCCTGGAAGTAGGCCGACCACGGCGCGTGTCCGGCGCCCTGGATCGGCCACAGCTCGAACGGCAGACCGACCGCAGTGGCCTGTGCCGCCAACGCCTGGGCTGCGGCGAACGGCACCACCGGGTCCGCCGTGCCGTGCACGATGATCAGGGGCGCCTCACCCGCTTCGACCAGGGTCGGGTCCAGCCCC
>Ga0194127_10008134_pt1 | contig 11345 bp, 7 predicted proteins | sample TA2KigC100mmetaG_FD_148624 | JGI IMG/M metagenome (GOLD analysis project Ga0194127, IMG submission 148624) | Freshwater microbial communities from Lake Tanganyika, Tanzania - TA2015036 Kigoma Deep Cast 100m | ecosystem: Environmental > Aquatic > Freshwater > Lake | place: Tanzania: Lake...
TTTTATTGCCCTTCGGCAGCACGACATCAAAAAAGTGCTTGCCTATTCTACCGTCAGCCAGCTTGGCTACATGTTTCTAGGGCTGGGTGTTGGCGCCTATACGGGTGCCGTCTTCCATGTCATGACCCATGCCTTCTTCAAGGCCCTGCTCTTCCTGGGCGCCGGCAGCGTCATCCATGCGATGCACCACGAGCAGGACATCCGCCGCATGGGCGGCCTCGCCGCTCGGATGCCAGTGACACATCTAACTTTTCTGTTGGCATGCCTGGCCATCTCCGGCCTTCCGCCTTTCTCCGGCTTTTTCTCCAAAGACGAGATCCTTATGGCTGCCCTCGCCAAGCATCCTGCCTATTACCTCTTCGGACTGGCCGGTGCCTTGATGACCGCCTTTTATATGTTCCGCCTCTATGCCATGACCTTTCGGGGTGCCTTCCGTGGTTCAGCCGAGCAGGCAGCCCACGTGCATGAGAGCCCGATGGCAATGACCCTGCCGCTGATGGTGCTGGCCGTCTTCTCTGTCGCCGGAGGCTGGCTGGGAATCCCTGAAGTCATCTGGCCCGGTGCACACCGGCTCGCTGCATACCTGGCGCCCGTGCTGGCAGGCGATGATGGGGAAGCCTTGAACGTCGCACACCTCAGCCATGCCACAGAGTGGGCCCTGATGGGTGGCAGCACGCTGGCGATCTTGGCCGTGGTGGCCTTTGCCTGGAGACGGTTTTCCCAGTCACCCTCAACGGAAGAGAAGCCTTCCACAGGCCTTGCCGCCCTGCTCGACAATAAATGGCTGCTGGATGAATGCTACGCCTGGCTCGTGGTACGGCCGCTGCAGGCGATATCCCGCTATCTCTCCGACATCCTAGAGCGCAATATCATCGATGGTTTGGTCAACGGCATCGGGCGTGGCGTGCAATACATCTCCCGGCAGCTGCGTCTGCTGCAGAGCGGGCAGGTGGGCTCCTATCTCTTTATCATGGTTTTCTGTATGGTCCTCTTCTTCATCGTGCAGATGTTCTGGAAGCCTTAAACTATCGGCTATGCTAACGGCATTCGACAACTTCCCTGCCCTTCTGATATGGCTACCGCTGCTGGGCGCGTTGCTGGCCTTCTTCCTGCGCAGGGAGGGAGTAGCCGGCCGTTGGGCCCTGTTGTCTTCGTTGATCACCTTCGGAGTCACAGTCGCCAGCCTGTTCTTCCAGGGCGCGCAGCACTATGCCTTAACACAGGTGAGTTATGTCTGGCTGCCCGACATCGGCAGCAGTTTTACCTTGTCGCTTGATGGCATCTCCTGGATCCTCTGCCTGCTCAATGCGGTTTCTTTTCCGTTGATTCTTGCGTTCAGCCTGGGGAGCCCCCGCGACCGGCCGCATGTCTTCTACGGCCTGATGCTGCTGGCGCAGACCGGGCTGAATGGTGTATTCCTCTGTATCGACGCCCTCGGCTTTTACTTTTTCTGGGAGCTGGCCCTCATTCCTGTCTACTTCCTTGCCTCCCTCTGGGGCGGTGAGCGGCGGGTGCAGGCGGCCTTCAAGTTTTTCCTCTACACCTTTGCGGGCTCCGTGCTGATGCTGGCTGGCATCCTCTGGATCCAGATGCGCACGGCCGATCAGAGTTTTTCCCTGGCAAGCTTCTACCGGGCAAACCTGGACCCTGCAGAGCAGGCCTGGCTATTCTGGGCTTTCTTTCTGGCATTCGCCATCAAGATGCCCATCTTCCCTTTCCATACCTGGCAGCCCGACGCCTATGAGCAGTCGGACAGCCCTGTCACGATGGTACTGAGCGGTGTCATGGTCAAGATGGGCGTCTTCGCGCTGATGCGCTGGCTGCTGCCGCTGTTTCCCGATGCCTTCAAACGCTTCGATGAGTGGGTCATCCTGCTCTGCATCGTCGGTATGGTCTATGCCTCCTGCATAGCGATGGTGCAGGACGACCTCAAACGGATGGTGGCCTACTCCTCTATCGCCCACATCGGACTGATGGCAGCGGCCGTCTTTACGGTGCAGGCAGAGGCCTGGCATGGGGTCTTGGTGCAGATGTTCAACCATGGCATCAACATCATAGGCCTGTGGATGGTAGTTGCACGCATAGAGGCACAGCTGGGTGTGCGCAAGATCTCTGCGCTCGGAGGGTTGGCTCAGAAGGCCCCGTCCCTGGCCATCCTGCTGACGGTCATCGCCCTGGCCAACATCGCACTGCCGCTCACCAATGCCTTCGTAGGAGAATTCCTTATGTTCAACGGCCTCTATCGGCACAATCCCTGGTATGCGGGGGCTGCCGGCCTTAGCATCATCCTCTCGGCCGTCTACATGCTGAACATGATCCGAAATGTCTTCCTGGGAGGCACGAACACAATGACGGAAAACTTTGCAGACATTTCGCTGCGGCATCGCATCCTCCTGTCGCTGATCGTGCTGACGATCCTTTTCTGCGGCGTGCATCCCGAGCCGATGCTGTCGCTCGTAGAGCAGACCTCCGACTTGATCCTGAAAAGGGTGCTGACCCGCTAAGGACCGCATATAACAGATAACAACCTGAACGGAACGTATGAATGCAATGATCCTATCGGCACTCTGGGGAGTGGTCATGATGTTCACAGGCTTGGCTACGCCCAGTGCCCGCATGCATGGCCGTCTGGCGATACTGGGGATGACCTTGCTCACTGGGGCGGCATGGCTGGACTTTATAGGCTTTTCCCTGCTCTCCGACTCCACGGCAGGTGGCATGCTGCTTTTCGGCACCTATGAGAGCCTCTTCATTCTGCTGATGTCTGGCTGCGCCTTGCTCTACCTGCTGCTCTCCGTGGAGCCAATGTCTGAAGGCGGGTCTCCAATCTCAGACCCACTGGCCTTGCATTTCTTTGTGATGACCGGCATTTGCATAGTGGCAGGCTACCGCTCCCTGTTATGGTTGTTTCTGGGGGTCGAGATTCTATCCATTCCCCTGTACATCCTCTCTGCCAGCGACAAAAAGAACCTCCGCAGCAATGAAGCCTCTCTGAAATACTTCCTGATGGGGGCCTTTTCTACCGGCCTCATGCTCATGGGAATCGCCCTGATCTACGGAACCCGTGGCTCCTTCCACCTCGATGCACTGAACATCGGCCTGGAGGCCCTCTCGCCCCTGATGACCGCAGGCATTGTGCTATTGATGGTGTCGATGGCTTTTAAAGTCTCTGCAGCCCCCTTCCATTTCTGGACACCGGATGTCTACGACGGCACGCCGACGGTGTACACTTCCTTTATGGCGACGATTGTCAAAGGGGCGGCCTTCTTCGCCTTCTTCCGGCTCTTCCAGGGCGGCCTCGGACGTCTTCACGAGCACTGGCGACTTCTGATGGCCTTTCTCACGGCAGCCACGCTGATCATCGGCAATGGCACGGCCGTCTTCCAGCAGAGTGTGAAGCGGATGCTGGCCTATTCGAGCATTGCACAGGCAGGCTTTATGATGCTGGCCTTGTTCGCAATGAACCAGACGGCCCGTACCGGCATCGTGTTCTATGCCGTCGCCTACAGCCTCTCGACCATTGGTGTGTTTGCCGTACTGGCTCGGATGAAAGACCACAGCTTTGAGGCCTTCAATGGACTGGCCGGGCAAAAGCCCTTGCTGGCCCTGCTGATCACGGTCTTCCTGCTTTCCCTGGCCGGCATTCCGCTGACGGGCGGCTTCTTTGCAAAATACCAGATGATCGCGGCCACTTTCCTGGAAGGGAAGATGATTTGGATGGCTGTGCTAGCGCTGCTTTGTGCCGTGTTAGGCGTCTATTACTACTTCCGCATCATCCAGGCTATGTACTTCCGTTCCGGTAGTAGTATGCCCCCTGCCATATCCGCCGACCTACAGGCGGTGCTGGTGGTCACCGCTCTATTGGTGGTGGCATTGGGCATCCATCCCGACTGGCTGTTAGGTATGCTCTCCTATTGATGGGGACAGGAGGCGGATTTCCTATGGCGGGGGTCTTCCTTGTTTATGAAGCGCTTCCGGGCTAGGTCCGCACCGCAGTATTTCCTCCCCCTTCGAGTGTCAGGCTATGCGGGGTATTCGTTTTCCAGGCGCCGCGGGTGAAGTCAGGGATGTCGACCGCCTTGGATCGGGCTTTCGCAGAGGTGTCGCTCAGCGGCACAATGCAGCTCCAGGCGGCCGCATCGTAGACGTCTTGATCTAAGGGTAGGCCATTGCGGAGGCAATCGATCAGCCTCCAGTCCATGATGAAGTCCATGCCGCCATGTCCTCCGATGTTCTTGGCGATCTCACCGATATGCCTGATGATGGGCGGAGTGTACTTGGCCTCCAGCTCCTTCACCTGTTCCTCTTTCATCCAGGCATGACCCAGGGCGATGCGTTGGGGGGCAGGCCATTTGCTGACCATACCCTTGGTGCCACTCAGCAGATGTATCCGAGAGTAGGGGCGGGGGGAGGATACGTCGTGCTGCAGCATCATCGTTCGGCCTTTGACCGTGCGGATGGTCGTATTATTCATGTTACCCCGATACGATTTTCCCTTATAGGCCTTGAAGAATTCGTCTTTGGCGGCCATCTCGTCAGCCAGGGGGGCCAGCGTAAGGTCGGCCGTCGTCATGCTGACGAGGTAGTCCATCCGGTCTCCCCTTCCAATATTGAGGCACTGGGCGATCGGTCCCAGGCCATGTGTGGGGTAGAGGTTTCCTTGTTTGTTAATGTTGGCTTTGAGTCGCCACATGTCGTTGTACCCGCCTTTGTTGAAGAGGTAGTCGTGGCTGAGGTCGTGTATGTAGGCTCCTTCGGCATGCAGCAGTTCTCCAAAAAGCCCGTTGCGCGCCATGTTGAGGGTTAGTAGTTCGAAGAAGTCGTAGCAGCAGTTCTCCAGCATCATGCAGTGACGGCGGGTCTTTTCGGAAGTCTCCACCAGCTGCCAGCATTCTTCTAGTGTCTGGGCGGCTGGCACTTCGGTGGCGGCATGCTTTCCGCTGCGCATGGCATAGACGGCCATGGGGGTATGGAGGTGCCAGGGCGTGCATATGTATATCAGGTCGAGGTCGTTTCGTTCACAGAGGGCCTTCCATCCTTCTTCCCCGCTGTAGGTGGCAGCATTGGGCAGGCCTGCCTTTTTTTCGAGGATGCGGTTGGCTTTCTCGGCCCGCTCCGGCAGCTTGTCGCAGAGGGCTTTGATTTCTACGCCTGCTAAGTGTGACATGCGCTCTACGGCGCCGGGCCCTCGCATGCCCAATCCGATGAAGCCGATCCGTACTTTGTCCATGCGGGGGGCTGCATAACCGCACATATTCTCTGTGGTAGCTGTCAGAGTCTTCGGCTGACCCTGGGCGGGGATGCTTCCTGCAAGGGCGGTGGTGCCGATGGTGATGTCCCGGATAAATTGTCTTCTGTTGGTGGCCATGTGGATGTATGTTTTAAGACGTCTTAAGTTAAGGTAAAAATGGTTGCAGCGTCAAAGGTTCAGCCACCAGTTCAGCTTAAAGACGATTGCCCGGTCCTTTTGCTGCAGGAATGGGTTGGAAAAGTAGTTGTCGGTGTAGACGAGGAAGAGATCGCTCATCGGACGGAACCGCCATTGCAGCCGGCTGTTCACATTGAAGTTGTTGTTCTGTGTGTTGAGTTGCACAAAGGTGGTCCAGAAGACACTGTTGGAGAAGTTTACTTCTATGCGCGGTGCGATCAGCAGCAAGTCGGTTTTCCCGTAAGGATGGGGGAAGCGCAGGCGTGCATGTTCGGCATAGAGGGCGAAGTTGCCCCAGGGCTGGGCGCGCCAGGTGAGGGTGGCGGCTAGCTGTGTGAGGTTTCCGTTGAAGAAGCCGCCGACATTGCCCTGCAGCTGCATGATGAAGAGGCGACGTCCGTCGGAGGAGTATTCGATACCCCCCTGCCAATGCTCGTAGCGGCCTGGTGGCAGTGGTGGGTAGCCGCCTCCGGTGAAGTCTGTATGCAAGGGGAGGTGGTTGCCAACCCGTGTCACCTGCAGGGAAAGGTTGGCGGTGCTGCGGAAGACATTTTCCCAAGATAAGCTGGCGTTCGACTCGTTGGGCGTCATGTCCCTGTTCCAGACATTGAAAGCTTCCAGCTTCCAGCGTGTCTGAACAATCCGGCGGCCTTCCGGGAAGCGGCGCCAGGTGAGGGTGGAGTAGTTCTGCCGAAAACCTCTTCGTATAATATTGCCCGTGAGTGCGTCGTAGTTTTCTATCCGGCGGTTGAAACCCATATCGGTATGATACTTGTCGCCCACGTCGCTCCAGTCTATAATCAGCTCCAGCGGTTTGGTGAGGTATCCGAGGCCCAGGTCGACATAGCGGTCGTTCATACCTTGTCCGGGCTTGAAGGAATGGTGCCAGCTGGCCCAGGCGTTCCATTTGCCAGCCTTGTCGACGAAGTCGTACTGTAGCCCGGCGTTGCGGCCGAAAGCCTCGAGGGGGTCTTCCCAGTCCTTCCCGCCGGTGAAGCCTTGGCGGTTGAGAAAATATCCTTTCACTAGGGAGCGCGACTGCACGCGGGTGTTGAAGCTGGCTGCTGTAAAGTTCTGGGCAGCGTAGGCGCCTCTGGCCAGCGTCTGCATGTTCATTAGTCCGATGCGGGTACGTTTGTCGATGTTTCCGGAGAGGCGCAGTCCACCGATGATCGGGATCTGTCGGCCTTGCGGGTCGAGTCCGATGCGGCGGGAGTAGAAGGGTTTGATCGGCGGGATGCCGTAGTTGGAAAAGACGTCGTCGTTCTCCAGGAAGAAGGTGCGACGTTCGGGGAAAAAGATATTGAAGCGGGTGAGGTTGGTGACCTGGCGGTCGACTTCTATCTGGGAGAAGTCGGGGTTCAGCGTCAGGTCAAGGTTGAGGGATGGGGTCACGGAGACTTTTCCGTCGAAGCCTGCGTTGAAGCGCCCGGTCGTCGGCTCACCGGAAAGGGTATTGCTTCGGACCCCACCGGTGGTGTATGGGATGAAGGAGATGTTGGTGCCGGGAGGTGGGGGTGGCTCCTGCCAGACGAGGGCTCCTGAGTAGCCGAAGTCGAAGAAGTTGAAGTTGGTCGGCATGTGCGTCCAGGACGAGTACTGGTTATTCTTGAGGTCTGAACGTAGAAAGTTGATACCCCATACGGTTTTGTCGGCCCGGTAGCGCAGGGTTTTGAAGGGGATAGCGATCTCGGCCGACCAGCCCGTGTCGGTACGTCGAGTGGCAGAAAACCATTTGTTATCCCAGCTGAAGTTGAGTTCGTCCGAGGTGCTGGAGGCCGTCACCAGGTCTTCGGACTGCACATTGTAGGGGGTGACGGAGAACAGGAAGCCATTGGTGCGTTCGTTGACAGGGTCGAGGGCGATGCTGAAGGCATCGCTGTCATAGAGTCCGTTGTCTCGTTTCAGGGTCTGCGCAATATAGGGTGTCGTATCAGAGGCATGGATGAAAAAATAGAGGTATTCTTCGTCGAAGCAGGCTTGTACGGTGGTGCGGCGCTTGGCCATCTGCTTGTCATTCGGCCATTTCTCCCGGAAGTTGCCAGCGGGGAGGGCTGCCTGCCAGGCCTGTTCGCCGGCTATGCCGTCGATCCGGATTTTTGCCGGGGTGCGGGCGACCGAAAGGCGGAATCTATCTTGGAATCCGAGCCCATCGGCGGATTGCGCGGCCAGCATATATGGCAGAAGGGCAGTGATCGCTATGCAGGCCGGTATGCGCATGTGACGCAAATATCTGTCAATATGGGGGGACCTTTCAAGCCATTTATCCCCTTCGTTCGAAGATGGCAAGGCCTACCCGCGGGCTGCTCCGCGAAATAGTTCTTAATTTGGTAGGATGCTCTACGGCTTCGCCAAGGTCGTGATGTGGGCGACCTTTCACATATATTTCCGACGGATCGCCTTCGCAGGTCGGGAGAAGATCCCAAGGGACAGGCCTGTGCTGTTCATCTCCAACCATTCCGGCCCTTTCCTCGATGCGATGCTGCTGGCAGTCTTGCTGCGACGCCCCCTTTATTTCTACGCGCGCAGTGACATCTTCCGAAAGCCTTTGGCTAACTGGATCTTGCGCACCTTCCGACTTTTACCTATCTACAAAAACGGCTTCGCCAAGGAAGAACTGCACCGCAATGAGGAGACCTTTGCAGAGGGTCAGGCCGTCTTGCTGGGTGGCGGCCAGATCCTGATCTTTCCGGAAGGGCAGGCAAGGCTTGAGCGCAACCGGCTGCCCTTCAAGAAAGGTGCCACCCGGATCGCCTTACAGACAGAGGCCGAGGCTGATTTTTCATTGGGGCTGACGGTGGTGCCCGTCGGCATCAACTACAGCCGGCATGCCTTCCGTTCGGATGTGCTGCTTCAGACCGGCGAGCCTACCTGTGTGTCCGACTATGCCGAGATGTATCGGGAGAACCCGGCAAGGGCTATGACGCTACTGACACGCGACCTGGATGCCCGCTTCGACCCTACTTTTTTTTATGTACGGCAAGCCGAGCGCACCGCCCTCATCGACCGGCTCCTGGAATTATACCGCGAGGAGGTCTTCCATCCTGGTGATGCCCTGCGGGGTGTGCCGGTGATAGAGATGGAGAAAAAGGTCTGTGCGCTCGTGAGTGACCTGGAGGATGCAGCGACGGCGGCCCTTACCGCCCAGCTGCAGCAGTATGACCGGCTGCTGGTGACCCATCGTTGCCAAGACGCTTCGGTGACAGGCAGCTACCGCGGAGCGGTTTGGTATTTTCTGTTGCTGCTGGCAGGGCTGCCCCTCTTTCTGGTGTGGTGGCCTATCAACATGCCAGCCCTGCGGTTCTTTCGCTGGGTCGCAGACCGCACGGTAACGCGGGTCGACTTCTACCCCAGCGTCCTGACGGCCGTCGCTGGCTTCGGATATCTGCTCTGGTGGATCCTGCAGATCACCCTGGCCGCATGCATATCCCATCCCTCGGCATGGGCCATCGCCCTGCCCGCGCCACTCATCTTATACATTGGCATTCGATGGTGGGAGACGGCTACCCTTTTTGTTGGCCATCTCCACTTCCGACGGCTGGCTCTCCAGCAGCCTGCGGTCGTAGCCACCCTCCGACAGCTCCGGGACCAGGTCGCTCTCTGGAGGCGCGGTTGAGCCCTATCCGTGCGCGATGCAATCAAGGTCCTTATCCCTGTAGGTCGGGCCTTTTTTCCTTTGTCCGGCGCAGGGATTCTTCCTGCCGCCATTCTTCGATCTTTTTGTGGTCTCCGCTGACCAGCACATCGGGTACCTTCCGGTCACGGAAGTCTACAGGCCGCGTGTAGACGGGCGGTGCCAGCAGGTTGTCCTGAAAACTGTCGGTGAGGGCGGAGGTCTCGTCGTTGAGTACGCCGGGCAACAGCCGGCCGATGGCGTCGGCGACGACGGCGGCGGCGAGCTCACCGCCACTCAGGACGTAGTCACCGATGCTGAGTTCCATCGTCACCCATCCGTCTCGGACGCGCTGGTCGATGCCTTTATAATGCCCACAAATCATCAATAGACGCCCCTTCAGTGACAAGCGGTTGGCCGTTTGCTGGTCAAACCGTTCCCCGTCTGGCGTGAGATAGATCACCTCATCATAGGCCCCTTCGGCCGACAATGCCTCGATGGCGCGTACAAGGGGCTCGCACATCAGCACCATGCCGGCGCCGCCCCCAAAGGCATAGTCATCGACCTGCCCGTAGGCATTCACGGCCCATTGCCGCAGCGGGTGTAGGCGGATGTTGAGTAGGCCCTTCTCCCGGGCCCTTTGCAGGATGGAATGCGAGAAAGGGCTTTCTAGGAGTTCCGGGACAACCGAGATGATATCAATGACCATGCTGCAAAAGTATGGAAGCGCAACCAGGCAGGGGCAACCTCTCATTCGCTAACTTTAACCTATGAAGTGGATAGATATTCTGTCGCTGGCCTGGCGTACGGTCCGTGCCAACCGGCTGCGTACCGGCATCACCGTGGCCATCATCGCCTTCGGCATCATGGCACTGGTCGGAATCATCACAGCCATAGAGGCGATGAACATCAGCCTGCGCGATAGCTTCTCTACGATGGGGGCCAATGCCTTCAGCCTACGGTACCGCGAGCGGTCTCTGCGTATGGGTGGGCCACCCAGAAGTGAAGTGACGCAGACAGACCTCCGCAACCGCCGCCGGCAGCGGGCCTCTAACCTTGGTCGGGTGATCACCATCGAACAGGCCAAGGCCTTTCAGGAGCGGTATGTCTTTCCCGCAAAAGTATCCATCGGCGTCTTCGGCGGTGGCGGACAGACGGTCACCTATGGGGCCTTGAAGACCAATCCTACGGTCCGCATCCAGGGAGGCGATGAGAACTACATCCGGCTGACGGGCTATGAACTTGGCGCGGGGCGCGACTTCAACCGGCTCGACGTACAGAGTGGCCGCAGCGTTTGCCTCATTGGGAACGATATTGCCGCCAAGCTCTTCGGCGACCGGCCAGAGCGGGCGGTCGACAAGGTCATCCGTGTAGGCGGCAACAAGTACCGCGTGATTGGCGTCTTGAAGGAGAAAGGCTCCAGTGCATTCCTGCGGGCAGATGACATCGTGGTCTCCACCTATACCAACGTGCGTCGCTTTTATGGCAACCGCAACATGTCTTATAGCATCGCAGTCATGGTGGATGATGTGTCCAGACTCGACGACGCCATCGGAGAGGCGGATGGCACTTTTCGGCCTATCCGAGGGCTTTCTTCTTCAGAGGCTAGTAATTTCTACATTGACAAAAGCGACAGCCTAGCCCAGACCTTCATAAGCCTGCTCGCCACCGTCTCGGCAGCGGCAGGCGCCATAGGCTTCATCACCCTCATCGGTGCTGCCATCGGCCTGATGAATATTATGTTGGTAGCTGTTACGGAGCGGACCAAAGAAGTGGGGCTTATCAAGGCCCTCGGGGGTCGGCGTGCTGCGATCCGACGTCAGTTTCTCTTTGAATCCGTAATCATCAGCTTGCTGGGCGCTGTCATCGGCATCCTGCTGGGCGTGGTGGTCGGGAATCTGGTAGGCTCTTTGTTGGGCACGCCCTTCTTCATCCCCTGGAAGGTGGTCTCGGCAGGTATTCTCATCTGTTCGGTGGTGGGCCTGATGGCCGGCATCTACCCTGCCTGGAAGGCTTCCCGCCTGGACCCCATTGCCGCCTTACGCTACGAATGAGGTTACACTTCAGAGGCTACCCCGCAAGGTAAAGGCCCCGGTGCACTTCCAGGAAGTTGCGGGGCCTTTGCCTTGCGGGTAGGTCAGCTGAGACCTAAGCTATTTTGGGTCCAGGGCGTTCCGTATGCGTTCGGAGAGGTCCTGGAGGTGATAGCGACTCATGCTGTCACTGGTACGACTGACGGCAGCCATGATCTCCGAACGGAGCGATGCCAAGTGGGCCCTTGTGAGGGAGCTCACGTCGCTGCGT
>Ga0194127_10008142_pt1 | contig 11334 bp, 10 predicted proteins | sample TA2KigC100mmetaG_FD_148624 | JGI IMG/M metagenome (GOLD analysis project Ga0194127, IMG submission 148624) | Freshwater microbial communities from Lake Tanganyika, Tanzania - TA2015036 Kigoma Deep Cast 100m | ecosystem: Environmental > Aquatic > Freshwater > Lake | place: Tanzania: Lake...
GTGGTCCTTGAGGTCCCGTTGGACCCGTAGGTCCGGCATTACCTTGTGGGCCTTGTGGTCCTGTTGGTCCAGCAGCACCTTGTGGTCCTGTTGGTCCAGCAGCACCTTGTGGTCCTGTTGGTCCTGTGTTTCCTGACGGACCTGGCGGTCCTGCTGGCCCCTGTGGTCCAACATTACCGGTTCTTCCCAATGGTCCTTGTGGTCCTGTTTCACCAGCATTACCTTGTGGTCCTTGAGGTCCTGTTGGTCCAGTGGGTCCTGTATCTCCGATTCCTCCTGTCCCTCCTTGTGGACCTTGAAATCCTTGAGGTCCTTGTGGTCCTGTATCTGAGGTCCTGTATCACCTGCTGTACCTTGTGGACCTGTTGGTCCAGTAGGTCCAGTTGGTCCTGTATCACCAATTCCTCCTTGTGGTCCTTGTGGCCCTTGAGGTCCTTGAGGTCCTGTTGGACCTGTATCACCTGCTGCACCTTGTGGACCTGTTGCTCCAGTAGGTCCAGTTGGTCCTGTATCACCAATTCCTCCTTGTGGTCCTTGTGGCCCTTGAGGTCCTTGAGGTCCTGTTGGACCTGTTTCACCAGCTACACCTTGTGGACCTGTTGCTCCAGTAGGTCCAGTTGGCCCTGTATCACCAATTCCTCCTGTTGCTCCTTGTGGCCCTTGAGGTCCTTGAGGTCCTGTTGGACCTGTATCACCTGCTGCACCTTGTGGACCTGTTGCACCGGTAGGTCCAGTTGGTCCTGTGTCGCCTATTGCTCCTGTAAATCCTTGTGGACCTTGAGGTCCTTGTGGACCTATGGGTCCAGTTGGTCCAGTAGGACCTTGTGGTCCTTGAAATCCCGTTGGTCCTGTTGGTCCTGTATCACCAATTCCTCCTGTTGCTCCTTGGGGTCCAATAGCTCCTTGAGGTCCTGTTGGACCTGTTTCACCTGCTGCACCTTGTGGACCTGTTGCACCGGTAGGTCCAGTTGGTCCTGTGTCGCCTATGGCTCCTGTTGCTCCTTGTGGACCTTGAGGTCCTTGTGGACCTATGGGTCCAGTTGGTCCAGTAGGACCTTGTGGTCCTTGAAATCCCGTTGGCCCTGTTGGTCCTGTATCACCAATTCCTCCTGTTGCTCCTTGGGGTCCAATAGGTCCTTGAGGTCCTGTTGGACCTGTTTCGCCAGCTACACCCTGTGGTCCTATTGCTCCTTGAGGTCCAGTGGGTCCTGTATCTCCTATCGCTCCTGTGGAACCTGTTGGTCCTATGTATCCTTGTGGACCTATAGGTCCGGCTGGTCCTTGTGGACCTTGTGGTCCTTGATGTCCCGTTGGTCCTGTTGGTCCTGTGTCGCCTATTGCTCCTGTAGGACCTTGTGGCCCTTGAGGTCCTTGTGGACCTATGGGTCCAGTTGGTCCAGTAGGACCTTGTGGTCCTTGAAATCCCGTTGGTCCTGTTGGTCCTGTGTCGCCTATTGCTCCTGTAGGACCTTGTGGCCCTTGAGGTCCTTGAGGTCCCGTTGGACCTGTTTCACCTGCCACACCCTGTGGTCCTATTGCTCCTTGAGGTCCGGTTGGTCCTGTGTCACCTATTGCTCCTGTAGGACCTTGAGGTCCAATGTATCCTTGTGGACCTATAGGTCCGGCTGGTCCTTGTGGACCTTGTGGTCCTTGAGATCCCGTTGGTCCAGTTGGTCCTGTATCACCAATTCCTCCTGTTGCTCCTTGGGGTCCAATAGGTCCTTTAGGTCCTGTTGGACCTGTTTCACCTGCTACACCCTGTGGTCCAATCGCTCCTTGAGGTCCAGTAGGTCCTGTATCTCCTATAAAACCTTGTGGTCCTGGAAAACCAGTTGATCCTTTAGGACCTTGAGGTCCTGTTGGTCCTTGTGGGCCTTGAGGGCCTTGAGGTCCTGTTGGTCCTTGTGGACCTGTTTCACCAGCTACACCTTGAGGGCCTTGATAACCCCCAAATCCTGTGTCTCCTATCTGACCAGGCGATCCTGTTGGGCCTTGCGGACCTTGTGATCCTTGTGATCCTGAAAATCCTGGAAATCCCGGTGCTCCTTTGAGGGGAACTGAACTCCTCCGACACTTCCGAAGTTTGTTATATTGATTGGACGGGTTGGTAAATTCACTTGCCCCGCACTCGGTTTGAGTTCAATGGTACCACCTACTGTATTTCCTGATAGTGTGATTGTGGCTCCTGAAGACACTTTCCACTCCTGTGTTTGGTTCGAGGTGTCAGTATAATATATGAAGGGTAGTTTTGAAGGTTGATTACCTCTACTTGGAACTATCAGAATGTTTTTGGGCATATCTTAATATAAGTTTCTAATAAATACTTCTTTGGATGTTTCGTACTAATAAATATAACGAACTCTACAAGTTCATTTTAAAAAATATTATAATTCCAATCACAATAAAGAATTATGAATTATATCTCATGTATAAGTGACAAAAAAACAAAGTGCAATCTTTTTGCTGATTTTATTTTGAAAAAACTCGGAGTCAACTCATCATCTGTAATTCATGTAGTAGACAACAAAAATTTCTTAGTGGTGAACGGATATTCTGATGTAAAAGACATCCTAAATATGAATGATATCACAAAAGAGTTCAATAAATTTTATTCTAATCTTTTGACACCTTTGACTCATACTATAGATTTAATCGAGTATGGTCAAGAAGTGAGTGTTGTTGAGTCAGTAAAAACGATACTTTTCTTGACATCAGATAATAACTCATATCACCACAGTCTTTTAGAAAATTATAAAGATAAAAAAAAATCATTCTTTTTTGACGGTATCAGATCCTATGAGATACTTGAAGATACCTTCAAGCCTTCAACCTCTGAATTTCCCCATGGTTATTCATTAAATCAAGGAAGAAGTTTGTATTATTATTCCAAATTTATCGGATATAATATATGTAGAGAGGTAATCGGAACTAAATTAAGTATTGAATTAAGTTTATCAAAGCTAAATCCAATCAAACATGTTTCAGTTGATTGGGATGAACATGATGAAAAATTAGAATCTTATATTTTAGATTCATTCAATTTCAACTATGAGAAGATTGTCGAAAAAATAAAAAAAGTGGACTTGTCGATCGAAGTGACAAATCCACTTGAAGATTTTGATTTTTTGAAAGAAAAAATTATTTTAGATCTTTTTATTTAATAAGACTTCTGTGATTATCAATTATTGCGACTGCCTCGGTCAGTTCATTGTAATCTCTCTCGGGTACGTATTGATAAGCAGTATGATTTCCATTCTCCGTTTCAATTATTAATAATGCTGGAATCATATCGTTATTGTTTATTTTAGAAAATAGATCATACTCATCCGAAAATTCATCTATATCCCTTTCATGAAACTCAATTTTTGATTCTTCCAACAATTTTTTGAAATCTGTACAAAATGGACATCCTTTCATTGTGTAAACTATGATAGACAAATCCATTATACTAAGTTCAAAGATGATTTTATGGACTCAGCCAAGATATCAGGTGTTTGAACACCTACTTTAGTATCAACAATCTGCCCATTTTTTATGTATTTCAAGGTTGGCACACTTCTCACACCCATATCCATGATTAGATCTCTGTCGGAGTCTACGTTAAAAGCGAAGATCGGAAGGTTTTCACCTTTATCTTCTAATATCTTAAAATTTTTGGCTAAGATTTTACATGGTCCGCACCATGTGGCATAGAAATCAAGAACAAATGACTCTTTGTTTTCCATTTTTTCTTTAACCTCTTGTGATGTGATTTGAATCATTTTTTGATATTTTTAGAAGTGAATTGATGTAAAAATTAATTTTATCAAAATTTTTAATTTCAAAATAAATAGTTACACAATAATCGATGTGATTTATTTTTTTTAAATATAAATAAAAAAAATCACTCTTAAATATTTGTGAATGCCATTTATCAACCTCAGATTTGATATAAACCTTTTCAAGTTTAGAAAAATGACTAAGATCAAGGTTCATTATCGGTAAATCGTACTCTGAAAAAAATTTGTTCTCTTCCTTTTCAACCCATTTTAAATATTCATGTTTTTCCATATTTGTCCTATTAAAAAAAGTAATTTAATTTTTGTTTGTCAATTAAGTTATATGTCCAAAAAAGGAATCCGTTTTCTGCCCAAGCGGAGTCAGATTTTAGAACTTTGTGATTTGATAGAAGTTTTTCTATCTTGACGGTAGTGATATTTTTTCCATTGCCAATATATTGAGTCATTCTCTCATCCAAAAGTTTCAAAGGTTCAATCCAATCCTCACTTAATGTACTATTAAATTTTCCGAGTGATTGGGGTCTAACAAAAGTAACTCCATCAAAGAAAGCAGCACTTGGACCAGCTACTATACCGACTTTTCTAAAAATTAGGTATTCTATTGTTGCTCTGTCATTTGATACAGTGGATCCTTTTCTTAATGATACAATGATTGACGAAGGTCTTCCGATATAAGTCTTGACACAATTGTTCTGATTTAAGCTTTCAGCGTTATATTCATCAGAGTTAGTGAGAATTATTGGATAATAAACTTCATCCTTATGTTGAATCGGTATTTTAAATGCATCGTATAAACTCTGAGGATATATTCTAGTGTAAAAACCTCTTTTGTAGAATTCATACAAATCCGCCCAATCTAAGTGTTCTTTTGTAAACTCATCCAAATTTTTTGACTTCCATTTAATGTTTTCACCAGCGCTTTTCAAATAACAATAGAAATCACAATGATCATAAAATGTGGACCAAGCAAATTCGTGATTCAATACTAACTTAGCAAGTACAAAAACTTTTTTCAGTTCACTTTTAGATGTATGTTCACCCAAAGATTTTTTGTTTTGCATTATGTATCGCTTTCTTTATTACATCTCCTTTCAAGTCATAATCTGACATGAAAGCATCCACGAGTTTCATATTATGTTTTCTCAAGTTCTTTAATTTCGGTAGGAGTCCAAAACTTTTGAAATATAATTGGAAATTATTCGGGTATTTGATTCCTTTTTTTTCGAGGTAGAATCTGACAATCATTTGGTTGGGACTTTCAACATTTGACTTTTGAGGAAATAGTTGATTACAAAATAAATTAATTGCTTTATCAGCTATCTTAACACTCTCTTCCCTATTGAGAGGTAACCTTTTTATAATATTACTTCTTAGTTGAGAAATTGGGTTACTACTAAAAAAGTTCCTTCTTATTTGCTTTATACATTGTTTTTTCTTGTTATAATCATTCAAAAATCCAGAATAAAGATCACCCCCCGAAAGGTTTACCGTCAGGAAATCAACATTCCTCGATATTTTAAACCAATGAAATCCCCTAATTCTTCTTTTGTAGCCGTGGAAAAGTTTTAGAGATATTTTGGTTTCACCAACCTTTTCCAATACAACCATCGTGTCAAATTTTGTTACTGTGCACAACTCATTGGCAAAATTTTCCACAAATACAGAGGGATCAGTACTAGTACTTTCATTTAAAAAAATCAACCTATCATTTTTTGTGTAATTTGAATGTTGATTCTCATCCACGATAGGAACATGATCTTTGTGAAAAATGGTGAAATAATTGGTTAGACTGAATTTATAAATTTCTTGTTTCATATGATTGTACCAAAATAGTTACAATTACAAATGTAACAAAAATATCCATTCCCTTTTATATTTTCCGAAAGTTTAACATCCCAATCGCCATCTGAGTGTTCCGTATCTTGGGAAAGGGCTTGATTAACATTTACCCTAAAATCGTTCTCAATTAAAATTATACCTGAAATAATCTCCACAGACCATATTCCGCGTTTGTTGTATTTCACATAATCTAATTTCAAATCACCTTCAGTAATATGAAAATTTACGTGGTCCACAGTTTCGGAAACGATCATGGGGGAAATCATTTTTTTATTTGACCTTATTAAAATTTCGATTGAGTTTGTATTTCGTAATATAAAATTAGAATCAATAATTAAATAATAGTCCGTCTCTCTATCCTGAAGAAAATCTATCCTTGATTCGGTTAGGTTTTTATTTTCTTTTATTTCAACAGACATATAATCTTTGTTGTTTTCTTTGAATTTTTCAAGTTTGTATAAATCTGATTCTTTGTTGTAGTACAATACCAATTTTATCAGATTCTTAGGGAATTTCTGTATTTTTAATAAGTCCAAAGATTGATTAATATCTTTCAAATCATGTTGAAAAAACAAACCTATTGATATTGTCTTTTTTGTTTGAGTTTCCATAATTTTTGAGTTATTTCCATAAAAAAAGTCATAGTTAAGAGTCATGAAGTCCGTGATTTTATCTAAGAAGTTTTTAACTTTCTCGGGACCATTTGCATGAATTACTGAGGGAAAATTATCAGTCACTCTATTTCTTATCCTTCCAACTAAATCCATTTCTATGTCTTCTATTGATTCATTAAGAGTCTGAAAAATATATTGATTATTATCCAAGAATATTTTTGATGGTATATCAAATCCATATCTTTTAGTGTATAACCCGAATCCCTTCCCTTTCCCAACGGAATCAGGAGTATTTACCCATTTTCTCAAATGTAGTTCTGAAAAATTGGATTCCATAATCTCGGGAGTAAGATCCGACTGATGATGATGTCCCCACTTGTTTTCGTAATCACCATCCCAAACTTGTTCATACTCAAATGGTACCACTATTATAATTTCGCCAAATTTGTTTTTATTTTTTTTCAACCAATTTTGAGCATCCTCCCTTTTCACGTGTTCGAACACATCACCCATGATTATCACATCATATAATAATCAAAATCAAAATCTAAAAAATTTTCAACAAATACATTTTTGTAATACTCCTTCAATCCGTATCTGTTAACATACGGTTCAAATATCTCAATTGCATCAATATTTGAAAAATGTTCACCTAGGACATATCCCCATTTTCCATCACCAGCACCTATGTCAAGTATCTTTGAGTTTTTATTAAATTTAGTTCTCAAAATTTCAATTACATCTTGATCAAACACAACTTCGCTCATCCATCCTATTTTGTGTCCCGAATTGGATAAAGGGTATTTATTATTAGGTAAATTTGTCTCCGTTTTTTCTACTAAGTGTGGTTTGGTGGTGTGAATTTGTTCAAGGTATCTTTCAGAGTAATATAATTGATCGTCGTCTTTATCATCTATTGGATCATTAATCAAACTAATGATTTCGTCAGCATAACCAATGAATCCACCTGAGTTCAAAAATTTATATTTGGTTAATGATGCAGGATATTGATCAATCAAAGATGGGTTGGGCCAACAAATTTTTTCTGCTGAGAAGACTATGGGTCTTCTGAATTCTCTAAATTTTTGTAAAATTTGTTGAGGGTTTTGAAGTAACATAACATCATATGAGTCTGTGAACATTATAATGTGGTCCTCGAGTTTGGGCCATCCTTTTAATTCATTTCTCAAGAGATTTATTTTCTGGCCTCCTCCGAAAGTTTTCAAGATTCCATTTTCAGCTTCACCTCCCACCCAGGTTTGACCCAAGCCAAGTATTTTATAAGGTATACCAAAATATTCACAAGACTTACGAAATCTATCCAAACGATCATTTTCCTCCGTAGCAACGGTTATTAATAAAAATTTATCGATTCCGTCATCATAGTAGTCATTCTTGAAATAGATTGAGCTTTTTTCAGTCTGTGAGTTTTGAAAAGCTAATGTTTCAGGTTTTATCAATTGCTCTTTGAGACCTAAACCTTTGAGAAATTTGATGTCATAATTTTTTTTGTATTGAATGCAATTTGGATTGGCCCTGTTCAACATTATAGGTACAAATTCATCTGCGGGAATCAAAGCATTTAGGAAGTTTGAGTTTACTAAGTTCTGTGAACCCTTTTTAGTTAGGATATAAGAGAGACACCAATAAGAGAAGTCAGGGATTACAACGTTTTTTTTCAATTCAAATTCATAGTTTGGATTGATAACCTTTCTACCCAAATAAAAAAAGTCCCATTGGTAATCACCCGTCCATTCTTTTACTTGTTTAAGTTTATCTGTAAACTCAGGACAGAACTGTGCATCGTCTTCTAGTATTAAAGCAGATTTAATTGTGTCATCATTTTGAATTAATTCCCAAGCTCTATAATGTGAAATTGCACATCCAATCTCACCAAGTGTCAGACCTCTACCTCTGTAACTGTCGTAGTAGTCTGCCAACGGTGTAATTTTGTTTTCTTTCAACCATTCTTCATCAATCGATGTGCCATCAACTGCTTCTATTCTTATAATCCTAATTTCTTTGTCTAAACCTAAATTTTGAATTCTTGATAAAATTCGATCGTAGCGATCTTTACACCTCTCTAAATTGATTATTATGATCGTATCATACATGAGTTCCATGAATGAAAGTTAATCAAATGAATAGAAATATCAATTGAGACAAATGAATCCTAGTGGGACCTTTTGAAATAATCCTTCAGCGTTGAAAAATAGTTCTTCTTTCGGTTCTATTTTCTTATTGTTGATTTTAACGCAGATTTCGATCAACTGTTTTTTCGTTAGAGATAGCTCGTCACCTTTATTAAGGTTAATCATCACAGCTTCTCGGCATTTTTTAAAAAACTCATTTTTTTGATCCTGAGGGACCAAAGTATTAAGCTCATTAGGATTTTCGTTGAAAAATTTGAAGAGCTGTGATAAATATATTTCAACGTCAACACTCATAAAAATTAATTAGTTAGTGGAGTAATATCCCACATTCCACATCCTCCACACATGTCTTCAGATCTAGATAAGAGTCCCTTTGGAACTTTTACTGATGGACAACCTTTAACATTTAAGAAGAATAGATAAGGTAGTTTTTCGATTGATTTTGGTAAAGTCTTAAGATCTTTGTTGTTAGGAACTGCCAAGAACCTAAGTGAGGTACACCCACCAATTTCCTCAGGTAAAGACGAAATACAGTTATCGAGTAGAATAATCGAGTAGAATCATATCAAGGTTTTTGAACTTACCAATTGATGGAGGAATATTGATAATAATCGAATCCTTGTCTCTATTCTGAATTTGAAATTCTTTCAAGCTTAGGGGTAAGTTTTCGATCAATTCATCCAATCCATAAAGTGCAATAAATTTACCCACGGCACCTGACTTGAAATTGTCAATTGATAATTTATCTCCACCAACTGTGAGACCTTTAGCAAACTCAGGTTTGAATACATCTTTCAATTCTGCCATAGGACCCATAAGAAATTTTACAAGATCAACTTGTCTATCATCCTTATCCATAAACTGATTGGATGGGAAATGGAATTGATATCTGGTTTTCGGTAGACCTGTATTTGAAGAGACGTTTTGATCGTTTGGATCATAAACCACGTATAAAGGTCCGTCTTTAATATATCTATCGAACCAAGATAAACCTGGAGCTGAAGTACACCATCTTGTTTCTACTTGATTACCACCATAGAAACATGAGGCCTCTTTTCCTTTCGCACCTTTGTCTTCGATTTTTACTACTCTCCAATTGTTACCATCATACATAAGTTCAGCACCAGGGTGAACTGTAGCAGATTTTCTTTCTGCCTTTGTTGTGGTTGCCATCGTAAGGTCAAAATCTTTTACCGCATCATAAAGTTGGTCAGGTGTGAGAAATTGTATCTGTCTTTTGTCTTTAGGAAGTTTACTCTTAAATCTATCATATTTTTTTAGGTCATCCGTAACTTTATAAAGATCTTCCATAAATCTATCCTTCAACATCTTAACCTCTCTCTCATAACCGGGTTCGCCATATGGAGTTTCTGTTTGTTGATTAACTTTCGTATAAGACTTGATCAACCATGGAGTATATTTACCTGCGCGAGCTTTTTTTAACTCTGATGTAGTAGCTGATTCAATATCTACATCATTTAAAATCGAATTTGGATCAGCGGCAATCAATGCTGCTAATTCACGGACAGACATTTTAGGTTTTTTTATGGTGCCGTCCTCCTTCTTTTTTGGTTTGGTATAGGTATCAATTAAGAAATCAATCCTTTCGAAATCTTCGACAATGACAGTCCTCAATAATGATGTAAATTTCATCAGAACAAATTTAATAATAACTATATTTTAAATATATTGGGAAGATAAAAATTACTAATAATTCATTATCAAAAGTTCCTCTCCCAAATTTTGTTTTCCGCCTTTTTTTGCTGCTGCGGCTTTGGCAAACTTTTTACTTTCCCAACGATATCTTTCTTTTGGATACCACTGACTCAAAAGATCAAACTCATAATAGGATAAACTAAACTTACTTTGCACCAAATTTAAGGTTTGTGCAAGTCTTTGATGATCATCCCTATCAAAATCATGATTGGAATAATAGTTTTCCGTCTTCCAATAAGGTGGATCTAAATAGATATAGGTTGAGGGTGCATCGTATTTTTCTATAACTTGTTGAAAATCTAAATTTTCAACATGAGTAATCTTTAGAAAGTGTTCGATCCAATACGGTTTACTCAACTTATCACGGAAAGCCAAATACTTAGATCGGTACTTACCTTTCAAATCTATGAATGAGGATGATTCAGGTTTACTTCCTGAGAATACTTGTGTGACAATATAAACGTATTTTGCCGCCGCTTCATAATTTGGATAGTTCATTGTGAAACCTGATGAAAACAACTCTGTCTGATATTCTTTGAATCTTGTTTTATAACTTATATCAGTAACAAAGTCTCCGAATTGTTGACAAGGTATTGAATCTAAGGCTCTTTGAAGTTCAACAGGATTTTGAAGACACTTGAAAAGATTGTAATTTAAACAGTTGAAATCGTTGTAAACAACTTTATTGAGATTTGGATATAACTCCAAGTCCATGTTAAAAAAACACCAAAACATCCCTCCGAATGGGGATACTCTACAATCCATTTACCTATTTTTGATTTTCCTCCAATATAACTCAGCATGAGTAAAAATATAAGAAAAAAAATTGAAAAGGCAAATTTACTTATAACAATTTTTGTAAGGTCTACAGGATGCTTTTTGTGTGAACCCCATCTTTGAACACGGTGTAGATTTACAATAAGATTGACTATACTTTCTCTTTTTTTTGAATTCCTTTTCCTCCAAATATTTGTATAATATTCTACGTATTTGTTCTTTTAGCATATCTATAAATATGAATAAGATTTGTATTCCGTGTAACTTGATCAAAATTATTGGTTATACGATTATTATTGTTGGTTCAATTTGGATCTATCAAACTTTACGTGGAGTTTGACATACATGTCACCTCCGTTAAACCCTTTTCCTTTCAATCTTAGGGGTTTCGAGCTGTCGAATTCAACGGGAATATCTACTTTTAGTTCTGATAGTGGGTGTTTGATGACAATTTTT
>Ga0194127_10008143_pt1 | contig 11334 bp, 10 predicted proteins | sample TA2KigC100mmetaG_FD_148624 | JGI IMG/M metagenome (GOLD analysis project Ga0194127, IMG submission 148624) | Freshwater microbial communities from Lake Tanganyika, Tanzania - TA2015036 Kigoma Deep Cast 100m | ecosystem: Environmental > Aquatic > Freshwater > Lake | place: Tanzania: Lake...
GCTTTTTGCTGGTCGCCATAAACACCACTAATCCATTGGTAACTTTTTGCAAATGAAGGTTCGTTTTTATGTAAACTGATGCTAACATAATTCTTTAAACTTTGCATCAAACTACTTTTCTTCTCATCTGGATTATGCAGTATGTCAATATTATTCTCAAGACAGTATATGATTGAAACAAGAATTGCATCAACAAGTGTACGCTTCCACACTTCCGTTAAATTATCTCTGATGTCGTCTTTTGGTGTTGCTCCTCTTTCAAACAGAAAGCGAACTTCATGAACATTCTTTAAAATCTTTGAAAGATGTTGTGCATCGCCCTTTCCATAAGCATCAATGCAATTCACTTCGTTGATTACCTTTTCAACGCTATTCGGTATCTTATTCAAATCTCCGTTGGTAATATACTTCGCAACCATTTCACAACAAGAGGAACTTGTTCTTCCTTTCCCCTTCACATGCTCGTCAAAAATCAAAAGAGGTTTAACACCTGGTGAAATTGTTCCACCAATACCAAACACAACACCATTAACCCAAAGTTCTTGCGCTAAAAAATCATCTGTGTCAGAGAAAAGAGTTTCTTCTTTAAATTCTATCTCATTTGAGTTTCTTGGAATCGCTGCTCTCAAAAGCAATTCTGAAAAGTATTCATCTAAATGGGGGTCTGTGTGAACAATATGCCTTTCAATCGTTTTAGAAATTCCTTCCAACTTCTGATTGACTGGAAGTAATCTACGCAAGTATTCAACTGCTTTCATTGAGATTGCTGAAAGCAGGCCACCACTATTTTTTATATCGGTTGAATTTATTTGTATCATAATTCACTTTTTTGCGGTTTAATTGTTTTAAATAAGATAAAACTTGCATCATCCTTTAGCCAATTCTTCAAAGCAATCTCTTTGCTTATACTTGGGTCTTTCAGAATTTTGCCTCTGAAATCGGGTTTGATATTGATAAAACCATTTTTGGTTTTATCGGTGCTTACAAAATCTACCAATTGTTGTTTGAAGCCATTTACAATTTCATTGAATCCATCTGATCCAATAAAGATTGATTTTATTTCTGAAGGATTTCCTTCATAATGAATTTTGAAATCTTCATTTATCTCGATTTTTTCATATCTTGTCGGGCAACAAATTTTGAAAAGGTTGGAGCTCAAATATTTTCCACTTTCACTTTTTATTTCAATCACTTCATCAATTCCAATTACTCCATCGCCACAATAGAAAACAACAAATTTATTTGCATCAGCAATAAGGCAATAAATGGTAGTCATTAAAAAATCGTGAATGAAAAGTTCCTTATCGGCTTCGTTATCTTCACAAACTATTTCAACAATGCTTTGTAGCTCTGCAAGTAATTGTGATTTGATTTCTTGAATAAACTCTTTACTTTCCGTTAATTTGTTTTTTGTGTATGTCCTTCTAATAATTTTCGAAAGCAATCTTACTATCAACTTTGCTCCAAACTCGTTGTTTGAAATTGATGCTTGAAGATTCTCATTTGTTCCTGAACAACCATCACAAACAATTCCAAATGTAAAGTCTTCGTCAACTATAATACCAATAGCATCTTGGTTGTTTTGGTTTTCCAAATTATGCTCAACGCCTTGTTGTGTAAGTCCACTAATTGCAAAAGGAAGTTCTGAGGTTGGTCGTTGCCTTCTTAGGTTTATAAAATGAAATTCAAACGGTGTATTGATCCAATTGTCCATTATTTGTTATGCGATTAATTGCTCCAATTGTGGAGCATAGTTTTTTATAAAGGCTGTTAATTCTTTAGGGTCTGCCATTAGAGCTTTTGTTTCTTCAATTCGTTCTGCAAAAGTGGTTTTTTGTTTAATATTAAAAATTTTAGCAAACCCTGAATCTGGTAATGAAAATGGTCTTTGCATTTTCTTTCTTTGTTCTGCCAATTGTCGCTGACGAATGATTTTATCAAGTGCAGTATTAAAACCGCTTGTTGAATAAAAAATAAATGCAGGATGTCGGGGGTCTGAACGGTCTAAGGTTTGCATCAAACTGGTTTTGTTGCGATGCACAAGCACGTCAACAAAGTATTCGTATAGTTTTATGTTCCTTTTTTTAAGTTCTATGATTCTCGTTTCAATTTTTTTATTGATTGGATTAGAAGATGAAATATTTGCACCTGCAATTTGCCATTGATTAAGGTGCATTGCTTTTAGATAACAAATTCCTTCTTCCTTATTTTCAGGAACTCCATAGTTTCCCTTTTTATCGTGATTTAGAAAAAATGGATTTACACCAACAAAAAATTCGAATAACATTGAAGCAAGTGCAAAGTAATCGCTATCGGTGCTGTATGTGTAACCGCCCTTAAGATTTTTCCCTTGTTGCTCAACATCGGGGTCTAAATATTCTTCTGTAAGTGCAACACATTTGTATTGCCCAAATTGTGCTGAATCAATATCAACTAATACTGGAGTTTTGGTTGAAGTAAGCAATAGGATGTTTCCCATATTAACATCGCCTAAAATAATTCCAGCATCGTGGAGTTTTTGAGTTAACTCAAAAACTCTATAGATAAAATTTATTGCTTCATCATCGCTAAGTTTTATTCCTCCTTTACTTCTGAAATCTTTTGCTTTTATGTCATACGCAATTTCTGACAATTCTAAACCACCTTTAAAGTATTGCATTGAAAATCCAACCAAGTAATCCAATCCAACATTGCCTTCATAAGCTGGTGTTTTTGGAAAAGCAAAAGCACTACTTCCAAAACTTGAGAGATTATTGTAATATGAATTACATAATGCAATAACTTTCTCCCGTCTAACTCTAGTCCTTATTTGTGGGTGGTTATGATATATTTTTGCCAATGTATAATTGTCAATTATATAAATTTCACCTTCACCTTTAGTTGCAAGTATATTTGTAAGTGCAACTGAATTTTTATCTAAAATTACTTCCATTTTATGGCCGTTTTCCTTTTATAGTTAAAGTTCTATTAAAAAATTGCGCTGCGGCATTAATAATATCAACAGCTTGTGGTATTGAGAATACATTTACATTATGTCTGATTAGTCCTTGTTGCAAAGCATATTGTTCTAAAGCTGCTTGTGCTGTAAGATTGTTTCGTTTCATAAGGTAAGTAACATTTTCAACCGTAGTAATAATTCAACCGTAGTAATAAATTTTTGTCTAGTTGAATCAGGGTCATATTTTAAAACAACTCTTGAAACATTTATTCCGTAATTATGACTGCAAAAAGAATTTAATTTCATCAACATTGCACCTTGAATTGGATTTATGAAAGAATTGATCATATAATCATCCAATTTTTTGATTGAAATTTCAGAACGTAATCCATTCACAATTTCTGCTTCAATCATTTTCTTTCTTTCGTCAGTATTTGTGTAGAATAGTTTTGAAGGGTCAATTTGCTTGTAATGAACTGAAACATCCACTGTAAAGCGAATTGAATTATTAGAGTAAAGATTACTAATTACAAAACTGTCATATTCAACTTTTTTTGATACAATTTGTTCTAATTTTTCATAGAACGGAATAATCCAATGCCATCCTTCATCTAAAAACTCTTCTTTCTTGATTCTTCCAAGTGCTGAAAGTACGCCTGCATTTCCTGGTGGGATTTTCACAAGCTGTTTCACAAAAAGGAAATTGACTGAAAGAATTGAAAGCAGAATTAAAAGAATTAATCCAAAAGTATAATTCAATTCCAAACTATAAATAATTAGCACTTCAATTAGGAGAATGAAACATAATGTTACTAATACGCCAATTGATAATGTCTTGTATGGATGCTTGTATTCCATTAGATAAAATGGTTTCAGTTTTAAAAATGCTTAAATCGTTTGTCCTTGTATTGCACTTTGCGAAGCAAGTACAAATGCACGCCTGATTTCTTTAGGGTCTTGATTCAAGGCGATTGCTTGTTGAAAGCCCAAACGATTTTTTAGTTCATCAAGCATTAAAGGAGTGAATTTGGAATTAACCAAACCCACAATTACAGAACTTCTCAAGATATTTTTTGAAGTAAGGTCTTTTAAGATGTCTCTTATTTGTGAGGGGTCAATTCCGGCTTCAGTATCTTCACCGTCTGTGATTACACCAATAGTAAAAGTGCTTTTAACATTGCTTTGTAAAGCATTGGCAATGTTTACTGCCATGTCTTGAAGAAGATTGAATAAGGACTTGTATAATGCAGTTCCACTATTCGGATTGTAGTCACCTGTTTGTTTAAGAATTACTACATCATCATTTCCGTTTTCAGAAAGAAGAGAAAAAGGATTCAATGTCCTCACACTTTCATTAAATGCATATTGGACAACATACAATGCTCCTTTTCTGCACTTCGCACTTGGCCTCAATATTTTTATCATTTCTTCTTGTCCGTCAATGACACCTTGCCTGTATGGCTCCATGGAACCTGATTCGTCAATAAGGAAGCAACTGAATACAGGGTCATCAAAAAGTTCAGTGAGGTCTGCGACCTCAACAGCTCTGTTGGTATTACCAATGAGATTGGCGTTTGACTGGTTCAAAACTCCTTCATCATAAAGAATTTTGGATGCTTGATTGATTTGAATTTTAGACATAATAATTTTATTTATTTTGTTAATTACTTATAGAATTCGAAAGCACGAAGTTAAAAAAGTAAGTGGAAAAGTGGCTCTTTTTGTTTTGACGTTGTTTTGGTTTGAGAGTCAGCGGCAAAACAAAATGTGCCACTTTTAGGGCTGACTCAAAATTAAAAAACAAAAAATGCGGGTCGGCAAAAAATAAAACTTTATCGGGTCGGCTGGTGTGGTCGGCAGTCAGTCCGATTTGATTTTCTTCTTTGTCTTTGTATGTCGTCTTGTCAATTTTCATGTCGCTGTCTTTTTTCTTAGGCTTGTTGGTAACTCCTTTATATGTGCACCATATACTAGCAAAAGGTGTATAAAGCATGCCAGAATAGCTGGCTTTATACACCTTTGAGGTGTACAATATTTTTTACAAATTATCAAAGGGGCTGGAAATTTTTAGTAAACTCTGTTCGCATACATGAGTGTAGATTTCTGTCGTCTTACTGCTCTTATGCCCTAAGAGCTCCTGTATGTAACGTAAATCAGTCCCTGCTTCCAGTAAATGTGTCGCATAAGAGTGCCGCAACCAGTGAAGCGTTACCGGTTTTTTGATTTTCGCATGATCGAGCGCATGTTTTAAAACTTTTTGCAAGCAGGTGCCAACTGTTCAAATTGTTATAATACAGATATATTTCAAAATATTTATCTCAATCTCCTGTTTATGCATGCTCAGGTGGGCACCGATTCACAATCCGTTTCTCCTGACATGTACGAAAGTCTCCTGCATGGAAACCGGGAAATACTCCGTCTCCCCTATTTCATCTCCTCAAATACTTGATTGTACCGGCAACACCAGCCGGAATCCCCGAAAATCGTTGACGGCTTTGGAAACCACGAAAGAGCGCTGCGAACAGCGGAAGGCGAACTTGTCGGGGTAACGCCAGCAGCCGCCCCGTTCCTGGCGAAGGGATTCTTCGCCGGAAACGGTGTTTGCGGAATCGGTTTCGTCGTGCCGGACGCTGCACCACTCCATGACGTTGCCGCTCTGGTTCCAGGTTCCGTAGCCGGAGACCCCTTCTGGATAGGCGTACACCGAGGCTACAGAATCCGCTCCCCGGTTGTGTTCCGGTTCCGGCAGTTGCTTTCGTCCCACCGGTCTCTAAACGTGTTCGGCTTCAATGCCATGGCCCGTAACGTAGCGGCGAAGAAATTCCACTCTGTCGCTATCTTCCGGAACGATATGTCCCTGTTTGATGCCCCGCACCATTACATGATGCAGTGTTCCCGGTATGTCAAGTCTCGCTCCTCTTGGCATATGGCTCTCTTGTCTTTTGCTTTTCAAAAGCTGCCTGCACAAATCGTTTATTCCTCACTGCAAAATACAATTTTCGACGCTATTGCACTGCGTCCCCTATTCCCCTCTTCTTGCTGGTGGATGATGAATATAAAAAGGGGATAAAGCTTTCTTATAGAGCAAAAACTGCCTTGGAAAAAAGGTTAGATCGCTCGCCAAGTCTCTGGTGGTGGGATATTCGCATTAAGCCTAAAACGGTATTTTAATAAAGACGGACTCCCTAATTCTTTCATACTTGGATATTCAAACCAATGACCCTCTTATTTTTTCGATTTCACTAACAATTATTTCAATAGCATGTTCTTTTCCCAACTCATCAGTTGCAAAATTTAATAAGCTACTATTAATTGTTAAAATATTTAGCTCGTTTCTTTCTTTATTTACAACATCAATTATATGAGTGTTAAGGAAGTGTAGAAAGTCAGTAGTAATATTTGTTTCTTCATTTCTACCTCTGTTTTTTATTCGATTCAATAATGTAAACTCATCACACTCCAGATAAATCAGTAATGAAGGCTCATTGACTTCTTTGATACACTCCTTCATTACATCCTTAAATATTTCAAATCGATTACTCTTTAGCCCCATTACAGCGTATGCTAAATCTTGATAAAAAGAAAAATCACAAACAAATTTATTCTTTGACTCTAAAGCTACTTTTATATAGTGATAATGTTGAAGCAGAAAAGTAATTTCAGTTTCAAAGTTGTATTTTTCGGGATTAGCATAAAATGTTTGCCAAAATGGGTTTATCTTAAAGTTTTCAAATACTCCCTCTATAATTCTTTCTTTCAGCAAGGCACATAGGGTCGTTTTTCCTGCACCAATACCACCGCATATTTCTATACGCATAATCTGCTATTGAATAATTCGTTTATTTCTCAGTTGACCTTCAAGTTCAGATACCTTTGATTTTAATTCAATAATTGTGCTTTCTTGATTTTTGATTTTTAAATTTTCTTCAATCTGTCTTTTATCAGCTTCCCTTAGGTAATCAATTGTTTTACTATGAATAGAATATGTTTGAATAATCGTTGCAAGTAGAGCAATTCCAACAGCAATCATAGAAACAAGTATAGCCCGATTGAAAGAGGTGGTTGCTTTTGATGAATCAGTATTTAATCTTTGAGTTTCTTTTAAATTTTTATTAATCTGGGATTGTAGCCCTTGCATGGTGCTTAATATTGCCCCATTATGAGCATCTGCTAAATACCCTTTTAAATTCCTCTTTACTTTTATTTTTCCTAAATCAAATGAAACGTATTCTCCAACTCTTTCTTGGTTTTTTAAATAATCCTTATTCCAATTATTGTTTGAACTTAATTTAGTAAATTCCATCCATATTAGTGGTTTGTTAATTTTAATTTTATAGTCATTGTTTGTCAGATTATGGAGTGGAATATAAATCTTGCCCTGATAACCCGGATCTACTAGTGGCCCTGTGCCAAGTAATAATCCTTGGTATACGTGTTTTATTTTAAGATTAAATCGAGCAGCTATATAATCAGGAATTTTGAATTCTGGTTCAAGCCCAACAAAGGCAATCGAGTCTCGCTTTAGTATAAAAACTTTGTCTCCATCAATATCCGTCTCAGTAACGTCTTCTAACCTTCCTTCAATTGCTGGTTTATCTATGCTTTCCCAATAAATATATTCCCCTTGCATCTTAACACCATATGAAGCTGGTTTTAAGCAAGACTTGTCAAACGGAAATATCATACCTGTTTTCGCTACATAGTCAAATATGTCTGCACTATTGAGCAATGAAGGTACAATTTCAGGATATGGGTCAACTTTGCCAAACTGATTATATTTCGTCTCTGCTTCATTTATATTTGTACTTAATGAAATTCTATTATTCATAATATCTTACTTAAAATATTTGAACTTAAAATTGATTCATTAAAAAACATTTTTTACAACCTTTTCTCTACTAAATCCTAAATAACCAATTTTAGAACTAATCATCTCTTCAATATTCTTTACTTTGTCAAGTATTGTTTGAGATTTACATAAATCATTACTAGAAGGGTCAAAATAGTCACAATGGTTTAATACACTTTTTGTGGGTTGATTTACTTCTATCGCCATTTTTACCACATCTGCATCAAATTCAGCAACTCTTCTTACTTTATTTGTAACAGAAGTATATTCAATTAATGGAACATTACTGTTTGATTTATGGGTAATTATATCCCATTTAGTTTCTTTTGGCAATGGACCTGAATTTCCGAAAACCCTAATTGGAAAAGCACGTAAAACCATAATTACATCATCTACATCTAAGGGGCTCAAACCTGCTTCTGATACAAATGCTGCGGCTGATGTATCTCTACTTGTAGTATAAGGGTATAATTCTGAATGAAGCAACGACAAGCCAAAACCTTGAGTGCCTTCAATTATAATTCTCTCGTTGTCTTGAAGCCAATGTCTTAAAAGAGATTTTGTATTTGTAATATACTTACTTAATTCCGAAATGTCTTTGGCAAAGGTTAAGTCTTTGATTCTATTCACCCTATTAGAAACAGCAGCCCCAACACCACTACCTGTAGAACCAATTGATTCCTTCAACCCTCCATTGGTTTCGGAATCAATTTCTGATTGCGTAATAATTACAGCATAAGGATCTATATGTAGGAGGTCGTCTTTAACTTTAGTAAGTTCAATTTCTTTCTTAAGAATTGAAATATTTATGTAGCTGCCTGAACTAATTATACTGTGAACATTTGGGAAAATGGAAGGAGTCGGCAACTGTTTAAGAACTAAAGGCTCACCGTTTGGTTGAATTACTGTATGACCTGAATTTGGACCACCTACACGTATTGCTGCTTTCGCATTTTGTTCTTTAGCAAAAAAATGGGCAACTTTCCCTTTGCCTTCTGAGCCAAATTGGCCACCAAAAATTACAGATACTGGCATGTTATTTTATATGTTTATCTAATTGTTTATATAGATTATCTAATTGTTTATCATTCAAAATGATATTATCGGCTAATGTTAATAGCTTATTAACATTTCTTTCTACAGGGTGGTTAATAGCCTCTTCGAAGGTTATGTCATTACGTTGTTGAAGTAAATATCTCTTTTGACGAATTTCATCACTACATGATAAATGAAGGTGAATAAAGTTTGGGCCAAACTTTTCTTTCATAAATGAGTGATCGTCTGGAAATCTTAGACCATCAATTACTATTTTATCCGAATTAATTAAAAACTCATTTAATAAGGTAATACATAGCCATCTTTGCCCCTTTTCTTTATTTACATATTCCCCCATTTCTTGCAAGTATTTTCTATTGGGCTCTATGCCCTTATCAGTTACTAATTTTGAAATTACCATTGAGAAACGACAATATTCATATCCTTTTGATTTAAAATATTCACCTGCTGTTGTTTTACCTGAAGAAAATCCACCACTTAATCCAATTACTGTTTTGCCTTCCCATTCTTTGAATTTTTCATTTAATTGCGGAATAATCAAGTAATTTTCTTCATCAGTACCTAATGCTTCAAACATACCACACCAAAAGAAATAACCGAGCATAGCAGATGTTATTGCATCCAATTCATCGTGGCTAACTTCTATTTTTTCAAAATCACCTTTTATTCCAAATGAACTAAGTCCTTTTATTAAATATTCTAAACTGGCTCTTTTTCTTGGAATACCTAAAATATCTTGTGCAGCTCCGGGATAACTCTCAATAACAGTATAACCTAATTTTCTGAATCGATCAGCTAGTTGTATTCCTCTAAGTGTCAGTTTTTGCATACTCGGAATTAATGCAGGATAAACATTAACACCTCTACGTTTAAGTATTCTTTCGCAAATACGCATTATACCAAACTCGTTCCTTTTCGGATCATCATCAAATGCAGAGGTTCTGCCTTTTGGAAAAGATAATGGGGAATCAATTGAAATTATATCGGGTTTACTCCTAATTGTTTCTTCAATTAATTCGTCATCGCTTAAAACTTGCCTTGTAACCGCTTTGTCATAAACCAAGTGACACCAACCCGATGGTTTTTTTTCAGACCCAGTAAGGTCTATACCTACAATGCTTAGTTTTTCATATTTCGGCAACTCGTTTAAAGTAACAGCCGTACCTATTTTACCACTGTAAGGCTTTATATAAATTTTTCCTTTCTGATTTTCTTTGGTCGTAAAAGTTAGCTCAGAAGTGTGATTTGAGAATCTATAAAGAGATAATCTATCCGCAACTAAAGTGATTTTTTTTAATGCGTTATCAATACAAATGTCTAAGAGAAGTTTCATGCTTTCTACATCAGCTCGGTTGTATTGGATTAGTTGCTTTAAGGCTTTAGTATTTCCTTCTTTATATTTATGCCATAGAACTGGCGCAATTTCTCCTGTAATTTCCTTGTCATCAAAATCTCTTATATAACCAATTTTATTTTCTATTTTCTTTAAGCCTCCTGAATAACCAAATCGTTTACTAAAAAATCTTAAATCAATTTGACATAATGGAAATTCAATTCCGGGAAATTCGTTTTTAATAAAGGGAATATCAAATATGGATCCGTTATATGTTACAACGCATTTAGCTCTTTTAATTGCATCAATGAAATCGTCTTTAAGTAAGCCCTTATAATATACATTATATTGATTTTGAAATGACCATCCAATCTGGGTGATATGGTCATAATATTTACTTAGCCCTGTAGTTTCAATATCTAAAAACATTACATCTTTAGGAAATGATAATGCTATACGGTAATATTCTTGTGAGTTAAGTTTTTTTGCAAAAAAATTAGCATCTTCATTTTTAAAAGCTTCAATAGAAGAATTTAATATAGAAACAAAGGGTTCATCAGGGAATAAGGTGTTTTTATAGGAGTATTTGTCATAATAATCCTCCCAAGTCAATATACCAGACTGCCATAAGTTTACTTCTTTTGATGAGCCAATACCTTCAATATGTTGAAACGTATATTTAAGCATGCATCATTCTCTTTAAATTTTAATCTACAAAGTAATTATCTTCATTTGTAATTTTAATTTTTCCTATTATTAAATCGTTGGTTAAAGTTTTACGCAGTTGGAGCTTGTTGCAAAATAGTTTCTAAGTCTTTGTTCTCTTGTCAAAATTGTTTACTTTTTTCTATTTATGTCTCTCGTTTGTTTGTCGGGTAGCTGTCTTATACACTTGCTACCAACTATTCAAATTGCAAAATACAGATATATTTCAAAATATTTATCTCAATCGCCTGTTTATGCATGATCAGGTGGGCACCAATTCAATATCCGTTTCATCCTGCACGGGAACCGGGAGTTGCACCGCCCCATATTTCCGTTCCTCACGCCCCCGCCTGCACCGGCAACACCATCCGAAACCCCCGGAAATCGTTGACGGCTTTGGAAACCACGAACGAGCGCTGCGAACAACGGAAGGCGAACTTGTCGGGGTAGGGG
>Ga0194127_10008145_pt1 | contig 11333 bp, 7 predicted proteins | sample TA2KigC100mmetaG_FD_148624 | JGI IMG/M metagenome (GOLD analysis project Ga0194127, IMG submission 148624) | Freshwater microbial communities from Lake Tanganyika, Tanzania - TA2015036 Kigoma Deep Cast 100m | ecosystem: Environmental > Aquatic > Freshwater > Lake | place: Tanzania: Lake...
AAAAAAAATCAGCACGGTTGAACATGTATTGGCAGCATTGGTAGGAATGGGCATTGACAACTGTTTATTGAAAGTCAACGGACCTGAGATTCCCATCATCGACGGAAGCTCTGCCGCATTTGTGGAGTTGATCGAAAAAGCAGGAATACAAGAACAGGATGCAGCCAAGACCTGGTATAGTATTGATGAAAATATTTTTCATTATGACGATGGCAAACGGGTGGAAATGGTAGCCATGCCTGCAATGGAGTACCAAATCACCACCTTAATTGATTTTAATTCGCCCGTATTGGGCACCCAACATGCCGGATTAAAAAAGATCACCGATTTTAAAACAGAGGTTTCCTCCTGCAGAACATTTTGTTTTTTGCACGAGTTGGAAATGCTCTTGGATAACAATCTGATCAAAGGAGGTGATATCAACAATGCCATTGTAATAGTTGACAAAACCATTGACGACAATGAGCTCAGTCGATTGAAAAAAATATTTAAAAAGAAAAAGATCGAAGTAAAAAGCGAGGGCTATCTCAATAACCTGGACCTTCGTTTTCCCAATGAACCTGCCCGTCATAAGCTATTGGATGTGGTAGGCGATCTGGCGTTGGTAGGCTATCCTATCAAAGCTCGCATCATTGCAAACCGTCCCGGACACAGCAGTAATGTGGCTTTTGCAAAAAAAATCAAACAGTACATCAAAAAGAACAAGCACACCAAAGATGTACCCTATTACGATCCCACCGCTGTGCCCGTGATGGATCAGCAATGCATAGAACGAACGCTTCCTCATCGCTATCCCTTTGCCCTGGTTGATAAAGTGATAGAGCTGAGTGAAACCCATATTGTAGGTGTAAAAAATGTGACCTTTAACGAATGGTTTTTCCAGGGACACTTTCCCGGAAATCCGGTGATGCCGGGTGTGATACAAATTGAAGCCTTAGCGCAATGCGGAGGTATTTTAGCCATCAATTTGAGCGAAAAAGGCAACTATGACACCTACTTCTTAAAAATCGATAATTGCAAGTTTAAGCAGATGGTGCGTCCGGGAGATACGCTTCTTTTAAAAATGGAACTAAAGTCTTCCATTCGCCGTGGAATTGCGGAAATGCACGGCACCATTTATGTCGGTGGAAAGCTCTGTACAGAAGCCGTGCTGACAGCCCAGATCGTGAAGCGATAAATGGAGAAAAAACCACCCAAAAAACAAGCCTGAAAAGTGGGTTTCCGAGAGGTGATTCAGTAGATTTGCAGACCTTGATTTTACAACCAAAATCACTGGGAATCTAGCCCATCATGAACACCGAAAAAGCCAAATATAGCGCGGATAGTATCCAGGTCCTGGAAGGACTGGAAGCTGTGCGTAAAAGACCTGCGATGTACATCGGTGATATCGGGGTAAGGGGATTACATCACCTGGTTTATGAAGTAATCGATAATTCAATCGATGAAGCCTTGGCCGGTTATTGTAATAACATTGAAGTAACCATTCACGAGGATAACTCAATCTCCGTACAAGATGATGGACGTGGTATTCCAACGGCCATGCATACCAAAGAAAAAAGGTCAGCGCTTGAAGTAGTAATGACGGTATTGCACGCCGGAGGAAAATTTGATAAAGATTCATACAAGGTTTCAGGTGGATTGCATGGTGTGGGTGTCAGTTGTGTAAACGCACTCAGTTCAAGATTGCATGTAACCGTGCAACGGGAAGGGAAAGTATTTGAGCAGGAATACAGGATCGGTGTGCCACAATATGATGTACGTGAAGTGGGTACCGGCGATCGCACGGGTACACGTGTTCATTTTTGGCCCGATAGCAGTGTTTTCATTACCACTACTTACAATAAAGATATTTTAGAGGGCAGATTACGCGAGTTGGCCTACCTCAACAGAGGAGTTCGTATTAACCTGAAAGATCTCCGCGATGTGGAAAACGGTCAAGCGTATGAGATAAGCTTTTTCAGTGAAGGGGGAATTGTGGAGTTTGTTGAGATGCTGGACAGCAATGCAGGCAGAACACCATTGATCCCAAAAGTTATTGCAGTTGAAGGACGCGATGAGTCTACGAATGTAGCCGTGGAAGTAGCACTGAGTTACAACGATAGTTACAACGAACATATTTATTCCTACGTCAACAATATCAACACCATTGAAGGGGGCACACACGTATCCGGATTTCGCAGGGCATTAACGCGTGTGTTTAAAAGCTATGGCGATCGCAATGGGCTTTTTGAAAAAGCAAAGATTGAAATTGAAGGAGACGATTTCAGAGAAGGACTCAGTGCCATTATTTCTGTAAAAGTTCCAGAGCCTCAATTTGAAGGACAGACTAAAACAAAGTTGGGCAATAACGAGGTGATGGGCGTAGTGGACAGTACCGTTTCAAAAGTACTCGAGGCTTATTTGGAAGAAAATCCCAAGGAAGCAAAAAATATTGTTGCCAAAGTAATACTTGCCGCGCAAGCCCGTGCTGCAGCGCGTAAGGCCCGTGAATTGGTACAGCGTAAATCCGTACTCAGCGGAGGAGGCTTACCGGGTAAACTGGCTGATTGTTCTGATCGTAATCCTGAAAAATGTGAGCTGTATCTGGTAGAGGGAGACTCAGCAGGAGGTACGGCCAAGCAAGGAAGAGATCGTGGCTATCAAGCCATCCTCCCCTTGCGGGGTAAAATCCTCAACGTAGAAAAAGCCATGGAACACAAGATCTACGACAATGAAGAGATCAGAAATATGTTTACCGCTCTGGGTGTAAAAATTGGATCAGCTGAAGATCCCAAAGCACTGGACCTCAGCAAGCTCCGTTATCACAAACTGATCATCATGACCGATGCGGATGTGGATGGATCGCATATTGCAACCTTGATCCTTACGTTCATCTATCGTTACATGAAGGAGATGATCGAACAAGGATATGTATACATCGCACAGCCTCCCCTTTATCTCGTGAAAAGAGGAAAAGAACAGGCCTATGCATACAACGAGGAACAACGCAAGGCACTGGTTGAAAAACTGGGTGCCGGCAAAGAAGACTCCGTCACCATTCAACGATACAAAGGATTGGGTGAGATGAACGCTGAACAGCTGTGGGAAACCACCATGAATCCAGCTACGCGTACACTCAAACGAGTTACCATTGAAAGTGCCGCAGAATCAGATCGTATTTTCAGTATGCTTATGGGCGATGAAGTAGCCCCTCGTCGTGAGTTCATCGAAAGTCATGCGAAATACGCAAAACTGGATATTTAGTTTTTCCCCTGCAACGCATAATTAAAACTAAACTGATACAGTGGTAAACTGTATAAAGGCTCGGGTGGTTTAGTGTATCGGTAAACCTGCGCTTTCAAGTGAACCGTATAGCTGATTTCTAAGCCAAAGCCCATTGAGTAGCCCCTGTAAGTTCCATTGGTGTTGAGCCCCTCTAAAAAAACAGCCAACTGTGAAGGATGGGTATAGGCCAAATGATACCTTATACTAATCCAGCAAGCCCCCATATTGGCAGCATGATCTTTTTCCCAGGCCCCGGTTTGAAAAAACAAGCCCAGCGTAGCAAAGCTGTTTAAAAAATTATGCGGTCTGCCATTTAGCCAACTACCCGGTAGTGTTGTGCGATAGCCCGTTAATAATCGTTCGCCAAGTTGATAAATAAATCCAAACTGCGTAATTTTTTCCTTTTTTCTCCAGGCTCTCCAACCATCCACACTAACATTGAGCAGTCCGCTCAGCGGAGTGATAAACTGTGTAACCAAGTGTTCATTGTTACGAACTGCCATTCCCAAGATCTGCGCCGAAAAAGCGTTATTGCTCACTCCACTATAAATGGTAAAAGGAAGGGAGAACTTATCAGGTTCTCCAATCCGTAAACGAATCAGCCGCGCGGATGCACTTACCTGGCCGCTACTCACTAAATCAATAAAGCCAGCATTGAGTACATCTGTTTTACTACTACTGATTTTTCGGATCAGCGTGTCTCGGGATAATGCATTAGCTACAAAGGGAAAAAACAAAGCCATTAAAACCATTACGCCACAACTCCTTTGCACTAAACGGCTTGGTTCAGTTCCCATAACAGGGTCGGTTTCCGAACAAGTAAATAGATTTTAAATAAGCACCATTATAATGAATATCGAAGGTCAAGAACTCCGCTGCACTATTCCGTATGGAGAGCGCATAAGGATGCACCTGTTGTAAAATAGATTTGGCATACCTATGATTGGGCGCCTGGATATAAGGCAAACCCTCCGAAGGCCATTGCTGATTATGGCAAGGGTTCCACTGAAGCGTGCAATAACTAATACCCACTTGCTGCATCAGGTCTCTTCCCCATCCGATCCACTTCTTTTTGTACACTCGAGCAATTCCTTTTACATGTGTTTTGGTGGCGCGCCCATCAAACAACACCCCTCGCTGCAGTACTTGATAACTGATTTTTCGGCGAAGGTCCGGGCTACTGCTTCTATCAAGTGGTATGGTTTCTTTGAAAGAAGCACGCGCTACCGCATGACAGTCCTCAAACACATTGGTGTTAAGCCAGTTCAATATATCCTCGATCTCCCGCCAATGATCAAAAATTAACAAGAGGATTTCTTTCAATTTTTTCGGCTTCCCTTTTTCCATTCTGTTTTCCACCGCCTGGAGTAGCGCCAACTCCGGACTGGTCAATTCCAGTTCCCAGTCTGCATTCAATATGCACCAGAAATAATCATCTTGCAAAGGTTGCTCCAACTGTGGATCAGATTCCGTAAGCGCTGTGTCGCGGAGCAACCAACGCTTGGTTGCTTGATCAATAGCTACTCGTGCAGAGGTAAATCCTAATTGACGGGCAAATTCCTGACTAGCATATTGCGTGGTTAACTGAAAAACTTTTTCCTCGAGGTAATCTGTCAAAACCGAATGTGTATTTACTGAGGCCTGATCTGCTATACAACCAGACGATGTCCCATAGTTGGCTTGAATGGCTAAAGCCGCCTGTATAAAAAAATGATCGTAAACACTATCCAAACTATTTAACTCCGAAGCAATCTTTACGGCAGAGCGTAAATCCCGGTAATAAGGCTTTTCCTGCATAACAAATACTTGTTCCGTTTGGATCAAGGCGCTTACCTGCTGTTGAACTTCCCACTTCATTTTTTCAAATTGCTGCACCCAGGGCTGTGCAAGGGAAAATAACACCGCATCCTGCTGATAGCAATCGTAAACCGATGGGTAAAGTGGTTGAGCCTGAACGCAGAAGAGTTGACCGATACATAATACCAGTATGTAAAATTTTTTCATAGAAATATTTTATTGAGTGAATGATTAACAGGAATAAAATTGAGGGGCAGGGTAAAAAAATACCCGTTGAAAATGGCGTTGATATCGGGTTTTTTTCTTCTCAGCGGGAACACTTACCTTCACCACCTAAACACGAAAATTTTTTAACATGTCAGAAATCAAAATCACCGCGTACAACGTAAAGACAAAAGAAAAAGGCTGCGTTATGCTGGATGCTGTTATCTCCAAAACTGCCAAAGGCGCCTATATGGCACAAGGAAATGATGGCAAGGGGAATAAATTAACTACGCTGATGAACCAAGAAAAAGCACTGGCTGCTATCAAGGCCCCTGTTGCCAAGCAAGGCTGGTAATGCTTTCAGCAATAAGAGAAGAGGTGGGTACAGATTGTGCTCACCCCTTTTTTTGTACCCAGTTGCTTACCCCCACAAGGAATCGATGCATGGCTTCCATGCCATTTACCTCATTAACTATCAGTAAAAACAAACGCCCTGTCTGTTTTAGATGGACTTGACGCGTTTCTGTTTGCAAATAGGAAAGGATTGAATGAAAGGTAGCCGATTCAAAATAAGGAGAGTCGGAGCGATTAATAAAAAAGCAACGAAGCGTTTGATCCTTTAAATTCATTTTCTCGAATCCTAACACAATGGCCAGCTTCCGGCATCGAACGGTTACAAATAAATCTTCTACCTGCTTGGGTACAGGACCAAACCGATCAGCAATTTCCTGATGCATCTCTACCAACTCTTCCTCGCTTTCGCAAGAATCCAACCGCTGATAGAGCGATAAGCGCTCTGTGATACTGGAAACATAATTGTCGGGTATCAATATTTCCAAATCGGTGTCAATGGTACAATCCTGTACAAAATCATCCTGTCTTGCGATCTCTTCTTTAAAAAGCTCCTGAAAGTCACTTCGCTTTAATTCGCGAATAGCTTCATTGAGAATTTTTTGATACATCTCAAATCCGATCTCTGCCATAAAGCCGCTTTGTTCGCCTCCCAATAAATTACCGGCCCCTCTGATGTCCAGGTCTCGCATGGCAATCTGAAATCCACTTCCCAATTCGCTGTGTTGCTCCAAGGTTTGCAATCGCTTTCTGGAATCGTTGGGCAATGTGCTGAGCGGTGGTGCCAGGAAATAACAAAAAGCTTTTTTATTGCTTCTACCCACTCTGCCCCTCAACTGGTGCAAATCACTCAATCCAAATTGATGGGCATTATTTACAATAATGGTATTGACAGAAGGAATGTCCACGCCACTCTCCACAATACTGGTGCAGACCAGCACATCATAACGACGGTCAATAAAATCAAGCATTCGTTCTTCCAGTTCATGACCTTCCATTTGACCGTGTGCAAAACCAATGGATAGGTCGGGGCAAAGTCCTTTTAGAATGGCAGCCATTTCAGCGAGTCCTGCAATGCGGTTATAAATAAAAAACACCTGCCCGCCACGTTCGGTTTCAAAATAGATAGCCTCCCGAATCTGATCTTGGTTATACACCATCACTTCTGTTTGAATAGGCTGACGATTGGGAGGCGGGGTATTGATAATACTTAAATCACGGGCACCCATCAATGAAAACTGTAAGGTGCGAGGGATGGGCGTAGCCGTTAAGGTTAAGCAATCGACAGTAGAGCGCAGGGTTTTTATTTTCTCTTTATGTGCTACTCCAAATTTTTGTTCCTCATCCACTACCAACAAGCCAAGGTCTTTAAAAATGGTTTCCTTGCCTAATAAGACATGGGTGCCAATGATGATATCAATTTTCCCTTCCGCCAATTTTTTCAGTGTTTCTTTTTTTTGCATGGCAGATTTAAATCGATTGAGGTAATCAACCGTTACCGGAAAATCCCTGAGTCTTTCTTTAAATGTTTTATAATGTTGAAAGGCAAGAATGGTGGTAGGCACCAATACAGCAGCCTGTTTCCCATCCACACAGGTTTTGAAAGCCGCACGAATAGCCACCTCTGTTTTTCCAAATCCCACATCTCCACAAACCAATCTGTCCATTGGTGAGGAGGATTCCATGTCTTTTTTTACATCTGCTGTGGCCTTACTCTGATCAGGTGTATCCTCGTAAATAAAAGAAGCCTCTAATTCAGTTTGCAAGAAATTATCAGGTGCATGTGCAAATCCTTGTTGAGCCTTACGGGTTGCGTAGAGTTTAATCAGATCAAATGCAATTTCCTTGACCTTAGACTTTGTTTTTTCTTTCAAACGATTCCAAACATCACTGCCCAGCTTGTTCACTTTGGGGATAGCCCCTTCTTTGCCTGAGTACTTGGCAATTTTATGCAAGCTGTTGATGTTTACGTAGAGGATATCGGCATCCTTATACATTAATCGCACGGCTTCTTGTATCCGACCATTTACTTCAATTTTTTGGAGTCCGCTGAAAACCCCCACCCCATGATCAATATGGGTAACAAAGTCTCCGGGTTGTAATTCCCGGAGCGTTCGTAAGGTGAGCGCTTTGTTTTTACTGTAGGCCTGCTTGACTTTGTATTTGTGATAGCGCTGAAAGATCTGGTGATCCGTGTAACAGACCCGCTTTAGGTCATGGTCAATAAAGCCAGCTTGGATTGCGTGTGCCACAGGCTCAAAAACAATAGCAGCTTTGAGATCATCAAAAATGGTTTGCAACCGCTCCAGTTGACGCGGATTCTCTGAAAAAATATAAATACTATACTGTTTGGCAGCCCAGTTTCTGAGATCATTGATCAGCAAATCAAAATTCCTGTTAAAAGAAGCCTGCTCGGTGGTGGCAAATGTCAACTCCAGCACTAAACTATTCCCCGGCAATGAAGCATTAGGGCCAAAAGCAATAAGATTACCAGCCAGTAAGGCATCCCGCATCAACTGAGGTGTTACCAGGTCAGTTGCTGCTACCTCTTTTTTTGCCCACCGTTCATCGCCTTCTGCTTCTTCTTTCAAATGAGTTCCAGGTCGTAGATTTAAAAAAGTGGTAAAACTTTCCGAGGTATCTTCCATCCGATCCACGCATATTGAAAAGTCCTGTACCCATACAACGGTATTGGAAGGAAGAAATTCCAACAAGGAAATTCCCGGACCACTGGTCATGGATTGATCCATACGTGGTATCACGGATACCTGTGTTAATTTTCTTTCACTGAGCTGTGTTTCCGGATCGATCAATCGAATGGATTCAATTTCATTACCAAACAATTCTATTCGATAAGGCTTGTCATTGCCAATGGAATAAATATCCAAGATACCCCCGCGCATAGCAAACTGCCCGGGTTCATAGACAAAATCGCAACGCTCAAAATCATATTCGCTTAGTTTGAGTAATAGAGCCGGCAGATCCAGGCTCGCCCCCACTTTGAAATCAATCAATCGGTTGGCATAAGCAGCTGGTGTTACTACTTTTTCCAACAATGCCTCTGGATAGGTAACCAATACTTTTTTATGCAGCTCTCCCACACTGGCTTCTTTTTTTGAAAGTCGGGTCAAGGCTTCCGTACGTAGCATCACATGCGAAGGGTTCAGCAATCGAAAATTCTTGCTGTTTTTATAGGAAGAAGGGAAATAAAAAAGGTCCAGCGCCCCGGTAATGTTTTCAAGTGAATTGTGGAAATAAGCGGCTTCCTCTGCATCGTTGCAGATAATCAAATGATTTATTTTCGACACTGTTGGAGTTAATAAAGAGGCCCCCACTAAAAAGGCAGGAGCAGATCCAACCAAACCGGTCAACAGCGTTTCTTGGGGGGCAGGCAATAAAATTCTGTCCGCCAACTGATAAAGGCGGGGGTCTTGCTGTAACGTATTCAACAGATCCTTGGCACTCATTTCCGCGTCCCAAAGGTAAAACCAAATTGTATTAACTTAGGTATCACTATGGCACTGCAACCTTGGATAACAGGCAACGTGATCCGCATTGCTGATCACACCCCTACCACCCGTCAATTTTGGATTGAAGTACCCTCCTTATCTGATTTTGATTTCAAGCCCGGGCAATTTGTAACCTTAGATTTGCCCATACACGAAAAACCCAATAAACGTTGGCGCAGTTACTCTATTGCCTCCCGACCCGATGGGACCAATGTTTTTGAGCTGATTATTGTGAAAGTAGAAAACGGAGCAGGCACCACTTATTTATTTGATCAGGTTGTTGTCGGCTCTACCTTGACGCTACGAGGTCCGCAGGGCGTTTTTGTATTACCTGAACACCTTGAGGATGATTTGTTTTTGATTTGCACCGGCACAGGAATTGCCCCATTTCGCAGTATGGTCACACACCTATGGAAACATCAAATTCACACAGGTGTCATTCATCTGGTATTCGGATGCAGAAAAAAAGAAGATCTGCTTTACTCTGCTGAGTTAACGCATCTGCAACAAGAAAATTCCTCTTTCCATTATCATCCTGTTTTATCCCGTGAAAGCTGGGATGGAAAAACAGGCTATGTACATGCAGTGTACGAGGCGCTTTGCGAACAAAAACAACCCGCCCACTTTTTACTGTGTGGCTGGAAAAACATGATTGACGAAGCCTATGCACGCATACAAGCAATGGGCTACGACAAAAAAGCTATTCATCGGGAGATCTACGGATAATACTTTCTATAATCCGCTTTTACAATTGGTCATTGGAAACCTACCTTTGAGTTCCCATTGCAGGGGATAAAAAAAATATCATGGCCATTAAAACCATCATTGAACCTTTTCGGATCAAATCAGTAGAGCCTATTTATTTCAACACAAAGCAAGAACGTGAAGCTATTTTGCAAAAAGCCAGCTATAATGTATTTGGGATTGCTTCCCGAGATGTACTGATTGATCTGCTAACCGATAGTGGCACTTCCGCAATGAGTAGCCGTCAATGGGGTGGCATCATGGAAGGCGATGAATCCTATGCCGGCAGTCCCAGTTTCTATCGCTTTGAATCCATGGTCAAGCGAATCACGGGCATGCAATATATCATTCCCACACACCAGGGAAGAGCTTCAGAAAAAATTCTTTTTTCCGCCGTGGGAGGAAAGGGCAAAACTATTATTAGCAATACTCTCTTTGACACCACCCGCGCCAATATTGAATTTTCCGGTTCCACAGGAATTGATTTACTCTGCACAGAAGGAAAGGACCCCCTGAAAGCGGCTCCCTTCAAAGGAAACATGGATGTGGAAGCATTGGAACCCACCATCCAAAAAGTTGGAGCGGCTAATATTCCTATGGTTATTATCACGGTAACCAATAACTCTGTAGGGGGTCAGCCTGTGAGCATGGCCAACCTTAAAGCCGTTGCCGCCATTTGTAAAAAACATAAGATTCCCTTTTTTATTGATTGCTGTCGCTTTGCGGAAAATGCTTACTTCATTAAAAAAAGGGAAGCCGGGTTTGAGAACAGAACCATCGAATCCATTGCACAAGAAATGTTCTCACTGGCGGATGGATGCAGTATGAGTGCCAAGAAAGACGCATTTGCCAATATTGGAGGATTTCTGGCTCTCAATGACAGTCAATTGGCTATGGAATGCAGAAACCTGCTGATCATTACTGAGGGGTTTCCCACCTATGGTGGGCTGGCCGGTAGAGACCTGGAAGCTATTGCCATTGGTCTCGAGGAAGTGATGGAGGAAAGCTATTTGCAATACCGAATCAGAAGTATGGAATACCTCACTGAAAAATTAGCAGCTGCGGGTGTTCCCGTTATGCTACCTGCCGGAGGCCATGCCGTTTATTTAGATGCAAAAACATTCTTACCCCATATTCCGGCATCTCAGTATCCCGGTCAATCCCTGGTTTGTGCCCTGTATGAGGAAGGAGGTATCAGAGCCGTTGAGATCGGCTCACTGATGTTTGGTAAATATGACCAACAGCATCAATTGATACCAGCCGCCTTAGAATTAGTACGCCTGGCCATTCCACGCAGAGTATACACCCAAAGTCATATTGACTACGTAGCAGAAGTAATTATCGAAGTGTATAAAAAAAGAGACGAACTAAAAGGACTTCAAATTCTGGAAGAAGCCCCCTTACTTCGTCACTTTACCGCTAAGCTAAAGCCTGTATAATTAAACGGATTATTTAGTTGCTGTT
>Ga0194127_10008148_pt1 | contig 11330 bp, 5 predicted proteins | sample TA2KigC100mmetaG_FD_148624 | JGI IMG/M metagenome (GOLD analysis project Ga0194127, IMG submission 148624) | Freshwater microbial communities from Lake Tanganyika, Tanzania - TA2015036 Kigoma Deep Cast 100m | ecosystem: Environmental > Aquatic > Freshwater > Lake | place: Tanzania: Lake...
CCTTATTTAGAGGGCACATACGATTATCTTCTGTCTGAAGACATCAATTTTCAGGCAATTATAGAGACTAACAGGGGATGCCCATACATGTGCTCATACTGTTTTTGGGGAAGAGGAGGCTTGAGTAAGCAGTATGGATTTTTTAGTCCGGACCGAGTGAGGAAGATTGCAGAATGGTGCGGAATTCACAGAATAAAATACGTGTTCTGCGCAGATTCCAACTTTGGAATATTTAAACGTGATTTCGAAATAGCCCGTTATTTTGTGGAGGCTAAATTTAAGCATGGTTTCCCTGAAAAATTCAGGGTTTGCTATGCAAAAAACGCCGAAAATACCGTCTTTGAAATTGGAAAGTTGTTGCATAAACATAATATGGAAAAGAGTATTACCATGGCAAGACAGACTAACTATCCAGAAGCTGCATCCAATGTGGGTAGAAAAAATATAAAAATGGAGCTTTTTAATAAACTTCAAAAGAAATATAACGATGAGAATATTCCTGTATACACAGAATTAATTTTAGGTCTTCCCGGTGAAACCTATGAAAGTTTTCTTGCAGGAATAGAAGAAATTCTGCAGTCTGGCATTAAAAATCAAGCCTTTGTCTATTTTTGCCAGGTATACCCAAATACAGAATTGGCTGACGAGAAATATCGGCAGAAATTCAATATTTCCACAATTCGTATTCCTTTAAGTGAAACGCATGCGGCAGTGCGTTCACAGGAAATTGTTCCAGAATATGAAGAGATAATAATTTCTACGGCCAGTATGTCTGTAGAAGATTGGAAGAGAATGGCGGTGGTTTCGTGGATTATGCAATTATTCCATGGGCTTAAATTGGGCTTCTATATTATGCTTTATTTAGCAGACCAGTACCATGTCAAATATATCGGACTTTTTGAGTATATAGCCCTGTCAAAGATAAAATCCAACCGAGTAGTACTATTAAAAAAAGAGGTGGCGAATTTTTATGCGGCATTAGATTCTATTTTACAAGGTAACTCGAGAACGAGGAATTTGCATGAATTTGGTGATATCTATTGGGATCAGGAAGAAGCAAGTTACCTAAATATTATCTGTAATAAAGAAGATTTTTATGAAGAGATTTATGTAGTAGTTAAAGAATATCTTGATGCTATAGGTATAAAGTATGATGAGGAAGAACTAAAAGAAGTGATCGATTATCAAAATCTGGCAATTCCTCATTTTAAATCTGCGGAAACTATAGAACATCACTTTGGTTATAACATACCTGAATATTTCGATACCTACTTTTCTGAAAAGCCGAGCGGTTTGACGAACAAACCTCAGGTTCTGACATCAACTGATATCCGGGATTACAAGGAAGATAAAACGGTTTTTGCAAGAGAGGTGCTATTGTACGGAAGAAAAAGTAACAGGATGTTAAGAACAGTTCAGTGGAATAACATAGATATAAAAGATGCACTCTTATTAGGGAGCTTACGATGATCAATATTGTAGCAAAAGAAATTATAAAATTATTTAATGTTAATAAGTTCGTAGAAACAGGAATTCATCACGGTGAGACATTAGGAGCTGCTGTAGATTGGTTTAGCGAGTTATATGAGGACTTTAAGAGAAAAGATACCTCAGGAAGATACACTATTTATGAAGTAGACTCGGTAAAGGAGTATTGCGATACAGCAAGTGAAAAATGCGCTAAAGATAATAAAAATATTGTTATTGCCAATGATAGTTCAGAAAAATATATAAAACGTTTAATTAATGAAAATACATTTCATGAAGATGATCATTGCCTGTTTTATCTGGATGCACATTGGTATGACTACTGGCCGTTACGGGATGAAATGAAAGAAATATTAAGACTTAAAAGAGCTATAATTTTAATAGACGATTTTTACGTACCAGGAAAACCTTTCGATTACGATTCCTATCAGGGAGCAAGATTAGACCTGAATTATATTAGAGACCTGATTAGTGGTAGAACTAATAATATCTATTATACCGCAATCGGAAATAGAGATAACAGAGGAATGGCCATCATCTTTATAGGCTACAAAGAAAATGACATAAATGATACTTTAAAAGGTTTGCCTTTGATTAAGGAAAATCTGGAGAATGGAAGATTATCTTTGTTTGGCAAGAGCGGTAGAGTCCTGTTAATGGGCATAGGAAAGCACCAAATACGATCTGCAATCCCTACCCAATTCTTTGAGAACTACGTGGGAAAATGCATATCGGGTTATGAGATAATCACCTTTGGTTATAATAAAGGCGTTGACATATGTATAAAACCTGAGGATGATTTCAATAAAGTAGTTCAGTCTTTGCCCAATGGTTGGATGCCTGACTTTTGTGTCCTGCCTAATTGCGAATTTAATTTTCTTCCGGTAGGAATAGAACATGCCCCCTTCCCTACGGTTTATATTGCTTACGATTGGGACTATCAGATACACACCGCAAGAACTTTTGTAGAGTCAGCCGATCTTACCTTGGTTTTTGGGGATTTTGCCAGGAAAGCCCTGCACGACCTGGGGGCTAATAACATTGAGATTTTCTACCCTCATGGAGCAGTAAAAGACTCATTCTCTCTTTCCCCGAAAAAAATAAAAGACAGAAAATATGATATCCTCTATACAACATTTGTAGATGATGTAATACACCCAGACCGCTCTGCCTGGATACAAAAGTTGTGTGAACTTTCCGAAAAATATAAGATAAAAATCGTTTCTCATGCATCTTCTGACTATTATTGTGAATTATTACAAAATTCAAAATTGGCGTTTTCTCATCAGCGATTTGGAGAGATGTCGATCCGCATCTACGAATACTCATCACAAGGAACGGTTACCATAGAAACAGGCGCTGAATCAGGGAAGTACTTTTTACCAAACGAGGAATACATTCCTGTAACAAAGGAAAACATAGAGGCGCAAGTCAAAAAATATCTCGAAAACGAAGACTTGTTACAAAACATGTCAGAAAGAGCTTATAAAAAAGCCCTTGAAAAATATGAACCGAGAAAACTCTTTATAGAACTCCTGGAGGTAATCTATACGCAGTTAAGTAAAAATAAAATCTCCACAAGGAAATTTAAGGAATATTCAGACGATGAGAAATTCATCCGAAGGGGAGAAATATATTATTATTTATTCTTTAGAGGCGTAAAAGGCGGCAGCTTACTCCTCAGTGATAACAATTACGTGGAATATTTGATGAAAAGCATTCAGGAATTTAAAAAAGCCCTCGATATAAAGCCAACTCCCAGGGCATTGCTAAATCTATCAGTTGCTAATGCCTCTTCTTATTTTTGTCTTAAAAACCATGGAACCTATACAACAAACATAAGCATAAAAGAAAGCATTTATATGCTTGAGGAATTAATATATTCTCATCCGTCATATGCAATGGCATACTTTCATTTGGGATTCATACACTCGCGGCTTGGTAACTATAAGGAGGCATTAGAGATATTTGCTAAAGCCCTTGAAGTTTTTAAGGATCTCGGAAGCCATGTAGACCCGTGGTGCATTTACCCTGCCGAAGCAGACTCTGACCCAAAAAATAATTTTATTCTTGGTAAACCTCTTAATACCGCCCTTTTGTTGTTATCCAGGGGTGATGAAAACAAGGCAATTTGTAATATAAGAAATTTATATCAAGCAGCTATTCATTATTATATATCAATTCTCTACGAAAGAAATGGTCTACTATACAATAGTGTAGAATCTTTACGGGAGTCCAATAACTTATATCCGGATTCTGGTACAGTTACAACGCAGGCAGCCAAAAGATTCGCTCTGCTTGGTTTCAACGAAGAAGGCCTCGCAATGTATAAAAAAGCAATAAAACTTTTACCATTCGATATCGATTTGAGAATCGAATACATCAGGCTTCTCTATATATACAAAATGGATTGGGAACTGCCGGATGAGATCAAAAACGTTTTTACAATAACCAAAACAATGGCTTTGTTTAAGGACAAAACAGTCGCGTTAAATGATACAATAAAAAGATTTAACAGGTATCATGCGGACTCAAAATATTCTCACGATTCATGCAAAGAGAGAATCCTTAGCGAGTGGGTAGAAATACTTTTTGGTTATCTTCAAAAAGATCCAAAAAATTTGAAGCTTGTCTCAAGAATAATTGATATATGGTATGAACTCGGAAGAGTAAATAAGGTATTTGAGATAATCGATGATTACATTGGTAAATATAGTGAAAAGAGAAATATAGATAATGCCTTAGTTCCCGCTCTCGATAAAATTTCAAAACATCTCAAAACCGTATGTAATTATCAAGCAGAGACATTCAAACATAAACTCGAAAAACTGGAATATTTCACTACAAATAAGGAATTACAAGCTGTAAATGGTTAACAATAATTTAGTGAAAAATATACAGTTGGTTAGCGTTCTTGTCCCCACATATAACAGACCCGATCCCCTAAAAAGAGCCCTTGAAAGTATTACAACACAAACATATAAAAATATAGAAGTGATCGTGGTAAATGATGCAGGGAAAGATGTCTCACAGGTTATCAATGCATTCCGGGATCGGTTAACGATCAAATATCTCACCCATGATATAAACAAAGATCGCTCTGCTGCAAGAAACACTGCCATTAAACATGCATCAGGTCAATATATTGCCTACCTTGATGACGATGATATTTTCCATCCTAATCATATTGAAACGGCATTACAAGTATTAACTACTACAGATCACAAAGTAGTTTATACGGATGCCATCAGAGCATATCAGATAAAATCTGGAAATACCTATCAGACGATCAAAAAGGACGTTCCGTATTCCATAGATTATGCGAAAGGTATCTTCTACAAGACCAACATTACACCAATCCTTTGCGTTGTCCATAATAGAAGCTGTTTTGATGAAGTCGGAGTTTTTGACGAATCCCTCCCTGTTCTTGAGGATTGGGACCTGTGGATCCGGATGGCGGAGAAGTATGATTTTTATCACATAAAAGAGGTAACGTGCGAATTTAGCTGGAGAGCCGATGGGACATCCACAACAAGCAGTAAACAAGACGAATTTGCAAAGACCCGGGAATTGATTTATAAAAAATACAGGAATAATTTTCAAGAACTGCTCTTGACACAAAATACTACAGACAAATTAATTTCTCACACCCCTCTTCAAAAACCAGTTTCTATAATCATTCTCACCTGGAATGCCTTAGACTATACCAAAAAATGTGTTCATTCAATCCAGAATCATACAAAATACCCACACGAGATCATCTTAGTGGACAATGCCTCAACGGATGGTACCGTTGAATATCTCCGTAACCTGGTTAAAGGACATTCAAATTACAAACTAATTGAGAATCGGGAGAACAGGGGTTTTGCCGCGGGTAATAATCAAGGAGTCTCGGCCGCCAGCGGGGAGTACGTGATGTTGCTCAATAATGACGTTCTAGTCTCGGATGGCTGGCTGGAGAGTCTGGTAGAAAGCTTAGAAAGAGATGAAAAGATTGGCATGGTGGGACCTATCACAAATTCCATCAGCGGCAGACAACAGGTAATATCCATTCCGTATGCCGATGAAAAAGGATTTCATGAATTTGCACAGGGAATAAGAAGAACATACAAAGGAAGGTTAACCCCCCGAAACCGTGTCGCCGGTTTTGCAGTGCTGATAAAAAAGGCGCTTTACAAGGAAGTAGGCGGTCTGGATGAATCCTTTGGAACAGGAAACTACGAAGACGATGACTTATGTTTGAAGGTTTCCGGAAAAGGTTATGCAATCATGGTGGATGAAGGCGTATTCATTCATCACTATAGAAGTCAAACTTTTGTTGAGAATAAAATTAACTATCGTAACAGTTTATCCGTCAATGGCACCAAATTTAAGGAAAAATGGCCCAACGTTGACTATGAACAATTGCTTGAATTACATGGAAGTCTGGTTGATGCCAACGCTGCCCTCTGTGCAAAAGGCAAACAGGCGCTGAAATCTGGAAATATCAACGAGGCCATCGAAATATATTCAAAGGTATTGAAAATCAATCCTATTGATGAGGCAGCCTTGTGCGGACTGGCTCTTGTCTATCAAACAGACGGGAAAATGGACAAAACCATTGATGCATACAAAAAGGCTTTGCAGGTTAATCCATCATTCTTTGATGCCCACTATAACCTTGCCATTGTATACTCAACCATCAACCAAATTGACGATGCCATCGCCCATCTTAATAAAGCAATTAACCTCAACAGCGGCGATGCCTCCATACACAACAATCTTGGGGTATTATATTTCAGAAAGAATATGTATAACGATGCAAAGAATTGTTTCGAAAGGGCGTTGCTGATAGACACGCATTACAAAGAGGCACAACAAAATATCGAGAAGGTATCTAAGGTATTAAAAAAAAGCGTAATTTTATAGGAACTGAATTGCTATGAAAAAAGCTTTGATTACCGGCATTACAGGCCAGGACGGATCTTATCTTGCAGAATTCCTGCTGTCAAAAGGCTATGAAGTTCATGGTCTTATACGTCGCTCTAGTTCCTTCAATACCGAAAGGATTGACCATCTATACTTAGACCCTCATAATCCTGATGTTCGACTTTTTCTTCACCATGGCGATCTCTCAGATTCAGGCCAAATTACTAATCTCATTTATAATATTCAGCCACATGAAATCTATCATTTAGCAGCTCAAAGCCACGTGCGGGTTAGTTTTGATATGCCGGAATTTACAGGAGATATTACCGGTTTGGGGACTACGAGAATGCTGGAGGCTATCAGGAGAAGCGGTATTAAGACCAAATTTTATCAAGCCAGCAGCAGCGAAATGTTTGGAGATTCCCCGGCGCCTCAAAATGAAGAAACACCTTTCAGACCCCGGAGTCCTTATGCAGCAGCAAAAGTATATGCTTATTGGATGGCCGTTAACTATAGAGACGGCTATAACATATTTGCTTGCAATGGAATTCTCTTCAATCACGAATCACCAAGAAGAGGTGAAACATTTGTAACGAGAAAAATAACTAGAGCAATTGCAAATATACTTGGCGGAAAGCAGCAGAAACTATTCCTTGGAAACCTGGAGGCAAAAAGAGATTGGGGGTTTGCGCCGGAGTATGTGATGTGTCAATGGTTAATGCTCCAACAAGATAGGCCCGAAGATTATATCATTGGCACCGGAGAGAGTCACACCGTTAGAGAATTCCTGGAGCTTGCTTTCAACTATGTTGGGATTGAAATAGAATGGAAAGGCAAAGGAATTCATCAAAAGGGCATAATAAAATCTTTAGACTGTCGCCACCGATATCCAACATTTGATAAAAAAGAGGGAGAAGTTCTTATAGAAGTAGACCCCAAGTATTTCAGGCCTACGGAAGTAGATTTTTTATTAGCAGATGCTAGAAAGGCAAAGGAAAAATTGGGGTGGGAACCAAAAATTGTATTTAAAGAACTGGCCAAAATAATGATTGATTCCGATACGGAATTAATCGGTCTAAAGTCTAAGGGTGAAGGTATCAGTATAATACGCAAAAAAGGCATAACCTGGATAAATAGTATAAATTAGTCCTACTAAGTCCCCCTTAATAAAGGGGGATTCAGGGGGTTGTGTTTTTCCTGAGTTTTTACAACCCCCTTGCCCCCTTTTCTAAGGGGGATTTTATGCCTGCTACCACACGCAAAGCCGCATAAATAAAATGAAAATTCCTATACAATAGATTTAGTTCAGATTGAGGATTTATTATTTCATGAGTTTTTGGAATACAAGAAGAATTCTCGTAACCGGAGGAGCAGGGTTTCTTGGCTCTTTTGTCGTTGAAAAGTTGAAAGAAAAGGGCTGTAAAACTATATCAGTTCCTCGAAGTAAAGATTACGATCTGGTGGATAACGATGCGTGCAAAAGGGTTTATCAGGAAACAAAACCTGACATTGTAATTCATTTAGCGGCAAAAGTCGGTGGAATTGGCGCAAACAGGAATAACCCCGGAAAGTTCTTTTACGATAACGCAATGATGGGCATCCAGATGATGGAACAAGGAAGAGTGTTTGGGATTGAGAAATTTGTTGCATTAGGAACAATTTGTGCTTATCCAAAATTTACCCCTGTGCCATTTAAAGAAGCAAATTTGTGGGACGGATACCCGGAAGAAACCAATGCCCCCTATGGCTTGGCAAAGAAGATGCTTTTGGTACAAGCACAAGCGTACAAACAGCAATATGATTTTAATGCTATTTATCTGTTACCCGTGAATCTGTATGGTCCGAGGGATAATTTTGATTTAGAAACTTCACACGTTATCCCCGCTATTATACGGAAATGCCTGGAATCTCAGAATTCCACAATCGAAACTGAGAGTAAAATAAATTCTGCTCAAATGGCAATTTCTGAATCACAATCCTGTATAACCATCTGGGGAACAGGCGCTCCTACGCGTGAATTTCTTTATGTTGAGGATGCCGCAGACGGTATTATTCTTGCGACTGAAAAATATAATAAAACCGATCCCGTGAATCTTGGCTCCGGTTTTGAAATTTCCATAAAAGAATTGGTAAAATTAATTGTCAAACTAACAAATTTCAAAGGAAACATTGTCTGGGACACCTCCAAACCCGACGGCCAGCCGAGAAGAAGACTAGATACGACAAAGGCAGAAAAAGAATTTGGATTTAAGGCGAAGACGAGTCTTGAAGCAGGACTAATGCAAACGATTGAGTGGTATATGAAAAATAAGGCAACGGTTGTTTGTTGACGAAAGAGAATCACCCGCATACTGTTTAAATATTCAATATACTAAGATACGAAAATGTTTAATATTTCAACAGTATTTATTTGCCCATGAAGAGAAATTAGGATCAAACTATGAGTAGGGTGGATTAAGGCGTTGGTTTTTACGCCGAATCCACCTTCACTGTATTTATAAATGATGGATTCGCTCCGCTCTTCGTACACTCAGGACAGGCTTAACCCGCCCCTGCCGTAGACCCGCTTATATAAAATGAAACGTCCATGACCTTTGGTCACAAAGGGGGATGAAATCTCCCATTCGTCTGTCATTCCGAGCGGAGCGAGGAATCTTCAAGATTTCTCCCTTTGGTCGAAATGACAATTACAGGTGAAATTTAGTATACAATCCAATTAACTACCCACAGAAGGAGCCAAGTTTGCTCGCTTTTGGTATAGATATTGCTCTTTTGTGGGTAACTGTAAATAATATTCATTTATTTATCGTCTTATTACTCCACATAGCATTCTTATTATGCCAATAGCCACAGCTCAAAAATATCTCGACGAAGCAAAGCTTTTCATGGAAAACGGTCTCTGCGAAGAAGCTATTGAAGCTTGTAAAAAGGCTATAGAAACCGACCCTTCTTTCTTCAGCGCTTATTATAATCTAGCCGTAATATACTACCAAACTCAACAATTTCATTATGCCATTACCTGCCTGAAAAAGGCGATTGAATTAGACCCAAATGACGCATCAGCTTTCAACAATTTAGGCGTCTTGTATTTCACCATTAACGTGTTTGACGAAGCGAATAAATATTTCGAAAAGTCGTTATCCATTGAACCCGATTACAAAGAAGCTAAAAACAACCTGGAGAAAGTTCAGCTAAAATTACAGATGATACAGCCACAATCTTTCAAACAATCTGCTGAGGCTGGTTCTAACAATAAACGTTTAAAAATTGGTTTTGTAAGCATCTGGTTCGAACGCGGACAATCTTATGTGACAAAAACCCTGCGGGACGTTATTGCGAAAAACCATGAGACCTTTGTTTTTGCCCGTACGGGTGGAGTCTTTGGTCAGCCAAAATTGGAAGTTCAGGGATATTGGGATGTCCCCAATCTAACTACCCATCCGGATTATCAAATCCCTCCCGATGTCCTTACCCAGTGGATCAGGGGTAATAATCTCGACATGATCATATTTAACGAAGAGTACGACTGGAATCTTGTTATGGCAGCGAAAGCTTCAACAAAGATATTAACCTATCTCGATTATTATAAGGAAGATTGGAATCCTTACATGAGTCTTTACAATGCCGTACTTTGTTCAACAAAAAGAACATTTAATCTGGTTAATGGTATTTGTAACGCCCATTATATAGGCTGGGGAATTGACACCGAACTCTTTAAACCACGAAACGATGGAAATGGGAAATACACATTTTTTCATAATGCCGGATGGTTGGGTATAAATTACCGCAAAATGACGCCCGCTATCATCCTTGCATTTGAAGCGGTATCCCGACATTTGTCTGATGCCACCCTCTTTATCCATGCGCAAACCGAACTGGAAAAACTTCCTCCCGAAGTGGTGAATATCGTGAAAAATAATCCGCGCATAACCTATCATGTTGAAACTGTTCCAGCGCCGGGTCTTTATCATAAAGGCCGTATCCTTGTTTTTCCTTCCAAACTGGAAGGGCTGGGACTGCCCTTACTGGAGGGAATGGCGTGTGGGCTTCCAGCCGTTGCTACTGACGCGCCGCCAATGAATGAATTTGTACAAAATGACCATAATGGCCTGCTGGTCAAAGTCGCTGAAAGGGTCACCAGAGAGGATGGCATCTCCTTTCCAGAGGAAATTGTAGATGTTAATGATCTGGCTTTTAAGATGCATTTTCTGGCTAAAAATCCAGAGTTGATTCACAAAATGCAGCAAAATGCAAGGAATGGTATTAATACCTACAACGATTTGAATAAAAGACTAAATGAAATAATACACATTGTCCAGTCCGAACACCCACATATCAGCACAAAAAGCGTATCGAAACCCAATATTCCTACTTTTCATACAGCGCTTAAAGATGAAGATATTATATGTCAATGTAATTGAATGCAATGCTGGATGGGGAGCGGAGGTTTTTGTAGATAGGGGATTTCGTAACCGTGGACATACCACCCACTGCATTGATTACCGAAAGCATCGTGATAAACTGCACAGTTTATTCAGTGAGTTGCCAGAATACGATGTTTTCTTATTGCAAAGAGGCGATTATTTTCCTATCGACCTGATTGAGTCTGTTCGGGTTCCCAGATTTTTTTGGGCAAGTGAACTAGTGAGCCGGTGCAGGGATCAGGACAGATTGCTCTCATCCGGGCTGTTTGACCATATCTTTTTCCGTACCAAAAGGTGTATCGAGACTGCGGTATCATACGGTTGGATAAAACGAGATAGATGCTCTATTTTGCTCAGTGGATTTGATGAAACCATTCATAGAATGAATTCTGACATAAAGCGAGATATCGATATCCTTTTTGTGGGTTCGATAACACCACGGAGAAAAATACTATTAGAGAAACTCCAGTCCAACTTCAATGTGACGATTGCAAATGCCTTTGGCAGAGA
>Ga0194127_10008150_pt1 | contig 11329 bp, 8 predicted proteins | sample TA2KigC100mmetaG_FD_148624 | JGI IMG/M metagenome (GOLD analysis project Ga0194127, IMG submission 148624) | Freshwater microbial communities from Lake Tanganyika, Tanzania - TA2015036 Kigoma Deep Cast 100m | ecosystem: Environmental > Aquatic > Freshwater > Lake | place: Tanzania: Lake...
CCCCCTTCGGTGACATGCTCATCGACACGGCCCACGAACTGCTGGGCGAGCAGCGCACGCGCATGATGTCGGTCGGCCTGCATGCCCGCATTACCGGGCATCCGGGTCGCCTCGTCGGGTTGCGTCGATTCCTCGATCACGTGCAGGGGCATCCCGACGTCTGGCTCTGCCGGCGTCGCGACCTGGCCTTGCACTGGCGCACGCACGTGCCCCCACCGGCGCTGTGATGCCCGCCATCACGGCCCGTCCCGTGGAGGCGGAGGCGTTCGCGCCCTTCGGCACGCTGATTCATCCGCCGGCGCACGCAGGCCAGCGGGAGATGTTCAGCGAATGGGCGTTACCTGTCACGGGACTTCGGCCGCAGCTGCACGTCAACCGGGTGGCGCCGAGCCGGTTGCCGCTGACCGTCTCTCAGGTGGAACGGCATCCGCACGCCGCCCAGATCTTCCTGCCGCTTGATGCGGGCACCTATCTCATCGTCGTGATGCCGTCCCTCGACAGCGGCGCGCCCGATATCGTCCGCGCCTGCGCCTGGCTGGTCCCCCCCATGCTGGGCGTCGCCTATCGCCCGGGTGTCTGGCACACCGGCATCGTCGCCCTCGACCGGGAATCGTGTTTCTCGGTGCTGATGTGGCGTGGCGCCGCCAATGACGATGAGATGGCGGCGGTGTCGCCGGTGACGGTGGCCTTGTGACCCGTGGGGCACGGCGACGACGAAGGAGACACGCATGAAGGTGGGAATCATCGGTGCCGGATTTGCCCGCGCGGCCTACCTGCCGGCCCTGCGCCACGTCCCCGGCGCGACGGTGGTCGCGCTGGCCTCGGCCCGGCTCGACCGGGCGCGGGCAGTGGCGGACGAATTCGGCGTGCCGCATGCCTATGACGACTGGCAGGCGATGCTGCGGGCGCACACCTTCGATCTCGTGTGCATCGCGACGCCCACGGTCCTGCACGCCCCGCAGACGCTCGCCGCGCTGGGGGAGGCCGCCGAGGCGGCCGGGCGTCTGCATGTCATCGACCATGAGCTGCGCTTCAACCCCAACCGCATGCGCATCGCCTCGCTCATTGCCGACGGCACGCTGGGCGACATCAGGCACGTCATCATCACCAACATCGGTGCAGCCTGGAACGACCCCGGCAGTCGCGCGCGCCACGACTGGTGGAGCCTGGCCTCCGAGGGCGGCGGCCGCCTCGGTGCCAACGGCAGTCACCAGGTCGATCTGCTCAGGTGGTGGCTGGGCGCGGTGTCGTGGGTCACCGGCGCGGCACCGGTCATGGTGCCGCAGCGGCGCGACCCGGCGAGCGGCGAGGCGTGGACAGCGACGGCCGACGACGTGGCGTACTTCACCGCGGAGATGGCATCAGGAGCGGTGGCGCAGGTGTTCATCTCGGCGGTGGCCGCGCGCACCATGTCGAATGTCACGCAGCTGTTCGGCTCACGCGGCACGCTGCTGCTCGACAACCAGGACGAGCGGTTGTGGCTGGCGCGCGGCAGCAGTGCATTCGAGGACATCTCGGTGGCCGATCCGAATGCGGGCCTGCCCGGCGTCGGCGCCGGCATCTGGAATGTGTCGGTGGTGGGCCTGCTGCAGGCGCTGGGTGCCGCCATCCAGCAGGGGCATCGGCTGCCGCAGGCGGCGACGTTCGCCGACGGCCTTGCCACCCAGTGTGTGCTCGATGCGGTGCGGCTGTCGGGCACCGAACGCCGATGGGTGCGTCCGGCCGACATCGCGCTACGCTGACGTCGCACCGCACTCGGCGGACACGCCTCGGTGCGCCGCGTGGCGCCAACCCGACGCGCGCCATCGACGCGTTGAGAACAGACCAGGGCCTCGACGCCTCAGGGCGCGCCGCGTTCAACGGTCTCGGCCAGAGCCAGCAGCTCGTCATCTGTCAGGCCACTGCCTGACGCCGCGAGCCCCTGACAGACACGCCAGGCGTCAAAGCGGCATCCGGTCGGTGAGCCCTGCGCCTGCGCGAGGCGCACGAACGCTGGCCCCAGCGCTTCGGGATCACGCAGGGCGGCGCGACGGGCCTCCGGCCACGCGTCATACTCGGCGGCCGTCACTCCGGTCGGCTTGATCCGCGCCCCAGGCGTGACGGTATTGAACGACACGCGAGACCCGCAGAACTCGAGGGCGGCGGCACGTGTCAGGCCTTCGACGCCGAACTTCGCGGCACAGTAGGCCGTTTCGTCGGCGAACCCCTGCACACCAGCTCTTGACGACACGTTGATGACAGACCCGCCGTGCATCGCGAGCCTGGCCGCGACCGCACGCATCAGCAGGAAGGTGGCCGACAGGTTCACTGCCAGCACGTGGTCCCACACCGCATCGTCCGTCGTGGTCATCGACGTGATGGGCAGCACGGCGGCATTGTTCACAAGAATGTCGGCGGCATCATCACCAGCGGCCATCCACTGTCCGAGCGCGTGCACCGACGGACGGTCTGCCAGATCGACGCCTCGCGCCTGCACCAGGAGTCCCTCTGCTGCCAGTCGGCTGGTGGCGGCCTCGAGTTCGTCGGCTACTTCGGCGACCAGCGTCACGCGGGCCCCGGCCCGGGCCAGTGCCGCAGCCGCACCGAGGCCGAGGCCTCGCGAGGCCCCGGTCACCACGGCATGCCGTCCATTCAGCGAGGGCATCGCCTCAGTGCAGGAGCGCGCGCGTCACGTACGCACACGCGAAGCCGATGTAGTTGCCCATCGCATAGCCGAAGATGCCGACGATAATGCCCGGCGTGACGAGCGAGGGCCACTTCATCGACATCGAGAGGGCCAGCGCCGACCCGGGCCCGCCCACGGCGGCCTGGCTGGCGATCGTGATCGTCGCCAGATCACGCCGCAGCAGCCATCCCCCGGCATAGACGATGACGGCATGCACGGCGATGATGGTCAGCATGTAGGCGAACAGCATGAGGCCTGAAGTGCCCAGTTCGCTGATTACCGCCGAGGTGCCGATCACCACGAAGAACAGGTGCAGGGCAAAGTACGACAACACCGTGGTGCCTTTCAGCTGGCGCACGGCGGGCACCTGCGCCACGATCAGGGCGAGCGTTGTCTGCCAAAGGACGGGGGGAAAACCCGGCAGCAGCGGCGCAAGCTGTGCGGACAGCCATAGAATCGCCAGAGGAAGGCCGGCCAGGATGGCCATCTCTGTAACACTGAGGTCGGCGTGCGACCAGGCATCGCGAATGCGCGCGCTTTCCCGCTCGGCCGCTTCTGGGTCGGTCGTCACCGCGCCGTTTCGGTAGAAGCGAGATAACAGGCCGAACAGCCCGACCTGCGCCAGCATCCAGGGCACCGTCGACAGGTTATCGGCCACCGAGGCGGCTGCAAAGATCGACGGCTCTGTTTCGAGTCCGCGGCCAATAGCCACAAAGTTCATCCCGCCGCCGACGAATGCCCCTGCGAACTGGCCAGACAGTTTCCACGTTTCCGGACCGAGAGCGTCAGCAAAGAGCAGGCCACCCGCAAGACCACCGGCAAAGCTGCCGACCATCGCGAGCAGGTAGCAGATCAGAATCGAACGGCCTGCGCGCTGCAGGTCGCGCAAGTCTGACGCGAGAATCACGAGCACGATCGCATACGGCACCGCGTAGGTGTTGACGCCGTCATAGGCCAGCGATGCGTGAGGCATGACGCCCGCATTCGACAGCACGATGCCCAGCAGCGTGCAGACGACCGCCGAGCTGATCTGCTGCACGGCCGGCACGCGGTGCTCGAGCCACCGCGAGAACGCGATCAGCCCGAGCATAAACGCCATGAGCGCCACCGGATCGTGAATCATGCGCCGCCATGCTACTGGAGTGATGATTCCACTACAATGCCGCGCTATGGAGACATCCCGACGCAACTTTGCCGCCCTGCTCGGTGCCCTGGCCGCCGCCCCGCTGTGGGATCAGGCGGTCGCCGAGGCGCAGACACAGGGCACGGTCACAGCCGACACGCTCAGGGCGCTGCTCGATGCGCAGGGCGGGGCCGGCATCTTCGCCGACCCGGCGCGCTTTGCTGAACTGCAGAGCGCGGTCACGCGTTCAGCCATCATCGTCGCGGCCCTGCGCGCCTTCGATGTGCCGGCGGATGTCCCCCCGGCCGTCATGTTCAGTCGGAGCTGAGCCATGGCCGACGAACTCTGGTTCCAGTCGATTGCCGAATTGTCGCGCCAGCTCGCCGCGCGCACCCTGTCGTCGGTGGCGCTGACCCGTGCCTATCTCGATCGCATCGAGCGGCTCGACACGCCGCCGTTTCCGCTGCCGGCCGGTCCGCAGGATCGTCCCGGTGATCGGCTCGCCTCGGTCACCACCGTGGTGCGCGAGCAGGCCCTCGCTGACGCGGCCGAGGCCGACCGTGCCCTCGCCGCCGGTCCGCCGAAGTCACCGCTCCACGGCATTCCCTACGGCGTCAAGGATCTGCTCGACACCCGCGGCGTGCGTACCACTTGGGGCTCACAGGTCTTCGCCTCGCGCGTATCCGACCGAGACGCCGCCGTCGTGGAACGGCTGCGGGCCGCTGGTGCCGTGCTCATTGGCAAGATGACGACAGCCGAGTTTGCCGGGGGCAGTATCAGTACAGCTCTGAACCCGTGGAAGCTCGACCGCTCGACGCAAGGCTCATCGAGCGGCACCGTCGTCGGGGTGGTGGCCGGCCTTATCGGATTCGGCATCGGCACCGAAACGGGTGGGTCGATTGTCTTCCCCGCCTCGGCGGTCGGCGCGACGGGCCTGCGGCCGACGTTTGGCCGGGTGAGCCGCTTCGGCTGCATGTCGCTGGCCTGGAGCCTCGACAAGATCGGGCCGGTCGCCCGGTCGGCCGAGGACTGCGGCGTCATTCTGCAGGCGATTGCCGGTGGCGACCCGCGCGACCCGGGCACCGCCGATCGGCCTTTTCAATTCAACACCACACTGGGCTCGCTGAAGGGTGTGCGCATCGGCGTGCATCGGCCCGAGATTGATGCGCCAGAAGCTGCGCCAAACCGCCGGTCCTTCAATGACGCGCTCGCGGTGTTCCGTCGACTCGGTGCGACCGTCGAGGATTTTGTCCTGCCGGTACGCCCGTACTTCGAAGTGTTCATGCACCTCACGAGTGTGGAAAGCGCCGCATCGTTCCGGCGCCTGTTCACGGACGGCTCAGTGAATGGCCTGTTTCCGTATAACTGGTCACGGCGCGCCGACTGGATGGCAGCCAGCATGGCCCCGGCCTACGACTATCTGCAGGCCCAGCGCATCCGTCAGCTCATCGTGATGGACGGCGATGCGCTGCTGCAGCGCTTTGACCTGGTGGTGTGCCCCACGTTCCCTGGGGGCGCCCCCGATCGCTACGCTCCGACGTCGCCACCGCTGCCGCCGCCGCCCGTGTCGCCGGCGCCGCCGCAGTTGCCGCGTCTCAACTGGGTGGGCAACCTGTCGGGGCTGCCCGGCATGTCCTTTCCCTGCGGGTTCGACCCCGACGGCATGCCGCTCGCCCTGCATCTGATGGGTCGGCCCTGGGCGGAGCAGGCGGTGATTGACGCGGTCCGGCACTTCCAGCGCGACACCGACTGGCATACCCGGCGGCCACCCTATCCGTGGCGCGCCTGAGGGACACATCGCTCTGAAGGCGGCCGACCATCGAGACCGGCAACTCGACCTGCACTTTCGTCGCCTAGCCGATTGCCGTGCCCACCTGGTGCGCGATCGCTTCGGCGGCCCAGCCGCGCGCCTCGAAGACGGCCATCGCCGTGCGGATGCCCGCCAGCGTGCCGGCAAGGCCCTGCGCTTCGTTGAAGGCCGGCACGAGCCCCGAGATCCGCACCACTTCACAATTAGGACGCCGCGGCGTTGGCCGCCGACCCGACGATCGCACGCTACTGCCTAAGCCGGTTGTATTTGCGCAGTGCCGCACGCAGGCCGTCGTGCGGCAGACGCTCCACGCGGCGGTTGTTGATCCCCGTCATGGTCTCTGCCGCCACGAGGGCGTTGATGATTGCCTCCTCCGTGGCCCAGGCGGTGGCATCGAAGAGCGGGCTGATCTCTTCGTTGGAGACCATCTGCAAAGCGGCCAGGCCGGAGGCCTTGAAGGCGTCGGGGTTGGCGGTGGAAAACGCCAGGAAGATATCGCCGGAGCCGTTGCCCGACAGGCCGCCGGTTCTCGCCATGCCAAGCGTGGCACGGCGTGCGAGCCGCTTCAATTGGTGCGGCATCAACGGCGCGTCGGTGGCCACGACGATGATGATCGAACCCAGATCGCCGCGGGCCGGATCGGCCTCCAGCGCCGCCTGCTGCGGTGTCTGCGGAATCTCCTTGCCCACCGGCACCCCCGCCACCATCAGTTGCCCGCGGCGGCCGAAATTCGACTGCACGAGGACTCCCACGGTGTAGCTCGCGCCGTCGACCTTCACGACGCGCGATGAGGTGCCGATGCCTCCCTTGAAGCCGAAACACACCATGCCGGTGCCGCCGCCCACGTTGCCTTCCGCCAACATGCCGCCCTTCGCGGTATCAAGGGCTTCGAAGGCGTGCTGCGGCTTCACGTGGAAGCCGTTGATGTCGTTGAGCGCCCCGTCGTAGGTCTCGGCAACCACTGGCAGCGACCACCAGTAGCCTGAGGCGTCAGGCGGGCCGGTCCTGATCCGCCACTGAATGACCGCGTCGCGCACCACGCCCACGCTGTGGGTGTTGGTGATCATGACCGGACCTTCGAGGAATCCCGATTCTTCGAGCCACGTGGTGCCGGTCATCTCGCCGTTGCCGTTCTGGGAGTACCAGCCCGCAAACGACGGTTTGGCCATCGAATCGAGGCCACGCGGCATCACGGCCGTCACCCCGGTGCGAACGGGCCCCTCGCCCGCCTTGAGAGTCCCCTGGCCGGAGATGATGGTCGAGTGACCCACGGTGACACCAGCCACGTCGGTAATCGCGTTGAGCGGACCGGGACTGCCGTCAAACGGCACCCCGAGGTCGCGCGCGCGAGGCGCTCGCTGACCGGACACCACCGGCGCCAGAAGCAGGGTGGCGGCCAGCATCGAGGCCACCGTGGTGGGTGCGGTGAGTCGACTCATGTGGGCAAAGTGTAACGCCAATATGCCTAGCGGGCGTGAGGGCGGGCGCCGCGCCCATCACCGCTGCACGCTGAGGCGCTGACGCAGGTCGTCGAGTCCGATCGTGGCCCCGTCCTCAGGCTCCCCCCGCACCTCGTCTTCGTGGTCCAAGTGGTCTGGTTCACGCTGTCGTTCGCGGTGGTGGCGCGCCTGATGATCTGGCCCTGTCTGTCGAGGAGTTGCTCCGTATCTCCGCGCCTTCCTGGAGCCTTTCGAAAGCACCGCGGAGACAGGGAGCCACGCAGCTACGCAGGAAACGCCAGTGCCGCTGAGCGGCACAATCGAGCGCCCCGTCGCCATCCGCTACAATGCGCGGCATGCGGCGGCTTGCCCTGCTCCTGGCCCTATGCGCGCTGGCGACGCCCCTGGCGCGACAGGCGCCGGCGAATCTCGTCATCGAGAAGAACGTCGAGGCGCGCATGCGCGACGGCGTCGTGCTGCGCGCGGACGTCTATCGCCCGGCCGGCGGGGGACGGCGCCCGGCACTGCTGCAGCGCACGCCGTATTCGAAGAATCCGGGGACGGCCGACAGCCAGTTCCATCGCCTGGCCCGCGCCGGCTTCGTGGTGGTCGTGCAGGACACGCGCGGACGCTACATGTCGGACGGCGTCGCAGTGCCGCACGATGAAGGCGCCGACGGCTACGACACGATCGAGTGGGTGGCGACGCGGCCGGACGTGGACGGCCGCGTCGGGATGTTCGGCGGCAGCTACAGTGCAACGGTGCAGCTGCTCGCGGCGCCCCTCAGACCGCCGCATCTCGTGGCGCTCTTTCCGTCGGCGTCGTATGCGAGCCGCTACGACATGGTGTTCCAGGGCGGCGCGTTCTACCTGGGAGACGGCCTGTCGTGGAGCCTCGGCCAGGCCAAGGACGTCCGCCGACGGATGCTCGAGCCGCAGGCGAACCGCGACGGTGAACTCGGCCTCTCGCCGGAGGAGCGCAAGCAGTTGCAGGGCGAGTGGTATCGCCACCTGCCGCTCAATACGATCGAAGCGCTGCAACTGCGCCGCTATTCACCCGGGTACTTCGAGTTGCTGCAACGTCCCTCGTACGACACGTTCTGGACGACGTTCGACGTCGCGGCGAAACACCCGCAGTTCGAGGTGCCGGCGTATCACCTGACCGGCTGGTACGACAGCCTGCTGAACGGCACACTCGCCAACTTCAGCGGGCTCCGCGCCAACGCCGGCACCGAGCACGCGCGCCGCAACCAGCGGCTCATCGTCGGTCCATGGACGCATGCCCGGCCCACCAGCACCACCACGAAGATCGGTGCCGTGGACTTCGGGCCGGACGCCGGCTTCGATTCCGAGGGCCTGATCGTCGGATGGTTTCGTCACTGGATGTCCTCGGGAAGGTCCCCAGTCGAGCCAGGGCAAGACAAATCGACGGCGGCGGACTGGCCGGGCGCATGGGTGCGGCTCTTCCTGATGGGCGAGAACCGCTGGCGCGACGAGCAGGAGTGGCCGCTCCGCCGCGCCCAGCCAACGCCGTTCTACCTGCACAGCGCCCGCGGCGCCAATGGTCTCGACGGCGATGGCCGGCTCAACCGTTCGGCCCCCGCCAGTGGTGCGGCATTATCCGACACGTTCACCTACGATCCCGCGAAGCCGGTGCCCACCGGCCTCTCCGGCGCCTACTCACGGATGCCCGTCGACCGCCGCGAGATCCAGCAGCGTTCGGACGTCCTCGTCTACACGTCCGAGCCTCTTGCGGCGCCACTCGAAGTTACCGGACCGATTACCGCCGTGCTCTACATCGCCTCGTCGGCGAAAGACACGGATTTCACTGCTGCGGTCAGTGACGTGCAGCCCGATGGCACCGCCCGCGCGCTCACCGACGGCATCCTCCGCGCCCGCTATCGGAAGAGCAAGACCACGCCCGAGCTGCTGGTCCCGGGCGCGCGCTACGAAGTGCGCATCGATGTCGGCGCCACCGGCAACGTCTTCCTGCCAGGGCATCGCATCCGTCTCGAAGTCTCAAGCAGCAACTTTCCGCGCTACGACCGCAACCCGAACACCGGTGCACCGTTTGCGACCGATGCCACCACCGTGACCGCGCGGCAGACGGTGTTCCATGCGCCGGATGCGGCGTCGCACCTCATCCTGCCGGTGATTCCACGATGATCTGTCACACGCTGCCGCGCGCCGCGGCGCTGCTGTGCCTGGCGCCGGCGTTTGCCGCCTGCTTGCAGAACAACATCTCCCCGGCAGGCGAACTACCCACGCGCGTCAAGCTTGGCTATACCGTGGCGTCGTCGGCCGCGCAGCAACAGCTGGAGACGCGGTTTCGGCAAGGCGTCTCCGCGGACTCGATGTCCGCCCTGCACAAGCCACTCACCGCGCGGCCACATCCCGCAGGTTCGGCGGGCACGCAGGACGTCGTTCGCTATCTCCAGCAGACGCTGGCGGGTTACGGGCTCGACGTGCAGACCCACGAATATCAGGTGCTGCTCGCAAAGCCGAAGGCGATCGCGATCACGATGACGGCGCCGGCACGACGCGCGCTCAGCATCGACGAGCCGGCGATCCCCGAAGATCCGACGTCGTCGCATCCCGAACTCGGCGGCGGCTACGTGGCCTATTCGGCCTCAGGCACAGCCGAGGGTCAGGTGGTCTACGTCAACTACGGCCTGCCGGCCGACTACGCCGAACTTGCCACACTCGGCGTGTCCGTCAAGGGGAAGATCGCGCTCGCGCGCTACGGACGCAGCCATCGCGCCGTCAAGACGCACACGGCGGAACGGGCTGGCGCCCGCGCGGTCATCCTGTACAGCGATCCCGGCGACGACGGCGAGGCCAAAGGACCTGCGTGGCCGAAGGGCTACTGGCGAGGTCAGCACATGCTGCAGCGCGGCAACGCGAAGTACAGCTGGTACTGGCACGGCGATCCGCTGACGCCGGGTGTCGGCGCGACCAAAGACGCCGTGCGGATTCCCGAAGCCACGGCGCCGACCCTGCCGAAGATCCCCGTGGTCGTCGTGAGCTGGGGCGAAGCGCAGCACCTCATGGCGGCGCTCGGCGGCCCGAACGCGCCGGAACGTTTCCATGGCGGGCTGCGCATGCCCTACAAAGTGGGGCCCGGCCCTGCGGCCGTGCGGGTGCAGGTCGAGATGGATCAGGGGTTGCGCCCGATCTACGACGTCGTCGCGTCGCTCAGGGGTGCGAGCACGCCGGAGCGCTCGATCCTCTTCGGCACACACCACGACGCCTGGACGTTCGGCGGCGTCGATCCGGGCACCGGCGCGACGGCCCTGCTCGAAGTGGCGAAGGGGCTCGGTCAGCTCGCGAAAACCGGATGGAAGCCGTCGCGCACGATCGCGTTTGCGTTCTGGGACGCCGAGGAATTCGGTCTTGTCGGCTCCACCGAGTATGCGGAAGCCCTCAGCGCACAGCTCCAGGAGCAGCTCATCATGTACGTGAACATCGACATGTACATGAAGGGGCGTTTCGATCCGGGCGGTGTGCCGTCACTCGCGGCGTTCGTAGCGGATGTGGCGAAAGACGTGCCTGAAGGGGACGCGACGGTGTACGAGCGTTGGAAGGTGTCGGAGGCGGCGCGGCAGAAGGTGACGGATACGTCGGCGTTTACGCCGGACCTCGAAGCGCTCGGCAGCGGCGCCGACTTCGTGCCCTTTCAGGATCATCTGGCCGTGCCGACGATGGCGATCGAGTTCATTGGCGACAACGGCTACGGCTTCGGCACCTATCACTCGAACTACGACTCGCGTGCCTACGTCGAGCAGATCGCCGACCCTGGCTTCACGCAGGGCGTGCTGATGGCACAGGTGCTCGGCACGATGGCGCTCCGGATGAGCGAGGCCGAGGTGCTGCCGTTCCGCTTCTCGCACTACGCCACGAAACTGCTCGACGCGGTGGACGCCGCCTCCGGCTGGTCACGCGACGCAGGTGTGGCGATGGACGCGGCGCCGCTCAGGGACCGCGCCGAGGCCGTGCGTGTCGCGTCGGTGGCGCTCGAACAGGCCATCGATGCGGCGCTGGCCGTCGGCGGGGTGTCTTCGTCCGCCCGGGCCGCGCTCAACGACCGGCTGAGCCGCATGGAGCAGACGCTGGCCGATGACGACGGCGCCGCTGACACGAAGTGGTACCGCCACGTGTTCTACGGCTGGAACATCTACTCGCTCTACGACGGACAGCCGTTGCCGGGGCTGGCCGAGGCGTTCCGGCTGAAGGACGCCGCCCGCGTCACCCACGAACTCGGGCGCATCCAGCGCGCGCTGGATCGGATGCACG
>Ga0194127_10008154_pt1 | contig 11321 bp, 19 predicted proteins | sample TA2KigC100mmetaG_FD_148624 | JGI IMG/M metagenome (GOLD analysis project Ga0194127, IMG submission 148624) | Freshwater microbial communities from Lake Tanganyika, Tanzania - TA2015036 Kigoma Deep Cast 100m | ecosystem: Environmental > Aquatic > Freshwater > Lake | place: Tanzania: Lake...
CTTGAATCTCTAATAAGGAAGCCAGGAATTCAGGAGAATTAAAGAACAAAAATTCTTTTCCCTGCCTTCTTAAACCCCTAACAAAGAATCCAGGAAAATTTAAAATGCCTTTTTCTACTTTCGTGTATTCCTTATCATAAGGAAGCCAGGAATGCAGGAAACTGAGTCTATATTTCAGACCCTACCTTTTGATCTTCATAAATCTTCTTTATTTTTTTTATGCATACGGGCCACAGGGTTTTTTCCTCCGAAATAGATTGATTCTCTTTACAGGCTTTCTCTAACAATCCTTTATCTCGGATAGCGTCAATAATTTTATTGGCAAGGTATTGCTCATCATTAACAGGAACTAGAAAACCATTTTCTCCATCCCTGATCCATTCTTTGTTAGAAGTGATACCGGTGACAATCGGGAAGGCCCCTGAGGCCATCGCCTCGAGTAAAGAAACTGAAGTCCCATCGTATAAAGAGGTGGAAACATAAATATCCGCTTTCGTCAACAGATCAGGCATTTCCTCGTGAGAAATAGAGCCCAGAAATTGAACAGATTTGTCGACATTTAAATCCTTTACTTCTTTTTCTATTTTCTCCCTCTCCAACCCATTGCCGGCAATCAGAAATCTGGTTTGGGGTTCTTCCTTAAGAACGAGGGGGATGGACTGAATCAGCAAGGAGAGATTATAAATGGGAAGGAGGTTCCGATTACTGAGAATAGTGAAGGATCGATTTTCTGGTTTATCGTTTCTTCTCTTCCGCGCTTCTATAAATTCCTGGTCCACACCCATCGGAATGACGGTGATGTCTCTTTCCCTGAACCCTATTCCTTCCAATTCCTTCTTTTGAATTTCGGAGACGCAGATGAGATGGTCTGCTCTCTTACAAACGAAGACGAAAAGCCTCCCGAGTAACCCCTGCCTTTCCATCGCTAATCTGAGATCAGATCCATGGATGGTTACAATAAGTGACTTCCCCAAGAGTAAATTCACAATCGCTCCGATGACGCCCGTTGGGATAGCCCAATGAACATGGATCACACTACTCCTGGTTTTAATGGTTGCATAGATTGTCATGAGAAATCCGGTAAGGTAATAGAGGACCATTCTCAGATAAGGAACCTTTGCATATTCTATCAATAGTTTATTCCCGGAGAAGAAAGGGAAGCGGTAGACACGGATTCCATCCTGATTCTCAAAATACTTGCTTTTTTTGTAGATTTTAGGCGTGACTACGGTTACTTCATATCCCTCCTTTTGCAAAAGGGTTGCCATTTTTTTAATGAAGATGCCTCGGTAGGAAGTCTCGAAGTCGGGGTATGCATTGGTGATAAGGAGGATGGATCTCATAATAAGGAAGCCAGGAATTCATGAAAATTCAAAATCTCTCCTGCATTCTATTCCTGATTTCTTGTATTCCTTATAATAAGGAAGCCAGGAATTCATGAAAATTCAAAATCTCTCCTGCATTCTATTCCTGATTTCTTGTATTCCTCATCATAAGGAAGCCAGGAATTCAGGAGTAAACAAAAAGACCGTAAACATCACTTATGAATAACCCTTTTTACCCCCAAGACAGGCTTGGAGAAATTTATGATCAAACCATGCTCCTTACCCAGTGCTTTTAGGTAGGATTTTACGATTGCGAAATGGATATCTTCAATATTTTTAACGGCCTTTAACTCAACAACAATCGTATCATTCACAATGAGATCGAGCCTATGTCTCCCAACTTCAACCCCATCGTATTTAATGACAACTTCTCGCTGTTTTTCAACCTGAAGATTTTGCTTATGCAATTCGATAACAAAGGCATTTTCGTAAATCGACTCCAAGAATCCAGGACCCAGTTTCTTATGAACCTCAATAGCACATCCGATAATCTTGTCAGTTAGATCTTCATGTTCCAATTCCTTTCCTGGTTTCATGGTTTCCTTATTGTTTGATTCTGTTCCTGCATTCCTGGCTTCCTTATCAAGTTTCCTAATTCCAGGTTTTCCTTCTGAACCCTGAGAATTTCCTTGCGAAGCGCAAGGATCTGCAGAGCAATAAATCCGAAGGAAAGAATTTGAATCCCGCCCAGAATCAATAAGATAGCGAATGTGATCAGAGGTCGTCCTGGGGTTAAGTCTCCTGAAAATCTTAAGTAAGCGACGTAAAGCCCAATCAATAAACCCACCCCAAGGGTCAACACACCAATAAACCCGAATATGATCATCGGTTTTTCAAAAACAGAAAAGATAAGGTGGGAAGTGGCGGTTCTTTTGAATTTGAATTTGGAACTCCCCCTCTTTCTGCTTGTAAGAATAGCAGGGATTTCTTTAACACGAAACCCAAGGGCCATGGCCTTCGAGAGAATTTCAAGATGAATCTCCTTCCCATCCGATTCCAGTTCGAGGGAATCGAGAATTTTTTTTCGATAGGCGCGAAAGATCCCGGTCGAGGTATAAATTCGATTGGGCATGGCGAAACGAAGGATTCTATTTCCCAATTTGCTGATCCATAATCGAAGAAATGGAACATTCTTAACCCCTCCCCCTGGCATATAGGGAGAGGCAAGGACGAAATCCACATCCGGATCAGCTTCAAGTGTTTTGATAAGCTCCAGGATATAATGGGGATCGTAACTGAGGTCGGCATCGATTGATACAACAAGTTTTCCATTTGATTCCTGAAAGCCCCTTCTTAATGCCATTCCTCTGCCGATATTCCTCGGATAGGAAACAACCTTTATTCTTTTATTCAGGCTGGCAATCCCCTGCAAGATCTTTAAGGTATTGTCAGCGCTGCCATCATTGACCGCAATGATTTCGTAATCCCCCTGAAAAGAAGTCAGTGATTCTTCAACCCTGGCAAGGGTATGCTCCGCATTCTCAGCCTCATTAAACATTGGGATTATAATTGACAAGTCCATAGTATTTAAAGGTTAGGGCTACGAGGCCCGTATCGTTAATAGAAGGTTACGTTTATCGTCTTTTAAATTTGCTCCAGGCAGATGATAAATTATATAATTGTCTTCCCGACTTATCGTACAAATCGATTAACTGTTCACATAATTGTTTATCTACTTTGACCCCATATAAATCTCTACATTGTTCTAATCCAACGATTGTCTCATTGCATTCACCCATGGCATCGTCGAGATATTTTTGAAACCCATGTTTCTGATGCCTTTTAGCATAACCTTCGGCGATCAGCCTGGGAACAGCCTTAACTGAACGCCGGAGTTGGCTCTTCAAATCATTTTTTTCATATTCGGGTATATCTATGACAATTTTTGTCATCACTTCAATGCACGCCTTATATGTATTTTGATATACTTCTAAATCTCGGAAACTTGTTATTTTTTTATTCATTTTCCCCGCCAACAATTAAATGATTACAACGAGTTGAAACAATATTAAAAGGTCGTAACCTTTACCGATTGACGAAACGGGCTTCGTAACCGATCAACAAATAACTTCTAATTTTTCCCAAGGTATTCCTTTTTGCCTATTAGAAAAAGCAGGTCCTCTTTATCTTTCGATCTTACTCCCCTTTTTGTTTCTATAAGCGTAGAAAGTCCACAAACCGGTATTTTTATACCATCAACCTCAATTTCTTCCACATCCTGAATAGCCGTTTTGAAATCTATTGTTCCAATTTTACCTATCATGTCAATCACTATTTCTTCGGATTCCGGAGCGAATCTGACAACGGCATACTGATCAATATCGATATCGCGAATTTCAGATATTTCGTCAGATTTAAATATCTCTCGAAAGGCTTTCTTTAAGCTTTTTATGTTCTCTGTGGAGGAATCCACAAGGAGATCAATATCGTGTGTTGTTCTGTAATAACCGTGAAGAATGACTGCGCATCCTCCTACCACAACATATTTTACATCTTCGCTATTAAGAGCCTTGCATACCCTAACGATTTCTTTTTGTAACTCCACTTTTGACCCACCATTCCCTTTCCCAAATTTCGGCTTCTTTAAAGGTTCTAAATTTGTATAATCCAGGCGGAAATGGAATTTTGATCCTAAAAAGAAGAGCCTTGTTAAAATAGGCCTGATCAGGCCTAAAATTCCAGTTTATGCCTTTTCCTTCTCTTTCAAATCTATCCACATCTTCAAAATTCTTAAACTTCACTACAGGCATTTTATTTCCTTATAAACAACCTTTTTCCTAATAATCGTTTCTCGTTGTTGAAACTTGGGTCGAGACTCGTTAATAGAAGCTGGATGATCGAGTACTTCGACTCCGTTCGCCCTGAGCCTGTCGAAGGGACGAACGTCGCTCAGCGCATGCTTCTTTTACGGCGGCTTCGATACCAGCATCGTCACCGGAAACCTCCTCCTACTATAAGTCTACTTTTGTTTCTTCCCAAATCCTTGAAATCTGAGGTTTGAGAGTCACCAAATCTATCTTTATAACCCGCCAAACCCTTTTCAGGCTTACACCAAAGTATTCATGAATAAGGACCTCCCTTAAACCTGCAACCCTTTTCCAAGGTATTTCGGGATATCTGCTTCTGAAATCTTCGTCTAAATTTTTACAGCCTCTCCGATAATCTCCAATCTCCTTAAAACTGCATCCTGTATTAGTCGATTCTTATAAAATTGCTCCTCCGTTGTAGTTCGAACATACTCTTCTATTGCTTGTATGCTTTCAAGCATATCCTGAATATAAAGCCTTATATCTCTAATCATAAAATAGCTACCTGCTCAGCTAAAATCCTCTCTTTAATAATGGGTTTAATCGTATCATATTCCACTAAATCAACTTTCATTTTAAGAGCTTCTTCAAGCTCTATCTTAATTCCTATAAAATCAAGCAAGCTCATGTCACTCTTAATCTCGACCAAAATGTCAACATCACTGCTGGTTGTAGCTTTTCCTTTTGCCAAAGACCCGAAGATTGCGGCCTTTGTGATTCCGTATTGTTGCAGTATTGGTGCGATTTTCTCTTTGATTCCTTGGATTGACTCCATCTAAGAATGCTCCCCATGCTCCGTTTTTATATTGTTCAGAAGTTCGACAAACAGTGGTTTCATTGAGGGTATATCTGTTTTTACTGTCTCCCATACCGTTTCAAGATCAACGCCAAAATATTCATGAATAAGAATATCTCTCATGCCTGTAATGTCACGCCACGGAATATCACTGAATTTCTGACGAAGCTCTGAAGGAACATGCTTTAAGGCTTCTCCAATGATTTCAATTGCCCTGATGACAGCAAAAATAGTTTTTTCATCTTTAAGGAATTCTTCGTAGGTCATATCGGCAATAATCTCCCAGGCTATGTGAAGGGGTTAGGGCGATGAGGCCCGTTTGGTGAGAGGTCAATGGGCCAGGGCTAATGATTTAAACCCTTGCCTTTACCCATAACCCAAACTGGCATCCTTACCCTGACCTTAGCCTAAACTTTCTACGGCATTCCTGACCAGCGTCCTTGATCACTGCGATTTTCAAAGGACTAAATTAATACCACGGTTTTTATACATAGACTACTTCGCTGAGAATTCTCTGGCCTATTCTTGGCTTAAGAGCCTTTTTCGTCACAAGATCCACATTGGTTTCAAAGAGATCTGATAGATAATTTTTCAAGTTAATAAACGTTAGCATTCCAACAGGTCTTTTAAATTCAACCAAAATATCAATGTCACTTGTTTCTTTCTGCTCTTCCCTTAAATATGATCCGAAGATGCCTATTTCCGTCACTCCGTATTTCTCTACAATCTCGTTTTTATGCTCTGCAAGAAGCGTTTTTATCTGTGCGATAGTTTTCATTTTCCAATCTCCAAAATGTTATTAAAGATCGATGCCGAATTGGATTCGGAAGTATTCAGTTAAACGGGCAATGAATCTCTCGGCTTCACTGACAACCTTTTCTGCAATCTCCTTGTCAATCATGATTCGGACGCTGTAGTCGGACTCTTCCCTCTTTTTGCGAATATAATCATAAATCTTTCCATATTCTATCTCGATTATTCCTTTCTTGATAAAATATTGAATGAAAGCGGATTCAACACCTGCATGCTTGGTCCTTTCTATGCTCTGGGTTAGAAGCAATGCCGTGGTAATGCCAAATATTGCGTAATAGGAACGATTGACAGCCGCCCTGTATCTTCCCGAATGAAATAGTTCACTTGCAGTCCCAATATCCTCGCGGGCACGGTCAAGACGAACTTCTATAAGAACTCTGGTTTGTTCATCCATAAATCTATGCCATCTTTTTGGATCTGGTTATAAAGCGGATCTCTGTATGTTTTATGCCATTCATATGTTTTTTCATCCATTACTAAAGGCGAAAGAAGCACATCCGTTTCCAGAATAATATCAAAGCAAGCCATACTTATTTCATCTTTCAGGCCTTGCTCACCGTTTGCGGTTACGATCAACAGGTCAATATCAGATTCGGGAGAGAAATCACCGCGAGCAACAGACCCAAAAAGTATTACCTTTGATATCTGCTTTCTATAAATTTGGTTCAAGATTTCCAAATAACGGGCTATTGCCTCTTTTTGATTTCTATTCAGTTTAAAAGCCATTTTTTGTTCCGTCAAAATCCCGATCCCACTCCCAGAGGGTTTCAAAACATATTATTGTCTCACTCGGGGAGAAAAACCCTCGCCTTCAGGCGAAGACTTTAGTATGCACACTGTGTGCAGGTTTTTTAGATTTCCCCTCGTGAGGATTTCTGTGCTGTTTGTTTTGTCTTTAGCTGACTTCAGTCAGTAGAGAATCCACCAGCTTGCAGCTAGTGGTAGTTCAATTCTCATTCTTTAACAATCTTTTTACTATGCTGACTACATAATTAGCACCTTTCATCGCCTCTATCGCATCTTCTCGAGTGTATTCCTCTGTGGGAATAAAATCGATGTCCCCATAAAAGGCAAGTTCCCGTTCCTTTCTCAATCGCTTTGAAATCTTTGCAATTCTCTTGATCTCTTTGAAAGAAATATTTTTAAATTTTTTTTGATATTCAATGACAAGGGGGCCAACATCATGATATTTGGGAGGCTCTACTCCAACAAATCTCAACATCCCCTTCAGGCTGAGTTCAACAATCTCCTGAGCCTCTCTTACAACATCTGAGTAATCCTCCTCATTTAATAGAACATCGAGTATTTTTAGGCGTTTCTCTGCTTTGGTTAAATAACTTTTGGCCAGACTGTCGTTTGTCATAATTCGAATATCTCTCCAGGTTTATAATCGGGTTTAAGATCCCAGTGCCAGGCATTCCCCTTCCATATCCTTTTGGAACCCAATTCTTTTAACCTCTTTTTTAATCTATCAAGCACCTCCTCAAAAAATCCATTCCTATCAAAAAGGATTCTGGCATCTTCCACCATATCTAAAAAGATGGGGCTCCCTTTTTCGGCCTCCTCAGGGCTTTTAATGATTGCAGAGATATAGGTATGAATTCCCTCTTTCCGATGAAGTGATTCTAATAAAGGCTCGATCTTTTCTTCTATAGATTCAAACTCCCTTATTCTCTTCATCCTTCCCGAGGGGAGCTTTTCTACAACGATTAATAAATCAAGGTCGGAATCGAAAGTCTGGGTCTCTCTGGCCACAGACCCAAAAACGACCACAGAAACAAGTCGTTCACTGTAATAAGACTTTATTTCTGATAAAAGCATCGTTTTAAGCTCTCTAAATCTTTTCTTTAGCATCAGATTTGATTACTCTCTTCTTCCATTATTTCTATGGGGCCTATCTTTACCCCTCCCCTTTGCTAAAGGGAAGGTAAAGAGGGGTTATCTTACTTTTAAGAGGGGAACATACTCACCCAAAAAGCCGAAGGTGACAAAATGCTCTCGCAATATCTTCTCCTTGATCAAAGGCTATATTCCTGCCCTCCTGGCTTCCTTATTAGGAATCCAGGAACTTAGGAAAAATAGATTGTTTCGGCCCTAACCCATAGACCTTTACCCAAACTGGCTTCGTAACCCTCACCCATCCACCTTACCCTGAGAATTACTTCCTGTCTTCCTGGCTTCCTTTTATAACGAATAGATAAAAAAAGCAAGATAAATCATTATCTTGCTTAAGGTCTTTCAATATTTTCGAGGATCGACATTCACAGAAGATCGTTAATCGTTGTCGAAACTTGTATCCCTGTCTGCCGTCAGGCAGGGAATCTCGTTTTAAGATACTCGATGCTCGAGCTTCCATGTTCGAGCTTCAAGCATGGATACAAGCCTCGTCACCGTTAAACGATGTAATTGTTGTTCCTTAAATCATTTAGCCCATTTGTCAGCAGGAGTTTTAGTTCCCCTATAATCGATTAATAAACTCCCATCCCCTGCTTGCCTTGCATTCCAGGGCTGTGCTTCTGCCGTATAGGTATTTGCTGTTAAAACAGCCGCAGCTTGAAAATCTACATTATAATCACCTGCCACTGCTGGAACTCCCCAGGTCGTTCGAAGCTCCGCTATATCGGTTGAATAACCACCCCTTTCCGCCCTCCTCATCTCCTGGGCAGCCCTCAATTGTTCCAGGGCTACCTTTGCATCAGCCCGTCTCGCCCTCACCATATAATTGGTATAAGAAGGAATAGCTATGGCGGCAAGGATGCCTACAATGACAATAACGATCAACAATTCAATTAGAGTTATTCCTTTTTTTGATCCCCAATTAATATTTATTATCATGATTTAGGCCTCAAATGGGGTGGAAAGTCCAGAGACCATCCCCATATCCAATTCAATGAACCGTCGCTCCCGGAATTCGGTGTTAATGTCAATGATTTTCCATTAACCATTGGAGCAATTTCTTGTATTGTAACAGATATCCCACCATTGACAACTGAAATTCCTGATATCCTTGTAATACTGGCCATTGAAACACCCAAACTGTTTCTTACTTCATTAACCGTTAGGCAATTGGGCCAAGTATTATTCTCTTGATAGAATGACGAAATCGAACTGGCAACAGTTGACATCGCATTCTCAACTTCAGCCAGTTTTGCTTTTATTTTATAACCTTCGTAAAAAGGGACTGCCACTGCCGCTAAAATTCCAATAATGGCAATAACTATTAATAACTCTATCAGGGTAAATCCTGAGTTCGGATCTTTCATTTAGGCCATTATTAAATTGGATTAAAGATTTCACTTTTTAAAAAATTAGTGGTGTCCCAAAAGTCTCTTAAATTTCAGACTTTCGGGACACCATTAAAACTTATTCTACCAAATGTCAAATATCTAAATTACCGCTTCGGGATATATGCCGGAGGCATATTGTTGCTGGAACCCCATTGCCAAGTGATAGAACCATCAGTATTCGAAGTTGGTGTCATTACTAAATTAAAGCTATTAACTGTAGCATCAATATTTGTTACTACCGCAGTAATTACTCCATTGGCTACTGCCATGGTGTTAATCCTATCAAGGGCACCTGTTGAAACGCCCAGGCTACTTTGAATCAATGCTTTGGTGGAAGCACTCGGCCAACCGCCTGTTTCCTGCATGTATGCTGCTACAGCGCTTGCAACATTACTCATACCATTTGTGACTTCGGTCATCTTGGCTTTGATTGTTTGTGTCTTATACATCGGAATGGCGATGGCGGCCAGAATACCGATGATGGCAATAACGATCAACAACTCAATCAATGTAAAACCTTTCTGTTTCCTTAACATAATGAACCTCCTTTTTGAATGTTTTCGTTCAATGGTTACGGTGACGAAGCCCGTTTCGTTTAAGGGTAACGTTGTTCGTCAAAAAAAAGAAACCCCTTTTCAAAAATCCTTCTTTCTCCGTTGAATCACCTCCTTTTTAATTTTTGATTATATTTAAGCATAATTTGTGCCAAATAAAGAAATAATGGGTGAGAAAATCAATGCCAACTTAACAAGCTGATTTCATTAGATATGTTATTTTTCATATTCATTACCATTCAGCCTTTTTAGTTTTAATTTTTTAGTCATTATATTTGAATTCTCACTTTTTGTCCAGGAAGTGACAATTTTTGTTATAAGGAAGCCAGGAATGCAGGAAGTATCTCGGGGTAAGGTGGATGGGTTAAGGCTATGAAGCCGGTTTGGTGAAGGGTGAATGGGTAATGTGTTTTTCAAAGATTCTTAATCAAAACTCTTTTTTCTCCTGAGTTCATGGCTTCCTTATAATAAGGAAACCAGGAATGCAGGAAAAAATCTTATACTGCGACCTTTTAACCCCTAAAAATGTCTTGACTGGAGGGGCGCAGTACAGTAGAAAGAATACTATGGAAACCATCTTAAGGAGAAGAAGACAGGAACTTCGGCTCAAAAGGCATAAAGCAATTTTACCCAGGGTAAAAGAGGCGGTTGATTTTTTATACCGAGAAGGAGCCAAAGAGGTTTATCTATTTGGGTCCATTACAACCCCTGATAAATTTACAGAGAATTCGGATGTCGATTTTTTTGTGAAAGGGATTGATGAAGAAAGACATCTTGAAATTGAAGGGAGACTTGAAGACATTTTGAGAAGTGTGGAATATGACATCTTGTTTTGTGAAGAAGAGAAAGAGATTCGAAAAGAAATTTTAAATAGGATCAAGAAGGAGGCCGTTCTGTGGAAGCCCTCTTTGTCGATGTAGAAAATGAGATTCGATTCATTTCAAAGGAAATCGACGCCCTGAAAAGAAAAAAGGAGAAACTTCATGCCGAAAGGGATCCTGAGAACATCGACTCCCATATTAAAGCCATTGCCTTGACATTGCATTCGATTTATACGGGATACGAAAAGATATTGGAAATGATCATTAAAGGAATCGACGGGGATGTTCCAACGGCATTGGATTACCATACCGCCTTGCTCAAGAGGGCAAGCTACTCCATCCCTCATGTAAGACCGGAGATCATTTCGGAAGAGACCTACTCTTCCCTGAATATATTGCGGGCCTACCGACACAAGCTCCGGAGGATCTATACTTATTTAATTGCGCCTGAAAAAGTTGTTCGTTTGGCTGAAATAGCCCTAAAATCTTACGATTTATTTTACAAGGACTGGGAGGGGTTAAAGAAGCGCCTTTCAGAAAGGATTTAACGAAGAGTCCCTATAAGGAAGCCAGGAATTCAGGAAAGCAAGAAGTCATTGGGCGAAGGTTAGGAGGCCGGTTTGGTGGAGGGTCGATGGGTTAAGGCAAAAGATTTAAAGATTAATGACATGACCCGATTAAACTTACATTCTTAGGAAGCCAGGAATGCAGGAATAAACATAGGTTCCTTATAATAATAGTCGATAGAATAGCTCGTCCAGCACGGGAATGCTGACAAAGGCCTCTATCTCCCCGCGTACGATCCGACTCAGGAAAACCTTGATTGTGGATAAATGGATGGGGTCAACCCGAAGATAC
>Ga0194127_10008156_pt1 | contig 11320 bp, 9 predicted proteins | sample TA2KigC100mmetaG_FD_148624 | JGI IMG/M metagenome (GOLD analysis project Ga0194127, IMG submission 148624) | Freshwater microbial communities from Lake Tanganyika, Tanzania - TA2015036 Kigoma Deep Cast 100m | ecosystem: Environmental > Aquatic > Freshwater > Lake | place: Tanzania: Lake...
AAAAGGCGTCCTTAGCTGATTATTCTTGAAGAGGCCTAGATTAGGTTATATAATCTGTGCTTAAGATGCCGAAGAAAAAGATTATATGCCTTGCGCTTTCCATCCTCTGCATGCTCGCCTATCTCAATACACTGGATAGCCATTTTGTTGCCGACGATATCCCGGCTATAACTATGAATCCCGAGCTGCTCTTCCCCTGGCGTTTCTGGATGGAACCTGCAAGCCTGCTTAATTCCCTAAATCTTCTGATCGCAGGCCATAACCCCTTTACCTATCACCTCACCAGCGTACTGCTGCATGCGCTCAATACCATCCTGGCCTTCTTCTTCTTAAGTATATTCTTTGGCTTAGAGCCGAGCTTCCTGGGAGCGCTTATCTTCGCGGTTCACCCCATACATACAGAGGCAGTATCCTGGATCTCCGGGAAGCCCTATCTTATATTATTCGCCTTCACCCTGGGTAATACCCTGCTCTATCAGCGCGCGGTAAAAGAGGCCAAGCGCTTACGGCCAATAGCCTATCTGTTTGTCCTGCTCATCTTCTACTACATGACCATACGTTATTACACCTACTACCTTTTCCCTTTCTTGCTTATCCTGCTTGATCTTACCCTGGAGAGGGCGCGCAGGAACTGGAGGCTCTGGCTGCCATTCTTTATCCTGGCAGGGATAAGGTTTGCAGGGCTAAGGGTTGCGTTATACAACCGGGCCTCTTTTATGGACAGCCTGGGCGCAGAGACTATCAAAAGCTATATCTATGCGATTTACTCTTTCTATTCGCACTTATGGCTCTTGCTTTGGCCGCAAAAACTTACCCTTTTTCATGAGATAGGACCTATCCCTGTTTCAATATTTAAATACGGCTTATTATCTTTAATCCCCGTACTCTTTTCTTTGTTCTTCGCCTTTAAAAAGGCGAGGGAGTTGTTTTTGGGATTAGGAATTTTTATAATCTTTCTCTCCCCCACTTACAGCCCCATACCCCTCTCTTCTCTTATAGCTGAAAGGTATATCTACCTACCCTCTCTTTCTTTAAGTGTATTTATGGCTTATTTATACCAGCGATATACGAATAAAGACGCGCGCCTAAGAAAATACCTTGTTTTTATAATGATAGCTATTATCAGCGCCTATACGGTGCGTACCATATTTAGAAATGAGGACTGGAGAAACCCGGAGAGATTCTGGGCCCAGGTCGCTCGCCTATCTGTAAATAACTGGCAGGCGCACAGCAATATGGGTTTTATTTATTTAACTAAAGGAAGGTTAAAAGAAGCGATAAACGAATACGAAAAGGCGATTCGGCTCTATCCTAAATCAGCAGATTTATATAATAATCTAGCCGTAGCATACCACAAGGCCGGCAAGGTAGCCGAGGCAGAATACTATTTCCAGAAGGCCCTTGAAGTCAACCCAGATTCCGCCTACGCGCATATAAATTTAGCTATAATCTACTGCCGGCAGTCAAAATCTAGCCTGGCTATACAACATTATGATAAGGCAGTTAGGCTGGGATACAAAAATATACCGCAGGAATTATTAGAAAAACTTAAACCTTGAATTTCTTACGCAGGGCCTGTTTGAGGGCGGCGGACATTACTGCAAGGGGGGCTTTCTTAGGTTTCATCCAGAGATTAAAAGATTCGGCTCCCTGGTAGAGTAACATCCCTAATCCATTGGAATAACGCAGGCCTTTCTGACGGGCTAAACTCAGTAGCTTTGTTTCAGCTGGATTATAGATAAGGTCATACACAAATATACTGGAAGGCAGCATCGCAGCAGTAATAAGGCAGCGGTCCTCTGGCTTCATTCCCACAGGAGAGGCATTGACCAATAGGTCCTTATCAGAAAGCTCGAGGCCCTCTATACTATCCACGGCTATCAGGCCGCATCCAGGAAAACTTTCCTGCAACCTCTGCATCAGACTTAAAAAACTAAAACAGACTGCCTTAGCCGCTCCGCCTGCTCCGATAATAGCTATTCTTTTTGGTCGAAGGCCAAGCCCTGAAAGATGCTTAGAAAAACCCAGGTAATCAGTATTATAACCCTTGAGCCTGTTATCCTTACTTACCACAATGGTATTTACTGCTCCGATTTCATCCGCTGCAGAAGTTTTATATCCGGTTAGGTAGCTTAAAATTTTTTCTTTATGCGGTGCGGTAACATTAAGGCCGCAGATATTTTTGGCCTCAATAGTTTTCAAGAAGCGGCCTAATTCTTCGGGCCTTACTTCGAATTTTTTATAACTTGCCTTTATCTTAAGCTGCCTGAATGCAGCGTTGTGCATGGCCGGAGAAAGGCTATGCTTGACGGGATACCCCAGGACACCGAAAATTTTTTTTGTTGTTTTCTTAGGCATGCTTACCGCTAGGAGGATTTAGAGACTTTCTATTTTATTAAGGGCGTTTATGTAGGCCCTTACTGATGCCTCAATAATATCGGTACTTGAGCCGCGCGCAGTGACTATCTTGCCCTTGGCTTTGAGCTTCAGGATTACCTCTCCTAATGCATCCTTGCCCTGGCTAACTGCTTCAATACGGTAATCCTGTAACTCTCCTTTAATACCGGTAACCTTATCTATGGCCTTAAAGCAGGCATCAACCGGGCCATCTCCAGAGGAACGCGCAGAGTAAAACTTATTCTTGTTTTTAAGGCTTATCTCACAGGTCGGGGTAACCCTAGTTCCGGAATTTATAGTAAAACTCTCTAGCGTCCAAACTGGCTTGGCCGTTTTAACCTCATCCTCTATTATGGAGATAAGGTCATGGTCAAAGATACTCTTCTTTTTGTCTGCTAGCGCTTTAAAACGCGTGTTGATCTTATCCAGCTGACCGTCGCTAAATTTAAAACCCAGCTCTTTTAATCTTTCGCTTAACGCATGCCTTCCTGAATGCTTACCTAAAACTATGCCTGTGCCTACGAAACCTACGTCCTGAGGCCGTATAATTTCATAGGTAGAGCGCTCTTTAAGCACGCCATCCTGGTGTATCCCTGATTCATGCCTGAAGGCATTGCCTCCTACTATGGCTTTATTAGGGGAGACTACAAAACCAGTCAGTTTACTTACTAAGCGAGAGACCTTGTAGATTTGAGTAGTATTAATCCCGCTCTCTAGCCCTCTAAATATATCCTTACGCGTCTTAATCGCCATGACGATCTCTTCCATAGAGGCGTTCCCTGCGCGTTCACCTATACCGTTAACAGTACATTCTACCTGCCGGGCGCCATTGGTAATTGCCTCCAGGGAATTAGCTACGGCAAGTCCAAGGTCATTATGGCAATGCACTGAAATCACCGCCTTGTTAATATTAGGCACATTATTTTTGATAGCAGCGATAAGCGAGCCGTATTCGCCAGGCTGCGCATAACCTACTGTGTCAGGTATATTGACCGTGGTTGCACCTGCGCTAATTACTGACTCTACAATCCTAAAAAGAAATTCTCTTTCGCTGCGCGAGGCGTCTTCGGGAGAAAACTCTATATCCGCACAAAGCCTCCTGGCATATTTTACAGCCTCTACAGCCAAACGTTCTATTTCATCCTCTGCCTTCTTTAATTTATACTGCATATGGATCTTAGAGGTGGCTAAGAATACATGGATGCGCCTGCGGCGCGAAGGTCTTGTAGATTGATAAGCGGCATCAATATCTTTTTTAACGGCGCGGGCAAGGCCGCAGATAACCGGCCCCTTAATAGAGCTGGCAATAGACTTAACCGATTCAAAGTCTCCCCTGGAGGAGACTGGGAAACCAGCCTCTATTATATCTACCCCTAAATGCATCAGGGCCCCGGCGATCTCCAGCTTCTCTTTTTGATTAAGAGACGCACCCGGCGCCTGCTCTCCATCCCTGAGTGTCGTATCAAATATAATTATTCTTTCCATTTAAATAACGTTGCTCATCAAATCAAAGGCTACCTCTGGTGCCTAGCCTTTGATTTGTCCTGTGCTATGCACAGGACCTTACGTTGCTACTTCCTCATCCATGGCATCATTTCGCGTAGCTGTTTCCCCACCTGCTCTATTTGATGCTCATCCCCTGCCTTAAGCAAGCTGTTAAAATTCGGTCTGCCTGCCTCATTCTCCCCAATCCACTCTCTGGCAAATTTTCCTTTTTGTATTTCTTTAAGGATCTTCTGCATCTCTTTACGGGTCCTCTCGGTAATAATCCTTTTCCCCCGCGTGAGATCACCGTAAGTAGCGGTGTTAGAGACGCGACGCCTCATTCCGGATATGCCGGTCTCCTGGATAAGATCGGTAATTAATTTTAATTCGTGTAATACTTCGAAGTACGCGATCTCCGGCTGATAACCCGCTGCAACCAGCGTATCAAATCCAGCCTTGATCAGCTCAGTAACCCCGCCGCAAAGTACTGCCTGCTCTCCGAAAAGGTCTGTCTCTGTCTCTTCTTTGAAGGTAGTCTCAATAACCCCTGCCTTGGTAGCGCCCAGCGCCTTGGCATAGGCTAAGGCGATTTTTAAAGCATTGCCTGTAGCATCCTGGAATACAGCTACCAGCGACGGCACGCCCTTACCCTCTTCATACATCCTTCTGACTAACGCTCCAGGGCCTTTGGGTGCCACCATAAACACATCTATAGTCTTAGAAGGCTTGATCTGCTTAAAATGGATATTAAAACCGTGTGAAAAGCAGAGGGCCTTGCCTTTTGAAAGGTTGGGTTTGATCGCCTCCTGATAAACCTTCGCCTGCACATGATCCTGGGTTAAAATTTGTATCACATCCGCTGACTTGGCTGCCTGGGCTGCTGGGATAGGATTAAAGCCGTCTTTTTTTGCCTGTTCAAAGTTAGGCGTACCTTCCATCTCTGAAACTACCACGCTGCAACCAGAATCGCGCAGGCACAGCGCCTGTCCGCGGCCTTGGATACCATAACCGATGATAGCGATAGTCTTGCCCTTAAGCAGATTCAAATCCGCATCCTGGTCATAATAGATCTTTACCATTTTTCGTTCCTCCTCAGGCCATAGCAATCTTACCGGTCCGCACTAATTCCTTAATGCCAAACTGGTCCAATGCCTCAAGTAATTGTTTTATCTGCTGCTGCTCTCCGATGACCTCTATAATAGCGCTCTCTGATTTATGCTGAATAATCTTACCCTGGTATTTATCTAACAGGGCCTCTATCCTGGCTTTCTCTTTCGTAGAATAATTAATCTTTACCAATAATAGCTCCCTATTGACATGCTCCTTTTTAGTAAAATCAGTGACGGTGATAACGTCAATAAGTTTATTGAGCTGCTTCTTGATCTGCTCTAAGATCTTCTCTTCGCTCACCTCAACCACGATAGTCATACAGGAGATGGCCTGGTCCATAGTCTCACTTACCGCTAATGATGATATATTATACCCCCTGGCGCTAAAAAGGCTGGCAATACGCGCCAAGACTCCGAATTTATTCTCCACTAATACTGATAGCGTATGTCTTGTCATGCCAATCCTTCTATCATGCGGTTAATAGCCTCGCCTGCCGGAACCATAGGATATACGTTCTCTTCCGGCTCAACCTTGAAATCAATGAATACCGTACCCTCTATAGCTAGCGCCTTTTCAATCGCCGGCCGCACCTCTTCTTTTTTGGTTACCCTGATACCAACAGCTCCGTAGCTCTCTGCTAATTTGACAAAATCAGGCCCGCTAATACAAGTATGCGAATAGCGCTTCTTATAAAACAACTCCTGCCACTGCCTGACCATCCCTAAATATCCGTTATTTAAAATAGCTACCTTTACATTTATCTTATTGCAGACGCAGGTAGCCAGTTCCTGTATATTCATCTGAATGGAGCCGTCTCCGGCAATATCAAAGACTGCTTTCCCGGGACACCCGAGCTTCACGCCCATTGCCGCGGGAAAACCAAACCCCATAGTCCCCAAGCCGCCTGAAGAGATGAAGCTGCGCGGATAGTCGTATTGATACCACTGCGCTGCCCACATCTGGTTTTGGCCGACTTCAGTGGTAATAATCGCCTCTCCCTTTGTCGCCTCATATATCTGCTCCACCACATACTGAGGCTTAACCTTATCTCCTTCTTTATTGTATTTGAGAGGGTATTTTTTCTTTAAGGCCTCGATATGTTTAAGCCATTCGCTAGTGTCAGGAAACTTCTTCATCTGCTCCAGCATCTCACCCACGATGTTTTTAACATCGCCTACAATAGGGATATCGACTCTTATATTCTTACTGATGGATGCGGGGTCAATATCAATATGGATAACCTTGGCGCCCGGGGCAAAGGCATCGATTCGGCCTGTCACCCGGTCATCAAAACGAGCGCCTATAGCAATAATCACATCCGCATCCATAATGGCGTGGTTTGCATAGGCAGTCCCGTGCATCCCCAACATCCCCAGGCCAAGTTTATGCGTAGCCGGAAAACCTCCGATACCCATCAGCGTCCAGGTAACCGGCGCTTGAATCTTCTCCGCTAAAGTCTTTATCTCTGCGGCAGCGCCCGAAGAAATAACTCCTCCGCCGATATAAAGAAGCGGCTTTTTTGCCCCGGCAATAAGCTTTATTGCCTTCTTGATCTGTCCGGGGTGGCCAAAATATGTCGGTTTGTAGCTACGCAACTGAACGGTTTCGGGCCAGATGAATTCTGTTTCTTGTAATTGAATATCTGAAGGGATATCGATAAGCACCGGGCCGGGCCTTCCAGTTGAAGCAATATAAAATGCCTCGCGGATAATGCGCGCCAGATCCTTTACATCTTTGACTAAATAGTTATGCTTAGTAATCGGACGGGTTATGCCGGTAACATCCGCTTCCTGAAAAGCGTCATTGCCGATCAGGTGTGACTTGACCTGGCCGGTAATAGCTACCATCGCTATAGAGTCCATATAGGCGTTTGCAATGCCGGTAGTAAGATTAGTAGCGCCCGGCCCAGAGGTAGCTAGACACACGCCAACTTTACCGGTTGCCCGGGCATAGCCGTCAGCAGCGTGCGCTGCTGCCTGTTCATGGCGGGGAAGGATAAAGCGGATACCGGAATCATAGAGCTTGTCAAAAATAGGCAGGACCTGGCCTCCCGGATATCCAAAAAGCAATTCTACGCCTTCGCGTTTTAAACACTCAATGAGTATTTGCGCGCCGCTTAGTTTCATTTTAATACAGCACCTTTATCTGCAGAGCTAACTAACCTGGAATACCTGGCCAGATAACCCCTCTTGATCTTTTGCGCAACTGGTTTCCAAGAGTTAAATCTTTTAGCTATCTCGGAGGCGGTTAACTTTACCTCTAATTTCCTATTAGGTATATCTATATTGATTATATCACCCTCTTTTAAAACCGCAATCGGTCCTTTGGCTGAGGCCTCAGGAGAGATATGCCCAATACAGGGCCCTTTAGTCCCCCCGGAAAAACGACCGTCTGTAATCAGGGCAACGGATTCGGTCAACCCCATCCCCACTATAGCGGCTGTTGGCGCAAGCATCTCGCGCATACCCGGGCCGCCTGCAGGGCCTTCGTAACGTATTACCAGGCAGTCTCCTTTTTTGACTTTTTTATTCATGATTGCCTGCATTGCCTCTTCTTCGCGGTTGAATACGCGGGCGCGGCCGCTGAACTTCATCATCTTAGGGTTTACCCCCGACTGTTTCACTACCGCACCACTAGGGGCGAGGTTACCGAATAAAACCGCAATCCCGCCTTGCTTATGATAGGCGCGGTTAAACGGACGGATTATCTCTTCGTCAAAAATCTCGGCATTCTTAGCTATATCGAAGGTTTTATCTCCGCTGAGATTTAAAGTATTATTCAATTTAGCCTTCAGCCTCTTTAGCACAGCCGGTATACCTCCGGCATACTCTAGGTCCTCCATAAAATACGGGCCAGCCGGCTCTAGATTAGTGATGTGAGGAGTCTTTTTACCTATATTATCGAAAGTCTTAAGGCTGATCTCTATCCCTGCCTCGTGGGCAATGCTCATAAGATGCAGGACTGTGTTGCTTGAGCCGCCCAAGGCCATATCTACGGTAATGGCATTCTCAAGGGACTTCTTGTTTATAATATCTAGCGGAGTTATATTTTTCTTAACTAATTCCACTATCCGCTCTCCGCTGGCCTGGGCAATCCTGCGTTTCTTTGCCGAGACTGCCAGGGCTGTAGCGCAGCCAGGTAAAGACATGCCCATAGTCTCGGTAAGGCAGGCCATGGTATTGGCAGTATAGAGCCCCTGACAGGAACCCGCTCCTGGGCAGGCCTCCATCTCAAGACAGGATAATTCCTTAGCAGAGATCTCTCCTTTTTTCGCACGCGCCATGGCTTCGTAACTATCATGCACAAAGGCAAGTTTACGCTGCCTGTAGCGTCCGGAGAGCATTGGCCCGGCTGTAACAATAATCGTTGGTATATTTAATCTGGCTGTAGCCATAAGCATGCCCGGGGTGATCTTATCACAATTAGTCAGGCAGACCAGTCCGTCAAGGCTATGCGCGTTACAAACAGTTTCTACGCTATCTGCCACCAGCTCTCGCAAGGCCAAGGGATAACACATACCCAAGTGGCCCATGGCAATTCCGTCGCAGATACCCGGTATGCCGAAGAAAAAGGGGACGCCTCCGCCATAACATATGCCTCTTTCGATAAAGCGTTCCAGGTCGCGCATCCCGATATGGCCGGGGATTAAATCAGTAAAAGAGGTAGCTACCCCGATAAAAGGCCTGTTTAAATCCTTTCTGCCTAATCCAGTAGCATGCAAAAGCGCCCGATGCGGAACCCGTTCTAAGCCCTTTTTAATCTTATCTGAACGCATATCTGCCTCCTAAAGACTAATCCGCCCCTTCTCCGTCATGCACTACCTGCTTGCCTTCCTTGCGTTTACGTATAATTACTCTTTTGAGAATAACATATTTATCCACGAGCTCCTTATTATTTACATTATTGAGCTGTTTAAAGAGGAACTCAAACTTCTGCTCTATCTCTGCTGCAATTGCATCGCGTACTTCTTTAGAGAGACCCATGATCTCCTTCTTGAAAGGGCCCAGGGCTTTCTTGCGCGTTTTGTAGAAAAACTGTTCTTCTGTCTCCCCGTCCTTCTTCTCTGAGGCAGCATTCACCTTTAACCATTCGTAGATCTTCTTCTTTAATTCTGCCGGGAAATGCCTGCTCTCATAGATCATATTCTGAAATTCAGTTGCCAGATGCACCTCGGCAGTATCAACCTCCGGAAATTTATGGAATGCCTCGGCAGGCAAAGTAGATGCGCCATGCTGCACAGCACCACTTAGGCCGAATTCCTCTCTGGCGATTTTTGATAAAGTTTTCAGCGTCTCGAAATCAAGTTTTACCTGCGCTACTGTCCCGTCGGGTAAAACTACCCCGCCATGTGAGGTGCCGGTCTGGACGCTAATTTTACTGATCCCGGTCCTGCCCTTACGCAGCCTATCTTTAAACCCAAGCATAAAAGCCCTTAAATCCTCCGGAGTAGAATTCTTGCTGCCCACTTCACCAATCTCTCCGCCTACAGAAACTTCAATACCGGCCGGCTGGATCTGACGGATAAATTGCGTAAGCTTAGCGCAGACCTCATAGTTAAAATACTGCTGCTTGTTGATGTCTGTTTTGCTAAGGTCAACCAAGGTAGAGGAATCTATATCAATATTATAAAATCCCGCCTCTATGGATTCCTGGATAAGGGCCTTAATCCCTTCTATCTCTTTATCCTGGTTCTCCTGGAATTTCTTGGCATTAGCCTGGAAATGATCTCCCTGTATAAAGACCGGACCAATATAGCCCTCCTTGATAGCTGCTGCCAAAATCACCGCCGCATACTCTATAGGAGGTTGGGCGGTATAGCCCATCTCTGATTTTGCTATCTCGAAGATAAAGGCCCCGGAGTTATTCCTTTTAGCTACCCGGAATATCGCCTTCGCCAGATCATAAGTCATACTCCTTAGATTTATCGCTGGAACGGTAAAGCCGCTAAATTCTCCCTTGCCGCGCGCCATATATAAGCTATGGATACTAGAAGGATATACCCCTTTTTTATAGGCCAAGTCTTGAATCTTTTTGGCAAGAGATTTCTTTAGATTAATATCATCGGAGATAATTAAATCTAAGACTAGTTTTTCTATATCCAACGGCTTTCTTCCCATTCTTAAGGCTCCTTCCTAAGTTAATATCTTAATTAGATTATAAAGGCTGTCTACCCTTAATTCTTTTTTGCTGACGGCAAATTCCAAATCTACTATGTTTATATTATCGGAGACTATGCCAACTGCCTTGCTTGATTCGCCTTTCATCAAAAGGTCTATTGCCTCTGCGCCAAAGCGTGTGGCTAGGATCCTGTCTCTTGAGGTAGGCGCGCCCCCTCTTTGCACATGGCCTAAAACCACCACCCTCGTCTCAAGGCTGGTCATATCGGTAATCTTATCTGCGATATCCTGGGCTCTTCCGGAGCCCTCAGCTACAATAATGATCCAGCTGACCTTGCCGCGGATATTCCCCTCTACGATCTGATGGCATATTTCATGCATATCGATTTTTTTCTCAGGCAGAAGCACATCCTCAGCCCCGCCGCCTATGGCAACCTGCAAAGCAATAAATCCGGATTCCCTGCCCATTACCTCTACCACAAAGATGCGCTCCATGGAAGTAGCGGTATCCCTGATCTTATCGATTGCCTCAAGAGCGGTATTGACTGCTGTATCTGAACCGATAGTAGAGTCAGTCCCGTTGATATCGTTATCAATAGTCGCTGGCAGGCCTATGCAGGGTATGGACCATTTTTTACTTAAGGCAATCCCGCCGCGGTAGGTGCCGTCACCGCCTATTAACACCAGGCCGTCTATCTTATTATTCTTTATTGCTGAGACCGCCCTGGCCTGGCCTTCTTCAGTTAAGAATTCGGGGCAACGCGCGGTCTTTAAGATCGTGCCTCCGCGATTAATGATATTGGAGACCGATCGATGATCAAAAATTTTTAGCTCCTCGTTGACCAATCCGGCGTAACCCCTGCATATGCCCGTAACCTCTAATTTATTATGCACGGCATAACGCACTACCGACCTAATAGCCGCGTTCATCCCTGAGGCGTCTCCGCCTGAGGTTAATACACCGATTCGCTTCATGTGCCTATTTCCCAGCTGGACAGATACTTTTTTTGTTCTCTGGTCAAACTATCTATCTTTATGCCCATTGACCTTAGTTTTAGCGCTGCAATATTCTTATCTATATCCTCGGGAACCTTAAAGACATCCTTCTTTAGCCTGCGATAGTTCTTGGCTATATACTCAGCGCTCAAGGCCTGGTTGGCAAATGACATATCCATTACCTGCGCAGGATGGCCTTCGGCAGCAGCCAGATT
>Ga0194127_10008160_pt1 | contig 11317 bp, 10 predicted proteins | sample TA2KigC100mmetaG_FD_148624 | JGI IMG/M metagenome (GOLD analysis project Ga0194127, IMG submission 148624) | Freshwater microbial communities from Lake Tanganyika, Tanzania - TA2015036 Kigoma Deep Cast 100m | ecosystem: Environmental > Aquatic > Freshwater > Lake | place: Tanzania: Lake...
AAAACCATGCCTGTACAATCTCGGGATTCAATTCTAAAGACTTGCTAAGCGCCTCTATAGCCTCATCAGTCTTTCCCATTTGAAGGTGAGCAAAGCCCAGGTTTGCATAGCCTCTTGCATATCTTGGTTCTATTTCAACAGCCCTTAAGTTTGCTTTAACCACTTTCTCGAGATCGCCTTCTTTAAAGTAGATATATCCGAGATTGACAAATGCCTCAAACATGCGTCCGCTTTCCGTGATGGCTTGTTCAAATGCATCTATGGCCTCATCGAATTTTCCCTGATTCATAAAGGCTACGCCGAGATTGTAATAAGAAGAAGCACATTTCGGATCTTGCGCAAGCCGAAGCTTCTGCTCAGCTATAAACTGTTCTATACCTTCCGGTTCTTTCATAAATAATTGTATCCTAACATTTATGCCTGATGGCATAAATGCAGATTTTTTCTTTCATCAGCTTTTATTGTTTCAATACTAATTAAAAAAAGATTCTCAATAAATAATGAGGAATCTGAACCCATAAGATGAAGAAATCAGGGTGGACATTTTTCATGTCCACCCTGACCGTTCTCAACTCATTCGATACAACAGGTTTTTAAGGTGATATGCCTTTTACTATCCTCCGGTATCACCGGATTTTTCAACAGATATGCCTCTTCCCTTCAGCCCGTACATGGTAGAGCTGCCGGTTGATAATAACTCCAATACCTCTTCTCTTACCATCTCGGAGGCTATGCTTTTAATCTCTGAGGCGCCGGCGTCAGGAATAGTCTTCTTTACACCGATCATCATATCTTTGAAATAGAATTTGGTTTTAGCGCCTTTTGAAGCATAATCAATAATAGCCTGTCTTATGTCTTCTGGTCTTCCCATAATTTTTTTTACGCTCCTTTTAATCTTATATGCCACCAACTGCTTTGGATACAGCCCACGCATGTTCAGTGAATTTGAACTGGGTTGACGTCCTGAACGTATCAACAGCAAGACGATAATCATCAACTAAATGATGCGTGAATGGCAGACCCATCTTCTCAAAGAATCTTTCCCAGCCAATGCGCTCTGCCCAGTCTCCAAGTCTTTCGTACTTATTCGCTTCCTTTGCCCAGATTTCAACCATTTTCTTCACGACATCCGTCACCTCGGGCCAGCGAGGGGTATTGTTCGGCAGAATAGGCACAATAACCTTGGAGAATTTCGGCGGGCTTAAGCGGTTTGAAACCTTTCCGCCGGCCAGAATAGCCACACCGTCTCCTGGTCCGTCCGACAGAGGCAGAGCCAGACACATGGTGTAGCAGTTTCCGCAGTACATGCACTTTTCTATATTGACGGATACGCTCTTCTTACCGTCCTCGGTTGTTATCGGCTTGATTGCGTACAGCGGGCAGGACGCAACAACCAGAGGAATCTCGCAGACCTTTCCTAAAACTTCATGGTCGATTGCAGGGGGCTTGCGGTGATATCCCAAAAGCGCGATATCAGAGCAATGAACTGCGCCGCACATATTAAGGCAGCAGGCCAGAGCTATTCTTAGCTTCGCAGGAAGCCTCATATTTTTGAACTCGTCAAATAATACATCGGCAACAGCTTTAACAGGTCCTGAAGCATCGGTTGCAGGGGTATGACAATGAATCCATCCCTGGGTATGGACAATATTGGTCATGCCCATTCCTGTTCCCCCTGTCGGGAACTTGAAGGAACCTCCCACATGTTTCCTGCTGTCCAGCTCTTTCTTGAGAGCTTTTGCCTTTTCTTCGCTGTCTGTGATAAATTCAATGTTATTCCTTGTTGTGAATCTTACATATCCATTGCAATGTTTATCAGCTATATCACAGATTTCACGGATATGCTCTACCGACATAATTCTTGCTGCTGCTGCTCTGACTGTAAAAGCCTTTTCACCTGTTTCAGAAACATGCACTAAGAGACCAGGCTCCAGTATCCTGTGGGAAGCCCATTTCCCGTAATTCCTCCTGATGACAGGCGGCAGCATCTGTCCATAATGACATGGGCCGATATCAGTTATCCTGTTTTCCTGAGGCTTTTGGGGATTAAAATAACCAAGTTTGCCTTTTGACATATCATTCCCTCCTTTATATTATCTTGGATGTCTGCTTCTGTAATCGTCAATATCCCTTGCAAATCCACCCGGGACCTCTTCTTCCTTGAAGAAGACATACGGATTGGCACGGGGCGCCGTAACCATCTGGGGCATAGGCGGAATTCCAAGCACCTCACAGAATTTCTTTAAGCTTACGCGCTGGATGGTCTCACCAACACGCTCGCGGTTCTTGCCTTCCTCGGTCCACCAGTCAAATACCTTTGTTACAACACCTTTAATAGAGGTGTATGGTGCATTTGCATACATAAACGGTATGGTCATACATGACATCTGGGCCCCTTCAAGGATCGGCGCTTTTGCGCCAAAGAGGATGCTCAAACCCTGATCTTTACCGACTCTTAAGGCTTCAGGCATGACGTCTATGCAATGCATGCAGCGGTTACATTCAGCATTATTGATAGAGATCTTCTTTCCATCCCATTTCATACACTGGGTAGGACAAAGGTTGATTACTTCAGCCTGGATGTCGAACTTGCCCCAGTCTCTTCCGGCAAACCCGCCGCCGTCAGGCGGGATCTTTCCGGCAGCATATTCCTGGACGGCATCCTGATTAATCCGGATGTCATCCTTCCATGTGCCGATATAGGACATGTCTGCACGCGCTATACTGGCGATACAGCAATTGGGGCATCCGTCAAATTTGAATTTAAATTTATACGGGAATGCAGGCCTGTGCAATTCATCCTGATAGGTCATGGTAAGGTCATAGCATAAAGCCATGGTATCATAACATGCGAACTCGCACCGTGCCTTACCTATGCAATCGGAAGGCGTCCGGAGGTTTCCACCTGAACCGCCTAAATCAACACCAAGGTCATGGGTCAGGTCAAAAAATAAAGGCTCAAGCTGTTCTGAAAAAGAACCCAGTATAACCATGTCGCCGGTTGAACCATGCAGGTTGGTTAATCCGCTTCCGCGATATTCGGCTATATCGGAAAATGCTCTCAGATAATCAGTGGTATAAAATTTTGCACCCGGCTGAGCTACTCTGATAGTGTGGAAATGTGCAATATTGGGGAATTTCGCCTGCTGGTCGTTATAACGGCCCACAATACCACCGCCGTAACCAAGAACTCCAACGATACCGCCGTGTTTCCAGTGGGTCTCACGCTCTTTATATGAAAGCTCTACTATCCCCAACAAATCATCTACAATAAAAGCTGGTATCATCAGGTTATCCTGACCCACTTTATGCCTGTGCACCGCTTCTCTCTTTAAATCACTTACAAAACTCGGCCAGGGGCCTGATTCCAACTGCTCCAACTGTGAAATATCATGCTTGCACTTGTAATTCTTAAGCTCATCTTCTGTATAATTGTTTAACTGATTATCGTCAAAAATCCTCACATCGTTGTACTTCCGATGTTCCTTTTCTTCCTTATCCCACTGCTTCTCCTGTCCGGGAATTGACATCTTCTACCTCCTTCGCTGAGTTATTAGTAAAATACTGGCAAATAAAGCGAAAAATTAGACTATCTCTTCACCCCCTTCCTACATGGATATTTACTAAAAATTTAGACAGAAATATGCCTTTTACTTTTTTAAGCCTAAAGAAAAGTGTTTAATGATAATCTACTATTTCCCTTTTGTCAAGTAAGGATTATTTATATTCAATATAAGCCGATAGATTTCTTATCCGAAATGCCTTGAATGATATATTTTACCATTTAGCTATTGCTTATGATATGCCCCTGCTTTTTTCTATTTTACCTATGGACTCTTCTGCCCACCGGCCTACTTTTTTTTGCAAAAATTTTCCATTTATATATATCTGCACATTTTCGGTTCGAAATCTTAATTCTTCAAGAAGTGGCCTGGCGGGCTGAAAACCTGCTTCTCCCATAGCCCACGCTGCAATTCCAAGGATTTCACTGTCTTCGCTCTGGAAAACCGCCAATATTTTATCCTCGAAAAAATTTACGGATTCCGCTATCCGTCTGCCCAACCGTCCAATCCCCCAAAGACCTCCTTTCATAAGTGGCGGCTCTTCAATGGAATGCGCTATCATCATACTTCCATACGGATCAATTATCTCCGGTATATTCACAATAATTTCTGCAATGGTTTGCGGCGCACTCCAGCCAATTCCACCGGATTCATCAGACATTGACCAGAAGAGGGTTCTGATATATATCCGCACCTTTTCTTCCTGTCCTGAACTCCACCAGTGTTGCATAAGTTTTGCAGCCATCTCGATAGCTGTCCAGCGGAGATTTTCATCCATATCAAAAAGACGGAAACGAACTTCCTGCCAGAAACGCCTGTCTCTCTCGCATAAATCGAGCAGGGGCTCATAATCTCTTTTCCTGAGAAGTTCTCTGACCTGCTGTTTTACTGATTTATCCATATCGATTTGTTATTTATACCTTCATTTGTGCTATACTTACCGAGTTTCTCTTATAGGAGTAAAGTATGCCTAAAATAAGAATTATATTGCTACTCATCAGCGTTATTATATCACCAGCGCTCCTGTTTGCACAGGAACAGCCTGTTATCAATTCGATAGAAATAAAAGGTCTGAAAAGGATCGATGAAATTGCGGTAAAATCCAGGATTACCCAGAGGGCAGGGGAACCTATCTCTCAGGAGAAAACAAATGAAGACATAAAAAGTATTTTCAAAATGGGATATTTTGATGATGTCAGGGCAGAGATTGAACCATTTGAGGGCGGCATAAAGCTGATCTATGTTGTGAAGGAAAAACCTGCAATTGTAAAGATAGAGCTGCAGGGCAATAAGGAGTTTGATGATGCCAATCTGAAGGAAAAAAAGACTATAACAACCGGCGCAATAGCTGATGCGGTCCTGATCCAGGACAATGCCAATAAGCTCAGGGCGTTTTATGAAGAAGAAGGATACTGGCTCTCACGCATAGTGCCTGTTGTAAAAACTATTAATCCGGATGAGGTCAGTCTGACCTATCAGATAGAAGAAGGCCCAAAAATAAGAATAAAGAAAATACTTACTGAAGGGAATAAGGCTATTACATCAAGCAAGATAAAAGGAGTCATTGAAACAAAAGAATGGTGGCTTTTCTCATTCATTTCTTCTTCAGGTTATTATAAAAAAGACCGTATGGAGTCTGATATCGAAAAAATAAGGGATATTTATTTTAACAACGGATTCATCAAGGTAGTTGTTGGTGAACCCCGGATTCAACTCTCCGATGACAAGAAAGGGATGTTCATATCAATCCCGATCTCGGAAGGCGACCAGTACAAGATTGCCTCCATAGATATATCAGGCAATAAGGCACTTGACGGTAATAGCATCAGGGGAAGGATCAGCATGATGCCTGATACGCCTTTCAGCAAGGCAAATCTTAGAAAAGATATCTTCTCAATCTCCGAACTGTATTCAGAGAACGGCTACGCACTCATTACTGTTACTCCTGATCTGACGCCCGATGAGAGCAAAAAACTTGTAAGGATAAACCTAAAGATTGATGAAGGCGAACGGTACAGGATAGGGAGGATAGAGATTGCAGGCAATACGAAAACCAGAGATAAAGTTATAAGAAGAGAGGTAAGGCTGGATGAAGGTGATCTCTTTAACAGCGCCCTGATAAAGAGAAGCTATGAAAGGATCAATAATCTTAACTTCTTTGAGACTGTTGAGTTAATTCCTAAACCCAAGCCGGAGGAAAAACTCGTTGACCTTGATATTAAAGTCAAGGAAAGACCAACCGGATTCTTCAGTGTCGGAGGCGGCTATAGTTCTGTTGAGAAATTCATTGCTATGGTTGAGCTCACACAGGGCAATCTTTTTGGCAAAGGACAGTTCGTAAAACTGAGAGCAGAGCTTGGCGGAAGAACAACGTATTATGATATATCTTTTCGGGACCCATGGTTCATGGACAAACCTGTTTCATTTTCTACAAATATTTACAAGATAACAAAAGAGTATATAGATTACAAAAAGGAAGCCACCGGATTTGGTATTTCCTTAGGCAAGAGACTTTCAGAATACTGGGCGACTGATATCGCATATAATTTTGAGAATGCAAATATTACTAATGTAGCTTCAGATGCCTCTAAAATAATAAAAGACCAGGAAGGCAAGAGCACCACCAGCAGCATCACCCCTTCATTGGTTAGGGATTCAAGGGACAATTATCTCGACACGTCAAGAGGGTCAAGAAATTTTTTATATGTTACTTATGCGGGGTTGGGGGGATCGAATAATTTCCTAAAGAGTGAGGTAGATTCCTCATGGTATTTTCCTATTGGCAGCACAACGCTGATGCTGAGAGGCAGATACGGTTATACTACAGGAATAGGCGGCAAAGAACTGCCATTATATGAGAGGTTTTATGTAGGCGGTATATATACAGTCAGGGGTCTTGGATTCGGTGAAGCAGGGCCAAAGGATAATGAATCAGGAGATTATGTAGGGGGAACGAATCAACTCATTTTCAACATAGATTACACCTTTCCTCTGGTCAGTGAAATAAGACTGAAAGGTGTGGTCTTCACTGATATAGGAAGCGCGTTTTATGCATTTAAGGAGATGAATCTGCGCTATACGGCAGGATTAGGCGTAAGATGGATCTCTCCTTTCGGCCCGATACGGTTGGAATGGGGGCATAACCTTGACAAAAAAGAGGGGGAACAGCCCAGCAGGTTTGAATTCGCTTTTGGAACTTTCTTTTAAACTAAAAACATATCAAGGGAGGACATATGACGAAAATATCTGTTGAAAAGCTTTTCATTGTTTGCCTTTTGCTTTTTGCTTTTTCTGTTTTGCCTGTTTCCTTGCCTGCTGCGGAGAACATTAAGTTCGGGGCTATTGACGTACAGAAGATATTGAATGAGTCTGAGGCAGGGAAGAAGGCGAAAACTGATCTTGAGTCCTTAATAAAATCAAAGCAGGTTTCTATTGATGAAAAAGGCAAGGCTATAGAAAAAATGAAGGCGGACATAGAAAAACAGGCATCTGTGCTTTCAGCAGATGCAAGAAAAACCAAGGAAGATGAACTGGAAAAATTAATCAGGGAATACCAGCGGCTTGTACAGGATTCACAGGCTGAGGTTAAGAAGAGGGAAGCCGAGTTGACAGATGGGATACTGAAAGACATTCGTGAAATAATAGACAAGATCGGTGAAGAAGAAGGCTACACCCTCATTGTTGAAAAAGGCATGATCGTTTATTCCAGCAAAGGGATAGACGTCACTGACAGTATCATAAAAAAATTTGATGAATTAAGGGCCAAATCGAAAAAATAGTGAAGCTTACAGAACTTGCATCTTTGCTCAATGGTGAAATCTTTGGCAATCATGATACGGAAATTACAGGGGTATCAGGTATTCATGAGGCTAAAGAAGGGGATATTACTTTCATAGCATCTAAAAAATATTTAAAAGATATTGGAAATTCCAGGGCTTCCTGTGTAATAGTTAAGGAGGCTGTTGCTGATTTAAACAAAACTCAGCTCAGGGTATCCAACCCGCACCTTGCATTTGCAAAACTGCTTGAGCGCTTTTACATAAAACCAATAAAGCCTACTGGAATAAGCAGAGATGCGATCGTATCTGATAAGGCAAAGATAGCAGATGATGTCTCTATTCTTCCCTTCTCCTATATAGCAGACGGCGCATCAATCGGCAAAAATACTATTATTCATCCATATGTATATATCGGCGAAAATACATTTGTGGGAGAGAAATGCATTCTTTATCCCAATGTAACTGTAAGAGAGGGGGTAAAGATAGGCGACAGGGTCATAATACATTCAGGTTCTGTTATAGGTTCTGATGGTTTTGGCTATGTTTTCGAGGACGGCAAATACCACAAGATCCCTCAGATAGGCGGCATTATTATTGAAGATGATGTTGAGATAGGCTCAAATGTATCTGTAGACAGGGCAACAACCGGGAATACGATAATCGGCAAGGGGACTAAGATTGATAACCTGACACAGGTAGCTCACAATGTTAAAATCGGTTCAAATTCGATTATTGTTTCACAGGTGGGCATCGCAGGAAGTTCAGAGATAGGAGATTATGTTACTCTCGGTGGTCAGGTCGGAGTTGCAGATCACACTAAAATAGAATCGGGGACAATGATAGGCGCAAAGTCCGGTGTTATGGGCCATGTTACAAAGGGCGCTTATTCAGGCACTTTTGCCATTCCTCACAGGGACTGGTTAAAAGCACAGGCTATTTTTGCAAAGCTTCCAGAACTCAATAAGAGGATAAGAGATCTCGAAGAAAAGATAAATGAACTTGAAAGGAGGAATCCCGAATGATGGATATAAAGGAGATACAGAAACTCCTGCCGCACAGGTATCCATTCCTTTTAGTTGATCGAATTATTGAGATAGTTCCGGCAACAAAAGCAGTTGGGATCAAAAACGTAACGATGAACGAAGAATTTTTCAGGGGACATTTCCCTGATCAGCCTATAATGCCCGGCGTTCTGATAATAGAGGCGCTTGCACAGGTAGCAGGTATCCTTGCTTTCAAGACAGAAGGAGCCGCAGGTAAAGCTGTTTATTTCATGAGCATAGAAAGGGCAAAATTCAGGAAACCGGTTGTTCCGGGCGACCAACTGAGATTAGATGTCTCCATACTGCAGCATAGAGGCAGTGTATGGAAGTTTTCCGGCAATGCATTGGTTGAAGACAAAATTGCAGCAGAGGCAGAATTCACTGCTATGGTAGCGGATAGAGAGATATAATTTATGACAAAGGAAATACATCCAACATCAATCATATCACCGAAAGCAGAGATCGAAGAAGATACGTTTGTCGGTCCATTCTGTATTATTCAGGACGGAGCTCATATAAAAAGAGGCTCAAAACTTATCTCGAATGTAATCATAGAAGGCAACACGGAGATAGGTGAAAACTGCACGATATATCCATTCACAAGCATCGGGTTGCCGCCACAGGATTTGAAATACAGGGGAGAAACAACCGGAGTTAAGATAGGGAATAACAACACAATTCGCGAATATATAACCCTCCACAGGGCATCTGTTGGAGGAGACGGCCAGACAACAATTGGAGACAACAATTTCCTCATGGCGTATGTCCATATCGCACATGATTGTAAAATAGGGAATTCTGTAATCATGGCTAATGTTGCAACATTAGCAGGCCATGTAGTTGTTGAAGATCATGCTTATATCGGCGGACTTTCTGCAGTTCACCAGTTTGCGAGAATCGGCTCTTATGCAATGGTTGGAGGATTCAGTGGAGTAGTACAGGATATACCGCCATACATGATCGCATCCGGTCCGCGGGCAAAGCTCTTCGGCCTGAATACTATCGGGCTCAAACGGCACAGCTTCTCTGACTCAACTATAAACGACCTGAAAAAGGCATATAAAATACTATTCAGGGAAAAGCGGACTTTAAAAGATGCTATCAAGAAAATACAGGAAAACCTCCCATACACAGACGAGATAAAACATCTCATTGAGTTCATACAAAAGAACAAAAGAGGCATCTGCAGGTAATGAAAAGCAGTAATCCCCCTAAAGCCCCCTTTAGAAAAGGGGGCTTATCTGATTATAAATCAGGATCTTTTGAATAAACTCCCCTCTTTTGTAAAGAGGGGAGGGGAGATTATACCAGAAGAATTTTACATGAAGAAACTCGGTCTTATAGCAGGTACAGGCGAACTGCCCATAGCAGTTGCCAGTGACGCCCGTTCACAGGGGTATAAAGTTATGGCTGTGGCGCTTGAACCGCTGGCTGATACAACACTCTCTTCTTATGTTGACGAAATAAAATGGGTTAATGTCGGCAAGTTGGGAAAACTCATAGACTCACTCAAAGACTACGGCATCAAAGAAGCAGTTATGGCAGGAAAAGTATCAAAGACCCTCCTGTACAAAAGCAGGATAACACCCCCTCTGAGGGCTGTAAAACTTCTATTCTCTCTTAAGGATAAAAAAGATGATTCCATTCTCCTTGCAATAACAAAAGAGCTTGAAGAAGAAGGGATTCATCTCCTCGACATAACACGATTTAGTTCAGGGCTATTAATGCCCGAAGGCGTCATTACCAAAAGAAAACCTACAGCAGATGAATGGAAGGACATCGAATTCGGCTGGAAGGTCGCCAAAGAAATAGGCAGACTCGATATAGGCCAGACGGTTCTTGTTAAGAATCAGGCTGTAATGGCTGTTGAAGCAATTGAAGGTACCGATGAGGCAATTAAAAGGGGAGGCAAACTCGCCGGGCCCGGCGCCGTAATTGTAAAGGTCAGCAAACCCAATCAGGATATGAGGTTCGATGTGCCTACGGTAGGACTGGAAACCCTTAAAGCCATGATCGATGTGGGCGCTAAAGTGCTGGCTGTTGAATCAGACAAAAGCATTATCCTGAACAGAGAGCAGATGATCGAGGAATCAAAAAAGGCAGGAATTTCAATAGTAGGTTATTCCGGCGAAAGCCCTCAATTGTAACCATTAAAGAGAGAGTTTTCTGTATTAAAATTTGACTCAGTTCTCCCTCTGGTTGATAAGCACACGACATCCTCTGAAATTTCTAATACACCTGCTTAGAAACACCGGGCAAAAATCAAAATCCTTGAAGAGTAGATTCGGTAATAAATACGCTGGGATTTGTGTATAGAGATTCTTTCGAATAAGCATCATTCCGCTGCGGTAGTTGCGGAATGATGCTTATTCGTACTACGCTGGTCTCTATGGGATGTTTAAGATTGAATCTGAATAACGCTGGTTATTTGTAACACCTACAACTGATTAAAATCAATGAGTGGTAATTATTGTGGAAAGTCTAAGTGGAAAAGTCTCTTCGATTTCTCTGCAAAGAAATCAGTAACAATAGGCCGAGGGTCTTACTAATTGTTGATAATACCGGGGAAAGGGTTCAAGGACCAGTTGTAGATCTTACGGAGAAAGACGAGACAGGCAAATATTATCGGTCAATAGTGAAGACCCTTGACCCCAATAAATATAATATAAACCTTGCAGAGTATTTACTTTAACCCGAATAATGCAATTAACCACAGAGAGCACGGAGAAACATATTGATAATAAAAGAGAAGCTATCAGTTTTATAATTTCCTCTGTGCACTATTTTATGCAAGATTGAGTCTTAATTGGTTTCAAAAATATAACACGAGGACACAGAGAATTGCTTGAAATTAAAAGTCTTTTAAAGTTTAAAATACCTCTGTGAACTCTGTGGTTTTATTTAACTGCATTTTATGGGTTAAAAGGGAAAA
>Ga0194127_10008164_pt1 | contig 11311 bp, 6 predicted proteins | sample TA2KigC100mmetaG_FD_148624 | JGI IMG/M metagenome (GOLD analysis project Ga0194127, IMG submission 148624) | Freshwater microbial communities from Lake Tanganyika, Tanzania - TA2015036 Kigoma Deep Cast 100m | ecosystem: Environmental > Aquatic > Freshwater > Lake | place: Tanzania: Lake...
ATTGGAGGGTTTCAATAATAAGATCAAGGTTCTCAAACGATCAGCTTATGGGTTTAGAGATGATGATTATTTTGCCTTAAGAGTTTTGGGTCTTCATGAATCCAGGTACGCATTGTTGCGATGAATCTTCTGTTTTAACGGTTTTATATGACATTCCTTCGACTCCTCCGGAAAAAAATGATTCAGGAAAACGTTTCCCCTTTTTACCAATGCACGCTTGTATGACTGATTCTTTGATTTGATCATAGGCAATGAGGATCTTCTCTTGCGTTTTTCTTCTTCTCATCTTCGGCAAAGTCAATCGTTCAGAAACAAGTGTCCTAAGCGTATTGTCAATGGATTGAAGATCTTCCTGTGGATCTAATCCCAAAATAGTAAGGATTATTCGGTCAATTTCCTTCCGGTCATCAGAACTCCATCCCTTTCCAGTACTTTGAATCCTTTTCTTAAGCAATTTAGTAAAAACTTTACTACTGATAAGAAGTTTTGGGTTGATAACGAGCGCATTCTCTGCTTCGTAGGTCATATTATCAAGCACACCATCTCCAAGGTTGATTCTGCTGTTATTTTCGATCAGCAATGCTTGGATTGTTGAGTTTAATGAGATTTTAAGAATATCAATGTACTCTTTGTTCGTCAGGATTATTTCATAAAATCGATCAGCCGCGAGAACTTTGTTATTGAAAAAAATTGAGAATCTATCATTAAATGATTTTGGCCAAAGAAAATCAGCAAACTCATTTAATTCAAAGGAATACCAGTTTTTCCTTGACGCTACAGATGGAACCTTTGGCCACAAAACATTGTCCTTTGTCCTTTGTTTTTCGCCCCATTCAATATAGCTCAAGGCGCCATAATGCTGAAGCTTCTTCAGTTCTTTTTTTGTCTTATCACAGTAGAAAAGGAAGAACTTTAACTTTTCCGGGTCAATAATAATGAATTCGGATTCTTTCGGACTTTTAATAATCTTTTTGAGATAACAGGATTCAATTTCTCCCTTCCAGCCCCTGGAATTGCTGCAGATTACCCTTATCCCAGGCGCCAAATATTCTGCTGACGGTTTTTCGCTTATATATTCATTCTCTATTTCATGGGGTTTAAGGTAAAAGAAGTCATTGATGCCCGTAGTAATCCCTCTTTTTATGTCAGCAATTCTTTTTAAAGGTACAAGCTTATCGGTACATTTCTCAATAATCTCAAAGTAGATATCAGGCGCCCTCAGGTATTTGCTCCATTTGGACAATTCTTTCTGGCTTTTCAATTCATTCTCCAGATAATCCTGACGAATATGCCGGATTCGAAAGTTCTTATCCTCAAATGCATGAATTAATGGAACTATCTCCCTGGAATGTTCATAGGAATGCTCTATGTTTCGGATGATCCCCTCCAGGTTGTTCCATCTGTTCAAATCGCTGATTGTAAGGTCCTCATGTCGGAGGATCTCTTTAAGACCTTTCTTGACCTTTATGAACATGACCTGATTGGTTTCCCTTTTTTCAGGATCATTACAGCGTTCCAGCACTGTAAAGACCGTATTTACAGCCACATCATCAAACCATGGTTCTGCCCAGGAACCAACGATCATCTTAATTTTAAAATGATCCAGTAAAAACTGCTTTAAAATCGTACCATAAGCAACATCCATCCAGGAATTGGAGGTAATGATAGCCATACAACCATTGTTTGAGAGGAGAGATGTTGCGTAAATCATCAGGTAAGCATAGATATCAGCTTGCCCCGACAGGTTCAGTTCAATATTACCGTTTTCGATATGACCGGAAATCCATGAAAAATTAGGGCTCAACCCCTGATCAGCCATGTATTGTAACTCAACCTTGAGGTTTGCATTCTTGATGCTGAAGAGCGCTGGATAGGATGTGAAAAAATGTCTTGCGATGGCTTTTGTCAGCTCCTTCTTATAGCCCGGAACTTTTTTTTCTATCAGTTCTTGCCTGATGAACGGAAAATTTCCAACCAGCCCATTGAATGAAGGCACTTTTACGTTGGCCTTGATATAATTCTTTCCCGCATTTGGAGGGGGAAATTCGATGATATCACCCGTATTGACAGTGAAAAGATCTGCATGTAATATTCTCGGGAAATTGTTAAAGTCTGCAGGGTTTTGCCTGAAGAGGTTAATCGTTGATAATTCTGCAGGGAATTTGCCGATATCAATTCCCCAGATTCTGTCAAGCAATTCAGTGTGCCTGATCTGACGATCAAGATATTTCAACCTGCTGTACAATCTCATCAGAAATGTTCCTGACCCGCATGTGGGATCGGCGTATGTGTGAGAGGCATCATTAACAATGGTAGCTATCACAAAATCGACAAGGTCTTCTCTCGTAAAATATTGACCGAGAGTATGCCTGCTTTCCGGCTCAATGAGCTCTTCAAACAGCTCACCTATGACATCCTCGGGTACCTGATTGAAATCATAAACAGCCAGTTCAGTCAGCAATTCTGTCAAGATCTCTTCGGAATCCTGAGGTATACCAAGTTCGTCCATGGGAATCCGCTGAAATACCGCTTGCCAGTCTTTGTCGCAAGCACATTTAAAGGCAAACGCAAGAGATTCTTCAAGCTTCGTCTCCGAAGTATAGATATCCGGCAAATCGGAAAAATACCGCTTGATGGTTAAATAAAAAATAATGCGGGTAACCAGACCGTAAACCCTTTGAGATGCAATGATTCTAAAAAACTCATCCTCTGTGGAATAGTATATTGCCTGTTCCGCAGCGTATTTTGAGATAACAGGTTTGAACTCTTTCCTGTGATACATCGAATGAACCTGAAATTCGAAAGACGGGAGCAGTCTCTTTACCGAATTTCGAAGAAAATCAATGAAATAATGCTTCTCCGGTTTGAACTTGAGGAACTTCCCGGTTTTGCTGATTTGCAGCAGTTCATCAATGATTTTTTGAACGTATTTCCTGATCTTGATCTGGATATCTGCCCTCTTCCAATCCTGAATATCTGCAAAGATCAGATAAGATTCAGAATCAATAAGATCCATTTTCGAATCCCTGATCTTGTAAGCATTAAGAGTTTGAAAATTCCATGTATAAGCAATTTTGACTTTGAGCGCTTGCGCTTTGCCAGCAAACCTTTCCAGGTTTTCTGGTTCACCATGCGGCTTTTTTAGTTCAATGTATGAAAAGGGGATCGTTTCCTGTTCATCAGCCCATATGATGATATCTGCAAAATAGGTTGATTTTCCAACTTTTATGGAGGGTTCAACGGAAGCTGATCTGAAAGGATACTCCCTCTCGGCCAGGTATTCAGAGAACCAGTGGGCAATTTTTGATGCAAGTTCTCTTTCATTGGTTTGGATCATATCAGCGCTCATTTAACAGAGCGTCAAACTTAGTCATTTTTATGAAAGAATATCTTCTATTATTACAAGCCTTATCTTCATTACTTTTGTAAGATGAGACAATTCATTAATGATTATATCAGGAAGAATTTTTTAATAACTCCTGACGATCTAATCCTTATAGCCATTTCTGGCGGTTTAGATTCTTTGGTCTTGTTTCATTTGCTGAAAGAGTCAGGATACCATACCGCTCTGGCTCACTGCAACTTTGGCTTAAGGGGAAATGAAAGTGAAGCAGACGAAGCATTTATCAGAGAATTGGCGAAAAAATATCGTGTTCCTGTCTTTGTCAAGCGTTTTGATACAGCCGGGTATGCAAAAAAGAAAGGGATCTCCATCCAGATGGCTGCCCGCGAACTCCGGTACAACTGGTTTGAAGAGATCAGAAAAAATGAAGGATACGACTGGATTGCCACAGCGCACCACCTGGATGACCAGATCGAGACCTTCTTCATCAACTTGTTAAGGGGAACCGGAATCAGTGGATTAGGAGGGATCATGCCCCGGAATGGAAAGATCATCCGCCCCATCCTGTTTGCCACCCGTAAGGAGATACTGGCATATGCAAAGCAGCACAAACTCTCATTCCGGGAAGATAGTTCGAATACATCAAAGAAATACCTGCGAAACCGGATCCGGCTTGACCTGATACCGTTGATAGAAGAGATACAACCGGAGTTTCAATCAATCATGGCCGATAATATCCGGAGGCTGAAAGAAACGAATGACATCTTTCTTGCATCTATGGCCGGGATCCGGAAGAAGCTCATCCGGAAATCGAAAGACGGCGATCAGGTAAATGCGAGCGAACTGCGAGATGTTTCATTGACTTTCCTGTATGAACTCTTATCTCCCTACGGTATTAATGAAGCCGTTTGCGGCGACTTGATGAAAAGCCTCTCTGAAACGGAAGCCAAATTGTTTCAATCCGAAGGATACGAGTTGAGGTTAGAGCGGGGAATGGTGTTCATCACGCAAAGGGCGCAAAGAAAGAAGGAAGGGCGCAAAGAGAAAGTATATCAAATCCGGAAAGGGCAACGTGAAATGCGGATTCCAATCCACCTTTCTTTACGGGAGGTCAATAAAGAGAAGGAATCTGATGTTCCCCTCGACCGGAGATTTGCTTCCCTTGACAAAGACAAACTCCAATTCCCGTTATTGTTGCGAAGATGGAAACCCGGAGATGTCTTTCATCCATTCGGGATGCGAGGAAAAAAGAAGCTCTCCGACTTTTTCATTGACCGGAAGATGACCACCCGGGAGAAAGAAGATACCTGGCTGTTGATCTCCGGAGGCGCCATTGCCTGGGTAATCGGTCACCGGATCGACCACCGTTTCCGGGTGACGGGGAAAACAAGAGCGATCCTTCGAATTTCCGTTGGAGTTGTTATCTGATTTCAGGTTTCGTTGCTCGTTGTTAGTCACAAAGTCACAGAGTTACAGACCGCATTTCCTGGCCATTGAACTCAGTGCCTGATTCAGGCTTCTTTTTTCTGTAAAGGGCGCATATTTTGAGAAATCCTGGCGATAGGTTTCGATAAGATCATGCTGGATGCTGATTACATTCGTCATTCGGCTATTTCGTGAATTCCATTCGACCTATTCGTCATTCGATTAATTCGTGAATTCCATTCGTCCTATTCGTAAATTCCATTCGACCTATTCGTCATTCGCCCTATTCGGGAATTTCATTAACCCAACGGGGTCAACCAGACCAGGCTTAAAACTTTACAAACTAACATAAAAGTTACTAACAACTTTGTTACTAACAAGAATGTTAGTTATCTTTGAGGAAAATTAAATTATGGAAACGCCGTTCGTCTTTGGGAAACTTGCATCAGGTGACGATTTTACCAACAGAAAGGAAGAAATCAAACGACTGAAAACCAATTTTGGATCAGGAACGAATACCGTCATCATCTCGCCCCGGAGGTGGGGAAAATCATCACTTGTGGAAAAGACAGCAAAGGAGTTTGCAAGATCTGCAAAAAAGATCCGATTCATATTTTTGGATCTTTTCAATATCCGTACAGATGAAGAGTTTTATAAGTTGCTTGCGGAACAGGTCGTCAGAGCCACTTCCACACGGATAGAGGAGTTACAGTCCATAACAAGGAAATTTTTCAGGCAGTGGGTGCCCAGAATCAGTTTCTCACCAGACCATGTGCAGGAGATCTCCCTCGGACTGAATTGGGAGGAAGTAAAGAAACAACCAGACGAGATACTGGATCTTCCTCAGAACATCGCGAAGGAGAAGGGGTGGAAGATCGTGATTTGCCTCGACGAGTTTCAGAATATCGGATTTTATGAAGACAATCTGGCTTTTCAGAAAAAGCTCCGTTCACACTGGCAAAGGCATCAGGATGTCTCCTATTGCATCTACGGAAGCAGGCGCCATATGCTGATGGATGTCTTCACTTCTCCTACGATGCCACTTTATAAGTTCGGGGACCTTATTTTCCTGGAAAAGATCGGGAACAGAGATTGGCAGGGGTATATTGTGGAACGATTCAGGGAAACCGGCAAGCGGATCCTGCCTGAACAAGCTTCACACATCGCCACACTTGTGGAAAATCATCCGTTTTATGTTCAGCAATTGGCTCAATTATGCTGGTTGCGATGCACAAAAGAAATGACTGATTCGGTCATCGAAGAAGCATTAGAAGGGCTGATCCTTCAGCTTGGCTTGCTGTTCCAGAATCTTACTGAATCGTTGCCAACCGGACAGCTCAGATTCCTTGAAGCTATGTGCAACGGGGAATCCCGTTTCAGCACCCGGGAAGTCATCCAATCCTACAGACTGGCCACATCGGCAAATGTCAACAGGGTCAAATCAGCCTTGATATCAAAAGAAATTATTGACAACCAGGGAACCGGGTTCGACTTCGTTGACCCCATTTACAAATTGTGGCTGAAAAGGGTATATTTCCGAACCTTATGAAACAATTTGAAAGTATATCTTTCTATACTTCCAAAGCAGTAATCCGGAAATGTCCGGATCGCCAGCAGTTACCGCATTCCCTGGCCATTGAACGCAGTGCCTGATTCAGGCTTCTTTTATCTGTATAGGGCGCATATTTTGAGAAATCCTGGCGATAAGTTTCGATAAGATCATGCTGGATCCTGAATACATTCGTCATTCGGCTATTTCGTGAATTCCATTCGACCTATTCGTCACTCTTCCTATTCGTAAATTGCATTCGTCCTATTCGTCATTCGGCTAATTCGTGAATTTGAATCAAATGCCATGAATGATCAAGAATAGAAATGACAAGAATTCACGCATTGCCGTATTCCATTCGCCGAATTCGTCATTCGGCTAATTCGTGAATTCCATTCGACCTATTCGTCATTCGATTAATTCGTAAATTCCATTCGTCCTATTCGTCATTCGGCTAATTCGTGTATTTGAATCAACCCTATCTGAAAGATTCTTCTTACTTTTGTACACTTATAAATATCTCCATATTTTGGGTATATGAAAAAGCATTTCCTGGTATTGGCATTGCTGGTTTTCCCGCTGATGCTCTTGTCACAAATTCTCACACCGATAAAATGGTCTTTCCAGGTCAACCGCATCAGCGATGAGAAGGTAGAACTGGTTTTCAAAGCCAATATAGATAAGGGGTGGCACCTGTACTCGCAGTTTATCCCGGAAAACGGACCCATTCCCACTTCGTTCAAATTCGAAAAATCACCCAGCTACCAGCTCTCCGGAAAACTATCCGAACCCAAAGGGATCGAGGAATACGATGCGATGTTCGAGATGAAGCTCAAGTTTTTCAGTGATGAAGCTGTCTTCAAGCAGAAGATCATCATCCTGAATGACCAGGCATTCAAGATCAACGGGGTGCTTGAGTTTATGTGCTGTGACGACAAACAGTGTCTGCCTCCGGAGGAAGTTGAGTTTTCCTTCAATATCGGAAAAGCGGCCAAACCATTTGCCAAGGCAAAAGGATCGCAAACAGATACCTCTTTGATCAAACCAGATTCTGCTGTTTTATCGGATTCTGGAGCAGTTGGTGCAGATACCTCCCTGGCTGTTAAGCCTGGTGTGAAAACTGAAACGTCGGAGGGACAGGAAAACCTGTGGTGGTTTTTCCTGATCTCTTTCCTGGCGGGACTGGCAGCCATCCTCACTCCCTGCGTGTTCCCCATGATCCCGATGACCGTCACTTTCTTCATGCACGACAAGGAGAAAAAGAATGCCAAGATGCAGGCCATTGTGTATGGTATTTCCATCATTTTGATCTATACCGTCATTGGAACCATCGTGGCGGTTACGCTGGGTGCCAATTTTGCCAATTTCCTAAGTACTCACTGGATCCCCAATGTCTTTTTCTTCCTCATCTTCGTCTTCTTTGCCGCATCATTCCTGGGCATGTTTGAGATCACCCTGCCGAGCTGGCTGATCAGTAAAGCGGATAAGCAAGCAGATAAAGGCGGATACAGCGGCGCTTTCTTTATGGCCTTTACCCTGGTGTTGGTTTCTTTTTCCTGTACAGGACCCATCGTTGGGGCGATTCTGGTGCAGTCAGCCAGTGGTGAAGTGCTGATGCCAATCATCGGAATGCTTGGCTTTTCATTGGCCTTTGCGCTTCCGTTCACCCTCTTTGCTTTCTTCCCTTCGTGGCTGAGCGGTCTTCCAAAATCGGGCGGCTGGCTGAACTCAGTGAAAGTTGTTCTGGGTTTCCTGGAACTGGCGCTGGGTTTGAAGTTTCTCAGCATCGCAGACCAGACCTATCATTGGGGAATTCTTGACCGGGAGATCTACCTCGCCTTCTGGATTGTGATCTTCACCCTGATGGGATTCTACCTCCTTGGAAAACTGAAGTTTTCGCATGACAGCGACCTGCCCTATATCGGCGTTCCGCGACTGGCCCTGGCCATCATCACCTTCACATTTGTGGCCTACATGATACCTGGTATGTTTGGCGCCCCGCTGAAAATGCTCTCCGGCTATCTGCCGCCGCAATCTTCTCACGACTTCGATCTCCCAACGATCATTCGCCAAAATGCAGAAATGGTTTCAACCAACGAAGCGGATAAAAACTATGAACTTTGTGAAAAGCCGAGATATGGTGAGTTTCTCCATCTTCCACATGGATTAAAAGGGTATTTTGATTACGAACAGGGAATGGCTTGTGCACGGAAACTCAATAAGCCGGTCTTTATCGATTTCACCGGTCATGGATGTGTCAATTGCCGGGAAATGGAAGCCAACGTGTGGTCAGATCCCCGTGTTCTCAAACGAATGCGTGATAATTTTGTGGTGATCGCCCTGTATGTGGATGATAAAACATCCTTACCGGAATCAGAGTGGGTGGTTTCCAAATATGACGGGAAAACAAAAAAGAACATCGGCAAGAAGTATGCTGATTTCCAGATATCCAGATTCAATGTCAACGCCCAACCTTACTATGTTTTACTTGATACGGCCGGCGAACTGCTGAACAAACCCCGGGCTTATGACTTGGATGTGGATGCTTTCGTTAGTTTTTTAGATGAAGGGTTAGCGAAGTTTAATAGTCACAGAGTCACAAAGTCACAAAGTCACAGAGTCACAAGTGAAGGTTATCATCCTTAGTGGCTTCGTGTCTTCGTGGCGAACCAAATATCAATAATTATGAAATACATCTTTAAATCCCTGTTTTATCTGCTTTTTATAACCATTTTCCCTGGACTGCAAGCCCAAACATTTACGCAGTACAATACCAGTATTACCAACGTCGCTTACGGTGCTTCCGCCTGGGGCGATTATGACAAGGATGGCGACCTGGACCTGCTCTTGTGTGGTGATCGGACCACTGGGAGTTTCTATGCCGGGATCTTCCGCAATGACAATGGATCGTTCGTCAACACCAATGCCGGACTTACCGGCCTTGCTTACGCTTCCGCCGAATGGGGAGACTTCGACAATGATAATGATCTCGATATCATCCTTTCAGGGTATGACATTAATTCGACCCCTGTAAGCCAGATTTATCGAAACGACAACAACTCATTCGTTTTTCTAACAGAACTGTCAACTTCTGTGGCCGATGGGGAATCCACCTGGGGTGACTACGACAATGACGGCGATTTGGATATTCTTGTTGTGGGAAGCTATAAGATCACCATATTCCGAAATAATGGTGACGGGACCTTCACGGATATCATCCCTCACCTGCAGGAACTGCAATCAGCATCCGCCCGTTGGGTGGATTTTGACAACGATGGCGATCTTGATATCCTCATCAGCGGTGACAGTGGTGGCGGGTTTGTGACCAAATTGTACAGGAATACGGCTGGTGATTTTCAGGTGGTTGATGCAGGTTTTCCCGGCTTGTCGGCCGGAACCATTAACTGGGGAGACCTCGATAACGATGGGGATATGGACCTGATCATCACCGGATTTGATGATGCCCTTGATCCGCAGTTTTTTGTCTACCGGAACGACGGCAATGACCTGTTTACCGAGATCAACACGTACATCACCGGCATTGCCCTGAGTTCGCTCGATTTGGGGGATGTCGACAACGACGGCGATCTCGATATGGTCTTTTCCGGGAAAAGCGCCGGTTGCGGATCCCAATATTCTGCCATGTACCGGAATATGGGCAATTGGCTCTTCTTTGACATGGGTGCGACCCTGGTTGATCTTAAACGTTCTTCCGTCTCCTTTGGTGACTTTGACAATGATGGCGATATCGATGTATTCCTAAGCGGATTGAATGGTTATGATGACGCCGTTTCGGCATTGTTCCGAAACGAAAATGGCGCCAATGCTTTTGTTCCCAACACCAATCCAACTGCTCCGGATGGGTTGTTAACCGCCAGCAGCGATGGAAGCGATATCACTTTTTCATGGAACCGGGCGCAGGATGCCCAAACACCATCCGACGGATTATCCTATAACCTCCGAGTAGGAACAACTTCCGGCGGACATGAGATATTGTCCTCCATGTCCTGCAACTGCGGATTTAATAAACGTTCAGCGCTGGGTAACGTGAACCAGGATACCTCCTGGAACTTGCTGAGCCTTTCACCGGGAACTTATTATTGGAGTGTTCAGGCGCTTGACAACGGCGGCATGGCCTCTGTGTTTGCAACCGAACAATCGTTCACGGTATTGCCAGCAGGGATTGCTGCATATGCTGACCATGTTTCCGTCACGGTTTACCCGAATCCGGCCAATGACATCCTGTTTGTTCGTTTCGATTCCCAGGACAAGCCTCAACCGGTGACCATTTATAACGGCCAGGGTCATCAAGTGTGGACGGGCTTTCTCAAAGATCAGGAATACATTGATGTGAGCCGGTTTTCAACAGGCCTTTACCACCTGAAGACCAGCAGATCAGGCGTTTCATTTATTGTCCAGTAATCGGAAATCTCGATTTCCTCTGATTTCTTTCAGATTTCATCAGCCCCTCTGTGGAATTCCTTATTTCTCCGTGTTACTGTGTTATTTTTATAAGTAGGATGTCACCCCTGCACACGAAACCCTAAGCCTACTTTGTCTTCATCAACTCCGCATAGAACTTGAAGAAATAGGGGATGGTCTCGATTCCCTTGAAGAAGTTGAAAACCGGATAGCTCTCATTCGGTGAGTGGGTGGCATCCGACTCGAGTCCGAATCCCAGCAGGATCGACTTGATCCCGAGGATTTGCTCGAATGTGGTGATGATCGGAATGCTGCCACCGCTCCTTACCGGGATGGGCTTCTTTCCAAATGTTTTTTCCATGGCCATGCCGGCGGCGATGTATCCCGGGTTGTCTACAGGAGAGACATAGGGCTGTCCGCCGTGCAAGGCTTTCACTTTCACCTTGACAGATTTCGGTGCGATGGCTTGGAAATGCCTGGCGAAGAGGTCGCTGATTTTCCGGTATTCCTGGTTGGGCACCAGGCGCATGGAAATCTTGGCATATGCTTTTGAAGGCAGTACCGTCTTTGTT
>Ga0194127_10008166_pt1 | contig 11310 bp, 9 predicted proteins | sample TA2KigC100mmetaG_FD_148624 | JGI IMG/M metagenome (GOLD analysis project Ga0194127, IMG submission 148624) | Freshwater microbial communities from Lake Tanganyika, Tanzania - TA2015036 Kigoma Deep Cast 100m | ecosystem: Environmental > Aquatic > Freshwater > Lake | place: Tanzania: Lake...
CTCTGGTTCCGGCCGCGGCCAGCGCCGAGTCCCAGTCCAGCCGGGCCAGGTCCCCGGAAATCGCCCGGAACCCCGGTCGGTTCCCGAATTCCCCCTGCAGCAGGGCGTGCAGACGATGGTCCACCTCGACACAGGCCAGCGTGCGCGCTCCTTCCAGCAGGTGCACCGTCAACGCCCCGCCCCCGGCGCCCAGCTCCAGGATCTCGTCGCCGAGAGCCAGCGTGTCCGTCGCGATGGCGCGCGCCAGGTTGCCGTCGAGCAGGAAGTTCTGGCCCCGCCGTTTGACCGGTCGTATGCCGTACTGCCGCAGGAGTTCCTGCTGGCTGCGCGTCATGGCGGACCGGCCTGTCGCTCCCGGAACAGGGCGGCGAAGCCGGCATCGGTCCGCTGCTCCACGTCGCCGGGATCCATTTGCAAGATCCCGGCCACCTTGTCAAGCACCAGCGGGAGCCGGGCCGGCTCGTTGCGCTCGCCGCGGTGCGGCACCGGCGGCAGCCACGGCGCGTCGGTCTCCAGCAGCAGATGGTCGATGCCCGCGCGAACCACCATCGCCGGCAGGGTCGACTGCCGGTAGGTGACCATGCCGCCGATGCCCAGACGCAGCCCGTGGTCGAGCGCCCAGTCCACGGCCGCTTCGTCCCCGCTGAAAGCGTGCAGCACGCCGCGACGGGGCGGCAGGCCGCAGGCATCCAGGAACGACATGATCTCCGGCCAGGCGTCGCGGACGTGGAACACGACCGGCTTGCCGGCGGCCGCGGCCAGTTCCAGCTGGGCGGCCAGGGCGGCGCGCTGGGCCGGGCGCGGCGAGAGGTCGCGGTAGAAGTCCAGGCCGATCTCGCCGATCGCCACCACGCGCGGGTCGGCAGCCAGCCGGCCCAGCTCCGCCAGCAGCGCCCGTCCTTCGGCGTGCAGGCGGCCGTCCTGGTCCGCCAGCAGCCGGGCGTCGTGCGGATGCACGCCGACCGCGGCCCAGATGTCCGGCGCGCCGGCCGCCAAGGCCAGGGAGGCGCGGCTCGAGGCCAGGTCGTAGCCGACGTTCAGGAACCCGGTCACTCCGGCCGCCCGCGCGCGCGCCGCCACCGCCGGCCCTGCGCCCTCGAATTCGCGGCGGTCGAGGTGGACGTGGCTGTCGATCACCGCGGACCCCCGCAGCATCCGGAGCAGCCGTCCGCGTCCGGAGCGCCGCCCGGCGCGGACTCGCCCCAGCGCAAGCGGTCGGCCGGCCATTCGGCGAGGCTGCCGGGCTCGCGCCCATCGACCGTGACCACCTCGCGCAGGAGGTCCACCTGCCTGACGGTGGCCGGGCCGTCGGGGGTCCGCACCACGGCGCCGGTCCGCGGCAGGCGCTGGCGCGCCTCGCGGTACTGGGCGTCTTCGTAGGCCAGGCAGCACCGCAGCCGGCCGCAGGGACCGGACAGCTTGGCCGGGTTCAGGGGCAGCTGCTGCGTCTTGGCCATCTTGAGGGTGACCGGCACGAACTCGTGGAGGAACCCGGAGCAGCAGAACTCGCGACCGCACATCGCCAGGCCGCCCTGCAGGCGCGTCTGGTCGCGGACGCCGATCTGGCGCAATTCGATCCGCGCGCGATAGATGGCCGCCAGGTCGCGCACGAGTTCGCGGAAGTCGACCCGTCCGTCGGCCGTGAAGTAGAAGGTGATCTTGCGGCCGTCGTGCTGGCGTTCGACGGTCACCAGGTTCATCTCCAGCCCCCGCCGGTCGATGTGGTCGACGCAGACCGACCACATCGCGTCCTCTTCGGCGCGCGCGGCCTCCAGCCGCGCCAGGTCCTGGGCGGTCGCCTTCTGCAGGACGCCCTGACGCCGCGCGACCGCCCACCATTCCGGCCGGCCCGCGCCGACGTAGGTGACGCGTCCGAGGTCGCGGCCCCGGTCCGCCTCGACCAGGCAGTGGTCGCCGACCTGCAGCGCCACGCCCCGGCGGTTGTGGTAGTAGCCCTTGCGGCAACCCTTGAACCGCAGCAGGACCAGAGGCTCGTCGTCCGCGGGCGGCCCGGACGCCGCGGCGGCGGTCGCCGACGCGTCGGTGCGGGTCCGGGTGCCGGAACCTCGTCCCGCGGACCCGGCCCGGCCGCTATTGTCGCTCATGGTCCTGCAGTCCCTCGAACAGCACGGCTGCCACCAGACCGAGGTTGAGATTGCGGCCGATCTCGCCGGCGGCGTCGTCGATGCGCGCCATGTCCGCCAGCAGCGCCGCCGTGGATCGCGCGGCGGCGACCCGCCTGACCGCGGCCGCGGCGGCCGGGAACCGCGGCTGCCAGTCGGCGCCTGCTTCACGGCAGGCCAGGGCGTCACTGTAATGGAGGTTCAGCAATTCGCACAAGCGGATGGCCCGGGCGCGGCGCTCGGCGGCGCCCTGCTCCCCGCCCGCGCCGCGACCGGCGGGCGGCGCCGCGAGCGCGTGCGAGAACACGCCACGGTGCAGTTCGTCGGCCGCGACGGCGGTCTGCCCGCGGGCCCCGTCGGCGATCCAGGCGAACAGGAGGCCCGCCCAGTCGGTCAGCGCCCGGGACTCGGGCTGCAGCAGCTCCCAGGCGAGCCGCGCGTTGCCCTGGGCCAGGCGGGCCGCCCACTGCGCCGCCGGCGGCTCGACGCCGTCGCGCCCGGCCAGGCGGGCCGCCAGCTGCTCGGCCGGCCACGGCTCGAAGCGGAGCTTCTGGCAGCGCGAGAGGATGGTCGGCAGCATCCCCTCGGTGCCGGGGCTGGTGAGCATGATGACGGTGTCGGCCGGCGGCTCCTCGAGGGTCTTGAGGAAGGCGTTCGCCGCCGCCGTGCCCAGCCGGTGGGCGTCGACGATGATCGCCACCTTCCACGCGCCCTGGAACGCGCGCAGGCGCGTGAAGCGGATCAGCGACCGGACGCTCAGTGGCCCGGGGTTCTCGGGGTCGCCGATGGCGACCTGCGCGGTCGCGGCTTCGGGCGAGCGCGCGAACGGCTCGGAGAGCTTCTGCTCGAGCAACGCGCGAGCCTCGGCCTCGGTCACGGTCGCCGGCGCCGGGGCGATCAGGCGGATGTCCGGATGCTGGAAGCTGGCGGCCTTCACGCAGCTCTCGCACGGCGCGCCGTCCCGGCACGCCTGCGGGCCGCGGCAGTTGAGCAGGCGCGCGAACTCGAGCGCGGTGCCCTCCTTGCCCGAGCCCTCCGGACCGACCAGAAGCAGCGGCTGGGCCAGGCGGTCGCGATCGCGCAGCCGAACCAGGCGGGCCAGCATCGCGTCGCGGGCGATGAACGGAGAGATCGGCACGCGGGCTCCCGGGGAACGGCCGCCAGGCCGGCCTGACGGTGGCGCGGCCGCTGGGCGCCCACCCGCGCCGCGGCCGCTCAGCGGGAGCGCAACCAGTCGGCGGGGTCCAGCGGCGTGCGGCCGTGCCGGACCTCGAAGTAGAGCTGGGACGGGTCGCCGGCGCCGGGTCCGCCGACCTCGGCGATCACCTGTCCCTGGGCCACCTCGGCGCCGCGCGGAACGAAGACCCCGTCCAGGTAGGCGTAGAGCGTGTAGTAGCCCTCTCCATGGTCCAGGATAACGCATCGGCCGAAGCCGGGCAAATGGTCGCTGAACTCGACGCGGCCGGCCCCGACCGCCGCCACGGGCGCCCCCGGCGCGGCGCTGATGTTGATGCCGTTGTTCAGCGTCACGGTCTTGAACCGGGGATGGACCGAGCGCCCGAAGGCGCGCAGGATCTCGCCCCGCACCGGCCACTCCAGGCGGCCGGCCAGCTGCGCCCCCGGCTCGGCCTGGCCCGTGAGCATGGGCGGAGGCGACTGCCGACGTCGGTCCTCGAGGTCTTCCAGCACGTGGTTGAGCTTCTGCTCGTTCAGCGACAGCTCCAGCAGGCGGTTGTTGACGCCCCGGCGGCGGTCGTCGAGCTGGCGCAACGAGGCCACCTGCTCGGCCTGCAGCCCCTGCAGGCGCTGGTTCTGCTGCGAACTCTCCTCGCGGGTCTGACGGATCTCGTTCAGCGCCGCCTCCAGGTCTCGGCGTTCACGCATCACCGCCTGGCCCTCGTCGCGCGTGCGCTCGACCAGGCCCGCGTTCAACCGCGCCAGCGTGCGCTCGAGGCGCACGGTGGCCATCAGGCCCGAGAAGCTGCGCGCGGTGAGGATCATCTCCAGGTCGCTGCGCTGTCCGCGCAGGTAGAGCCGGCGCAGGCTGAGCGCGAGCGCCGCGCGCCGGCCGTCGTAGGTGTCGACACGGTTCGCCAGTTCCACCTCGAGGCGCCGGCTCTCGGCCAGCAGCAGCGATTCCTTCCGCACCATGCCGCCCATCAGCCGCTGGGTGGCGTCGATCTCCTCGGCGATCGCCTCGTGGTCGCGGCGCGCCTCGGCGGCCTGCGCGTTGAGGCTGCGGATCAGGTCCTGCTGGCGCCTGATCTCCGCGCGCACCTTCTCGAGCTGGAGGGCGTTGTCCGGCGCGGCGCCGACGGTTGCGTTCGACGCGGTCGGCTGCGATCGGTCGGACTGGGCGCCCGCCCCGGCGGCCGCTGCGACGGCCAGCAGCGACGCGGCCGCCAGTGCGACCGCACGCGACGCCTTCGCCGACAGGCGATGCAGGCGCATCAGATATCGCTCCTGAGGGTCAGGTACTTGCGCATCGCCGCCCAGCTGCCGATCAGTCCGAGCAGCACGCAGAAGGCGACGAAGCCCGCCGTCTGCGCCGCCGTGAAGAAGACCATGCCGCCGAGACTGGCGCCCAGCAGCCGTCCGCAGACCAGCAGCAGCGTCATGGCCAGGATCCCGGCCAGCAGCCCCTGGATCATGCCTTCGCACAGGAACGGCGTGCGGATGAAGGCGTTGGTCGCGCCCACCAGCTTCTGGATCTGGATGATGCGCGAACTCGACGCGATGGTCAGCTTGACCGTGTTGGAAATGACGAAGATCGCCGCCAGGAAGACCAGCAGGCCCACCACCAGCGAGGCCATCTGGAAGCGGAAGGTCCAGAGCTCGAGCGCCTCGACCCAGTCCTGGTTGAACAGGATCTCCGACACCTCCGCCCAGCGCGCCACTTCGTCCCTGATCGCGCGAACGGATTGGGGATCCCGCGCGCCGGCCGTGAACGTGACGTGGTAGGAGGAGGGCAGGGGGTTGCGGTCCAGCAGGTCGAGCAGGGGCGCGTCGTCCCCCAGCTGCCGGCGGAACTCGGCCAGGGCGGCCTCGCTGTCGATCCAGGCCACCTCGTCCACGCCGGGGATGGCCAGCAGGCGCGGCCGCAGCTCCGCCAACTGCTCGGCCGGGACGTCGTCCCGCAGATAGACGCGCAGGTCCAGCCCCCCGCGGGCGCTCTCCAGAACGGCGCCGAGGTTCAGCGTCACGAGCGTCAGCGCCGCCAGCACCAGAAGGGCCGAGGCCATGATCAGGATCGTGACACCCGTGGTCAGCTTCCGCCGGCGGAAGCCGGCCAGCGACTCGGCGGCCAGATAGCGCATCTGCGCCCGGTTAGGCATGGGCGGGCTCCCTGCGCGCGGACCCGGCGGCCCCGGCCGCCGCGCCCGCCGGCGCGCGGTACATGTGGTCGGCCAGGCTGGCCGTGCGGTCGACGGCGCGCCGCCGCTCGTCCGAGCGCAGGCGGCCGCCCTCGACGACCAGCACGCGCTGGCCGAAGGTCTTGACGATCTCGTGGTCGTGCGTCGAGAAGAACACGCACGTGCCGGCGTCGTTGACGCGGAACAGCAGGTCGATGATCTCCTGCGCGGTGGCCGGATCGAGGTTGCCGGTGGGCTCGTCCGCGAGCAGGATCTTGGGGCTGTTGACCATCGCGCGCGCAATGGCCACGCGTTGCTGTTCGCCCCCCGAGAGCTGGCACGGGAGCCGGTGCCGTTTGTCGTAGAGCCCGACCTGCGTCAGCACGCGCGTGACGTTCTGCATGATCAGGCGGTGCGGCTGGCCCACCACGAGCTGCGCGAAGGCGATGTTCGCCTCGACGCTGCGGTCCTCGAGCAGGCGGAAGTCCTGGAAGACGAACCCGATCTCGCGACGCAGTTCCGGGATGCGGCTGCGGTTCATGCGCGAGGCGGGCATGCCGCGGACGATGACCTGTCCCCGGGTGGGGAAGGCATCCATCGCGATCAGGCGCAGGATGCTGCTCTTGCCGGCGCCGCTCGGTCCGGTCACGCACACGAACTCGCCGTTGGTCACCGAGAAGGTCACGTCCGCGAGCGCCTTCTGGTCGTCGTACTGCAGGTCCACGTGGTGGAAGCTGATGATCGTGCGCGAGTCCGGCGGCGCGCCGGCGGCGGCGGCGGGACGGTCCGGTCGTCGGGTGGCCAAGCGATTCCCCCTGCGTGAACATGGCGACGGTCGAAGGCCGGCACCGGTGCGGAGCGGCTCCCCGGTTCGGCGGCGGTTCGGCCCCGGATTTGCACGATCCGTGCCCGAACGCGGCCGAGACCGTCCCCCGTCCCGGGTTCCCAGAGAGGTAGTCGCTTGTCCCGCATCGACCTGAGCCTGTGCATGATCGTGCGCGACGAAGCCGCCATGCTGCCCGGATTCCTGGCGTCGGTCGCCGGCCTGTGGGACGAGTTGGTGGTCGTGGACACCGGCTCGCGCGACGGCGGCCCGGACCTGGTGCGCGCTGCCGGCGGCCGGATCGTGGACTTCCCCTGGCGCGACGACTTCGCCGCGGCCCGCAACGCCTCGCTGGCGAATGCAGGCGGTCGCTGGCTCGTGTGCCTGGACGCGGACGAGCGGCCGGACGCGGAGTTGCGGGCTTCGTTGCGGCGACTGGCGGCCGACGAAGGCGCCGGCGCCGCCACGCTCGTCATGCGCAATGCGATGCCGGACGGCGGTCGGCGGCAGGCGCGCCTGCTGCGCTGCTTCCGCAACACCCCGTGCATCCGCTTCCGCCACCGCATCCACGAGGACGTGGCCGACGACGTCGCGCGGTATCTGGCCCGCGAACGGCTGGCTCTGCGCCATCTGCCGGGCGGCGTCGATCACCTCGGCTACGTGCGGTCGGTGGCCGCCGCGCGCGACAAGAAGGCGCGCGACACGGAACTGCTGCGCCGGGCCCTGCGGGACGACCCGGACGACCTCTACTGCCGGTTCAAGCTCCTGGAGCTGGCCCGTTTCTGGGACGACCGCGAGCTGTTCGCCGCCGAGATCGATGCGGCCCGGAGTGCGCTCGAGCGCACGCCCCGGGCGCGCCTGGCCGGGCGTTCCTGGAGCGGAGAACTCGCGGCGCTGATCGCGCAGTCGCTGTCCGGGCAACCGGCGGCCGCGCTCGGCTGGTTGGACCGCCAGGCGCGGCGCATCGAACCCGGCCCCGGCTGGCACCTGCGGCGCGGCCTGCTGCTGGAAGCGGTCGGGCGGGCGGCAGACGCGCGCGCGGCGTACGAGTCCTGCCTCGATCAGTTGGCGATCGCCGGCGCCGGCGCCGGCGGCGTGGTCCCCGCGCGCCCCCTGCTGGGCCTGTGCCGCCTGGCGGCCCGGTCCGGCGATCGGGGCCGCGCCGCGGATCTGGCCGCCCGCGCGGCCGCCGACGCCCCGGGGGATCCCGAGGCGCTGTTGGCGTTGGTCTCGTTCGGCGCGTCGGGCGCCGAGGACGCCGCCGCGCGCCACCTCCGGGAACACCCGGAGGCCGCCGTGCCGCTGGGCAAGACGCTCCTGAGCGCCGGACGTCCCGAAGCGTCTCTGGCGGCGCTGGAGGCCGGCGACCGGGGCCTGGCCGCGTCGGTGGGGGTGGCGCTGCTGGCGCTGACGCTGGGGATCGAGCGCGACGTCGAGATCGCGCTGCCGCCCGAGCAGGCGGCGGACGAGCTGCGGTCCTGGCTGGAGGCGCTCCGGGCGTCGGGCCGGCGGGACCTGTGCGAGGCCTTCGCCGAGCGGTCGGCCGCCCTGGCGCCGGCGTTCCCCTGGCTGGAGCAGTGGCTTGCCGAACGCCCCGAGGCGATCAGCCCTTCTCGTCGATGAAGAAGCGCTTGCGCAGGCTCTTGACGTACTCGGCGAGCGCGGCTTCGATCTTCCGCGACTCGACCGCCTGCCGCAACTGCTCCGCCAGTTCCTCGTACGTGTACATGTGGCCGGGCTTGCGCGCGAGAACCTTGAACACGTACCAGCCCGCCGTCGTCAGCACGGGTTCGCTCACCGCGCCCTCGGCCAGGTCGGCCAGCGCGGCCTGGAACGTCTCGCTCAGGTCCTCCAGCCGGAACGTCCCCAGCACGCCGCCGTTGCGGGCCGAGGCCAGGTCGGCGCTGACCTCCGAAGCCACCAGCGCGAACGACTCGCCGCCGAGCACGCGCGCCCGCGCCGCCTCCGCCTGCGCGCGCGCCGCCGCCACGTCCTGCTCGGTGGCGCTGACGGGCAGGAAGACCTGGCTGATGACGCGCTTGCCGTCCTCGCGAACCTCGTCCACGCGCACCAGGTGCACGCCCCGCGGCGTCACCACGGGTTCGCTCACCTGGCCGGCCGCGAGCGCGAAGACGGCCCGCGCCAGGCCGGGATCGTAGAGATCGTCCTTGCCGACGGCGCCGACCAGCCCGCCGCGCGCGGCGGCCGCGTCCTCGGAGTGGCGCCGCGCCGCGTCCGCGAACGGCAGGCCGCCCTTCAGGTCGGTCTGGATGCGCGCGACCTTGTCCTGGACGCGGCGCCTCGCCTCGACCGACGGCTGCACGGGCACCAGGATGTCGGCGATCGTCAGGCTGTCGGGCTCGGTCGGCATCTGGGCGAGGTTCGCCAGGTAGTAGTCGCGCACCTCGTTCTCGAGCACCTCGATGTCCGGACGGATGAACTTGCCCACCACCAGGCGCAGGTACTGCTGGTCGCGAAGCTGGACCGCCATGCGCGCCCGGTAGTCCGCCACGGTCATGCCGCTGCGGGCCAATTCGCGCTCGAACGCCTCGCGGCTGCCGAAGTGCTCCTCGAACTGGCGGATCTTCTGGTCGACGCTGCCGGAGACGGCTTCCGGGTCGACGCTCATGTCCGCCTGCTTCGCCGCGGCGATGATGAGCTTGCTCTCGATCAGCCGGTCGAGGATCTCCCGTCGCACCACGGCCGGATCGTCCGCCACGGGCTCGCCGGCATACTGCCGCTCGAGCCGGTACAGCTCGGTCTCGCGCTCGAGGTCGCTCTGGAGGATGGGCTCCTCGTCCACGATGGCCACGATGCGGTCGACCAGCACCGGCGTCGGCGCCGCCGGCGGCCCGGCGTCCTGCGCCGGCGCCGGCGCCGGTGCCGAGCCCGCGAGCGCCAGCGCGCCGACCGCGGCCACGGCCAGGCGGCGGGCTCCCGGCCGGTCAGCCACGCGCGGGCCTCGCCGGCCGGCTTCTCTTCTCCGGCTTCGCCTTCTGGACCAGTTCCTCCCAGGAACGGGTCTTGGTCAGGCGCTTCTCGTAGACCTTGATCGTGACCTTCTGCTTCCAGCCGTCCAGGGCGGCGCGGAACGCCATCTCCTCGCGCTTGTTCTGGATGCGCTTGACGACGGCCTCGGCCACTTCGCGCAGTTCCTGGCTGCGCGGCGCCGCGATCTCCTCCAGCAACACGATCGCATAGCGGCCGTCGTCCAACCGGCAGGGCTGGCTGTACTGGCCCGGCTGCAGGCCGAACAGGGCGTCGCGCTCCGGGCCCTGCCAGTCCTGGCGGACCGGGCCCAGCTTCCCGCCGAGGGCCTTGTCAGCCTCGTCGTCGCCGTGCTCGGCGAGCACGTCCGCCCAGGCCCCGCCCGCCGCGAGCGCGGCGTGGGCCTTGGCGGCGCGGGGCTCGTCGGCCAGGAGGATACGCCTGCCCGAGCGCGTCTCCGGCAGTTCGTACTCCTGCTTCAGCAGGGCCCAGGCGGAGTCGAGCGCCGCGGGCGAGACGGTGTCGTCGAAGTGCACGCCCTCCTGGAAGAGCTTGCCCACGAGCATCTCGTCGATGCGCTCGTCCACCTTCGCGAGCACCTCCGGATCCTTGTCCAGTCCGCGATCCTGGGCGTCGAAATTGAGCAGGGAGCGGTCGATCACGTCGCTGATCTTGGTGCGCAGGCCGCCGACCATCTCGGCCCATTTCGGGCGCTCGAAGACGTTCATGCGGTCGAACGCCGTCTTGAAGTCGCCCAGCGTGTACTTGCGCGGCTCGCCGTGGACGGTGTAGCCGTAGAAATCCAGGTCGAGGTCCGCCGGATCCAGGTCCAGGAGCTTGAGGTCCTGCTGCTTGACCGCATCCTTGGTCCCGGGGTAGAACATCTCCTCGTCCCGCGGCAGGCCGGCATAGGCCTTCACCAGCGCGTCCTCGTGGATGTACATCTCGTACTTCCGGCGAACCTCGGCTTTGAACGCGTCGACCAGGCGCATCTGGTTGCGGCTGATGATCGAAGCCTCGATCCGCTGCCGGACCTCCTCGAGCGGCGGACGCTCGGGCTGGGTTTCGCCGTCGACCTTCACGATCCACCAGCCGTAGGTGCTCGGAACGGGTTCGGTGATGGAGCCGATCTCGGCGGCGAAGATCGGATCCTCGAACGACGTGATGAAGCGACCGCAGTGCAGATCGATCTCGTAGCTGACCGTCGGCCCGGTGAGCCCGGCGTGGAACTCGTTCCAGAGATCGGCCCAGTCCGCGCCCGTCAGGGCCTTCTCCCGCCCGCGCAGCGCGTCCTCGCGCGTGTTCGTGATGAAGTAGCGGCAATGGCGCACGGTGCCGAACTTCTCGTAGAGCGCCTGGACCTCCTCCTCGGTGAACTTCGCGGCCGGTTCATCCACGAAGCGCTTCCGTGCGAGGCCCACCGACTCGGCGGAGATGAGCGTCTTGCGCGCGTAGTCGACCTGCGCGTCCTGGTCGAACCCCATCTGCGTGGCGATCGTCACCATCACGTCCTTGTGGATGATGGTGTCGAGGAACTTGCGCTTGCCCGGCATCTGCGCGGTATCGAGGACGACTCCGGCGTCGTCGCGGGGCAGGTCGGTCGGGTGCAGGCGGCCGAGCTTCTTCTCGTAGTACTCGACCGTGATCTCGGTGTCGTCGACCTTGGCCAGGACGGTGTCGGGCGCAAGCCCCTTGCCCTTGCCGCCGCAGCCGGCGACGGCGACCAGCGCCGCCGCCAGAACGATCGCCGGAACGGCTGCCCTGACGACCGACGGGACCGTCGGCGGCGCCGACTCGGGGCGGGACACGGTAAGACGCAACGAACGCATGGGATCTCCTTGGCGACGCCGGTAAGATCGTGGAAGACCCGGCCGGTCAGTTCTCGGGCCCGAGCCCCTCCAGGGCGGCCAGACGCGCGAGCATGGCGTCCGCGACCGCCAGTTGCTCCTGGCGCGGGGCCGGCACCTTCATCACGAACTGGTCTGCGGCCTTGAATTGCAGGCCCCTGGGGCCGGAGGCCATC